>Ga0154020_10003098_pt1 | contig 20138 bp, 14 predicted proteins | sample Klosneuvirus_201_FD_109709 | JGI IMG/M metagenome (GOLD analysis project Ga0154020, IMG submission 109709) | Active sludge microbial communities from wastewater, Klosterneuburg, Austria - Klosneuvirus_20160825_MG | ecosystem: Engineered > WWTP > Aerobic digester > Activated sludge | place... | reverse complement strand
TGGACAACCCTTGGCGGTACGCCGGTACCAAACCCGGCAGCGGTGGGAGCAGGGACATATATTGCCACCGCCACCGACCTTTCCGGGCTGTGCACGGACACCGACACGGCGACAGTGACCTTGCAGGACTCCATGGACATTTCCAACCAAATCTCTGTTTTGGAAAACTGCAACAGCACGACGATAAACTTCGCTAATACAAGTGGGCTAAACGGTACCTGGGATTTTGGCGACAGCCAAACCAGCACGGCGAACAGCGGCACGTACACGTACGCGATGTTCGGCACCTACACGGTGACGTTTACGGCAAATGCAGATTGCGTAGCGCCGGTATCGCTGGAAACCAGCCCTTCCGGCGACGACTTCACGGTGACGGCACCGGATATGACTGACTGCGAACCGTCGGCCAGTTTGTCGGCTACCACAAATATACCCGGTACGGTCACGTGGACGGATATCAACGGATTGCCTGTTGACCCGGCCTCGGTTGGCGCAGGGACATACATCGCTACCGCCACCGACCTTTCCGGTTTGTGCACAGACACCGACACGGCGACAGTGACCTTGCAGGACTCCATGGACATTTCCAACCAAATCTCTGTGCAGGAAACCTGCAACAGCACGACGATCAACTTTGCCAATACGAGCGGACTGACCGGCACCTGGACATTCGGCGACGGCATCGGGACCAGCACGGCGAACAGCGGCACGTACACCTACGCGGGTTTCGGAACGTTCACCGTGACGTTCACGGCCAACGCGGACTGCGTACTCCCGGCCACTCAGGTTGCCACGCCTGCCCCGAGTAATTTCTCCGTAACGGCGCCCGATGTGACGGGCTGCGAACCATCGGCCGGCCTTTCGGCCACGACGAGCGAACCCGGTACGGTGATCTGGACGACTCTTGGCGGCAACCCCGTACCGAACCCGGCAGCGGTCGGCGCAGGCACGTACATCGCCATCGCCACCGACATTTCCGGGCTGTGCACGGACACCGACACCGCTACCGTGACCTTGCAGGACTCCATGGACATTTCCAATCAAATCTCCGTACAGGAAACCTGCAACAGTACGACGATCAACTTTGCCAATACGAGCGGACTGACCGGCACCTGGACATTCGGCGACGGCATCGGGACCAGCACGGCGAACAGCGGCACGTACACCTACGCAGGTTTCGGCACGTTCACCGTGACGTTTACGGCCAACGCGGACTGTGTACTCCCGGCCAGTCAGGATGCCACGCCTGCCCCGAGTAATTTCTCGGTAACTGCGCCGGACGTGGTGGGCTGCGAACCCTCGGCCGGCCTTTCGGCCACGACGAGCGAACCCGGTACGGTGACCTGGACGACCCTCGGCGGCACGCCGGTACCAAACCCGGCAGCGGTGGGTGCGGGCACGTACATCGCCATGGCTACCGACCTTTCCGGGCTGTGCACGGACACCGACACGGCTACGGTGACCTTGCAGGACAGCATTGATGCAAGCAACGCCGTAGACATTGCGGTGCTGTGCAACAACCTTCAGGTAACGTTTATCAATACGAGTGGCCTGCCTGGAACGTGGTTTTTCGGCGATGGTATCATTCAATCTTCACCGCTTGATACCGTCGTGCACACGTACGCCGGATTCGCGACGTATTCTGTGCAGTTTGTCCCCGACGGCGACTGCGTGTTGCCGTTCTCGGAAATGCTCCAGTTGTCCCCTTCGTTTTTCTCCATTACAGCGCCGAATGTGACTGCCTGCGACACGATAGCGGCCTTGAGCGCCACCACGCCCATTCCTGCAACGGTGACTTGGACGGATGTATTCGGCAATCCGGTGAACCCGGCAGCAGTGGGCGCAGGCACGTACATTGCCACGGCAGTGGACCCCACCCAGTTCTGCGTGGCTTCCGACACGGCAGTGGTGATCCTTGTCGACAGTATTGACATTAGTGCGCAGGTCAGCATCGCGCAGGCCTGCGACGGCGCAACCGTCATTTTTGAAAACACCAGCGGCTATACCGGCACCTGGACTTTTGGCGACAACAGTCCTGCCAGCACACTCGACAGCGTTGCGCATAGCTACCCGCAACCAGGCACCTATCCTGTGACCCTTGTCAGCAGCGATTTTTGTGTGCGACCTTTTGCTACAGAAGTTACCGTTACGCCAGATGCCTTCGCTGTGACGGCGCCCGACCTGCGCGTATGCGAACCGGAAGCCGAACTGACGGCCACCACGAGCCTGCCTGGTACGGTTGTCTGGACCGATCTTGACGGCAATCCGGTCAATCCGGCGGCTGTCGGTGCGGGAACATACATCGCCATTGCCACGGATGTTTCCGGTTTGTGCGTGGTGCGCGACACCGTGACGGTAGAAACGATCATCGTGGGTGTAACCGCTGAGGTGACCGGCAAAGACACGGTGTGCCTCAACGAGTCCACCACCTTGCTGGCCATGCCTGTCGGAAACGCGACGGTGTACACCTATTCCTGGTCGCCCGACGAAACGCTCGAAGGCGCGGACACGCCCACGCCGACGGCCACGCCCAACGGTCCGCAGATATACACCGTGACGGTTACCGGCGACGATCTTTGCACGGCTACTGCTTCCGTGGAGGTGTATTTTATGGAAACACAATGCCGCGACCCGTATATTTTCGTGCCTCTGGCATTCACGCCGAACGGCGACGGGAACAACGATATGTTCCGTGTACGCGCTACGGACATCACGGAACTGTATTTCATCGTGTACAACCGCTGGGGCGAGGAAGTGTACCGGACGGAAGACCCCGACCATACGGGTTGGGACGGAACTTATCGCGGCAAGGCCGTCACGCCGGATGCGTTTGGCTGGTACCTGCGGGTGCGGTGCGGCAATGGGCAGGTTTTCGAAAACAAGGGGAATGTGACGCTACTGAAATAATAAAAAAAATTCCCGGCAGTGTTCCACCGCCGGGCTTTATCACAATCGGTACTGCTAAAAAGGCAATTGAAGTGGTTGGTGGTTGGGTATCAACCTGACTTGCTGCTTGGTCGCGCAGACTGCGCCGATTTTTCCCGCAATATCATCAAAATACTCGGCAGCGGCGCCAGCGGCTTTGCCCATGGGGCGTGGCGCAGTTCTTCCATTTGGCGGCGAATGGTCGTGTTGGGTGCTTGTTTACTTCCGGGCAACGGGACACTTCCGGCAGGCCGGCGAGTGCCGGGTTCATCGGCATGCGGACGGTCTTCCGACGACGGCGCCACCGGTTGCGCTGTACTGTTCTGGCGGCGGCTTTGTGGCGCCGGGGTGGCCGGACGAGCCGGGGTAGTTACGGTTTGGGTGGGTGCAGGGGCCGCGGCCACCGGAGATTCGATCGGAACGGATTCGGGGGTAACGGCTACGGCGGGCTGTTCCGTGGCGACGGGCGAAGCGTCCGCATCGGGTTGGTCGGGCCGGGTGAGTGTCCAGTACAAACCGAGCAAGAGTACGACGGCCATGCCGGCCACGAGCAGGAGCGATTGGGTTGTCCAGCCGCTTTTTGGCGGACGGATGTGGGTTTGCACCTGATCCCAGACGCGGGGCGATGGCACATCCCAGCCGGAGGCGGCAGGGCTTTCCGGCAGTTCCTCGAACGTCTTGCGAAACAGATCGTCGAGGGATTTGTACTCTTGCGGATCTTCCATTTTGATAATACCGGCGAACCGGGTGGTTGGTGCGATTTTCAGGTGATGAAGGACTTGTCCAGAATGCGCTTGAGGTATTCGCGCGCTTTGAACAACTGGCTTTTGCTGGTTCCGATAGAAATGCCGAGTTGTTCGGCAATTTCCTCGTGACTGAACCCGTCAATAGCGTAGAGATTAAAAACGGCTCGATAGCCGGGCGGTAGGCGTTGGAGGTATTTCAGCAATGTTTCGGCGTCCATATTGGAAGCAAAGTCCTCATCGGTCCGAAACAGGTTTTCAAAAGGGCTGAAGTCCGATGTATCACGCAAAAAGTCGCGTTGTTTGCGCAGGTGACTGAGCGCGGTGTTGACCATAATCCGGCGGATCCAGCCGCCCAGCGCCCCCTCGCCCCGAAACTGCCCCATATCGCGAAACACCCGGATAAACCCGTCCTGCAACATATCCTCTGCTTCGGCCCGGTCGCGCGCAAAGCGCAAGAGTACCCGGAACATCGGCGTGCTGTACTGCCTGTACAGGGCGGACTGATGCGTTGGACTGCCCTGAAGCACTCCTTGCACTAATTCCTGGTCGGTCAGTTGCTGCATTATGGTTGCACGGTTTAGGCTTGGCGGCCAATGATGTGTTTCGGTTGCCCGGTGTAACAAGATTTTTTTCAAAAAAGATGCGGGATGTCAAAACAAGTAGGGCGTCGTCAGTCCTCCTCCAGCCGAACGTTCAGATGTGCCCGGAAGATACCGCCTTCGCGGCCCACTACCAGGTCGTACCTGCCGGGATAAATCAGGTCTAACTGGCGTTTCACGTTTTTCAACCCGATACCCTCGGGATTGGGCGGGCGCTCCTCTCCTTCCACAGTATTCCGCACTTCGAACTCGAGCAAATTGTTCTCCACGTGCAGACGCACGGCAATATCGGCCTTGCCGGTGGTGCTGGTAGCGCCGTGTTTGAAACTGTTTTCCACAAACGGCAACAGCAGAAGCGGGGCGATAGAGCCGCCGGGGGCGACGATGTTTTCTTCGTACTGCACACGGAGGCGGTCGTTGTAGCGCAGTTTTTCCAATTCGATATAGTCCTGAATGATCTTAGCCTCTTCGGCCACGGGAATGCGCGGTGTCCGGCAGTCGTACAACACAAAACGCATGATCTTGGAGAGCATCATAATGGCGTCGGCAGTGCGGTCGGATTTTTTCCGGGCGAGGACGAACAGGTTGTTCAGCGTGTTGAACAGGAAGTGCGGATTGGTCTGGGCGCGCAGGAAATTGAGTTCCGATTGCAGTTTTTCCCGGAGCAATTCCTGCTCGAACTCGAGGCTTTTGTAGTGTACCCGGATCATCTTGATCGTGGTGGCGGCGGCTACAGTGATAAATAAATCGAATGCCACGAGGTACAATCCCGGCCAGTTGAAAAATGGCACGGCCCGCCCGGGGTTGGTAATGGGAAAGAGCACCCACTCGGTTACCATACGATACAGCAGGGTGCCGACGATGAATGCCAGAAGTGATAGCCCGACCAATTTCCACAATTTGTCCCGATCCAGGTAGAGCGGGATGATGCGGTAAAACACAAAATAAGTGAGCAGGATTTTTACGGGCAGTACGGTGGCTTCGCCGTAAAAAGCCCGTTCCAGTTCGATGCTGTTGTAAATGCTGCCTAACCACGAGTTGAGGAACAGGTACACCAGCCAAAAACTGATGTGGTAACCGATGCGGGGCCAGTCTAAGCGTTCCATTGTATTTGTTTAAAGTCAGGCGAGACGGTGATGGAGTATAGTGCGCGATCGCGCAAACGTATTTCTTTAATCGGCATTTCGATGTCGTCCACCGTGCATTGCCGCAAAAAAGTGGGGAAACCCACGAGAAAAATTTTCACTTTTGGGTAAGGGGGAAGCCATTCCCCTTCGCAAGACTGCTGCAGGGAAAACGTACGATCGTCGCCATTGGTTGTCCAGGTTTTCAGGCAATAACCACCGGTTTGATATTCATAGCCCTCGCCCGCATCCTCGTACAAACGGCTGGTCTCCTCGCCGTTTTTGTAATACACGTACAGCGTGAGTTCGTCCACAGGTTTTTCGCCTGTATGCTGACGCACGGGGTAGGTGGGCAGCACGGCGCCCGCCCGCACAAAAAACGGAATCTGATCGGGCATTACGTTTACGAACATTTCGCCGGCGGCGGGCTGGCCGGTCCAGAAGTAGTACCAGTTGCCCTTGGGCAGGTACACCAACTGGCGCTGTACTTTGGGTTGCACCACAGGGCTGACCCACAGGTGCTCGCCGAAGAGGAAGTCGCGTTCGCAGTCCCAGAGTTTGGGGTCTTCCGGGTCGGCGAAAGCGGCGTGCCGGAGCGCCGGGGTTCCGTCCTGCGTGTTTTGCCACAGCGCGGTGTACAGGCAAGGTAACAGGGCATAGCGCAGTTCGATGGCCTTTTTCGCCAAAGCTGTCCATTTCTCCCCGAAAGACCAGGGTTCCTGGTCTGAAGTGTGCAGCGCGGGGTCGGTCAGTTGCGCTTCGTCGGTCACGGCGATATCGCCGCCGGCGTGCGGGCCCATGCTGTGCACGCGCATGAGGGGATGAAAAACGGCGAGTTGCAGCCAGCGGACGAACAATTCACCGTCGGCATTGCCGGCAAAACCACCGATGTCGGTACCACAAAACGAAAACCCGGAAATGCTCAGCCGCTGACACTGCACGTTGGCGATGGCAAGGTGTTCCCAGTCGGAGAAGTTGTCGCCCGTCCACACGGCGGCGTAGCGCTGGCCGCCGCTGAAGGTGGCGCGGGTGAGCAGGAAAGGGCGTTTTTCGGGACGCAGGCGCCGGAAACCCTCCCACGAAGCGCGATTCATCAGCATGCCGTACACGTTGTGCGCCCGGCGGTGCCCGGCGAGTTGGCCTTCGAAATGGTGCAGGACCGAGTCGGGCAGGGTTTTGTGGTGCACGTGGAACACCGCCGGCTCATTCATGTCGTTCCAAAATCCGCCGACCTCCGTGTCCTGGTACAGTTCGGCGTACAGGTCGCCCCACCAGGCACGCACTTTGGGGTCGGTGTAGTCGGGAAACGCGCAAAATCCCGGCCACACGGGGCCTTTGGCGATGGCGCCGTCGGCAGTGCGCAGAAACAGGCCCTGTTCGATGCCCTGCTGGTACACGGGGTAGTCGGGGTCCTCCTTGATGCCGGGGTCAATCATCACCACCGTCTGGAAACCCCGTTCGCGCAGCTCGGCGACGAGGCCCTTGGGGTCGGGGAAATGTTCGCGGTTCCAGGTGAAACAGCGGTAGCCGTCCATGTAGTCAATGTCGAGGTAGATCGCGTCGCAGGGGATTTCGAGGGCGCGGAAGGTATCGGCTATTTCCAGCACGCGGCTGTGGGGGTAGTAACTCCAGCGGCACTGGTGGTAGCCCATGGCCCAGAGGGGCGGCAGCTCGGGCATACCGGTGAGTCGGGCGTAGGCGCGGGCCACGTCGGTGAGGGTGGGGCCGTAGAGGAAATAGTAGTTCAGTTCGCCACCGTCGGCCCAAAACGCGGTGGCGCCGTCACCCTGGCTATCGAAATCGAAGTGCGTGCGGAAGGTGTTGTCGAGAAAAATACCGTACGCGATTCCCTGATTCAGGCCGTAGTAGAACGGCACGGCGCGGTAGAGCGGATCGGTTTCGCGGCCAAAGCCGAAGGCATCGGTACACCAGTTTTCAAAGGATTTCCCCGTCAGGTCGGGGCTGCATGTTTTGTCGCCGAGGCCGAAGAAGGCCTCTTTGCGTTGGCGTTTTTTGGAAATTTTCAGTTCGCACCAGCCCTGCATGATGGTTCGGCGGGCGGAGTAGCCGGCCTCGTCTTCGTTCAGGAGGCGGTCGTCAAGGTCGTAAAACCGCACGCGGGCGCCCGTTTTTGCCACCACCACTTGCAGGGGGCCGGAGCTCAGCACGTACTCGTTGGCGCTTTCGTTGAGGGTGGCGGTGACCTTGTCGGCGTTGCGGGCGGGATCGAGGGCGTAGGAAAGATCGGGCTGGAAGATGCCGTCGGGGCTGTATCGCAACCGCACAATGCCCGATGCGGCCACCTGTACGCGCAGGCAAACGCCGTTTCGGCACACAAACTCGTAGGCGTTGTCTTTCCAGCGCACGGTGGCCACTTCGTCGGGGACGATGGTTTCGTACACGTCGTCGTAGCGTGTGCTGACATCGGCTTCGGCGAAGGCGATTTCCGCAGGCGGTTCCTGCTCTGCCTCGATTATCGTCGGTTCTTTGATTTCCATGCTGCAAAAGTCGGGCATGGGACTTGCATTTTTATGCAAAAGCGCGCTGACAGTTTGCTTGAAGGGCTTTCTTAACCCAATCAGGAAACTTGTTGCCATTTCTGGCCGAAGTATTGCACGGCACTTGGTCTTTTACCTGTTTTTTCTACTTTTACGGACGCATTCACACCAAATCGTTCACGTAAAAATCACCACCAATGAAAAAGCAAATCCGCACCGATGCCGTCCGCCCGACAGGGGGGGGGGCAAGCCCCTTCGTTTCTCAAAACCGCCTTAATTTTTTTCGCCATGCTCGCGCTTAGTTTTAATGCGCGGGCGCAGAATGTCACGTTTGACCCGCATTACACGGGCCCTTATCCAAACACAAACGAGAAATTTTTCGTCCGACTCTACGTGGTGTATTGGCAAAATTCGACCGATACCTGGGCCGATAATCTGGGGACGGCCGAACTGGAACGCCGTACCGCTCGCACGTTTGCCTTACTAAACCAGGCGTTCAACCCTCACGACATTTTTCTTGTGCCCGGGGAAATTGAGCCGGGGTCGTGTAACACCGTGCTCACACTGGACTACAATGAGGAAAGGCCGGAGTACTCCGACGGGATAGCAATGTTTGTTTTTTCTGATGACAGGGCAGATATTGCTAAAGGCCAAGTGTATAGTGAGACAATCCCTGCAGGTGCGTTTTACGTTGAAGGGGAAGAAGGCGACGATCCCGGCAGCACACTACCGGTAGTTCCCCATGAACTTGGGCATTGTTTTGGACTGGCGCATACGTTTTATAAGATCAATACAAGTGGCGGATATTTCGGCCCTGACGCATCCTGTACAGGTGCAGGTGTTTGCGAAAGCGGATTTGGCTCCGATTCCGACCAGTGCTGTGGTGACATGGTAAAAGACACGCCCGCATTTGGTTTCAGCAACGTAACCATAGCAAATGACTGTAGTGCTTCGGAAACACCTACCGGGTTGCCCCCTGATTTTTTCAAAAACTATATGTCTTACAGTTACCCTACCCGCTGCCGCGACAGGTTCACTAAACAGCAGGGGGATCGAATGCGATTATATTTGAAGAACAGTTCTCTATTAGCACCCTTTTTGATCGAATCGGAAGAAATAAATGTCGGCTCGCCTACGACTTGGAATACGCCTCAGAGCAAATTCTCGAACATTGAAGTACCCAACGGGGCTACGCTCATCGTGGACGATGTGTTGGAAATAGCCCCCGGCACCTACATCGTGGTGCGCCGGGGCGGCACGTTGATCGTGAACAGCACCATCACCGCCGGATGCGGCGGGATGTGGGGTGGTATTGTAGTGGAAGGGCATCGTGATTATCCCCAAAAAGAATCGAACGGGCAACCGTCAAGTGCGCAAGGGCGAGTGGTGTTGAACTCATCTGGTATTGTGGAACACGCCTTATGCGGCATAGCGGCTCATGGATATGAGTCTCCAGGCGATATTGACTTTGCTGGAGGTATTGTGGAAGTTTACGGGCGAATTCGGAACTGTGTCCAAGGTCTCCGGCTGGATTTTTATCGTCGCCTCGGCTTACCGAATGCAAGTGTAGCCAGTGGCGCCTTTTTTACATTGGACGACAACTATCGGGGCGATTTATCCATCCAACCAGTACTGTTGAATCTTCGCAACACAGGTCGCCTGGATGTTTCGGGCACCTGGCTCAACGACAACCGAACCCAGAACTGCATCGGGCGAAGTTCTCGCGCAAGAGGCATCGTAGCCGAGGATGCGGCATTGCGGGTACGGACTTCGCACTTTCGCAGCCTCGACCGGGGCATTTTGTGCAACCCGATGGAGCAGGTTGGTGGCGAAGGAGCGTACGAGGTGGAAAACAGCAGTTTTTTCGATTGCTACACCGGAATCGAGTCGGACCTGCCCGACAACTTCCGAATCGTGAACAATTATTTCAAGATAGGCAGACCATCGGTATGCCCGGATGAAGGAACTAACGTACTCTACGCCGGGGTGAGGTTGCAAGGGTACGACCTGCCGGAGGGTATCGTGCTGGCAAACAACCAGTTCAAAGAGGGTAATCGCAGTATCAACGAACTTCTTTCGGGTGTAGACTGCCTTGGCACGGGAAGTGAAGAAAATTTTATTCGAAAAAACTACTATCAGGACTTGACTTTTGGCAACCATGTCGGCGGAAATAATGGCGGAGCTACAGGATTAAGGTTTGAGTGCAATGAACATGTTGATAACGGAATCGCCCATCAAGTGCTGGCCAATAGTTCTGTGCGAGGGATTCAAGGTGACGTTGATGCTGATGAGATAAGTACGGCAGCAGGCAACAGCTTCAATGGGAATGGATATACTTGGATGAATGCCGGAGGACCTGTTACTTACTATTATCTGGATAGCGATGCCAGCCAATCTCCATCTGTTGGATTAGGATTCGTGGGAATTACCAAAAAAGAAGCAACGTACCCAAACCCTAATTGCTCTACCCTAATTGACGACTGTCCTCCGCCTTGCGCCGTGGAAGATTCGCAACTGTGGAAAGACCAGTTTTTCCCGCATAAGACATCTTGGCTGACCAAAAAAGCCCAATTCGACAACCTGACCGACACAGCGGCACAGGCGACCCTGCTATTGGAAATCATCGCCCACCGTTCGGCCATGGACCACTGGGGCGGGCTAGTAATTCGCGATTTTGCACTGGACTCCACCGGTACCCGCACGGACTCCGTGCTGCTGTGGATCCGGTACCTGCACGCCTACGAAACCGACCTACGACTTGCCCGACACACCTTTTTTTCAGGCGATATGGAGGACTACGATGCCTGGTTGGACAGCATCCCGGTACGCAATGATCTGAGCGAGGCCCAGGCGGATGAACTGGCCGACTTTGCGGACATGCTGGCTGTAGTACGCCCATACGTCGAGGCCGGGGCAAATATGTATGCCTTGCCGACAACGGTGCTCGATAGCCTTGAAACATGGGCAGGCAACTGCAACGAGCCGGGGTTCGTTGCCAAGGTAATCTTGCTGCGAAACGGCAGAGAATCCACAACCCATTGTGGCGACACGGTGGCGCTTCGTCCGGCGCCGATATTGTCGAACAGCCAAATGGCAGGTTCAAATGTCGGTGGTCTAAAGCTGTACCCAAATCCCACTCAAGACAAATTTTATGTGGAATTACCGCTTGGTTCTCCACCGGCCTATTTGACGCTGCACCGTCTGGATGGACGAATGGCGCTGGAACAGGTGCTAACCGCTTCTGCAACTATAAATGCTGCGGATCTTCCGTCCGGCATGTACGTTTGCCGCATTGTGGATCAGGCCGGCGTGCGCCTCGTTGCAAAGCTGCTCATTTCCCGTTAATGTTCACCCAGGATAGGCAGGCCGCCAATAGTGCCTGCCTATCTTCAACTACATTAGTCATGCGATATGTATTCATATTGCTCTGGGTGGGCATTTCGTGGCCGGGCGTCACCCAGCAAGTTTTTAACCGCGTATTTACGTTTGAGCATCCGGTCAATTATCATGAAAACATGATTGTGCACAATGACACAATTGTAGGGTACGGCATCACTTTCGAGTCGGCACCCCCGTATCGGCAATGCTTATTCGTAGCCCGATTCGACTCTAACGGCGCCTTTTTGGATCGACGGTTAATTTGTGACCCCTTAGGCGGTGCCTTTACAATGGCGATCAACTGGTCGGAAATCGTTGTAACATCTGACGGCGGGTACGCGCTAACTGCTTCCGCCTTCGATCGGCATGATGGCTTGTTCGTCAAATTGAGAAACGATCTGTCCATAGAGTTTGTCCAGGAATATCTTGACACGGTCAATTTTGTGGAGTTTTACAATGCTGTTATCGAACTGCCAGATGGTTACCTGTTGGGAGGCTACGTCCAAACGCCCAACTACCTGATCGAGCCATTCTTGCGTCGGGTGGACAAACAAGGAAACACTTCCTGGTTTTCATACTACGGGGAATATGAGCTTCGGGATGTATTCACCTGCAACTATCGAATCAATGATACATTGATCGTCTTCGCCGGGAGCCATCGCCCTCCTCCGGGCACAGAAGCCGAGCACAGCCCCTGGGTTGCCTTGATAAATCTGGATGGAGAAATCGTCAAAGAGTGGCGTCCGCATCCTTCCGAGGTGCCAATAGGTGGAATACTCAATATTCTGCCCGCCGGATCAGACTCTTGGTTTATTCGGGGGAATAATGTTGTAGGGGAGGGACCTCAGTACAAGTACGAGCCTTACTTTGCGATACTTGATACCAATTTTCAGGTTAAAACCTGGCGGCCTTATGATGTGCCGCGATCATACCTGAACTACCTCTGGGATATCGAACCTACCTCCGACGGCAGCTTCATCGCCGCTGGTCAGGTAAATGCCCTGGACCCGAACAACGAACCGGCGCAAGTGTACGGCTGGCTGTACAAGGTGTCGCCGGGTTTGGACAGCCTGTGGTCGCAGCGGATGATCCCGCCGCAGATCGGCACACAGGGCGGCTACCTCGGCGGAGTAGGAGTGCTCAGCAGCGGCAACATGGTGGCCGGGGGCTATGCGCCGCTGGGCAACAACGTGTATGGCTGGTTGGTCAAGTTCACGCCCGACGGCTGTGTGGACACCATCCTGTGCAACTCGGTTCCGGTGTGGGAAGCAGAGGAGCTGGAACTGCGGGAGCAACCGGCGCGAGTGTATCCGAATCCGACGGCGGGAAGGTTTTTTGTGGAGTTGCCGGAAGGCTCTAACCCCGTGCGTGTGCAGGTACTTGCCCCGGATGGGCGAGTGGTGCTGGAGCAAACGCTCGCGGCTTCCGCCGAACTGGATGGCACGGCCTTGAGTCGGGGTTTGTACTACTGCCGTGTCTTGTACCCGGAAGGGCAGCAATTGATTGCCAAACTGATGATTTCCCGATAGGTTTCACCAATCCATTTGTCATTCCGCAGGAAACCGTTCGCTACGGCGGTTTTTTTGTTAGACGCGACCGCCGAAGCGCAGACGGTTTCCTACGGAATGACAAACGGGTGTACTTTTTCTGACCGTACGGGGATCGAGGGCATAACATAAGTCGGGCACAGGGCTTGCATTTTTATGCAAAAGAGCACGAGTAATGCGCCTATATTTGCCGCCGCCGACCCCGCCCACTTGCACGACACTGCCATGACCGGACATCTGACTCCCACGCTTGTACTTGCCATTGTCTTCCTGTATTTCGCGATGCTGGTGGGTGTGGCGTACTTCACCGGGCGCAACGTGGGCAACGAAGGGTTTTTCCTTGCCAACCGGCGCGTGCCGTGGTACATCGTTGCGTATGCCATGATCGGCACCAGCATCAGCGGCGTCACGTTCATCTCCGTGCCGGGCGCCGTGGGCCTCGAGACCGGGCTGAATCGCGGCTTAGGCTATATGCAGGTGGTTTTCGGGTATCTGCTCGGCTATCTGTTCATCGCCACAGTGCTCATGCCGCTGTACTACCGGCTCGGCCTCACGTCTATTTACGGGTATCTGGAACAGCGGCTCGGACATTGGTCGTACAAAACCGGCGCGGCATTTTTTATCCTGTCGCGCACGGTCGGGTCGGCGGCGCGTATGTTTCTGGCGGCGGTGGTGTTGCAGAGTTTCGTGTTCGAGCCGCTGGGCGTCCCGTTTCCGCTCACGGTGATCCTCATGCTGGCCCTCATCTACGGCTACACGTACCGGGGCGGGCTGAAGACGATCATCTGGACGGACACCATCATGACCACATTTTTCCTCGTGGCCGTGGCCTGGACGGTCGTTACCATTGGCAAAACACTCAACCTGAACGTGGGCGACATCTGGCCGGCAGTGCGCGACAGCCGCTACGGGCAAATGTTTTTCTTTGACAACTTCTTTTCCGACCCCAACCACTTCGTCAAACAATTCGTGAGCGGTGCGCTCATCGCCGTCGTGATGACCGGCATGGACCAGGACCTGATGCAGAAAAACCTCGCCTGCAAAAACATCCGCGAAGCGCAAAAGAACATGACGGTGTTTTGCGTCTACCTCGTGCTCATCAACCTCGCATTTCTGATGCTCGGCGCGCTGTTGTACATGTACGCCGGCACGCTCGGTATCGAGTTGCCTGCCAAGTCCGACCAGTTGTACCCCAAGATCGCCTTTTACCACCTCGACACGGCGGCGGGTGTGTTTTTCATTCTCGGACTTATCGCCAGCACCTACGCCAGTTCCGACAGCGCCCTCACCGCCCTCACCACCTCGTTCTGCGTGGACTTTCTGAATTTTGAGAAAAAACGCGAGCACCCCGATCCCTACGCCAGCGAGCAGGAAAAAGTCGCTTATGCCGAAACCACGGTGGCCCAGCAGCGGCGGGCGCGCACCCTCGTGCATCTGGGGTTTGCTGTCGCGTTCGTGGGCATCATTCTGCTGCTGAAGGCATTCAGCGGCGGGGCGGTCATTTCCCTCATTTTCAAAATCGCGGGCTACACGTACGGGCCGCTGCTGGGTCTGTTTGCGTTTGGCCTGTTCACCGACCTGAAACTGCACCCCTGGGCGTTGCGCATCCCCCGCGGCAATGCCGCCAAACCCTTCGAGATACCGGCAGTGGTGTTGCTATGCTTGCTGGCGCCTGTGCTGACCTGGGCTATTGAGTCGGGCTGCAAAAAATGGTTCGACGTGGGTTTCCTGACCATCCTGCTCAACGGGGTCATCACGTTTGCGGGCTTGTGGGTGATGTCGTACCGGGAAGAGGGGGAGGAAGGGTAAAGACGACTACGCCATCAGCACACCTTCATACCCCTCTTCAAACGTCAGTTCCACCCCCAGCTCCGGCACCGGAAACCGGGCGTCGGCTTCCACGAACGAGGCGGCTTCCCAGGCGCCGTCGGGGCGTTTGACGCGCACGTCCACCACCTTTTTTTCGGAATCCCTCAATCTCACTTCCTGCCCCGGAAATGTATAAAATACGCCACCACCTGCGCGTCCTGCAGCGAAGGGTAGCGGTGCACCGTGTCGTCGTCGGGGTACGGCTCGTGGAGGTGTTCGAGCATAAAACCGGCCTTCCGGATGGCCTCGAACCACTGCGTCAGGGTCTGGTTGAACATAGGAACTTTGAAGTTCGGGTATGTCGCTTTCAGGTGGGCGGGCGCGGCGCCGAAGATCCATTCGTCCACGCGACCGTTCAGGTTTTTGAAATAATCGCCGACCTCGATGGCGTATGTTTTGCCGTCCAAACCCCGCAGGTTTTTCCGGTACGGCGTGTCGAAACAGGGGTGCGTGATCGAAAACTGAAAAAAGCCGCCGGGCTTCAACACCCGGTACGCTTCCTGCAGCGCCTTGCCGGGGTCGGGGATGTCCATGAGGCACATGAACGAGGTAGCAAAATCAAACGAAGCATCGTCGAAGGGCAGGTCGGTTGCGCTTGCTACCAGGTACGCGATGCCTGCCGGGTGCTGCACTTCGGCTTCCCGGGCATTTTCGATGAAAATTTCCGAAATGTCCACGGCCTGCATACGCGCCCCTTTCTGCGCCAGCAGGCGGGTGTTGTGGCCTTCGCCGCAGCCGATGTCGAGGCCGGTCAGGCCTTGCACTGGCGGCAGACCGGCAAAAAATGCGGGCGTGTTCAGGTGATCCCGGTACACGTCGTAGCCCGCGCGGGTGAGGGCCGTCCAGGCGGCAGCGTTTTGGTTCCAATACCGGCCGGCTTCTTTTTCCGTCATGGTTTTATCGTTTGAGCAGGCTTTCGTACAGGCGAATCCAGTCTTCCGGGGTCATTTGCTTCGCCAGTTGCCCGATCAGGTTAAACGGAATCAGGTCCATCTTTTTAAACCGGATACAACTTTTGCCCATGTCCAATTTGGTTGCGCAATGCTTTGGATACTCCGAAACGAACCATTCCAACAACTTCGGATCGCTATAAATGCCCATGTGGTACACGGCCACGAAGTTTTTTTGCGAAGCAATGCTCAGGAACGGCAATGGCAGTTTGGGATCGCAGTGGTAGCCGCCGGGATAGAGGGAATGCGGGACCACATAACAGATCGTGTCGTACTGGATACGCTCTTCAAACCCTTCCGGCAGGTTTTCCAGAATGACGCTTCGAAGTCTGGACAAGGCCTGTTGCCGGTCGTAGGGCAATTGGTCTATGTAATCGTCGGGAGTAGATGCAAGAATGCGCATGGAGTTAGCGATGAGTGATGAGTGATGAACGATGAGTAAATTACACGCATACAGGATTTGCATGGCCTTCCTGTACGGGTTTCAGCCTGGTTTCTTTTTTCCGAAAAAGAACCCCGCTGCGAAAAACACCGCGAGTTGTCCCACAAAGATCATCAGGTACGGCAGCGAGGCGCGGTCGTAATCGCCCTTCACCCAGAAGTAGAGCGCCAGCATGGACGCCGTGACGGTGCCGATCAGTGCAAGGCCCCATTTCAGCCACACCACCCGCACGTAGGTTTTGTGTACCCACAGTTTCATTGGCTCTGCGCCTTTCCGGACGCGGGGCAGCAGCATGAGGTTTTCCACAATGTCGCAGGCCCAGGCCACTGTTTGCAGCCACGCGAAGGTGGCGAAAAATGTCCGCCCGATGGAGTGCGGCCCGCACTTGTCGGCAATCAGCATACACAGCAAAAAGATGGTGCCGTACACCGCCGGCATGAACAAAAAGTCGAGGTACAGGCTCCGTTTCAGCGCCTGGACGACCTGCTGCTGCCTGCTTTCTGACAGTGCAAAGATGCCATTGATGGTGTTGGGAATGTCCTTTGGGTTGGACGGAAATTCCAGGTCAATAACGGTGAACGAGCGCTGGGCGCCTACCTTGGTGGCCAACACCGAATCGAAGCGTTGCAGGAGCAGCGCGAGGAGCAGCGTGGCGCCGGATGCGATACAAAACCACATCCAACCGTGTTCGATCTCAAAAAACAGATTCATAGCGTATGTGGCTTGTTAATGTGTGATTTCGCGGCGCATGGCGTTTTGCTCCTGTTTGTACTCCTCCCAGTTGAACTCCATCAGAAAACGGGCGGCGGCCTGCGCGCCAAGGCGAAACATTTTCTTTTTGTCTTTCTCGGTCAGGAAAAAGTTCAGCCAGTTGAACCCCGGCAGGTTAATGGTGCCGATGCCTTTTTCGTAGGCCTTGTTCTGTACCAGAAACTCCTTGTCGTAGTGGCTTTGCAAGGTAGCCAGCATGCCGCCGATGTACCCGGCCAGGCCCCATGCGCTGGTGTCGCCCGCATTCGAGCCGCCGGGATTGTCATTCAGGTTAATGCCGAACGTCGGCAGGCGGGGCACCAACACGTTCGGATTGAAAAAGAGACTGATGGGAAAGTTGGACAGCAGCCCGCCGTCTACGAGCCGGGCGACGGTGGGTGGACTTTTTTCGTTGAATGTGCGCAGCCAGGCTTCCTTGATTTCGGGCGACCGCGCGGGGATGTTGATGAAATACGATTCGAAAAAGACCGGAATAGCCATGGACGCCCGCACGAAGCCGGCGGGCTGGAGTTGATCAATCTCGTCTGCTTTCCGGAACAGGTCGCACATTTTCGGGAACTGGATTTTGTTGCCGGTGGCCAATTCCGAGGCGATGAACGTGACGTCGCCCTCGAGGGCGCGCGTGCCTTTGGGGTGCTCCACCCCCGGTCGTATGTGTAGCCCGGGAATGGCCTGGCCGGCTTTGTCCCGCAGCGAGGCGACGTTGGTCACGCCGTTATCCTGAAATTGTTTTTTGATCCAGTCGTAAAAAAAGTCGCCCGGATTGACCCCGAAGCCGGCGTTTTTGAGCCGGGTCAGCAACCGCCCCATGTAAAAAACCAGCGTGCCGAACGCTACCAGCGCGAAGCCCGTGACGACGAAACAGACCTGGGTCCAGTACCGGAGAGCAGGGTAGGGGTGTTCCAGGCTGAGCAGGGCGAAGTCGGCCAGAATCAGCAGCACGAGGATGCCGGTGACGATCAGCGCCCAGCGTTTGAGTTTGGCGGTGAAGTCCTTGTGCGTGATCAGGTTTTTGATAAACCAACGCGCCGAGGGGTGGCCGTCCACGAGGGAAAAAAAGTCTAGCGCGCCCATGATCTCAATGATTCGCTCGGACTTGGCGTCTTCTTTTTGTCCGATCACGGTCATCAGGGCGGTGTTGATGGCGCCTGCGCTGGTGCCGGCCAGCCGCATGAACCGGATCCCCATTTGCTCCAGCACGTAGGTGTAGCCCACGAGCGCCACCCCCAGCACGCCGCCACCTTTTTGCACGAGGTTCACGTACTGGTTGCCTGCAGCGTCCAGCACGTCGGACACCACGAGTGGGTTGCCGGCGTGGAAATGCTCCCGCAGTTCCTTCAGGCACTGTTGCACCTCGGACTGTTCGGTGAAGGCCGTTATCGGCGTGGGTTTGGTTGATGTGTCGGGCATGGTGCGTGGTGATTGATTTACGCTGATCGTACTGTATTGAAGTGCAAATCTCTCAAATTTTACAAATCCGTTACATCCTTTTACACCCGAAAAGCCGCCCGCTTGCAGCACGTCTGCACCTTTGTAGCATTGTTTCACCAATCCAACGACGTCATGCGTATCCTCGCTTTTTTGTTCTTTTTTCAATCGTTCGCGGCCTGTCAGCAGGGGCAGGACATTTCTTTGCCGGTGGAAGCCAGTCTCGCGTCCTCCTTCCAAACTATCCATTGGCAGGCGCCTGAAATAGTGCTGCCTGCCGACCAGATCTACCAGTCCACAGATGGTGGGCAAACCTGGCAGGGCGCCGGTTCGGGCTTGCCCGCCGACTACAAAGCCGGAGGTATTTTTTCCACGGGCGGTAAGGTCTATGTAGTCTCTGAAAACGGCTTGTATCACAGCAGCGCCGCCACCGCCGTTCCGGCCTGGGAAAAGGCGGTTTTTCTGGAGGATAACATCACCGGCATTTTCCCCGGCCGCGCCGGGACGTATGCCCTGAGTGCCTGGAACGGGTTATATCAGGAAATCCTGCCGGGAATTTGGGCCCCTGCACACACCGCCCTGAAAGACAAGTCGGTGCGCACCATTTTGGAAACCCCGGACGGCGCCGTTTTCGTCGGCTGTGATGGCGGCATTTTCAAATCTGCCGACAATGGAATTACCTGGAAGCATGTTTTTCAGGAAGGCATGGTACTCAATATGGTCGAGTCGGGCGGCGTACTGGTTGCCGGCGGCTCCAAGGGCTTGCTGCGTTCTAGCGACGGCGGCGAGCACTGGAACTGGGTACTGACCGAAGGCGGTGTAGGCATCGAAACGGAACGCATCGCAAACGGGATCGCCGCCATCACCTACAACGGCAAGCAGGAGACGCGGCGCGTGCGCACATCTGCCGACAACGGCAAGACCTGGCAACCCATAGATGCGGGACTGTTGCCGTCGCCGTCCATTTCCAGCGTCCAGCAGGCGGGCGAATACCTGTTGTGCAGCCACCCTGCCGGCATCTACCGCTCCGCCGACCAGGGCAAAACCTGGGAACTCATACTCCCCGGCACAGAGGGGATGATGTTCGAGTTCGCCGTTTCGGGGAACGTGATTTATGCCGTGCGGGCGCGTGTGAGTGGGTGTTGAGAACGCACGGGCCTGCGGCCGGGCTCTGCATGCCTATCAGGATGCCCCGATTTTTTGCAAATACTTCAGCACTTTTTTTGCGTTCTCTCCGCCTTTGACGGCATGGTGAATCAATTTCAAGCCGTGCGGCCCGGCAGCGTGTTTCATCTCCGGGTGCAGGCGGAGCATGGCTTTTACCAGGTCGAGGTGGCCGAGCATGGCGGCACAAAACATATTCATCCGGGCGCCCTTGGACAGCAGGAACTCCGCGATATCGCGGTTGCCCACGTGCCCGGCGGCTTCGAGGGCCGACTCAAAATCGCCGCCGCCGTGGTCCACCGAAGCATTGAGCAGGCGCGGTTCCTGGTTGTAGAGTTCTTGTACGCGGGCAAAATCGGAGTGCGCTTTACCGACCCATTCTTTGACCAGTTCCCAGGGAAGTGGGTCGCCTTTCGGCTTTTTGGGTTGAGGAGTTTGCCCAAAAACAGTGGCGATGCTGCCTGCGGCGGCGAGTGCGAGAAATTTTTTTCGTGAAATCATGTGCAGTGTAGTTTTTAATGCTGCACAAATATGATCGTAGCGGCCTGTGTTCGCCACGCCACACCCGTTCAAGTTCGCACAAGTTCGAGCAAGCTGCCGGCGAGTCCCGGCGCCGGCAGTTTGCCGTATTTTTGCTGTCCAAAAGCATGCGACAGACATGAACGAAAAAGATTTTGCCCTGGAATTTTGCAAAGCC
>Ga0154020_10003096_pt1 | contig 20140 bp, 20 predicted proteins | sample Klosneuvirus_201_FD_109709 | JGI IMG/M metagenome (GOLD analysis project Ga0154020, IMG submission 109709) | Active sludge microbial communities from wastewater, Klosterneuburg, Austria - Klosneuvirus_20160825_MG | ecosystem: Engineered > WWTP > Aerobic digester > Activated sludge | place... | reverse complement strand
TGCCTCTCGGCAAACTGGTCAGGGCGCAACTGGCCCTCGCGGACGCCTACTGCATGGCGGCTGACCATTCGTGCGACAACATCAGGAAGGCGATCGCCACTTCGCGCATCGACGCCGAGCGTGCGCTGCGTGCTTTGGGCAGACTCGGCGATTCCCAGGGCCTCGGTGCAGTGGAGAAGGCAGAATTGGAGCGAGCCAAACAGGTGTGCGGCGGGTCGCCCCCCAAACTGCCGTGGGGCGCGCCGATCGTGCTCTGGAGCTACGACGAACACGGGCGATTCACTGCCCCCCCTAGTCCCGGAGCGAAGACGCAGCCGGACGCAACGCCTCCGCCCAAGAGCGACCGGGAGGAGGACGGCACAACGGACTTCGCAAAAGCATTCGAGCAAGAGCGCCGGCGGGATTCGGGAAAGGGTAAGAAGTAGTGCGCCCCCCTTACCCATGGCCGGGCGACCGTGGGCGGCTCACCCCGCCCCCGCCGCCGCTCTCCCCCGCATCGCCAGCGCGGCGTGCGCACGCTTCCCGACGCGTGCGGTCAGCACCTTGTTCATCCCAGCGCCGACTCCCATGCCGACGAAGGGGGCGGCAAGGAGCAGTGCCTTTGCGCCATTGCGCGCCGCCCCAACCACTAGCACTCGCCCGACTACGCGCAGCAGCAGCTTGCTGACCTCCCGCGGCGCGTAGTTCCAGATGGCTTCTGCGGACGTGATGCCCAGGGCGAGCAGTACGTCGTCTCCGTGCTGCGACTGAAAGGTTCCGATCGAGGCCAACAGCATGGCGAGCTGCCGCTCGTGCGGAAGGCGAACATCGAAGCCGTGCGCCGCGGACAAGAGCATGCAGAGCTCGGTCTCGAGCTTCAGCAGCAGAATGACTTCCCCCAACATGCCGCCGAGTGCCGCCATCGCGGTGCCCGGCCCCGGGATGATCGCCGGCGCCGCGGTGATGGCGCCGACGATCGCGCTCAGGTTCGATTGCTGTGAAACTATCGCCTGGCATGCCGCTTCGACATCGCCGTTGTGGGTTTGCCGCTGCTCCCAGCCGCGCCGGTAGAGCGACTCGGGCGAGTCGATCAGCATTTCCACGGCGCTGATCACTCGCTTGGCGTTGTTCTCTTCGTACTGCGCTTGGTCGTTGGCGGCTGCGGTCATGGTCCTCCTGTTCGTGCCCGTCGTTCGGGCACGCCGAAGAGGACAGCAACGCGCGTGCCCGCGGTTGACGGCGGCAACTCCGGGAAAAGCCTGGCGGGAGGTCGAACCATGGAGGTGATCGCGATCGGGCGGCCGCGGAAGCGACCGATCGCGATCGGCTGATCGCAGCTCGGAAGCTGAAGTATCCTGGCCCGAGGGCGACATGGGCGCGGGCAACAAGACCGAGCTTCCTCCGACGGAAGACCATCAGCGCCCGAGCCTGGACCCGCCCGAGCGCGGGCGCGCCTGCCTTGTGGTCGCGTTTCCGTCGAGCCGTGCCTTGCCGCTGCCCCCGATGGGGCAGCCGGTGGGGCGCGAGTGGTTCCAGCAGAAGGGTGTGGACGACGCGAAGATCTCCCGCGCCCACATCGTCCTGTCCCGACGCGCGGGCGAGCTCCACCTCGGGGACGCAGGCTCACGCAACGGTGTGTGGCTCGACGGTCATCGGCTCGACGAGGGGTCGGTCGCGAACCTGGACGATGGCACGTTGATTCGGCTCGGCCGGACGCTGCTGGTGTTCCGCGCCAACCTCGAGGGCGACGCGGAGCCGGCCGAGCCCGTTGGCGGAATGGTCGGTCCCTTTGGTCTGCGCGAGGTGGCGATCTTCCTCTCGCGCATTGCGCAGAAGCCGCCCCGCGCGGTGCTGGTCGAAGGCGAAACCGGCACGGGGAAGGAGCTGCTCACGAAGGAGATCGCCGCGCGCCTGCGACCGGGCGGTTCAATGGAGGCGGTGAACGTGCCGGGGGTCCCTGCCGCGCTGTTCGAGTCCGTGCTCTTCGGGCACGCGGCGGGCGCGTTCTCGGGGGCAGCTCGCTCGCAGCCGGGTGTCGTCGGGCGGAACGAGGGTGGCACGGTCTTCCTGGACGAGCTGGGGGACCTGCCCCTCGACTTACAGCCCAAGCTGCTGCGCCTGCTCGAGAGCGGCGAGCTCGCTCCGGTCGGCGCCGCGCCTCGGCCCGCCAACGTGCTCCTAGTCGCCGCGACCAACCGACCACTGGATCAAGAGGTCGCCGCAGGGCGATTTCGCGCGGATCTGCTGGCGCGATTCCGCGACGCACGAGTCGAGCTACCAGCGCTGCGGGATCGGAGGGAAGACATCTTCCCAATCCTGCAAGCGCTCGCGCCCTTCGATCCCGCCCAGACGGACGTGGAAGCCATCGAGCGGCTGCTGCTCCACGCGTGGCCTGGCAACGTGCGCGAGCTCGAGGCGACCGTCGGACGACTGGCGGCGCATGCGCAGGGTCCGACGCTCGCGCTCTGGGCCGTCGAGCAAGTCTTAGGACCGGTCGAGGCGCGGACGACGGTGCTCACCGAGGAGCGTGTGCAGGCTGCGCTCGACCGCTTTGCTGGGAACCGGACTGCTGCTGCCGCAGCGCTGGGGGTGACGCGCGGGAAGTTGTTGCGGTTCCTGAAGCGCTAGATGCGGCAGCTGCGAACCTGATCGCAAGGTTGGCGGCAATAAGGGCAACTATGATGAGGACGCCCGCGACCACCAGACTGACCACGCCGATCCCGGTCGCAGTGGAGAGCCGGCTGATCGCGCGGTTGACTTGCGCGCTCACGTCGTCGGCGAGCGACGAGGCCGCCCCGGGCAAGTGCTGCGCGGCAGGAGGCAGGCCTGGCCGCTCGGGACGGCGCACACGAGGACGCTCGGGGCGCGGGCGCCGTTCCTTCGGCGGTGGCGGCGTCCGCTTGCGAACCTCCGGCGCCACAACGCTTTCCCCGAGCGCGTCCAGGACGACCGTTCCGCTGGCAGGTCGCTTCCGCGCGTCGAGCGCGAGGCAACGAGCGACGGCCTCGCCCCAGACGCCGGAGATCTCGAAGTGCGGCGGCCACGGGTAACTCCGCTCGAGCACCTCGCGATACGCACGCGCGTAGTCGCTCAGGCTCGAGTCGGGGGTCAGGCCAGTAGGGTGCCCGCCGACCAAGAGCTCCCAAGCCGTGACACCGAACGCGAACACGTCGGACACCGGGCGATCGGGCGGCATCATCCAGGTGGTCGCATCCATCGCCTCGGGCGCCATGTAGGGAGGCGTCCCCACGACGCGGTCCGTACGGGTGAGCTTGTCGTGGTTGCCCGTGGTCACCGAGATGCCGAAGTCCACGAGCTTCACGGTCGACGGATCTTCGGGGTGAGCCCAGAAGTCGCGTTCGAGCAACACGTTCTGGGGTTTCACGTCCCGGTGCACCAGCTCGGCCGCATGGACGTGCGCCAAGGCACGAGCCACGTGCAGGAGGGCCGCAAACCGATGCGCCAGCGTGAAGCGCGGATCGTCCTTGGAGCTCCCGACGCTAGTACCGTCGATGCACTCGAGCACCAGACCGAGAACACCCCGACCCGAGTCCTCCACCAGTCCGTGGCATTGGACCAACGACGGGTGGCTCAGCCGCGCGAGCACGCGCGCCTCTCGCCGCATCCGCTCGACCTCGGCGGCCCCCACCTTGTGCGTATCGACCAGCTTCAGCGCGCGGTGGATGCTCGGATCCACGGAGTCGTTGGCCCTCCAGACGCTCCCCTGCCCTCCGGCACCCAGGCGCTCGACGAGCAAGTAGCCGCCCACCCGCTGGCCTGCGTCGAAAGCCATGGCTTCTAGGATACGTGAACGCCAAGGGGGCGGCCGGTAGTCCCGAATTCCGGGTCCACCAACGGATGCGAACGCCGAAGCTTCACCACCAATGCCGAGGAAGAATTGAAGTACAATTGGGTGGGTGGAGGTGTAGCGAGATCGCTCACCCCGGAGGTGACCATGCCGACGAAGGTTGACGCAGTGCGATTGCTCATGGGGTCCGGAGAAGTCCAGGCCGCGAAGGCGCTGGAGAGCTGGCGGAACAGGAACAAGCAGGACGGCGGGTGGGACAAGTGGTTCATGAGCCACGATGGATTCCCGCAACTCGAGAAGGTCCTCTGGCCGCGCGGCTATCGAGGGGGGGAGCATGGAAGATAGGTACGCCGGTGACATTGGAGACTTCGGAAAGTTCGCGCTCATTCGCGAGCTATCGACCGGTATTCGCATCGGCATCTGCTGGTATCTCGTGCCGGACGAGGAAGACACGAACGACGGGCGACACCGAAAGTACCTTTCACGCGAGGATGACTTCCGCGCCCTCGACGAGACCGTCTTCGACGCGTTCATTCCCTTTCGCGATGACTCCTCCTTGAGGTCGGTCGGCACGCTTGAGAAGCTGGGCCTTGTACCTGGCGCTGTTTTCCATCGCGATGTTGTCCCACGGGATGCCGATTCACGTGGTGCGTGGTTCAGCGCGCTGCGTCGCACGGTCGCTGGGTGCCAGTTGGCGTTTCTCGACCCGGACAACGGCATCGCCAACGCCGCGTTGACGCACAAGTCCGTCTCGCACGACGAGGTCTCGACGCTGCGGTCGGACGGCCTGGCGGTTCTGGTCTACCACCATCAGACTCGGATGAAGGGCGGAGCTGCTGTGGAGGCAGCGTTCCTTGCACGGCAACTACTCGCCCGAGGTGCGCGCCGAGTGCAGACGATTCGGTTTCGTCCTTTTTCGTCACGGTTCTACTTCCTCGTGAACGGGACCGACGCCATGCATCAGCGGCTTGGCAGTTTCGCTCGCCGTTGGGGGACGAAGGTTGTTCTGTTCGACGAGGTCACCGCTTAACGCTTCACCAGATGCAATCACCGCGGGCAGTCACCAAGCGCCGCCAGTTCCTGCCCGCTCAGTGGCCTTGGTTTCCTGAGCTGGATCGATCAGCCCAGAAACGCACAGCGGCGGACGAAACGCGCGCTCCCGCATCGCCAGATCCACTGACCCCGTCCCAAGAATGCCTCCTTCTGCTTCGGGCCGATGCAGGGGCTCGGCGAAGAGTGGCAGTCCCTCGGCAAGGCAGCGAAAGAGAGCCGCGCCGGTCATCAGCGCGTCGAAGTCGTCTTCTCCCTGAGCGGCCGCGTCGGTGTCTCGGATCTGGACCCCGGTCGTGGCGACCCACTGCGTCGCCAGCAGGTCGCGGATCGCGCAGAGCCGAACCCGAGCCCTGGTCTTGCTGACCGCAAGTCGCGGTCTGGGTGCGGCGTCGATCAGCGCGGTCGAGTAAGCCGCGCGCGGGTAGATCTCCGCTACGACAGGCACGCCGCTGCCCAACAACTGGCCGAGGCCGCCTTCGAAGGGCCAGACCCTGAACTCCGTTCCTTGCCGTCGGGATCCAGTCAATCCGCGCCAGATGTCACGGGCTGCGGAACCCACGCTGCCCGGGACTCCAGCGACCACGAAAACGGGCTTGGCACCGGTCTCTCGTTCGATCTTCCGACGTAGTGCGACGCCCCTTGCTGCAGCGGCGGCTTCGAACCCGCGCAGCCCGCCTCGACCTGCGGGCACACGGAAGAACGGGCGCCGCACGGCCCACGCCGCCGCCGTCAACGCCTCCTCGAGCGCTGCGTTCGGGAGCCATTCGACGAACGTCCTTGGCGAACCGTCACTCGGATCGGCGCGCAGTGCATGGAAGAAGCTTGCCGGGACGCCGAGCGGGGCGTCGAAGGTGACGAGGGTCTTCGACTGACCGCCGGCCAACTGGAGCACCGAGGAGACGGTCCAGTCTTGCCCCGCCACACGGCGGATGAGCCGCTCGGACACCATCACTTCGTAGACGGCGCGCTTGGAGACGTCCTTGCTCCAATCCGCGCACAGCACCCGATCGATCTCGTTGCTCATCACGGGCTTGACGATGGCCGCGCACCGCGCCTGACGGTTACATGGGGTTCGCCGAACCTGTCAGGTCCGCTGGGCCTATCTCGTCACTGCCCCGTGACCCTCGCACTACTCCGCGACCTTCCCGATGCGACGGCGTGCCAGAAACTCCCGCGCCTGCTCGCCGGCCTCGATGCAGCCCTCGTGGAGCGCAAGCGCGAAGCTCGACTCTGCCTGCTCTCCCTGCTGGCAGGCCATCACGTGCTGCTGCTCGGGCCACCCGGAACCGGGAAGAGCCTGCTGGCGCGCTCGATCGCCGGGTGCGTCCGCGGCGGGCAGTACTTCGAGCAGTTGCTCACCGAGCACACCCACCCCGACGAGCTGTACGGCCCGCTGAGCATTCCCGCGCTGGAGCGCGAGGAGTACCGGCGGCTCACCGATGGCTACCTTCCCTCGGCTCACGTCGCGTTTCTCGACGAGCTCTTCGAGGCCAGCGGGCCGTTGTTCGCCGGGCTGCTGCCGGTGATGAACGAGCGCATCTTCCACAACGGCAGGCTCGCGGAGCCCATCCCTCTGCTCGGCCTCATTGCAGCGTCCAACGCCCTGCCTTCCGACGGCGCGCGGAGTGCGTTTCTGGACCGCTTGCTCGTGACCGTGGTGGTCGAGCCGATTCGGGATGAAGCTCGTTTCCTCGAGGTCTGCTGCGGGCAGCGCGAGCCGTTCCGGCCCGAGAAGTGCGACCAGCTTTCGGTGAACGAGATCCGGGCTATTCGGGCAGAGAGCCGGCAGGTCGCCTTCCCCGAACCCACCCGGCGAGCACTCCTCGCACTTCGTCGACAGCTGGTGAGAGCGGGCGCTCTGGTGAGCGACCGGAGATGGCGCTGGGCGTTCGAGTTGCTTCAGACTGCCGCGCTCACCAGCGGGCGGCGCGAGGTGTCGATTGTCGATCTCCTACTTCTGGAGTCTTCTCTGGGCAGCGGGGTGAACCCACAGTGCGCTCGCGCCGCGGTGCGCGCAGCGGTTGACTTCGCAGAGCCCGAGCGCTCGAAGGCACGTGGGGCGTGGGCGGAGGTCGAGGCTGCAGCGAACGTGGCCGAAGAGCTCGGCGTGCTAACGCCGATCCATGAGCGCGCAGTGTCCGCGTTTCGCGCGAGACTCTGCGAGCTGGCGGTCGATCTCGACGAGCGTCGCGCCACCCTCGGCGCGGATGTCGAGTCCTCACCGTGGCTGCACGATGCCCCCGCACTGGTCTTGAGCGACATGGTCGACGCGCGACGCGAGATCGCCAAGCTGCGCGAGCGTGCCGAGCGCGCAGGAAGGCCGCCGTGACACCGAGGACCGGCGCCGAAGAGATCGCGCTCGAGCTGAGTCGATACCTCCTGGGCCGCGCGCAGGGCGCAGCGCCCGGTTTCGCACGATTGCTGCGCGTAACACTCGCGCGGGAGCTCGAAGAGCTCGGCGCGGTCTGCGTGTCGCCTACTGCTGCAGAAGACGTCGCGCGATCGCTGGTCGCCGGCATCCTTCCGGAGCTCGAGGCATTGTCGCCGGCCGAGCTGGCGAGGAACTGTCGGCGCGCCTGGGACTGCGACTTGGATTCCGACGGCGCCAGAGTGCTGTTGACGGAGCTTTGTGGGTTCCCGACGACCACCAGCGGTCCAGTGCCTCCGATTCGTTCGCGCTGCCCCTCCGTCGACCGCTTCGGAGCGGTGGTCGCCGAGATGCTCGATCCGCGGCGGCTGCAGCGGGTCGCCGGCAAAGCTGCCATGCGCTGGCGCAGGACCGCGGAGCTCGCGCGGTTCCTGGGTGACGAGTGGCGTGCTGCGGTGGAGCAGCTCTCCGGGCCAATTGGGGCACGCGTGGATCTGAGCTCCGTCATCGCCCGCGCGGAGCACCTTCAGGTCGCCCGCGATCTGGCCCAACGCCTCGGTCGGCCCGACCGTCGCCCCGCGCCCGAACCTCACCGGCTCGGCACTCTGCCTCCCTCACGCCTTGCGTTGGGCTCGGAGCTTCGATGCGCCATCCCGGCGGAGCTCGCCCTGCTAGCGCGTGCGACCACTCGCCCACTGTTCCTGGAGCGGCTCGCATCAGGGAAGTTGGCGGTCGTCGAACGACGCATTCGCGCTTCTCGGCATGCGCGCGGACCGCTCATTGTCTTGCTGGATGTGAGCGGGTCGATGGCCGGTGAGCCCGAGCTCGACGCGAAAGGCATCGTGCTGGCGCTGGCGCGCGAGCTTCGAGCGGAGGGCCGCGTGTTGCGTGTCGTCCAGTTCAGCGGGGCGTCCGAGCAGCAGACCCGGGACATCCAGCCGAACCCACAGGGGCTCGCGGCCTTGATCGAGCTCCTGGGCCAGACCTTCCACGGTGGAACGGACTTTGACGCTGCACTGCAGAGTGCGCTCAGTGCCCTCGACACTCCGAGCTGCAAGCAGGCAGACGTGGTCATGATAACGGATGGAAAGGGCAGGTTCTCGAGGGAGAGCGCGGACGCTGTCGACCGAGTGCGACGCGAGCGAGGGGTCCGGTTCGAGCTCGTGCGAGTCGCTGCCGATACACGCGATCGCGACAGCTCGTCGCGCGCCTCACCGACTGACCGGCGATAGGATGGCCCCTTCCCCCTTCGGCGCCGGGGAACCGCCCAACACGAGCTCTGCACACTGCTGGGTCTCACAGCACGCCACGAACGCGCAGCTCAGCGAATCCCAAAGATCAGCCCACGGCGGGTCCTTCTCGATCTTTCTCATGGAAGGCAGCGGCACGGCACCCGCGGTGAGGTCCGCGAGGATTGCCTCCCGCTGCTCGAGCAAGCGGCGTTGGTTCTGCGCTGTCGGAAGGCTGGACGCGCGGAACAACGTGTTGCCGGCGAATCGCCATTCGGCCGATATGACGTGGCTCAGCGCCGTCCGAGCGTCGTCCTGAAGCACCGCGAGCCTCCCATTCGCGCGCGCGTAGCTGTCGCTCGGAAAGGCCTCGCGCAAGAAAGGTCCCTTCGCCACCCGGGGCGAGACGCACAGCGACGACACCGACGCCGACTCGGTGCCCTGGCGATCGGCCAGGCCGGCGCGTGCCGCGATCTCGTGCATCGCACGGAGCCCTACGAGTTTCCATATGTACCGCTGGAGGAGAGGGGCATCCTTGTTCTGTTCAAGGAAGCGAACGAGGTCGGCTCGGAACGCGTCTCTCGTCGGCGTGGCGTGCGACGTGGCTGCGGCCGCTTCCGTGCGTCGCTGCCGGCCCGAGGCCGCGAAGCCGCAGGGCGCGTCGATCGCGACACCGCAGGGCTGAGTCCCGAGCGCGGATTGCCCCAGCCAGCGTTGGACCAAGACCGAACGGTCCAGGACACTGTCGATTCCTCGCGTGACGGGCTCGGAGAGCCAGCTTGGCGCATCGAGGTCCAGATAGTCCCCGGCTACGCGCGGCCAGCGTGCTCGCTCTGGGCCACGAACCGCTCCTCGTTCAAAACATACCGACACCGCCCTGGCAGAGTCCGTGGTGATCAGGGCGAAGTTGAGCACCTTGTCGCGAGCAGAGCCCACGTCGATCCCAAGCCAGTATCCACTTTGCATGCCGATGTTCATCGTTTGCTCAAACGTCGTGTGCCCGAACACCGGCGCCCAGGCACTCCTCTGGCCACAACACGAGCGCGGAGGTGTGGAGCGCTGGCGTCCCGACGTCCCAACCCGCCCAGAGCGCCGCGGCCGCGACCGTGTTCAGCGCGCGATCTGCGGACACATGACTCAGCGGTCGAGGGCCTCGATCAGACCACTGCTTGAAGGCTATTGCCGCCGTGGCGGCGTCCTGCACGTGCTCGGGCAAGCCGTACTCGTTGGGCTCACGAGCGTGCCCGCGTCCGGAGACGAACGCTTCCCAGATCAGGAAGACTGGCTTGATCTGGGCGGACGCGGTGCCGGCCCAGTCCTCCGTCTGAAAAGAGAGACGTGGTCGCTCCGCGCCACAACCAAGGGCGGTGCGCTCGAGTATCCACGCGGCCACTGGGAGGACGACGGCGCTCACGTAGACGCCCGCGCCCGCGGACCAGGGTCGCCCCCTTTCGCCCAGCCTTGCTTTGCACAGGTCGTTGGCCTCGCGCGCGACGGGCAAGAAGACCGGCGCTTCGAAGCCCATGCACACTGCCCGGCCTTCGACGAGGTCGGACACCATGGCGGTGCAGAGGACGTTCAAGTCCACGCCGCCGGTGGGCGTACTCTCATCCTCGCGAAGCCGTGCCCAGGCCAGGCCATTCTTGGGCGATCCCACGTCCACGGCGTAGATACTGCGAGCTTTCGTCATGTCAGCGTGTCCTCCAGGGAATACCTTGCCCATGCGTCATCTGCGAAACACCGCCGCGATCGCGAAGGCCATCGCAGTCAGCGCGAACATCACGAGCGCAGCAGCCCCGAGTCCGAAGGCACTTGCGATCATGATGGCCAGCAGCCCACCGCGCTCGATGATCGCGATCGGCTCACTGCCCCAGCACAGGTTCACTGCACCCCCGAGGACTGCAGCGATGGCGCCGAGAAGCGCGACTCCGACCAGCTTGTTGACATGGAACACCTTCAGCGCCGCCTGAAGCACGACAACGCAACCCCAGGCGGCCGGGACCAGCGCCGCACCGACGAGCCCGAAGATCAGTACCCCCGAGATCTGTCCCGAGACCCCCTGGCCCAGCGGATAGAGCCACCCGAGAATGCCGCCCGACACCACGCCGAGCGCGAGCGTGACCACGGCGTGACCGGTCCCCGACCAGAGCCCCGTGAGCACCGCTTCCGGGTACGTCCGCGGTGGCGGGGGAGTCGAAGGCTCAACGGAGAGCTTCCGGCTGATTTCGTCCCAATCGAAAGGTTCGGTTCCCTCCTCGTCCTCATCCCCCGGGTCCGCATCGTCAGCTGGCTGCCCGTCGTCGGTGGAACCGGGCTGAACCGCGGCATCCGCCATCTCGACCGCCAATAGGCTCGTGCTCTCCTTGATGAAGGAGACGAGCCCCGGATACTCCTGAACATAGCCCTTCAATCGCTCGCTGCGTTCGCGGTCCATGTCGAGGGCAATCGCCTGGTCGATGCGTTCAGCCGCTTCGCGGCAGACGCGTGCCTTGTCCCTGGCGAACCTGCTCTCATAGCTCAGCGTCAGGTGCGCGACCCAGACATCGCACGCCGCACTGGCATCGGCTGGGTCTTGCCCGAGCGCTTGAACGCCCTGGGCGAGGCGTGCCAGGTGGGCCCCGAGGTCGAGCTCACCTTGGGCATGCGACGCTCCGCGCCGCAGTATCGCGGATTGCGCGGCTCGAACGCGGAGCTTGGTGCGCGCGTCGCTGTTTGCGATGGCACCGGCGTGCGCGACGATGTCTGATGTGGCGTTCGACACGGCGCCGGTCGCCTGCTCTTCGATGTCGATCGCGCGTCGTTCCTGATCCAGTCCTGATTTCCGCAACGTGCTGCGGAGCGCGTGCAGCGTCTCCGTGTCACAGGCACTTGGGGGGAGCGCTTCCCGGTCGGGAACGGTGAATCGCTCGGCCTCGGCGATGAGTCGACTGCGCTCGTAGGCGGCCTCGAACCAGTCCCGGAGGTCGCTGGCGTCGGTGCCCGCGAGGTGCGCGCCCATCTCGACGACTGCCTCATCGAGCTCAACCGATTCGGGGTCCCTGACGTGCTCCGCCAGTGCCTCGACATACCGAACCCGAAGGTCATCTGACGTCATCTGCCACCCCTCGACGCTATGAGACGGACGAACCTGACAGGAGTCTACGCCTCTGTCAGGTCTCCCCATGGTCGATCGTCAGGCACAGCAAGGAGGTTCGAATGGCAGAGAAACCGAACTTCGTCGGACAACTCAGGGAAGCCCGCGCCCGCGGTGACAAGGAAGCGGCGCGTGAGGTGCTCCGACAGGCCAGCGCCTGGAATGCGGCGAATCGACCCGCTCCCAGAGGCGATGTGGCCGGGGACCTCAGACGGGCCGTGCTCCGGCGGAACACCGCCGACGCGGAGGCGGTGGTCCTCGACGCGCTGGCGCAGCAGCAGTCCCACCGGCTCGACCCCGATGATCTGGCGTGGGTGGTTGCCCAGGTCGGCGCCTGGGAATCGAGCTGGAGAGCGGGGCAAGCCATCGCGGCGTGGCTCTACCACCATGGGCCAGGCCACCGCGCGCTCGTGGAAGTCGCGGAGCGAATCGCCGACTGTGACAACGCGCGGTGGCTCGACGAGGCCCTGCTGTGGATCGAGCCGACGCCGCTCCGCTGGTACCAGAGCGCGTGCTGGCATGTCACGTGCGGGTGCGGTGGGAGCTCCAGCCCAGACCCCGTCGAGGACTGCGGCGGCCATCCGCGGTGGGTCGGCGAGCAGCGCGGAGACGCGGCACGCCGCAGTCTGCGCGCCGCGCCGGACTTCGCGGAGCCCGACTCCGACGCGCGACGGGTTCTCGATGCCTGGGTCGGAGCGCTCGCGTGACCAGCGGAAGCCCGGAGATCGGCCGCTGTTCCGTGTGCCGACGCATGGCGCGCCTCGAGCACGGGGGCTGCGCAGACTGTGGCTCGAGGCTGGGACGCCGCTTCGTGGAGCTCGCTGCTCGGGTGCGGACAGACCCCAGGTTCGCGGCCATGATCTTGGAGGCGATCCAAGATCCCGTGCACAAGGAGCTGTTCGTCCAGCACTTCGGTTCGGAAGGGAATCGTCAGGCGATCGCTCGCGGTCGGGGTCTTGTTCTCCAAACACAGGGGAACGAGCCATGACACAGCAATTGTCCCACACCGAGGCCTTCGCCCGGCACTTCATGGAGTACGCCATGTTCGCGCGGCTCGAGGCCAGAGGTCGCCTTGGCCCGGCCCGCCTGCTCGCCTGGCTCTATCTTCGGGTTCGCGATCTGCCGCCGGCGCACGTTGCCGCCCTGGCCGGCGAGGCTGGAGCTCTGGGCGATGACATCGAGGCCGAGGCCGACGAAGGCGCCGCGCTCATTCTGGCCATTGCCGCCGCCGATTCGAACCGCGGTCGAGCACGCCTGATGCAAAGCGTGGTGAAAGCGAGTGCTCCCCCGAATCCGGTGATGAGGGTGGGCGGCTCGAGCTAGCCTCGCGGCGTGCAGATCCGACGGATTGGTCGTGGCCGATATCCAGGCTACGTTCGTCGACCGATCGGCCATGGCGGTACATCGTGGCGAAGTTCAGCCCCCCGGCACCGTGACCCTCGCTCAACTTCTGAGGGACGCGCGGTTCGAGGGCATCCCGAGGACGACGCTGCGGGTGCACCTCGATCCGGCAAGGGTCGGCAGTTGGCTTCCCAAGGGGCAGACGGCCAGGCGCACGCTATACGACGCGGCAACGGTCATTAAGCTCGCGAAGAAGCTGCCGCGGCGACGTGCCGCTGCCCCGGTCACCACGCGGCGCTTGCGTCGGCGCAAGGTGTCGCCAGGGAAAGAGGGACGATCGCACCGGGGAGTCCCGGACGGGTGGGTGTCTCTGGCACAGCTCGCAGCAGAGCTCGACCGCGAACCGCGGCAGGTGATGCGGGCGCTCGAACGTCACGATGCAGAGCTCCGCAAGATCGACAACACAACCAACGAGCTGCGGACTCTGCGACTACTCTTCAGACAGGTGCGCGAGGACCCAGCGCTAGTTGGGTCCGTCCCTCGCGAGAAGCGCGTGGTCGACGGCCGGGAACGTTGGATGTTCGAGCGCGCGGCAGCGCTGGCGGCGTTCGACGGGGGACGCCCGACGGAGGCGAGGTGGCTGCGCTGGGCGACGGCGAAGCTCGCCGCGGGTCACGACAGGCTGGACGAGCAGACTCGCACGCGCGTCGCGGAGCACGCCGTCGCGGACATCGTCACGTGGGCGTTCCTGGAGGATGAACGCCTGGAGGCAGGCCGTGCGACAGAGCGGCTGATCCGAGAGGTTTCGTCGCGTCGCACGGAAGCACAGCCGCGGCGCTGAGCCGCAGCCATGGTCACTGTTTCCGCTACCCGCCGCAGGCCGGACCTCCGCCGCAGTACTACCGCGCATGAACAACGCCGCGTCCCGCTCCCGCAGCCCACTCGACCCTCGACCGGGGAGCTCATGGCCCCCATCGCACGTCCCCGACCTCGACACGGCCGTCAGCGATGTGCACCGCGCCGCCCGTGACGGCGACCGCGCCGCCTTCGAGCGGCGGTTCACGCGGCTCGACCGCTCACTGCGCGCCCACCGCGGGCAGATCTTCCGCAATGCGGCGGGCCTCGACCTCGACGAGCTCCACCAGAAGGTGCTGATCCGCGTCAACGCCTACTTCGAGCAGCCGGAACCCGAGTCGGTGCGAAGCGCCTGGGGCTGGCTGCGCACGATGGCAGCGAACGCCGCCATCGACGAGCACCGCTCGCGCGCCCGATTCCGTGCCCGTCACGTGGCGGAAGACTCGCCCGCCGCGGCACACACCGAGCAGTCCGGCGTCTTCCCGCGAGCCGACTTCCTGGTGGAGCTGGCCCAGGAAGAGCGGGCGCTCGACGCAGCGGTCCGGCACTACGCCGACGCGGCTGTTGCGGGCGCGCCCCCAATGTCCCGGGCGCGGGCTCAAATCTGGACCTGCTACTGGCTGCGGATCTGCGCTGACTCGGCGGCGACGGTCGCCGATCGCCTCCGCGCGCAGGACCTCGGCCAGCCGAGCGAACAGACGCTTTGGCAGTGGGCCAGTCGCGGCCAGCGCCTGCTCGAGCAGCTCTGCGCCGCCGACGCGGACCGCGAGCGCGCCGAGCGCGTGCTCGAGCGACTGCGGTAGGCGGCGCCCCCCGGGGCGAGGCTCGGGGCCTCCGTCGACGCTCACCGAATGCCGTACAGCTCCAGCACCGCGGCCCAGCCGCTCGGCAGCGTCTTCGGAGGTTCCTCGAGCTCACGTCCCTAGCGGCAGACCATCTCCAGGAAGTACTTCGCGTGCAGGAAGGCCTCGACGATCGGGCGCGTCTCGTGCAGCCACCGGTCGTTGTGACTGCGCTCGAATTTGCGGCCCGTTCCCTCGTCGATGATCTGCTCGAACCACGGGTGGACCGTGCCGTCCGAGCTCAAAACGCGGAGCATCGCGGCAATCCGTGCCGTGACGTCTTGCAGCCGGTACACCTTGAAGCTCCAGTGCCAGAACCGATACACGCCGTCCTCGTACTGCCGCGTCGCCTTCTCGAGCAGTGCCTCCAGCTCCGGGAGGTGAGCACGGATTGCGTCCTGCAGCCCGGCGTCGGCGGCAGCGAGGTCGTCGGGGCGCAGCCGCGACCGCCGCTGCCACCAGACATGCTCCGGTGAAACGGGGACCTGCGGCTCCTCGGGTGGACGCTTGCGCGGCATGTAGTCGATCCTTTCAGTCCGAAGCAAACGACGCAATCCGCCGCGGTGACCTGACACCTGACCGATGGAATCCGCGAGCGGACTGGTGCAACATCGCAGAGGGAGGTCGGACGGGGCATGGCCAGAACTGACGCCGTGGACGTGGGCATTGCCGGGGAGAAGCGACGGCTGATCCTTCAAGTCCGGGATGCCCGCAACGACCCCACCAAGAAGGGGCTGCTCTTCGACCTCAGGACCTTCGTTGGGTACATGGTGCGGCTTGGCTCGTGGGAGGGCGGGCTCGTGCTCGAGCGCATCACCGGCCGAGACGTCAAGGTCATCGACGAGGATCTGAAGCTGCAGTTTCTCAATGACCTCGGGGCCTGCAACCCTGCGAGCCCGGCTCGGCGCTGGGCCGAACCGATCCCGGCCGAGCTGATCGAGCTCGTGCGCAAGATGTACATGGGCCAGCTCGCCGTGCTCCGGGCGGCGCGTCACTGCAGCGGGGCGCTCGACCTGCTTGGCGGCGCGCCGAACCTCTTGTGGCTCGTTTCCATCACGGCCGCCGAACGGAAGACACCGTGGGAAGAGCTGTCCTTGGTCCTCGGGCGCCGCAGGCGCGACGTCCTGGAGTGGTGCGGCGGAAAGTGCTCGCAAGCGGCGGTCAGCGCGATCGAGAAGGCCTGGACCGGCGACTACACGCCGGCGGGGCTTCAGCACATCCGGCTCATTGCGGCGAACGGCGCTCCGCGCGACCTCGCTCGCGAACGGCTCGAGCACCGGTACCCCGAGCTCCTCGAGTTCCCGTTCTATCGCGCGCTGGTCAAGAAGCTCGCCGGCACGCGTTTGAACAGCTCCGAGGAGGCTCGCGACATCCCAGAGCTGCTGAAAGACGTTCGCGCCCTTGCTGCAGCGTTGGGCGTTCAGGACATCGAGCCTCGCCTCCGCAGCCTTCAGCACGTCGGCGCGCTGCGCACTCTGCACGAGGAGCTGGCAGAGCAGCTGATCCGGACGGACAGGACGTTCTCGGCGGACGACAGGGCGAAATTCCCGAGGCCCGCGCTCCGGGGGTCCAAGGACATCGTTCCCATTCGGACGCTTGCGGAGCTCGATGCGGAAGGGCGGGTCATGCAGCATTGTTGCGCGGTCTACGCGCGCGACGTGCGGAACCGTCTGGCCTGCATCTACCGCGTCCTCGGCCCCGAGCGAGCCACGCTGGAAATCGACCTGAGCGGGAGCCAGCCGCGCGTTGCCCAGCTCCGCGGCTTCCGAAACGCTCCGGTGGCGCACGAGACCTGGAAGGCAGTCTTCGCGTGGCACCGCTCCGCCCTAGCCGAGTGGAAGGAGCGCAAGGCGCGGCGCAAGAGCGCGCAGAAGCCTGCGAAGCGCGCGCGATAGTCGGATCGGGGATTGGGCTAGACACAGACACCGTCCGCGGTGCGCGTCAGAGAGGGCACCCGCGCGACGTCACCCCGTGAGCGGACACATCAACTGGAAAGGCGAGATTCCCGAATGCATCTGTTCAGCATCGACCCAGGATCTTCGAGGAAGGGTTGGGCCACGTGGGTGGCCAACGGTTCGAGTCGCACGACCGCTAGCAACGTCCACCGACCCATCGGAGACCTCCCGCGCTTGGTCGACGAGCTCTGCTCCATGGCGGCGGATGGGCCAGTCGCGATCGCTGTCGACGCCCCGATTCGCGCGTTCGACGGAATCCAAGCGCCGAGTACCTTCACTCCGCTCGGTGCCGCACGCGGACGAGCGAGCTGGCCGTTCGACGTGAACCCATTTTCGCAACGCGCGTGCGAGAAGGCTCTGTCGTCCCGTCCCAAGACCTCCTCGTTGCTCGCTCGGGATCTGGCGAAGGTCGTCGAGTCGCTCTGCGGCGGCGATGTCTCGTTCGCGAAGGCCCATCCGGGAGTGTCGGTGCTGGGGTGCATGAGCGCGCCGCATGCGCCGGTAGTCCGGGCCTTCCTGGCGGCACTGACGGAGCGCGCTGGCGCGTCAGGAATCAGCGTGGACTACGAACTTGGATTGCCCGCCAGCGCGAAGACCATCCGCGTCTTGGAGACGCATCCTGCCGTTGCGCTCGGGTTCTACGCCGCCATGGGCGTCCGGCCCTTCCCGAGCCGGATCCCGGTCTACAAGGGGAGCAAGGCGAACCCTGGGGACTTCGAAGCGCTGGTTGACGCCGTGGTCACTCATCTCAACGCGAAACACGGGTGCACAGTGCGTCGCCCGGCGGACGACGACGAGCTCGACTCGCTCGTCGGGTTGCTCAACCTGCTTGATCTCGCTCACGGCAGCGGCGACTTCTTCGGGACCGAAGACGGCTACTTCTTGGTGCCCGCGCCCGCGGAGGGGAAGGGCTTCGCGGATGTGTGGCGGGCCGAGCGAGGACGGTGCTGCCGTGCGTGAGAGACCAAGCGACTGGCGCTCAGGGCGGAGCCCTGCACGTGTGCCGAACGGGTCGGTATCCTGGTGACTGGTTCCACAAGGCGACTCCACCTGGACGCGCGGTGGGCAGAAGGAGCTCGGGGACCCGCCGAAGTGCTACCGGCCGGCCCGCCCACCTTGACTCCGAACCTCCAAGCCTCAGATTGCGCGCCGCTTCGACCATGCTCCCCGCTCTCGACGCCTTTCTCCGCGCGGACCCCGCCAATGCGCCCCGCCGTTTGGTGCTGGACCACACGCGCGCAGCAGCGGTCGAGATCGCCAGGACCGCTTCGCCGAAGACGCAGGAATTCGCCGAGAAACTACTGTCCCTGGCCCGGTCACCCGAGAGCTGGCGTTACGGCCAGGGCGCCTTCTGGCTCGAATGGTACCTGCGTGAGCCGGTAGCCGCCGCGAAGTACCTGGTGGCCACTCGCGAGCGTCGAGCTGCCCTGACGGTGCTCGAGGCGGCAAAGGAGTGCATCCAAGCCGAGCCCGTGCCCCAGAAGAACGCCCTGAACTTCATCGAGGTCTTGATCGCCTCCTGGAGCGGGTGCCCGGACGATATCTGGCTCGTGCTGCGTGACCTCCAGGAAGACCCGCCCGCCGACGACCCGTTCGAGAAGATCGAGGGCGCGCGCGAGGTCCTGACCCTCTCGCCCCCCGAACAGAAGGGGGTCAGCCAGCGGATGATGGACGCGATGCGTCAGACCGTGGTCGAGCGCATGCGCCTGCTCGCACGAGCCCCGGCGCCCACGCCCCAGGCGCCGGCCTTGCCGGTTCGGTCTCAGGGCCACGCCCGCCAGCGTCGCGCCCGACGGGCCCGCCCGGCTCGTGCCGCACCGTCGGCCAGCGCGGACCCAGACCCCGAGCCAGAACCCAGTCCCGAGCCCGCCAAGCGCCTCCTGACCACGCGCGAGGCGGCGGCCTACTGCAGCTACACGAGCACGTCCGCGCTCAGGAAGGCGAAGCACGAGGGGCGCATCGTCGCCGCCGGCCGCCGTGGTGCGCGAGGGACCCTGATGTGGGACCCGGCGGTGCTCGACCGATTCCTGCGGGGAGACGCACCTGTTACGGTCGAGTCGGATCGTCCGGGTGCGGCGCCAGAAGGAGTCGCACATGGACAAATGGAAAATGCAGTGGAACTGCCTGATCGCCCCGACGCGGGTGCCGGGCGTCTGGAAACGGAAAGGAGGAGGTCACCTCGTGCGAGCCCGGGTCGTCGATCCCCTGACGGGACGCATGAAGGAGATCAAGAGGGTCCTGCCCGAGGCGGACCTGGCGACGGCGTTCAAGTGGTTGGAAGACGAGCGGGCACGCGTGCGGGCCGGCCTCGTCATTGCCCAGCTACCGAAGACGCGCTTCGCCGACTTCGCGCTCTCGGTCCTGGATCACAAGCTCCGGCAGGGGCATCTCAAAAGCGCAAAAAGCGCTGAGCGCTGGAAATATACCCTCGAGCACCTGATCGGCGGGACCGTTACCGCCGACGAGTCACGGCACGTGCCCGGCTTCGGCGACTACTTCGTCGACCAGATCCGGAGCGAGCACGTGCTGGAGTGGCGCGAGGGCATCGTGGAGCTGATCGTCGCGGGCGAGTACTCGCCCAACACGACCAACGGCTGGCTCTCGGTCTTGCGCGTGATTGCGCAGGAGGCCAAGCGCCGGTTCAAGCTCCCCGAGGCCTTCACGGAGGGCGTGCCGGACTTCGACACGTCCGAGCACGTCACCTACCCCGAGGAGGCGCCGAACTCGCTGACCCGCGAGCAGGTGCCGGAGTTCTTGGCCACGCTCCGGGAGCTCCACCCGGCGCACTACGCCATGACCTACCTCGGGCTGGCGACGGGCCTGCGCCCGTCGTCCCTGCGACCGCTCAGGCGCGCGGGGCCGACCCCGGACGTCCTGTGGGAGCAGCGCCGGCTCCTGGTCCGCCGCTCACAAACGCTCGGCGACACGCCGTTGAACACCACCAAGCAGAAGACCCGTTACACCATCGATCTGCCGCAGGAAGTCCTGGACGTCCTGGGGTGGCACGTGGACACGCAGCTCGACACCCCGCCGCAAGCAGAGTCCGAGCTGCTCTTTCCGTCCGTAACGGGTGGTTATCGGTCACCGACGGTGCTCAACAAGCCCTTCGCGGAGGTGTCCGAGGCCATCGGTCTCGGCTACGCCTTCACGCAGAGCGGAATGCGCCGCACGTTCAACGATCTGGCTCGAGCTGCGAAGGTCGAGGCACTCGTTACGCGCAGCATCTCGGGGCACCTCACGGAGCGGATGCAGCACCACTACTCGACGGTCCAACCCGACGAGCAGCGGGAGAGCATCGGGCGCGTCATCAGCCTGTTCGGGACGCGCGAGATCGACCACGCCGGTCGTGATCGAATGCACCAAAGTGGTGCGTTTCCCACAGTAGGTGGTGCTTCAGGTGGTGCTTCGGATCCGGGAGGTGGTGCCAAGAACGAAAAAGCCGGCTAGCGCGTCTACGCTAACCGGCTGATTCTGTTGTGCTCTGATTGAGCGGGAGAAGGGATTTGAACCCTCGACGTCCACCTTGGCAAGGTGGCACTCTACCGCTGAGTTACTCCCGCGGAGGGGGGTGTAACTA
>Ga0154020_10003095_pt1 | contig 20148 bp, 16 predicted proteins | sample Klosneuvirus_201_FD_109709 | JGI IMG/M metagenome (GOLD analysis project Ga0154020, IMG submission 109709) | Active sludge microbial communities from wastewater, Klosterneuburg, Austria - Klosneuvirus_20160825_MG | ecosystem: Engineered > WWTP > Aerobic digester > Activated sludge | place... | reverse complement strand
TTGCAATCCCGAATCAGGTAATACGCGCCGTAAGTGCGCGCGCGCATCTCGGGCACCGCTTCGCCGATGATGAGTGCCTTGCGGGCGGGTTCGCCAAATTCCTTGAGGCCGCGCACCACGAACGCGAGCGCGAGCCAGCCGAAGCTCGTCGCCCAGATCAGGCTGATCGGGAACAATGTGAAGAAGCCAAACGTCGCGAGCACGAACGGACGGCGGCCATATTTGTCCGCGAGATGCGCCACCGGGATGTAGCAGATCATCGCGGTCACCATCTCGATGGCGACGAGCCAGCCGAATTGCTGGGCGGTAAGCCCGCCGGTGTTCATCGCCCACAGGATGACGAACGCGTAGGGGATGCGTTCGCAGAACCGGATGAGAATGTCGCTCACGAGCAGTTCGCGCAGGGCAGGGGAGAACCTGCGCACCACGCCCATGAAGGAAATATTCATCGTTGCATCGTGCTTCGTTGCTTCGTTTGATGAACCGTCCTCGAACATGAAGTATTGAAACACGCTCGTCAGTCCGCTGAGGATGATGCAGAGAAGCAAGGCGTAGTGCAGACCCTGCTCCCAGCCATATCGCGTCAGTAGATAGCCGCCTGTCAGTTGCCCGACAATCTTCGGTATCCGCCGCACCAGCGATTGCACGCCGATGCCCATGGCGTGCTGGTTGGACTTCAGGCTAGTCGCGACGACTGAGAACGTCGCGGGCAGGGCCAGAGCGCTCCACGCGACGAAGAGGAAAGTTCCGGCCAGCATAACGGGCCAGCTCGGCCAGAGCCACACGAGCACGTAGCCAAGCAGCGAGAGCGCGTTAAAGAAGAGCAGGGAACGCCGTTCGCCCCAGCGGTCGGTGAGCCAGCCACCGGGATAGTTGTAAACGGCGCCGAGGAGCGTTTGCAGCGCGTCGAAGACCCCGATGATGAAGATGGTGGCGCCGAAGTTCTCGAGTAGCTTGGGGGCAAAATCGATCCAGAGTTTTTCCGCTGTGCCCGCCAGCAGCAGGGCTACGAGTAGCAACGTGGCGTTGCGTTTCAGCGCGAGGAATTCGGTGATACGACTGAGCGAACTCATGCTGCGGATATTCGGCGCGAGACGAGTGGCGGATGCAAGGATGGAGTGGGACAGGCTTCCAGCCTGTTCGCGTGCTCATTCGCTCATCCGAAAGCTCAGGTAGATGCCGGGGCTTACTGGACAGCCTGGAAGCCTGCCCCACTATAACAACTCCGCGCTTGCCGGGGTTGCGGTTCGACGTTCAACTACCGGCATGGCTGACGCGCGTAAACTTCGGATTGGGGTGCTGGGTTCTGGCAAGGGCTCCAACTTTGTCGCCATTGCGGAGGCGATCCGCTCGGGGCAGGTGCCGGCGGAAATCGCCGTGGTGTTGAGTGACGTGGAGAACGCCGGGATTCTCGAACGCGCCCGCGAACGAAACCTTCCCGCGCGCTTCATCGCACCGGGGAAGTTTCGCACCAAGCTGGATGACGAGGCGGAGGCGGCGTTCGTGACGGCGTTGCGCGAGGCGCAGGTGGATCTCTTGGTGCTCGCGGGGTTCATGCGCATCATCAAGAGCGGGCTGCTCAATGCGTTCGCGAACCGTGTCATCAACATTCATCCGTCGCTGCTGCCATCGTTTCCGGGATTGGAGGCGTGGAAACAGGCGCTTGATCACGGAGTGAAGTTCACGGGCTGCACGGTGCATTTCGTGGATGCGGGCGTGGACAGCGGGCCAATCATCGGCCAGCAAACGGTGCCGGTGCTGGACGCCGACACGCCGGAGGCGCTACACCAGCGGATTCACGCAGCGGAACACGAATTGTATCCGAAGTGCGTAGCGGCATTGGCGCGCGGGGAGATTGAGGTGCGCGGACGGCGGGTGGTGGGGAAGAAGATTTAACCGCGGGTTGCGTGGATAATGCGGATTCAAAAAAGGTTCGCATCAGCGGGCCAAAATCAGTTAAACATTACAGCCCGGCGGTCAACCCCCGCTGGGATTTATTTCAACATGAGCAAGCAAGTGCTGAGGTTTGGTCTGCCCAAGGGCAGTTTGCAGGAAGCCGCGCTACAGAAGATGGCGAAGGCGGGCTGGAACGTTTCCGTGTCCAGCCGGTCCTACGTGCCCTATGTGGATGACGACGAACTCGAGATCCGCCTGATCCGCGCGCAGGAGATCAGCCGTTACGTCGAGAACGGCGTGCTGGATGCGGGCATCACCGGCCACGACTGGATCATCGAGAACGATTCTGATGTTCACGAGGTCGGGGAATTTATTTTCAGCAAGGTCAGCCGCCAGCCAACGCGCTGGGTGCTCGCGGTGCCGGAGAATTCGCCCATCAAGTGCGCGAAGGATCTCGAAGGCAAGCGCATCGCGACCGAGGTGGTGAACTTGAGCAAGAAATGGCTCAAGAAGAACGGCGTGAAGACCGCCGAGGTGGAATTTTCCTGGGGCGCGACGGAAGTGAAGGCGCACGAGATGGTGGATGCCATCATCGAGGTGACGGAGACGGGCTCTTCGCTGCGCGCGAACAAGCTGCGCATCGTGGAGACGTTGCTCACGTCTTCGCCGCGTTTGATCGTGAATCACGACGCGTGGAAGGATAAATTCAAGCGGCAGAAGGTGGAGACGCTGGCGCTGTTGTTGCGCGGCGCGATGGAGGCGGAATCGAAGGTGGGCCTCAAGATGAACATCGCGGAGAAGGACTTGAAGAAGCTGCTCGCCAGCTTGCCAGCTCTGAAGCGTCCGACAATCTCGCAACTCAGCGAGCCGGGTTGGGTGGCGGTGGAGACGATCATCGATGAGGCGATCGTCCGTCAGTTGATTCCGCAGCTCAAAGCACATGGCGCCGAGGGCATCATCGAGTATCCGCTGAACAAGGTGGTGTATTGATAGACATGGGGAGCGTGCCCGCCCCCGGGCGCATTTTCCCGCGCCCTCGCGGGGAAAGGTGAGGCGTGCAATAGTTTCCGCTCCACATGATGATTCCATGCCCAAACTGCGGAACGGGAGGCGCGTTCCGTCACGTCTGAGGTGGGCGTGCTCCCCGAGCTTCCGAGATTGAACGAGGAACAGTTTGACAATCGGACGCCGCTTTTCTTTACTCTCCGCCGCAATTTAATTATGGGATCACTCAAGAAACGTCGTAAGGCGAAAATCAACAAACACAAACGCCGGAAGAAGCTTCGCCTGAATCGGCACAAGAAGCGCACCTGGCAGAAGTAGTCCTGCCTTTCGCTGAAGTCCTTTGCACACGGCGGCAATCTGCAATCGCAGGTTGCCGCCTCCTGTGTTAATAAACACTTGTGAAAGCGCCGCCACTGATCCTGTTCTTCTGCCTGCTCGCCTGTCTCGCGGCGATGGTTGGTTGTCGCTCGCCACAGTCCGGGCGACCGCCTGCCCCACGAGTTGAGTCTGAGAGCGTCCTGACGCGGCGGGCGGAGGCTCACGCGCATTATGCGCAGGGCGTTGTGCACGAGTGGAACAAGGACAGCGTCGAGGCATTGGAGGAATTTCACAAGGCAGCGCAACTGGATCCGAGCAACGAGGGCCTCGTCGTCGAGGTCACGCGCCGCTGGTTTCTATCAAAGAAGCCCGATCGGGCGCTTGAGATTCTGAAGCTTGCCGCGGCGCAGCCGGACGCCACCGCCATGCTCGATGTGCTGCTGGGCACGGCTTACTTCCAGATGGGCAGGACCAATCTCGCCATTGAATCCAACCAGCGCGCCATCAAGAAGGCGCCGCGTTTTCTGGCCGGGTATCAGAATCTAAACCTGAACCATATCCAGGAAGGGCGCACCGACGAGGCGATCAAGGTGCTCGATTCGGCCAGCCGGCAGCGCGATGTCGATGCGGACTTCCTGATCGGGCTGGCGGAACTTTACGTGAACCTGGCGGCGAGCGTCCCTTCGACGAAAACGAATGCGCACCCCAAAGCACTCGCGTTGCTGGCCCGCGCGGAGTCCATGACGATCACCAACATCCAGTCGCGCATCCGGCTGGCGGACGGCTTCAACGTGCTGGGTCAGCCGGACAAGGCGGCAAAACTGTATCAAGAAATGCTCGCTGACTTTCCGCAGGCACCGATGTTGCAGGAGAATTTGCGGGCGAAGCTCACGGACATTTACCTGCGCGGCAAGGATCGGAAGCGCGCCATCGAGCAACTGGAAGCCATCACGAAGTCCGACTCGATGAATCTGCAGGCGCATTATTATCTCGCGATGTTGTCCGCCGAGGCGGGCGATTCGGCGAAAGCGGAGGAGCACTACCGCGTAGTCATCGTGCTGAATCCGAAGTTTGAACAGGCATACTACGATCTGGCGACGGCACAACTTGGAACAGGGAAGACGAACGAGGTTTTCCGCACGTTGCAGGATGCGCAGAAACGGTTCGGCGAAAATTTTGTATCCGAGTTCCTGCTGGGTGTTGCCTATGCGCGGGTTGGAAAATATGCCGAGGGCGTCAAGCATTACAACTCGGCCGAGATCATCGCGCGGGCCACGGATGCGAAACGGCTGACGCCGTTGTTTTATTTCCAGTATGGCTCGGCTTTGGAGCGGAAGGGTGATTACACCGAGTCGGTGAAGTATTTCGAGAAAGCACTGGAACTGAAGCCGGATTTTTACGAGGCGGCGAATTATCTCGGCTACATGTGGGCCGAGCGGGGCGAAAATCTGGAGCGCGCCAAGGAACTGATCGAGCGGGCGATCAAGGCCGAGCCGAAGAATAATGCGTATCTCGACAGCATGGCATGGGTGCTGTTCAAGCTGGGCAAACCACGCGAGGCGCTGCCCATCATGCAGCAGGCGGTCGAACTGGCCGAGGCGGAGAAGGAACGGGACGCTACCCTGTTCGATCATCTGGGTGACATCTTGATGGCTTTGGGCGAGCGGGAGAAAGCCCATGATGCCTGGCGCAATGCGTTGTCCTTGGGGCCAAACGAAGAAATCCTGAAGAAACTGGAGAAGTCCGTCACGCCGTAACATCATGCCAAACCAGTTCACAAAGCATTACACCCGCGAAGAGGCTCGCGCGTTGCTCCCGCAGATACGCGAGTGGCTCAGCCAGCTCGAAGTCTTGCGCGCGAGCATGAAGAAGCACGATCAGCGGCTTGAATCACTGCTTGATGCGGGGACTGATCGCGGTGGGCAGACCGTGAATGACTGGGTGCGGACGATGGCGGACCTGCAACATGTGATCGGCGAATTCCAAAGCCGCGAGATTTTCATCAAGGACCCCGACCGCGGTCTGGTTGATTTTCCGGCCATCGTTGGTGGCAAGGAAGTATTTTTATGCTGGGAGAATGGCGAGGGCGACATCGAATACTGGCACGACCTCGAAACGGGTTATGGGGGACGCGAGCCGCTGTAGTGGAACGCCGGTCACCGCCCCGGCTTGTTTCTGGACCTAAATCCTGACTTGCCGAGACGGGGCTCGGCGCTCCAAAAGAAAACACCCTGATTCCGTGGCCAGAATCAGGGCGGGTAAGATGCGTTCCAGTTCAGAGACGCTTCTCAATGCTCTGAATGATGGTGTAGGACAAGGTCTGTTCGCCAAACGAGCCTACTCGAATTTTGACCTCGGTCAGGTTCTCGGAGATCTTCGTCAGGTTGATTTCGATCTTCTTGTCCAAGGCGGTGCGGGCGATGAGGCGGGCCTGCAAGGCGTCTTTTTGCTGCGAAATCACGGTGAACTCCAGATCCTTCATTGCCGCCTGGGTGGCGCTCCAGACGCGGTCAAGCACGGCGTTTTCATTGCCGCGCATGTTGCCCGCGGAATAGGTGTAGGTGCCGGCACCATTGGCGCCGCCGACGGTGACGGATGAACACCCCGTCAAATAAAAGGTCGCGACCGCCGTGGCAAACAATGTGATCAATGATTTAATTTTCATGGTAAAACGCGCGATTTGCGCTGGCGGCAACTTACGACACCGGGAATGATGAGGCAAATTCGATATGGGAAACAATTGTGAAAATGTGGTCATCATCGGCACCGGTTGCGCCGGTCTCACAGCGGGCATCTACACGGCGCGCGCCAACCTCAATCCACTCATTCTCACCGGCACCATGCCCGGCGGATTGCTCACCACGACGAGCATCGTGGAAAACTTCCCGGGCTTTCCCGAGGGCGTGGACGGCTACGAGTTGATGACCAAGTTGCAGAAACAGGCGGAGCGTTTCGGAGCACGCGTGAAGTTCGCGACAGTCGAAGCGGTGGACTTGAGCAAGCGTCCGTTCGTTTTGACCGTAGATGGGGAGCGCTTGGAAGCGAAGACCATCATCATCTCCACCGGTGCAGGCCATCGGCATCTTGGATTGGAGAGCGAACATCTCCTCGACAAGAAGGGAGTGACTTATTGCGCGACCTGCGACGGCGCGCTGCCGATGTTTCGGAACAAGCCGCTGGTCGTTGTTGGCGGTGGCGATTCCGCATGCGAAGAGGCCCAATACCTGACGCGCTTTGCCTCGGTGGTTTATCTGATTCATCGTCGCGATTCGCTGCGTGCCTCGAAGATCATGGCCGACCGGACGCTGGCCAATCCGAAGATCAAACCCGTCTGGGATTCGGTTGTGACGGAAGTTCTCGACGTGAAGCAGGACAAGGTGACGGGCGTGCGCATCAAGAATCTCAAAACCAACGCGGAGTCCGCGCTGGATTGCGCGGGCGTCTTTGTTGCCATTGGCCATGTCCCGAATACGCAACTTTTCAAGGGCGTGCTCGACATGGACGAAGCCGGTTATCTGAAACGCAGCGGCGGGTCGGAGACAAACATACCCGGCGTATTCGTGGCGGGTGATTGCTCGGATCGTGTGTATCGGCAGGCCATCACGGCGGCGGGGATGGGCTGTGCGGCCGCGATGGATTGCGAACGGTTCCTGGGGGCGGAGGGCAAATAATACGAGATTCGTTATGGCGGGATCAAAAATTTCCTTCCGGACGGGGCAGGGCGGGTTGCCCTTGGTGCGCGTTGAAACCGAGGGTTCGACGGCGGAAGTTTATCTGCACGGCGCGCATGTCACCCACTTTCAAAGGCACGACGAAAAGCCGGTTCTGTTCCTGAGCCGTGAGGCGGTGTTCGCGCCGGGCAAAGCCATCCGTGGTGGCGTGCCGGTGATCCTGCCGTGGTTTGGTCCGCGCGAGGGAAAGGCCATGCACGGATTCGCGCGGACGCACCCTTGGGAGTTGCATGAAGTGGGGCTGTCGGGCGACGACCTCGCACGGTTGCGCTTTCGCCTGCCGGAAACCCCGGAGGCGGCGGAATGGCCGCGGATCGTGGCTGAGTTCGAGGTGCTCGTCGGCTACACGCTGGAGATGGAATTGAAGGTCACGAACATTGATGCGACGCGTGAGCTTCCGCTGGAGGCGTGCCTGCATACCTACTTTGCGGTGAGCGACATCGCCAATGCGGACGTCGCTGGTCTGCGGGGCGTGAAGTATCTCGATGCGCTGGACGGATTTCGCATGAAGACCGAGGCTGAAGCGGCGATCAAATTCACCGGCGAAGTGGACCGGGTTTACGTCAATTCCCCGGAAACCGTCGAGATTGTGGACCACGGTTGGGGTCGGGTGATCGAGGTGTCGAAGTCGGATTCGCTTTCAACGGTGGTGTGGAATCCGTGGATCGAAAAGTCGAAACGGCTGTCGGATTACGGGGATGATGAATATCTTCGGATGGTTTGCGTGGAATCCGGCAACGTGAAGCAGAACCAGACGCTGCTCAAACCCGGCCAGGCCGCGACACTCGGGGTGGCGATCGACTGTCGGGGGATGTAGAGGACCGGCTCGGAAATACTCCAATATTCAATGCGCCAACACCTGCGAGCGCGGCGTTCTCAAACCAGGATAGTGGCGGCCGACTGTTCTACCGTGTTTCAACGCGGTAGAAACGGATGCGATTCGTCGCGCTGGTGTCGGTGAACGTCATGCTTCCAGAGGCGGAGTAGTTGGTGAAGATGGGCGCCCAATCCCGCAGGTTGGTGGTGGCCAAGATCACATAAGTTGCGGCGTCTGATCCCTCAATCTGGAACTGAAATCCATGCGTGCTCATCTGTTGGTAGGTGAGCTGCACCGGGTCGGGGATCGGCGTGACATTGATGGTGACGGTGGTGACAGGGCTGTCATCGGGGCCGTCGCAGGCAACATAAGTGAAGGAGTCGATGCCGTAGAAATCCTGTGCCGGCGTGTAGGTGAACGAACCGTCGGAATTCAACACGAGTGAACCATGACTCACGTCGGTCACCAGCAAGGCGGTGAGGGGATCGCCATCCACGTCCGAGTCATTGGCGAGTATGCTTGCACCGTTGATGCCGGTGGAGAGCAGACCGGCGACCGGAACGCTTAGCACGGAGTCTTCCGGCGTGGTGTATGAGTCGGCAGCGGCGACGGGTGCATCATTGACTGGAGTGACGGTGACCGTCACCCTGCCGGTGCTGGAGAAGCCGCCGTCTGTGATGCTGTAATTGAGGGTTACCGTCCCGTTGAAATTGGTCGGCGGCAGGTAGATGACATTGGTGCCGCTGATGGCAACCGTGCCGTTGGCGGTCCAGGCTCCGGTAAGTGAGATGGGCGCTCCTTCCGGGTCGCTGTCGTTAGCCAGCAGTTTGAGCATCACACTATTATCTTCCTGGGTGCTTCTGGTGTCATTTGCGGCCGTGGGAGGATCTTCAACAGGGAGGACATTGATCGTCACGGTGGCAGGATTGGACGGGACGGTTTTGTATAGCTGAAACCGCAGGTCTTCGTTCTGATCGGAGCCTTGGTCGTAGTATGTGCCGTTCGCATAGGCATTGGGAGAATGATCAAGATAGAATCTCGCACTGCTCGAAGTATCGAGGTTCAAATAGTATGTCGTTCCGGCAACGAACGGCCCCACGGGAGTATTGTAGAGAATCTCAAAGGTCTGGAAGGAACTTCCTTCGGACGTGTTCGTGATGCTCGCTGATGGAATTGCCACGGCGGAACCCGCAATGGTGCCAGTATTGATTCCGGTCCCAATCTTGAAGTTGAGGTTCCCGCTGCTGCCTGTTTTGCGCGAGACGTAGATTACCACCTTATTGATCATGTAGCTCGCGCCACCTGCTGTTCCGTGACGGAATGATTGCGCGCCCGGTTCGCCCGATCTGATTTCTGTGGCGTCGCCGCTCGAATTGTGTTGTTCCGCAAGCACCAGATACCCGTCGGAAGCGCGGTAGGTGAACGAAACCGTGCCCGCAAAGTTGGTTGGGGGCTGGTAACTAAACGCACCATTTGCGGTTAGACTCAAAGTGCCCTGGCTGACATTCGTCATCAGCACGGTCACCATGGTTTCGCCGTTGGCGTCCGTGTCGTTCGCCAAGACGCCCGGAGCGGGGATGCTGAGGAGGGTGTCTTCCAACGTGGAGTAACTATCATTGCTGGCTACAGGAACGCTATTTCCCAACGCGAGGGACAATGATGCGCTCCGGCTTTGAACGGTGCCGCCAGCATTGCTGACTTTCACATAAAACTGTCCGAGGTCCAGAAGGCCGACGTTGCTGAGGACCAAATTGGTGCTGGTTTGACCGCTGAGTAATGAATCGAGGCCCAGCAATCCGACCTTATACCATTGATATGAAAGCGTAGTTCCGCTGGAGGCGGCCACCGTGAAGGTGGCCGTGTTTCCCAGCATGACGGCACTATCTAAAGGCTGGGAGGCGATCACAGGCGGGGGCCCGGCTGCAAAGCAGGGCCGGGATAGCAGAAAGGCCAGTAAGAGCAGGCAGCCCCTGATTCTCAGGAGCTGCCAGTTCACCTTATGTTGCCCATTCCTCATACCTGTTGCACCGGCACGAGAGCTACTGGTGTGCCATGTCTAAAAATGATACGTCAGCTTGAGGCGGAAGGCGCGTCCATCTTGCTCGATGAGGTCTTGCTGGTGGAAACGGGAAGCGGGGTCGCTGTATTTACGGTCCAGAAGATTATATAGGCTGACTGAGAATTCGAGATCCTTGACCAGGTTTTGGCTGAACAGTGTAAAATTGAAGACTCCAAACCCGGAGGCATTGGCACCGGGCAGGGTGGCCCCGGTGGTGGTCGTGAGGAGGGTGTGCCGGCTGCTGGTGTGTTGGTATTCCAATCCGGCAAAGACTTTTTCCCGGATGATTGGCACGCTTAGATTGAACTTCACCAGATGAGTGGGGGAATCGGGCACGTTATTTCCGCTGCTGTGATTCTCGGTTTCCTGCAATGAATAACTCAGGCGGGTGCGGATGCCGTTGTTCCAAAAACCCTCCAAGGCAAGTTCGATACCTTTGGTCTGCGCGTTGAAATTTGTGAAAGCGCCGTTCTCCAGCACGATCAAATCATCCATCTCATTGATGAACCCGGAGACGGAGGAGCGCAGATTCTTCCCGATTTCCTGTTCATAAACCAGTTCGTAAGCCGTGATCTCTTCCGGGCGGATGTCTTGGAAGCGCGGGTCGCTTAACTCCAGAAAGTTAGGCGCACGAAAGGCTGTGCCGTAGAGGGCCTTGAAGGTGGACTTCTCAAACGGATTGTAAATCAGTGCCAGACGCGGATTAAGCGCGGGATCGAAATCGCCATATTGGTCATAACGCACACCGCCATTGAAATGAACATTGGTCCGCACTGCGAAATCACCTTGAACATAGACCCCATGACTTTGCCGGTCGCGTTGGTTGTCAGTGTAGGTCGTGGTCTGATCGAGAACCCGCTGTTCCTGTCGGAAGTCATCCCGGTATTCAGCCCCGAGTGTGACGGTGTGGCGATCCCACAATCGCTTGTTCAGCTGGACCTCCGCGCCCCACCATTCACCGGTTTGTTCTTCCTGGAAGAACGCTGTTGCCACGGGATCACCTACCGGGTAACCGATCTCAAAATCGTTGCGGTCGTAGTAAACCTGCGCGGTAACATCCACCACATCCGGGAAGATGTGGGCGTATTTCAAGCTCGCGTAGCTGCGTTCATCTGTCGTGCGCAGGCGCGGATCATTGAACGTTGTAATATACTGGGCCGTGGGGTTTCCTTTTTCGCGGCTGTTGAAAGCGCCCTCCAAAGTAAAATCCCGGTAGCTTAGCGAACCAAAGAAACTGCCGAAAGAGTCGTCGTCCAAATGCCGCGCCACACCGTTGTTCTGCGCCGGCGTGTTGAACTCCTCATAGAACAACCTGTCCTGCCCGGCGCTGTCGTAATACGTCGCGGAAAGCATCAACTGAATGCCGTTTGTGAACAGCTTCCCGTAGGTCGCCCGGACTTTGTAGGTATCAAAGGATGCATATTCACCGGAAGCCTCGACGCCATTCAACTGGCTGCCTTCCCGGGTGATGACATTGATGACGCCAAAGAAAGCGTTGTTGCCATAAAGCACCGAGCCGGGGCCACGGATGATTTCGACACGATCAATCAAATCTACGTCGAGGATGAAATCGGTGCCGATGGGAGCGCCGTCTGTCAGGTTGTTGTTGACGCGGTGGCCATTTACCAGCAGCAGAATCCGGCTGTTGAAATCGCCCAAGCTGACACCACGCGCCCCCAGGAAAGCGTAGTTGCGGTCCGTGGACACGTGGAAACCTTGAACACTCTTAAGCACATCGGCAAGGGTCCGGTGACCGTAACGTTTGATTTCCTCCTCGGAAATGATCGTGATGGAGGAGGGGGCCTCGGTGGCTTTCTGTTCAAATTTGGATGCGCCGTAAACTTTCGGAACTTCAATTTCCATCAGAGATTCCAGCGAAATCTCGGTGAGATCACGGGGTGCCGGGCTGGTGTTGGATTCCAATGCGTGGCTGGCGATGGAAAGAAGAAACAGCAGGGCGGTCACTGCGAACCGGGGCGTCTTGAGCCAAATAATCGCCCGGACGTAAAGGTTGTGCGGGAGTGGGCCGCTGCGCTGATTCATGCTCGTGACCCGAAGAATGCGGTTCCGCGCCGGGCCTTATCAAGCCGTTTATTGGAAGGATTGCGAGTGCGCTGCGAAGAAAATCTCTGCATCATTCGTCTGAAGCTTGCCCTGCGCTCCCGGGAGGAACTGGCATTGAAGAAAGGATGCACCGAAGGGACGTGCGGCAAGTTCGGAATGATTTTTGGCCGTCAATGCGAGCGCCCATCTTAACATACTTGCTCCTGGTTTTGGGGCCGCTGTTCACCGCCGCGCCCGGGCGCGCGCAGGCGCCCCCGCCCTCTGAATATCAACTCAAGGCCGCTTTTCTCTTCAATTTCGCCAAATACATTGACTGGCCGCCGGAAGCGTTCGCGGACGACAAATCGCCGTTCACGATCGGAATTCTGGGTGCCAACCCCTTCGGGAGCGCTCTCGAACAAACCGTCGCAGGAAAAAAGATCAACGACCATCCGATCATGATACAGCCGCTAAGTGCCGCAATAGAGGCAACCAACTGCCACATTGTTTTCATCAGCACTTCGGAGAAAAAGCGTCTCGCTGAAATAGTTCAAGATCTCCGCGGCTCCGCAGTTCTTACCGTGGGCGAAACGGAGCGGTTCATAGAAGCAGGCGGCATCATCAACTTCGTGCCGGAGGCCAACAAAATTCGCTTTCAGATCAACTCCGAAGGGGCGAAAGCTGCCCGGCTGAAGATCAGTTCCAAGTTATTGAGCCTCGCCGTTAGTCCCGCCCGTTAAACAATCGACCGTCTGCCGCAGTCACCACCCGCTTGGCTCCCGCCTTGGAATAGAAATCGCTCAGCCCAGATGGATATTGGCAGGTGATGCTGTTCAGTTGGTCATTTAATGCGGCCAGATCAGATTAGGCTACAGAATCAGGACAGAAATGAGCCGGTTTCAGGACAATTATGGCAAACGCTCGCCCGTAGCGCTAATGGGGGCTGCCAATCTGTTGGTGGTGCCAGCCTACACTGTCGAAGTCGCGGGTGAGTGGTGAGGTTACGCAGCGTGGCTCCAAGAACGATGAAACAACGATTCCAAAAATTTCCCATCCAGCAAAAGATGCTGGTGATGACGCTGCTGATTTGCGGGGCAGTGCTCATGGTCGCCATTGTGGCACTCTTTGTATTCCAAGTCCTGAACTTCCGTTCCAACTTCCAACGCGATACCAGAACCTTGGCAGTTATCATCGCCAACAATAGCACGGCACCAATGAATTTCAGGGACGAGGAGGCGGCAGCCGAAGTGGTGGGTTCCCTTCAAGCGAAACCCAATGTCGTGTCGGCCTCGCTGGCTTTGCCAGATGGCACCTTGTTTGCCCACTTTGGAAAACGGGAGGATGCAACTTCGCTGGCCAAGTTCCCGCCCGCGGGTGAAAACCGTTTCACTGGCGAATACTTGCTGCTCACGCAACCGGTCGTCTTGAAAGCCGAGAGAGTCGGCACGCTTTACCTGCGGACAGATTATCGTCACACGTTCATGGCGCTGCTTGGCTTTTACGGGCAGGTCATCGTTGGCATTTTGATCGTGTCCATCGGTCTTGCCGTATTTCTGTCGGGCCGTTTGGGCCGCACAATCACGCAGCCCGTCCTCGAACTGGCTCGCACCGCCCAGATTGTCGGCGAGAAAAAGGACTACTCGGTCCGTGCCGCCGTGCGAAACCCCGGCGACGAGCTGGGCAGACTCACAGAGTCGTTCAATGAAATGCTCGGTTGCATTCAGCATCAGGATGCTGAACTCAGCCTCTCACAGCAGAAGATGGAAGCGTTGATTCACTCCATTGATGGCATCGTTTGGGAAAGATCTCCGGACACGTTCCAGTTCACATTTGTGAGTCGTCAAAGCGAAACCATTCTTGGTTACGGGCCGGAGGAGTGGCTGGGGAGGTCGAATTTCTGGGAAGAAAAGCTGTTGCCCCAAGACGCGGCCAAGGCCATTCAGACCGTTCACGACATGGCGTCCCGATGCCAGCCTTACAGCTTTGAATACCGGATGATTGCCGCCGATGGGCGGAATGTGTGGATCCGGGAAAGCGGCACGGTGCTGGTGGAGAAGGGCAAGCCCGTCACCATGCGTGGCATCCTGCTCGATATTACGCGCCAAAAGTCAGACGCGGAGCAACTGGACAAGCTCAACCGGCAGTTGATCGACACGTCCCGCAATGCAGGCATGGCCGAGGTGGCCACCGGTGTTCTGCACAACGTCGGCAACGTCCTCAACAGCGTGAGCGTGTCCGCCAATCTGCTCGGCGAACGTCTCCGCGCCTCCAATGTCCACGATCTCCATCGCGCCACGACCATGATGCTGGAGAAGAACGGGCATCTCGCCGAATTCTTGACCGCTGACCCGAAGGGCAAACTCATCCCCGAATTTCTTGGGTCCGTTGCCGAAGAACTGGTGGCCGAACAATCCGAGCTCATCGCGGAGGTGAACTCTGTTGGTCAGCACATCGAGCACATCAAGGAAATCGTCGCGATGCAGCAGAGTTATGCCAAGGTCTCAGGGGTGTATGAGTGGCTTTCAGTGGCGGCGCTGGTAGAAGATGCGCTGCGGATGAACTCCGCCGCCTTTGACCGGCATCAGATCGAACTGGTGCGGGAGTTCGCCGCGGACTTACCGCCAGTGTGTGTGGACCGGCACAAAGTGTTGCAGATCTTGATCAACCTCCTGCGCAACGCGAAGCACGCAATGGACGGGCTGGGCGGCCAGGAAAAACGAATGGTCATCCGGATCGAACTAGCTTCGCCCGAACGTGTGAAGATTGTGGTCCGCGACAACGGCATTGGAATTTCCCCTGATCACCTGAGCAAGATCTTTAATCACGGTTTCACGACCAAAAAGGACGGTCACGGATTCGGCCTGCATAGTGGCGCCAACGCAGCCAAGGAGATGGGCGGATCCCTTACGGCTCGCAGCGAAGGCACGGGCTTGGGTGCTGAATTCACACTCGAATTACCCACGATCGCCCCTGTTCGAAAGGAAGAATGTCCGACGACGCATATCACTGCATGAAAAGCTTCGATCTTAGACCCAACCATCGCATCCTGGTTGTTGACGACAACACGAGTATACACGCGGACTTCCGGAAAATCCTTTGCCCTGATAGTTCCCGCAAGGCCGTAGTAAAGAAGTTGGGTGCGGCATTGTTCGACAAGTTCGAGCCCACAACGAATCCGATTGGATTCGAAATGGACTCTGCTTTTCAGGGCCAAGAGGCGTTGGAGATGGTCAATCGGTCGCTTGCGGAGAACCGGCCTTATGCGATGGCTTTCGTTGATGTGCGAATGCCCCCGGGCTGGGATGGTGTTGAAACCATTGCGCGAATCTGGGAAGTGGACCCCGCGCTGCAGGTCGTCGTCTGCACGGCCTATTCTGACTATTCGTGGGAGGAAATGCGGGCCAAGGTCGGTCAACCCGACAGTCTGCTCGTCCTGAAGAAGCCCTTCGACAATATCGAAGTTCAACAAATAGCGCACGCTCTCACAAAGAAGTGGCTGCTCAATTCGCAAACACGTCTGCAGATGGCCGAACTGGCGGACGCGAACAAATCGCTGACCAAGTCTGAAGAACGCTTCTCGAAGGCATTTCATGAGAGCCCGCTACCCAGTGGCATCCAGAGTTTCGCCGACCGACGCTTCGTGGACGTGAATCAACGGCTCGCCGAGGTTGCCGGGTATCAGCGGGAGGAGATGATTGGACGGACGCCTGCCGAGTTGTTCCTTTGGGAAGTTCCTGCCGTTGCTGATCAGTGGTATGAAGCCCTGTCGCGGCAGCAACTCGTGCGCGACCAGGCGGCGAACATTCGCAACCAAGCCGGCATTTTGCGTGAAATGCTGGTTTCACTGTCTCCGGTCGCCTTGGGAGAGCAACCCCACATACTGCTGCTGGCGCAGGATGTTTCAGAACGGTCCTTGCTGGAACGTCAACTTCGCCAAGCTCAAAAGATGGAGGCAATCGGGCAGTTGGCTGCGGGGGTGGCTCATGATTTCAACAACATCCTCACGGTGATTCAGGGGCACGCCGGCCTGATGCAGCAAAAGATGGCTGCGGGTGGACCTCCCCAGGCGAAATCGCTGGAGCAGATTACGCGTGCGTCCTCGCGCGCTGCCACACTTATCCGTCAACTGCTGATGTTCAGCCGCAAGCAAGTGATGCAATTTCGACACTTGGACCTCAATGATACCTTGCGAAATACAATCAAGATGCTTGAAAGGTTGGTCGGTGAGCATGTGCAACTGGACTTTCATCCCGAAGAGGGGCTGCCTGCCATTCATGCCGATACCAGCATGCTGGAACAGATCGCCATGAACCTAGCCGTCAACGCCCGGGATGCGATGCCGAACGGCGGGAAGGTTACTATCACCACTTCGCTTGAGGCGATCCATCGAGCACCGACGCCGATGGATCCCGAAAAACGTGAAGGAGATTTTGTTTGCCTGACTTTCCAGGACACCGGCACCGGAATGGATACGCAGATTCTAAATCGCATTTTTGAACCGTTCTTTACCACCAAGCCTGTTGGCAAGGGCACCGGTCTGGGCTTGTCCACAGTGTTTGGCATAGTCCGCCAGCATCAAGGGTGGCTTGAGGTGGAGAGCAAGCCGAACCAAGGGACCACCTTTCGGATTTATTTTCAACCGAGCTCGCAGCCGGCCGAGAAAGTTGAACAGGTGATTGATGCCACTCTGCGCAGCGGTAGTGAAACGGTCCTGGTTGCCGAAGATGAGGACGCGTTGCGTCAGATGGTGGTTCAGGTTCTCAAGATTCAGGGCTATACAGTGCTCGAAGCCGCGTCGGGCCGTCACGCGCTTGAGGTCTGGGAGCAGGCAAGTCGCCCGGTGGATCTGTTGCTAACGGACATGGTCATGCCAGGTGGCATCATGGGTGGTGAACTGGCGGAACGCCTTACGAGTCAGTGCCCAAGTCTAAAGGTGATATACACGAGTGGCTACAGTCCGGGCATGGCTGGCAAAGATGCTTCGCTCCTGGAACGAAGAAACTTCCTGCCCAAGCCTTACTCGATCAGCAAGCTGGCACAGTTCGTCCGCGAATGCCTTGATACCCCGGCTGGTCGGAATTGATCCTCTGGCAAGGTTGTCAACCGCCGCACGGTTCGCCGCTACGGACGATTCGTTGACACTTCCTTCAGCGGCGCGAAATTTCCCTGCTCGCAGCAAACTACAAAAGTTTCAGTGACGGTCTTCAATTCTTCCCACCGTTTGCGGATGGTTTTGGCTTCGTCCGCAGTGATGTGGTTGTCGCCGGCGGCGGTGGCGATGACGGCCAGCAGATCGGCGAACTCCTGCACAATCTCGTTCGTGGCCGGAATCAGGTAGGACGGGTGTGCGTTGGTCGTCTTGGGATTGCGGATAAAAAACCCGCCGGCATGCTGGCAGATCCAGTGGACAAGGCGCGGATCGTTTGTGCTGCGAATGAGTGATTGCACGCGGTCGAGCGGATTCACGGAGCCGCTGCCGTCGCCCTCATCGGCCTCCGCCCATTTGTAAATCATCGATAGTGAGAGGCCAAGGTCGGCGGCAACTTGCTTGGCGCTGGAGGTTTTGAAAACTTCGCGAAGGAGTTCGTGCGATTGCATGGCGGTGACTTTGGCTGACCCACCTAGCAGTTCAAGCGCGAAGACGACTCTTGTCGTCCCATTGTCTGGTCATCCGTGGCACCGGATGCGACAGAAAATGGATTTGCTCATGAAAACACTCGTTATGTCAGCTGCTGGTTGAAATGTCTGATCGTCGGACTGATTCTCCTCTCAACTGGGCCCAGGGTTGCCGCAGAGGCTTGTGTCGCCCGGGCGGTTAGTGTTCGAGGAGAGGCGCAACGATTGAGCGGGGCGAACTGGTTGCAGTTGAAGTCCGGCGATTTGCTTCCTGAAAGGTCGCTCTTTCGCACCGCTTCGCAATCTCACCTCGATATCCACATTGAATATCCCAGCTCAAACATCCGGGTGATAGAGAATAGCCGGCTCACCGTCTCATAACTCAGATGGGAACAGTCGGGTGAGGGAACAACCACGATCAATGAACTGGCCCTTTAGGCGGGCCGGATTGCCGCGCTCGCCAGCTACGCCGCCGCGAGCAAGAAACACCTGGCGAGCATTGAGGCCATCGTGAAGTGTGCCCGTTGGCTGGCGACGCGCCAGGGCCGCGGAGAGGCCATCGCTGCCTACGTGCAAACCGCGCTCAAAGAGTGCGTGATACCCATTGACGCGGCTTTGGCCGTATCACTGTGGCAGAACCGTCGCGATGCCTACGCGCCCACGTCGCGAGCGACACGCGAGACGGCACCAAGAAACTTTACCAGGGCAGGCGCGCGAGCCTCCGGTCTGGTCACAAATCTATGAGTGAACAAAGAGAGATATTGATGAAGTAGCTTGCTGGGTGCGTAGAAAGATGCGCCGAGTTCGGCAAAGTTGCTGCGGAGCAATCCGTCGGAATGTTGGCCCTCACCAGTCAGGCGACATTAACGGGCGACGAAAAGGATTATGCAGCCTTGAGAAGGAAGATGTTTGTAATGCCCGCCGCAATGGATGCCGTTGCCGCCAATGCGGAACGTTACGCCGAAGTTGTCCGCCAACTGGCGAACATTGTCGTAAGGATTTTTAGGTCCAAACTTCGAGTTTGGTTGAAGATTTGGGGCCCCCGTAAGGAATGGGCATGCAATTTTTGTGCGCTATACCGGAGGGCGCTTTACGGAAAAACCGGACAGTATCCCGACCAACGGGACAAGTGTCCTGGCCGGTTTGTGACCGCCATCAATTATTGGCCGCACGTGAACCCATTTAGTAGCCGTTTAAAAAGCGGTCTTCAAAATTCATTGGCGTCCCGTGAGATACATCGATGAACTTGACAGTTCCATCAGCCTTTGACCTCAATTGATCACAAACCCGACCTCAAGTGAGGGCATTTCGTTGCCGTCGGTGGGAACCAGCGGTCAATTATTGCCCCCGCTTTCAGACTTTCGGCAAGTAATTGGCCGTCTGGGTGGCATTTCTCGACCACCAAGGGAACCGGAGCCGGATTGCTGACGGAATTGGGCTGGTCGACTTCTTCAGAAACTAGTTTCAGGCTTCTGCGTCAATGGAAGACCATTCGCTTCCACCAAGCGGCGAGCCGGGCGCAGGTAGCGCTCGACCAGGGAACCGAGCAGGTTGGCTTTTTCCGGCCCTGTTAGCCCTTGGACAGGTTGGGCGAACTCGAATCAACACTGCTGCAAAAATTTAATCTCCTGACACCAAACCTTAATCGAGATTTCGGATTTCAACAAAGTGAATCAATGCCATAGACGACGTTGAAATACCCATGTCTTATCCTTTCCTTAATTTGCGATACTGGATGGGCGACTTTTCGTTCACCCTGCGAAACAGGCGCGAGAAATAGAGCGGGTCCTCATAACCAAGTGCCGTGGCGATGGCTTTCACACTCATGTCCGTGGTATCGAGCAACTGGCAGGCGCGGTGCATTCGGAGCCGGATGAAATAATCAATCGGCGCGTAGCCAGATTGTTGCTTGAATAATTCGATATAACGCGAGCGCGATAAGTTGGCGATGGCCGCAAGCGTGTCCACCTGCAGGGAATGATTCAGGTGCTGCTTCATGTGGTTGATGGTGTGCGCGATTTTTTGATGGACGCTCGGCTGTTCATGATTGGAACTGCGATGTTCCCGGATCATCACCGCCATGAGGTGTGCCAGCGTCTGCGCGGCGCAAAGCATCTGGAGCTTGGTGTATCCGTGCTCAACAACTTCAAGCAATTCCTCAAACAGCGCGAGAACTTGCGGCGCTTCGCCAACGTGTTTTACAGGGCGGTCGCTGCTTACATCAAGTTCATGCAAATAGGCGCTGAGCAACGAGCCTTGGGCGTGGAACCAAAAAATCGACCAGGGTTGTGACTCATCCGCGCCGTACGAGTGCGGCGTTTCGGGGGGCACAATCAATAAATCACCGGCCTTGACTGCATGAACGCATCCATCCAGCTCACACCAGCCGCGGCCTTTGGTGCAGAAGATAAAGATCGCTTGATCTACCCCATCGGGACGTTCACGCAGATGTTCTGCCGCGCGGGGGAAATAACCGACATCCGTGGGCACCAAGCCATTCATCAGGGGTTGTTTGCGTGCATCAGCAATCACTGAGCGCGGCAACACTACGATGCGCTGACCGGGAAACCCTTCGCCTTTCTGTTCTCGATTCATGGAGCGAACGGTTTTTGCCATAGAATCGGAAAATAGTCCATACGAACCGGTCTATCCTCCATTTCGCC
>Ga0154020_10003093_pt1 | contig 20150 bp, 18 predicted proteins | sample Klosneuvirus_201_FD_109709 | JGI IMG/M metagenome (GOLD analysis project Ga0154020, IMG submission 109709) | Active sludge microbial communities from wastewater, Klosterneuburg, Austria - Klosneuvirus_20160825_MG | ecosystem: Engineered > WWTP > Aerobic digester > Activated sludge | place... | reverse complement strand
GGCTCGCCGACAAGGTCGGCCCACCGAAGATCAATCTGGTCATTTCATGCACTTTTATGGACAGGGTGACGCCAGCTCGATAACCGAGCGTCTCTATATTGGCCTGGCTGTGGACGGCAATCCGCAGGCCGGCCTCGCTGCTTGGTTTCAAGCCATCGATGAGTGTGGACTTGATGGCAAGCTCTACTTTAAGGTGGCAAATGGCGCAGATGAACGAGCAGACTCGATCGTTGCTTATCCCACTGATGCGGTTGATCGTGAGCAGCTGGTGCGGGCTGTGGTGCGTTTCCAGGAGCTAGCCCCGAGGGATAGTCTCTTGGAGCAGTCTTCTCCGACGGGTAATGAAATTGGCCGTGGGATGAGCTTTGGCTTGGAATATCAGGATCTGAATATGATTGCCCGCTCGCAACGGGAAGGCAATGAGGCCACCTCGTTTGGAACGAATATTGCAGCCTTTTCACAGGCTGCGTTCCAACTCGCGTACAAGCATTGCTATGAGGCTCAAGCTGGTGTCGGTCAGTTGCGTGTTACGGAAATCGCTCAAGAGGCGAAAATCTATATGCGAGAACTCCTCCAGCTTGCCGGGATTAATCCGGATACGATGGTGCCGTATAGCCAAAATGAGGGCAAAATCCCCACTTGGGTCAGCCGCTTACGTTCGGCCCTTCGCTAGAAGAATCTCTTCCCAGGAGTGTTGACAGGAGTCGCCTATCTGTCGTACACTAGGCTTTAGGTAGTTCATATAGAACTCTCGGGAAACATAAAACATGGTTCTTTTCCCCAAGAGCCTTTGTTTTTTTCTGGCGTTCTGGACTACAGGTCTTTGACAAGTTACATGTGTCAGTTCGAAGAAAGTTTTGAACTAACAACGCGTTTAATTTCGTAACGTTCGAGCAGGACGTGTCTAACATGGGCTTTATCCTCCATGTGGGCACGATAAACTTCAAGCGATATTCGTGAAGAGGAACTCTTCGCACAATTGTGTATGAGAGTTTGATCCTGGCTCAGGATGAACGCTGGCGGCATGCCTAATACATGCAAGTCGTACGCAATCACTTTGTTCGCTCGCAGCCGTGGAATTTTTTTAATCTCCACCATTGCGAGCGGAATTATCGAGTGATTGAGTGGCGGACGGGTGAGTAACACGTTGGTACCTGCCCCAAAGTGGGGAATAACTGCCCGAAAGGGTAGCTAATACCCCATAGTCTTATGCTAGTCATAAGTAAAGCTTCGGCGCTTTGGGAGGGGCCTGCGTTTGATTAGCTAGTTGGTTGAGGTAATGGCTCACCAAGGCGACGATCAATAGCTGGATCGAGAGGTTGACCAGCCACACTGGGACTGAGATACGGCCCAGACTCCTACGGGAGGCAGCAGTAAGGAATCTTCCACAATGGGCGCAAGCCTGATGGAGCAATGCCGCGTGCAGGAAGACGCTTTTCGGAGTGTAAACTGCTTTTCTGAAGGAAGATTATGACGGTACTTCAGGAATAAGGATCGGCTAACTACGTGCCAGCAGCCGCGGTAATACGTAGGATCCAAGCGTTATCCGGAATTACTGGGCGTAAAGCGTGCGCAGACGGTTTGATAGGTCAGTTGCGAAATCCCGTGGCTCAACCATGTGGACTGTAATTGAAACCATCTGACTAGAGGTAGGTAGAGGCAAGTGGAATTTCTGGTGTAGGGGTGACATCCGTAGATATCAGAAGGAACACCAATGGCGAAGGCAGCTTGCTGGGCCTTACCTGACGTTCAGGCACGAAAGCGTGGGGAGCAAACAGGATTAGATACCCTGGTAGTCCACGCCGTAAACGATGATCACTAGTGATATGGGGCTTCGACCCCCTGTGTCACGAAGCTAACGCGTTAAGTGATCCGCCTGGGGAGTACGAACGCAAGTTTAAAACTCAAAGGAATTGACGGGGACCCGCACAAGCGGTGGAGGATGGGGTTTAATTCGAAGCTACGCGAAGAACCTTACCGAGGCTTGACATCCCAGGAAGTCCGCCGAAAGGTGGATGTGCCTTCGGGAACCTGGTGACAGGTGCTGCATGGCCGTCGTCAGCTCGTGTCGTGAGATGTTGGGTTAAGTCCCGCAACGAGCGCAACCCTTGTCGTCTGTTGTCTTTTCAGACGAGACTGCCCGGGCCAACCGGGAGGAAGGTGGGGATGACGTCTGGTCAGCATGGCCCTTACGCCTCGGGCCACACCCGTCCTACAATGGATAGTACAATGGGCAGCCAAGCCGTAAGGCGGAGCAAATCCCACCAAAACTATCCTCAGTTCGGATAGAGGGCTGAAACTCGCCCTCTTGAAGTCGGAATCGCTAGTAATGGCGCGTCAGCATAGCGCCGTGAATACGTTCCCGGGTCTTGTACACACCGCCCGTCAAATCACGAAAGTTGGGAGTGCCCGACGTATTGTCTTTTAGACAGTCCTAAGGTAAGCCCAGCGATTGGGGTTAAGTCGTAACAAGGTATCCGTACCGGAAGGTGCGGATGGATCACCTCCTTTCTAGGGAGAAAGCTTGCCAGCAATGGTATCAGCGCCTTGAGCACTGACATGGTGAGTACGATCGCCTTCTTTCGCAGTTTTTTAGAGCTGCCTTGTGAGATTTATCTTGCGAGGAAGTGCTCACTGCTTGAAAAGATCGTACCCATGGCTATCCTAGGTCGACTTCTACTTTTGTAGATTGCTTGTTCGAACGTTCTTTAGATCGTTTTAGGAAGAATCTTTCAGCAGAACTGGCACATGTAACAGGTCAAATACCATATATAGAAAAACACCCGTTGTTATGAGCGGGTGTTTTTCTATTGTTTAGATGGTTTGTTAGTTGATATTCTGTCCTGATAGGCCTTTGATGCCATCTACGAGAGGAGCCGTGAGCCAGCCCCAAAAACCAAAGATTGTACCAAGCCCAATCACAACTAGTGCGATTCCCATAATCTTAATGAAGGCCGGTGTGCCCGCGGTCACAAGTCGTTCGACAAAATCGATTGCGCCAGTGAAATTGTAGACGTTTCGCCAAAATTTGAGCATGAGCAGACCCGTAGCTAACATGGCAAGTCCGAGGAAAATATTGAAAATCATAGCTTCTAGTATACCAAATCTGGCCAATGAATATCTTTATGCTTGTCCTTCTTCTCTGAAGCCGTATAATGGCCGGTGTTACTCCGTACCTACGAAAGAGGTGTGCTATGAAGCTTCCCTGGAGACGCTCGCGGAATATCGCCCTGGCGATGCCGCCGATTCCTGAGCGTTTGGATCGCAAAGCAATTCGTCAGCTGCAGATCTTCTATGCGCATCCTGTCATGGCTCGTTGTGGGCATCTGACGTCGCTTCAGGTGATCGTCTGGCATGGTGACGAGGCCAAGGTCACGGACATGTCGAGCCAGGATCAGCCCGAGGTCTGTGGAGATTGCCTGGCTGCCATGGCAATCTGTTGCGCTTGGTGTGGCAAGGCGATCTTCATTGGAGATCCCGTGACTCTCTACAGGGCGCCCAGAGAGAAGATCGCGGAGCTGCCCGAGGGCGCGGTGTCGTATCTGCCCGACTACATGGAGGGCGGCAGCAGGGCCTACATCACAGCGGTTGGCTGCCTTGGCTGGAGCTGTGCTGATACTGGTGCTGATCGCGCTGGCTTCTGGCTGCCCGACCCGAACCGGCCTGGCCATGGCTATGTGGAGCCGGTCGAGTCGATGTACGACCTCGCGATGCGCGATGGTATCGCGATTGTCGAGGACACATCCAAGCCGTGAGAACGCAAAACTCCCAGAGAGATCTGGGAGTTATTCTTTTTGATCAATATATTGGTGGGCTTGGCAGGACTCGAACCTGCGACCTCGTCATTATCAGTGACGCGCTCTAACCAGCTGAGCTACAAGCCCACATAATAAAATGGTGGAGCATGTCGGACTCGAACCGACGACCCCCTGCTTGCAAAGCAGGTGCTCTAGCCAACTGAGCTAATGCCCCATATATGGGAAGTGTGTTTTTATACAAGTAATTTGCTTTTCGGGTGCAAATGAACTGGCCTATTGTACATCTTTTCAAGCAGGTTCGCAAGGAGGTGGTCCGAAATAGCATGGACAATGTGGGCCTGATTGGTCACAATGAAAAGTACCATAAGCATTTCGGTGCGAACTTTGGGCTTCTATCAACTATGCACGATAATCAACCACTCCAACCCGGCTCGCTCGTTTTACCACAAGGTATGACGGCTCCACCGTTGCTTTCTGAGCAGCAGCCCGCAGTACCGGCTACAATCCCGCAGCCAGCTCCAGCTCCAGCTCCAGCTCCAGCTCCAGCTCCAGCTCCAGCTCCAGCTCCAGCTCCAGCTCCAGCTCCAGCTCCAGCTCCAGCTCCAGCTCCAGCTCCCAATACGACGTATTTGCCCACACTGCAAGCAGCGCCAGCCCCACAAGAGTTCGCAGCGCCCTCAGTCCCTATGACGCAGCCAGAGAGCCCGGTGCCACCTGTAGTGATTCCCGCTCAGATAGCAGGACCCACACCGGCGACTCCAATCCAACAAGTCGTCACGACTCAGCCCCCGCAGACCCCGGTGCCATCGCCACCTGCGGAGCCTCCAGGCGTACCGCCCGTAGCACCTCAGGCGACACCTTCGGCCACATCGGCGTCGGCTCCGGTCGCAGCCCCCGCAGCCGCGCCAGTGCAGGCTACCGCTGCTCCTCAGGCGCCACGTACGACGCCACAGCAGCCGGCAAGCCCTCAGTCGCCAGCTCAGGCTCAGGAGCCGCTTGACGTCCAGAATAATAAGCTCGGTCTTGTCGGCTTAGGTCTCGCCATTGTAGCCATCTTCGCACAGCTATTTGTTTCCGGGAATCCTATGATGGCGCTGATTCTGTCGAGCCTCGCTGGTGGAGCACTCATCATTGGCTTCATGACCCTGAAGGCCGGCAAGCGAAGCATCGCGGTCGCGGCGATTGTATTGGGCTCGCTAGGCGTTCTCATTGGCCTTGGTCAAGCTGGGTATGGTTTCTACACGGCCAACCTGTGCCAGAACGATCCCACCTATGCAGCTAGTACGCCACAATGTCAGCGCTAGATAGGTATTCGAAAACACTTAAGCTTTGTTACAATGGTACGTATGGAAACTGAACGTGAGCCCGTCCGACACCCGATAGGTCCGGGGCTTGTCTATGCATCGGTCGGCGTAGTGTTGTTGCTTTGGGTGCTTGCAAGTCCTGTGTCGAGCCGCATCGAGAGTTCGGCGGCGGCACTCAAGAGCCTGGCGAATATTGCGGCCTTCTCTGGCACAATTCTCTATGCCTGGTCGGTGTTTCTTTCGGCGAGACTACTCATGTTTGATGATTGGTTCGGCGGCATGGATAAAGCCTATAAGTGGCATCACTACACGGGGGCTCTCGCGTTCTTCCTCTTGGCGTTGCACCCGCTGTTTTTGTCATTTCGCGCCGCGAGTGTTGGGCGTTCCGTGAGTACACTGTGGCTACTTGGGCCAAATTGGCAGATCAATTATGGCATCATCGCGCTCTACGCGATTGCCTTACTGTTGCCAATAAGCATCTTCATGCGTATCAAGTACGATTGGTTCATCTGGATGCACCGGATCATTGGCGGCGTATTCTTTCTTGGGTTCTTGCACGCCTTTATGGCGCGTGGAAATATGGTTAGGTTCTGGCCTTTGTGGCTCTATGTCTTTGTTTTCTCAGCGGTCGCCCTCGGTGCATACGTGTACCACTCCTTACTTGGTGGTCTGCTGAAGCTGAAATATCGATACCGCGTGGCCAGCGTGAAGGCGCTCGGCAAGGATACGTTCGAAGTGCTGTTAGATCCAGCGAGCAGTCGACTCTTGCCATTCGTAGCTGGTCAGTATGCGTATGTGAGCTTTCCTTCGCATCCGATGGGTGGTCAGGCGCACCCGTTTTCGATGGCGGCGGGTCCTCGTCAGCGTCAATTGCGGTTTGTGATTAAGTCGCTGGGGGATTACACCGCGCACATGAAAGAAATTCCGGTGGGAACTACGGCTTGGGTGGCGGGTCCACATGGACGATTTAACTTCCGCCGCGCCCGGAAATATCGTCAGGTGTGGGTAGCCGGTGGCATTGGCGTTACGCCATTTCTCTCGATGGCCCAGGCTTTGCCGAGGCGTAAGTATCACGTAGATTTCTTTTACTGTGTGGTTACTGCAGGTGAGGCGCACTTTGATACCGAGCTGCAGGATATAGCGCGGAGAAATCCGGCGTTTAAGCCGCATTTGTTCTGCCAGGACAAGGAGGGTTTTATTGATGCTAAGATACTAACCAAGACATGCGACGTTGACACGACAGAGTTCTTCATATGTGGACCGCCACCGATGATGCATGCTTTGCAGCGGGGACTCGTCAAGGCAGGCGTACCAGAGTCGCGGATCCATTTTGAGGATTTCTCCTTGCGCTAGCCAGTGTATACTAGAGATATGCTTACAGAATATCTCTACAAATCGAATAAACCTTCCGATCCTAAACGCGCCATACTCATTTTGCCCGAGATTTATGGGCTCAAACCATTCGCCAAGGAGTTGGCAGATCGCTGTGCAACGGAACTCGGCTTTACAGGCTACGGGCTAGATTATTTTTGGGCCCTAACCCATGAGGTCAATGATTTTGACTACCAGGCCGGCATGGCTCGTGGTATTGAACTGATGAACCAGATGTCTGGCGAGCTTTTTATAGCTCTATTGACGAAAGTTGTTGAGCGCGTCAAGCTCGAGCAGCCGGAGCTTGAGCGTCTCGCGGTAGTAGGTTTTTGCTTTGGTGGACGGCTTGCGTATTTATCGGGAATTCACGATACGGTGACTGATATTATCTCGTTTTATGGTGCAGGCAGTACAAAGCCCGGGTTCTATCATGCTGATTCCGCTGTCTCTGCTACAGTGCAGGTTCGCCAGGGAATGCAGGATTTACGCGTGCTTGGGCTCTTCGGATCAGAGGATGATTCAATTCCTGAAGAGGATCGGAAAACTATCGCGGAGCAGCTCCAGGGCGCAGGTATTGCTGTGGAGATGCACGAGTACGCCGCGGGTCATGCGTTCTTTAATGCCGACCGCACTGATCACTATGTTGCCGAGGCAGCCAGCCAGGCTTGGGACGATGTTAAAACTTGGCTGAGCACCTAAGGCGCTTACTACTGGAACTTACAGTCGATCAAGCCGAACGCTGAACACTTATAGGTCTTCTCGAGTGTGGTCACGGCTGATTGTCTGCCGGTAGTATTGACTGCATAGAGCTGATACTTGTACTTACGTCCATCTTCGACTCGGAAGTCGACAAATTTTGTTGCTAGCCCTTCGTACACTTTCTGGCCATCCTTGAGAATGACGTAGTTCTTGATTCCGGCGGTGCTTGCACTGGCTTTCCATTCGAGATTTGCACCCATATCGAATTCAAAGTAGCTCGGATTCCATTGGAGGGATCCTATAATTGGCTCTTTAAAGACCGGTGCGGTTGGTGCGCCACTGGTTGGTGCGGAGCTAGTAGTTGTTGGTGCAGGGCTGGTTTTTGAGCCTGGTGCAGCTGCCGATACGGTTGGGTTAGCTGTCACGTTGGTGGTCGGCTTTACCGTCGTAGTGGTTGGTGGAGTGCTATTGGTGATAGTTGTGGTAGGTGTGCCCGTGGTGGTCTGCGGCAGAATACTCGACGAGACACTGGTGGCAGCGAAGTAGTTACTGGAGCCATAGTTGCAGTAGAATTTCGACTTTCGGCCATCAACACAGTTGTTGATAGGTGGTTCAACAACATACATGTTTGTCTCTGTGAAGAGCCCATCAAGGAGCTTTTCATCTTCAGACGATGTGATGCCAAGCTGTTTCCAAAGCTCGCGATTGCGCGGACTGACCACGCCAGCGGTTTGCATCCTAACGTTACCGCCAGTGTCGAGCGGAATTATGCCGTAGTCACGCAGCGCTCGAATAATAATACGTGCCGTGTTAGCTTTCTGGCCCGTATAGCCTTTCGATTGGATGAAGCTTTCCATCTGCGCATCAGTGATATTGAGTACGAAGCGCATACCTTCAGGTATTGTTTTATCCATGGTGTATATAGGGTCTAAGGTTGTAGAGATAGGTGATGCGCCTCGAGTTGAAATATTCGTAGCACGCGCCCACTCGAATTTGGCTGCGGGCGCAAAGGCTGTGCCACAGGTTTTTCCAATGACCTTCCAGTCATTTGAATTAAGTTGAGCTTGTGTGCACTCCGGACCAAACGATGAGTTGAAGATACCCATGCCGATAGCGTGACGAATCTCACCAGCGGCTACTTCCTGAGGGGTAATGATTCCGGCGTAATAGGATATGCCACCACCACGGTCGCCGCTTGAGCCTTCGTAAGTGAAATAGTTGGCGATATTGCCATTTTGGTCTCGCAAGATCTTGGCGCTTGCTACACACAGACGTTCTGGATAGAGCGGCCCACACTGCCCGCCTGCACCGCTGGCAATATCGCCCAGGAGGTTACCGGTAGACTTCTTGACCTGAGCGAGCGCGATGAGCTGTCCGTTGGAAGGGTTGAGGATGACGACTTCGTTATCGCCGGCTTCGGCCACTGGCCAATTTGGGTCCCACGGGATGCGCATGTCTGGTAAATAACCCTTAGGGTCGCCATAAGGCAAGTCGCCATCGAGGTTTGATGGGTTGCAGCCCGAGTTACCACAGACACGCACCTGAATGGTTTTTCCGTTCGCCTCATCGGCTGTGTAGACGGCGCGTGAGAAAACGGTTTTCAGGTCGCCAAAACCAAAGCCTATGTTGAATTTTCCACGATTACCTAAAGCAGCGGCTGAGCCGTCATTTTGATTGCCGTAGTTAAAAAGTCTCGATACATAGTCGGCGGACTGACTAAACTTGGGCAAGCTACAGGCCGGAACATTCCAGGGTGCATTACCGAATGGTACTTTATATGAGTAGTTAGTCACTCGAGCTCCACACGAAGGACTGGACGCGTTCTGCGGCGTAAGGACGGTCGGTGTGGTCGCAGCGCGGGTGAGCGCAATGATAGCAATACCAAGAATAATAATCGCCAAAGTGGAGATGATGCCTATGGGGCTTTTGAAAAAGCTGGTAATTTTTTCCAAGGGCTGTTGTGGGCTGACTTTTGGCTTGGCTCTTTTCACGGTTTTTTTCCTCTTCGTTGGTGATTGTTTTGGCATTTTGGTTGTCTCCTAGGTTGTTTGTTGGTGCGGCATTGGTACGATAATATCACGCATGATTGGGCGTCGCCGACCGCTTGATTCATCTTGAACGGTTAACAATGATGGGTCAGTGATATGTCGGAAGTTTGGTAGTGTTTCAAAGAAATGCTTGCGATCAACTGTTTTGACACTAATCATTGGTTTTGGCGCAGCAACCCGCACTCGTATGGGCTTCAGAAGATTATCAGCATAGTGGTTGGTTGCTGGAATATGTATAGTGGCCGCGGGTTGCGTTTTCCGAGGGCCGGTTTTCTGCTGAAGCCACACGACCAGCACACTGATATTGAATAATACGATGAGTGGGGCTGCCATGATGGCTTGATTGATGGGGTCGGGAGTTGGTGTAGCGAAAGCCGCAATGACAAAGCTCGCGGCAATAACCCAGCGTTGTTTCCTAAAGAGCTTGCCTGGCTTCATCGGGCGAATCCGATCAATGAACGAAATGATGAGTGGTAGTTGGAAAATGATAGCGAAACTTACGATGTAGGTCATCGTAAAGGTTAGATATTCTTTTGCAGAAATCAGCGGCGTGATATTGAGAGAGTCGAAGCTTTTTAGGAATGTTAGCGCGCTCGGCAAACTTATGAAATAGGCAAAGCTACTACCTAGCAAGGCAAGGACTATAGAAATCATAACCAGCCGAAGCCCACGATGAGCAACCTTCATCTTTCCTGCGGGTTCAATAAATTTCAGAATGTGGTACACCGTGACTGGTAAGGCTATCATGAGGCCGGTGCAAATCGAGAGCGTCATAAGGAAATCTAGCCCACCTGTTGGGCTCGAGTAGTAGAGCTTTTCATCAAGGGGGCGCATCAGCAGTCGGGTAATTGGCCCCTGTAAGACCCAACCAAGTAAGACGCCCACGATGAGAGCTGCCGCTGATGACATCAGTCGCCGCCGGAATTCTTCAAGATGTCCGACAAATGAGTGAGGATTGACTACTGCCTTCCCTGCTTGCTTGCGCCTCACGGTGTGACTCCCATCCACGTTAAGGCCAGCACATCGTCGCTATCAGGCTTATCTGCCCACGCGACATTGGTCCCATCAGTCTCGATGATTTTACCAGCATTGCCAAATTGATCTGGTAGTAGCGCATTAATGGCATCAGGGGCAGTATTCGCGCCGGTGCCTCCCTGATCTATAGGTAGCGGTGCATTGAGGTGAGTAGCGACAACGGTTGGATTATCGGCTGTGCCACCCAGGTCTTCGGCGAGTTTGAGCTTACCTTTGAGGCTATTTGTTGCATCTGGAACGACGTCTTTGAGCGTACCATCGGGGTTATGAGAGACCGATAGAAAATCATTGAGAATCGCACCCCAAGCTCCAGCATCATCACCAGGAACCGGCAGGCGAGCCATTAGGCGTTCCCTCGCAGGGTAGGTGTGCCAGGCTTTGCTTTTGCTGAGTAGTTACCACCCCCGTATGCGTCATTTACGGTAGCTGTGCGAGGATTTTTCTTTGAGCCGTGCAAAACGCTATTCAGAAGGCTTGTAATGCCGACAACGCTGACGAGTACGCCAATCATATACTTCAAAAACTCTCGACGACTCATATCTCGGCGGAGGAGGTCTTGTATTGCTTGCTGATCAAACTGATCGAACGGCATGTGTTTTTGCTTCGTGACTTTCGTTTTTTCTTGATGTGTATGGCAAGTTCACATATGAATCCCAGCCATTAAGCTCATGCTTGCTTCTATTGTACTATTCTGGCATCTGATGTCAAATCTGCAACAGGGCCAATTTAGACGTAATTTATCTGATAGATTACCTTGAGCGTTTGGGTATTTGTTTTGACAACCGGTGAGTCGAGCTTGGAGCGTGTACCGAGACCAGTGAGACGCACACGGTGAACGTTGGAGCCTTGTGGCATAGCAAACTGCGAAGAGTCGATGACGTCGAAATCATGATAAGGGGTACTCATATTCCAAAGATAGGTATTATAGCTAGCGGAGGCCGCAGAATAGCCAACGAGCGATACGTTGACAAGTTGTTCATTGCCAGATGTGTCATAGGCGTAAAGTGCAGCTGCAACTCCGCTAGGAAAGTTCAGGCTTCCATAGTAATAGCTATTTGTGTGGGCGGTGCGTACCAATAGTCGTTGTGTGCTTGGGTCCCAGCAAAGACCAACAGCTAAGTTGTATCCCGACCGATCCCCGGTGTTGTAGTATGTGGTGAAGTTGAAGTTAGAAATATCGCTCCCATTCGAGGTATTGATACTCCACATGGTGTGTTGATTATTGGTGTTTTGCGTCATACTCCAAAGCTTAGTTCCGTCGTGCGCGAGTGCAATATATGAGCGCGTTGTGAGGGTGTGCGGACCGGTTTGGAGGACACCGGAACTATTGTAGGCTGCAATAACACGGGCGGCACCATTGTCACCAATCACCCATAAGAAGCTGTTGCCACTATCCCAGGCAATTCCTCGGACAGCAGTAAATTGGCCATTAACGTTGAATGTAGTGGTCTGCTGATAGGTGCTATTTAAAACATATACGACAGTATTTGCTAAGCTGCCAAAAGCCAAGTTAGCGTTGGCACGAGCAAAATATCGCCAGGTTTGAGGTGTCGACCAGGTCTGCTCGATGGTGCACGAACTGAGGAAGCAGGGTCCGGTTCCATCGGTCGCAGAGTTTACATAGACGGTCGAGACCCATCCGACAGAGTTGATTGTACCGTTACCGGCATTAGTTGGCCAATCGAACACCCATTTTGAGTAGTTCTCATTTGCTTCGAGCGTAGTGATATTAGGAGTTCCTCGCAATGGATCTGGTCCAGCATAGGCACTCTTTGTCGCGTAGCCGATGAGTTTACCAGGCATAGTCCATTCGTTCGCGGGGTCTGGTGTTAGCGAAGAATCGGTTAGTGCTATCGCTTGCGTTGCGCTGTGTGGGGTGTAGTCTGTGTCGGACGAGCCTATTCCGGAAAGCCCTGTTTTATATTGTTGTCGTTGTTGCCATTTTGCTTGTCGAATGACTTGGTTGGCAGCGAAATTCTTACTGTGTACTTCATCAATAATTCTGTCTGTGATGCTATCACGCAGCTGGAGTGTGATGTTGGCAGTGTAGAAGTCAGGACGGTGGTTTTTCATTATATATAATCCATTTGATAGGTAATGCGCATCGTTTGGGCGTTGGTTTTATTGAGAGGTGCGGGGAGCAAAGCTCGGGACCCCATGCCGTCAAGTAGCAACCTCTTTACGCTGCTTGTCGTAGATTTTCTGTCGGGCATAATTACTTGATACGGACCAATTAGGTCGAAATCGAACTCATTTGATGTACTGGTGCCTTGTAATGAAGTGAGCCAATCGGAGCTGGCAGTGGATATCGAATAGGCGAGGAGAGAAGCAGGTACCATCGTCTCTTCACCGGCAGTAGTGAACGCTCGAAGTGAAGAAGTTGCGTGAGGGCTGTCAGTAGACGAACCACCACCAGCCCGGAAGTTGCTGCTCGAGTAGTGGTAGGCCCAGGTAGCAACATAGATGAGTTGTTTAGACGGCTCATATGCGAGCCCATAGGCAAACTCACCTGATGCAAAACCGGGTGCGCCAGACCATTCGTGTGGAGGGAGGGTGACCGGTGCGTTGGATACGTCACTGCCATTTGTTGATATTTTGTAGAGGGTAAATGAATTACTCGCCACTGCGGCAATTGACCACAAGTGACTACCGTCATAGGTGAGCCCTCTATATGATCGATTGGTAATTGTGGTAGGCCCGTCAATAAGGTTACCGGAGGTGTTATAACTTGCAATAATTGGCGCATTCGACGCATTTGTACCAAGTACCCATAGTTTGTTATTGCTTGCATCCCAGGCAATGCCAGTGAGAGTTGTACTTGCTTTAAACTGAGTTCCCACTGTAAAGTTTGAGACTTCTGCAAAATTACTATCTCCAACTACGATTGTAGGGGTGCCACTTAAGGCTAGAAAGTACTGTGAGTCGCTCGAGCGTGCAAGGCGGACATAAAAATTACTTACAGGCTTAGAGTCTTGTACGGTGCAGCTACTATAAAATCGACCGGGGAAACTCACCGTCCCTCTGTAAGTACTAGCTGCGTTCATCCAACCGATTGAACCAATGGCGCCATTACCGGCATTTGTTTGCCAATCAAAAACCCATTTTGTGTAGGTGGGTGTTGCTTCGCTGAGGGCTGCGTTTGGGCTACCCAGCAGATTGCATGTGCCAGAATATGTGTATTTACCGGCATAACCAGCTAGCTTGCCGTGCATATGCCATTCTGCAGACTGATTTGGAGCATCGGTGAGACTTGTGAGTACGATGTGGTTATGTGTATTTGGCATAGCATTATCGATATCGGCATTGGCATTGAGGGCAGAGATACCATTCTTAAAGAAATTCGCGCGCTGAATATGCTTGAGGTGACGAACGCCTGCCATGGAAATAAAGTTTGACGACTCAATTAAATCTTCAATTTTTCCGGTCGTTGCATTGCGTAGCTCGACCTTGAGGTTGCCCTGAATGCCTTCGATAAGCCGTGTGGTGTTGAGTGTTTCGCCGATCATCTATATATAAATTATGAGCAATCAAGTTCATTGCTTAATGTACACATTGGTATTATCCTTATGTTATTTTAGCTGAGGCACAAGAAGATATCTAGTTTTAAGGCGATGTTGCCGTATCGGTAGGCGGGGGTGAATATTGGAACTCATCATCAATGCCAATATTGAGTGGTCCTTGCGTGATTGAGGTAACGAGGTTGTCTGTTATGAAATCTTGATAGCTATAATCATCGTTGATGCTAATTACAGGGGCATTAGGTGCAGCGCCTTCTATTACTGCATCGGTAGCCTCGATTGTATAGGTATATGAATCAGTAAGGCTGATGATGATATTCAGGAATTCCGGAGGGCTGAGTGTGTCTACGGGGCTAGAAACATACGCGTAGTCATCGCTAATGTTGAGAGTGATGAGATTATTTTCGAATTCGATATATGTATCGATTGGTGAGTTTTGGTAAAAATAATCATCTTCAACGGTAATGAAAAGTGAATTTTGGTCTTGAATAATCGTTTTGGGTCCGGAAGTTTTGCCAACCCCTGTAAATGCGTAGCCACTTGAGGCGCGCATCGTCATTGGGGCATAAAAGTTGGCGCTATTGCGGCGAAACGGTGCGTACGGATCCTGCCACAGCTCCCAAACCTCGGAATTCGTGAGAACACGGTTCCAGAAATAAAATGGCCCAATGTTGCCATCCCATGGTGCAGTATCTTGGTGATCGTTTCCAAGGTAAAAGCCATCGAGCGTGGTAGCTTGCGCACCCTGGCCGACGTTGAACGCGGCGTAGCTGATTGGTTGCGTGGGAATAGAGCGCATGCCGGTGTTGGTGACCATCTGAACTGGGGCTAAGTTATTGCCGGCAAATGTGGAAATGATTAAGACTGGACCGGATGTTGGGAAATAACTGGGCGACAGAACCGAGTAGTTATCGGCGGTGGCACTCTTCTGCCAGCTCCATAGGCCAGTTGAGTCCGCCCAGACGCGCACCTGCTGCACGCCAGAGCTGGTGCGAAACGAGAACAGATCTTTTGGTGTAGAGGTTGGGGTTGAGTCAAGCTTGATCCACGCTGCCCAACTCCAGTTGCCGGGGATGGTTCTGGCCATCAGCGTATTTTTGGCAACTGCGTTGGCAGCAGAGAAAGATAAGCTGGCCATGCCGGTTTCTCGTTTTGTCCACGAGGCGTTCGACAGTGTCAGATTCGCCGAGGAACCCCAGCCACCGTAGTTTTTTGCAATCGAGCCGCCCCCTTCCAGCATTGGGTAGGCAAGCATGAGGCCGCTGGCCATGTACTTGGAGTTGTCGTCAGCGGGACGGAGTGGGAGAGTTGGTGGCGTAACGCGTCCAGGCATCTGGGCGTAATCCTAGAATAAGTAGAGGGTTAGTGCTATTTGGATATTGTCGGCTTCGTTGAAAGTAGTGTGTGAGGTGAGGGTAGCTAAGTAGCCATAGAGGCTCGTGCTACTGCATTGATAGTTTAGACCAAGTGCCGGGACACTTATCGCCCGGTTATTTACTAGGTTTGTTGGGGCGGGGATTGATAAGGTGCCAACATAGTACTGCATATCATTATCCGAAAACGAGACGGCCGAGCGATCGGCCGCGGGGGTGATTGCCTGACTAAACAACCATAAGTCGACCGCGCCAATAATATTCGCCTTATCAACAATCGTGGCGGTGGAGATCATGCCATGGCCGCCAGCCTTACGGGCAGCACCACTGAATACAAAGGCTGTACCCATTTGATTATTAACAGAGTACCCGCCGCCCGTGGTCGCTAGTCCAGATGAGCTCACAAGCACCCGCCGTGCGACCGGGCGTGGATCTACGGTTGGAAAACTACTTGAAAGTGACATTAGCTAATCTCGACTCCTGAAATAGTAACGACAATTGCTTGGTTCGTGTTGTTCGTGGCATGGAGGCTAGCACCGGTAGGCATGACAATACTAAGATCAAGGGTATTGATACCGTTCGCTGGTACCGTATGATCTGATAAGACGCGATTAGAAGCCGATGGTGAGCCAGCCGCCGGAACAACCGACAGGTGCAGGGTAGCGTCATCGCTGGTGGTGTTCGTCATGACAATATTTTTCACAATCGTAGTGGTTGCGGGCGGAACAATATAGAGTGTACTACCGCCATTCGCTGGATAGGCAGATGGATACAAAATCTTTGGATTATACGCCATCGTACAAGCACACGCCTCACAAATTACTTATGTCTAGTGTGTATTGTCCCCCATCAAGGCGCATAAGCGCAAGCGATAGGCTGGTCAATCTGTCGTACAGGGCTTATGCTTTTCTTATGAATAGTCACGGTAGCAAGTATGATATCCGTACGGGTGTCCAGCGTTTTACGTGGGTGCGTATCTGCGTGTTGCTTGCATTTGTAGTGGCATCATTGCTTGGAGTTAGTAGTACAGCTCGTGCCGATGAGCTCTACAGCGATAATCTCTATGGGCTATGCGAGTACGGTCGGGCTTGTCCAACATCAAGCGGTACGAGTCCTCTGTGTCCGCTTGGGCAACCATGTAATACGACAAATTTTACTCCACAGCCGTCGTCCAGTGCCCCGACACCGACTTTAAGTGGTAGTGTGCCACCAACTGTTTCGTCATTGCAGCCCACAGGTGAGCAGACACCAGCCATACCCGGTCGAACCACAACCTCGCCGAAGCCAGAATCGGCTGAGAAAGATTTTTTCTCCGGCCTCCGGCAGACTGACTTTGGGCAGCGCTGGCGCCAACAGCCCTGGATTTTCCCTTCACTACTCTTCATCTTATTGCTGATCATGGCACTGATACTGTCCATTCAAGCTGGGGTTGAACACCGCAATGTCATGAGAATCCGCGCAGTTTATGAACGGCTGGCTCAGCTCCAAGAGGATATTAAAAATTTCTTGCGCTTGCTCCAGCACAACTTACGTACACCTATTGCAACTATACATATGTCATTAGAACTGATGTTGGCAAAAAAGGTAGCACGAGCTGCGATAGTTTCGGAATTGGCGCAGAGCTTAAGTGAGGATGTTAATCATTACATCGATTCGAGCGTTGCCGAATTAGCAAATCCGCCTGATGTGGCAGGGCGACTAGAGGCTGTTCGAGTTTCGGTCGAGACAACCCTCAAAAGCAAATTGTTCTGGGCGCCAATGCTAACGGCATTCGTGCTTGTGATTGCATACAATGTGCTTACACGATTGGTTTTTCCGTTGAGTTTTACGGCGCAGCTAGTCATCTTAGAGGTCTTATTGATGTTTGCCGCGATCTTAGTATTCATGAATAGTGTGGGTTTTGTGCGACGCATGAAGCAGCAAAAATTATTAGCAGCAGAAATTGACCGCGAGATACTTGCCCTTGAGCGCCGTCGATCTGAGATTGTGCATGAGCTCAGTACAAAGCTCCAGCATGATTATGGGTTGATGGCGTCATCAATTATGCAGCTCTCAGAAACTCATGATAGAGCGATACTCTTGAGTGCGAGTCAGAGCATGCAGCAATTGCTCGAGAAATTTACGATTGTAGAAGAATTGCAAGATCCAGAAATCTTTCAGCGAGCATCACAGAGCAACTTCAGTATTACTGAGCAGCTAGAAACTATTGTGCAGCGAGTGCAGACTCATTCACCGCAACGCAACTTCGAGGTTCGTCTTGATGGGCTCAAGCATGCACATGTTATGGGGTTTGTTGGGGTAATTGATTTCGTCTTGGCAGCGGTAATCCAGAATGCTGATCGTCACGGTGATCCTCAAGGACCGGTCATTATTCGGGCGACTTCTCATGCGGGCAGTATTAGGGTGATAGTTCAGAATCAGCTAACAGACCTAAATGACATTGATGTCTCAAAGCTGTTTCAACCTTTCTCGCGTCTTGGTAGTACACTAGAGTTTAATCAGGAAGGGGCAGGTATGAGCCTGTATATTGCAAGAATGATTATGCAACGCCTTGGGGGTAAGATTACCTTGGTAGTTCGCGGCAAAAAAACGATGTGCTGCGAAATCGAAATCCCTTTACGTTACTCGGATGCTATCCATCCTTTGAGGTAGCTTGCTATCTGGCAATAAGTGACATAAGATAGGGGCAAGAAAAGGGAGGAGACATGGAAATTTTCGGATTAGGCTTGCCTGAGCTAATTATTATTGTTTTAATTTTATTATTACTTTTTGGTGCTGCAAAACTGCCCGAACTGGGTCGATCTATTGGTGGTTTTACTCGTGAAGTGAAAAAGGGCTTCGGCGATGATGAGGATGACAAAAAGAAGAAAAGCGATAGCTCGAAGGAAGAATAGCCGCAAAAAGATAGAGCTATCACTCGCGTAGGTGACCGCTGCAAGAATTGTAGCGGTCACCTCTTTTTTCCAGTAGTATGTGATTGAGATGCTATTCCAATTATGTTTGCGAAAATCTTATGAAACGACTAGCCGGTAATATTTTTGTATGAGTGAAAATAAGTCTACTTCACCAGCGCCACCTGACGAGCCAAATCAGTCATCAGATCCTGGCGGGAACTCCCATGTTAAGCCCGCCAAGCTTGAGGAGAGAGTACTTGCAGTAGCCGCTAAGGCTGATCGCGGTGCACAGGAAGACGTCATTATGATGGCTGACGGTACAATGCGCACGAAAGACCATGTCCTTGTGTCGAAAAAAGGCTGGCAATACGGCGATAGTGTTTTAGCCACTACGTATCGTAGGTTGCACCGATATTATCTGCGTCTCACACTGAAATGGCCTCGCTGGGTACCGAGGGCTGCATTAGCCCTCATTGTAGCAATCATTATCGTGAACGCAGCTGTGCTCATCAGGTTTGTACAAACAAATACAAGCCCGACAGCTGGGGGGACGCCTCTGCCGGTGACTGGTTTAGTGCAGGCCGATGGGTCAAAATATTTAGTTAAGAATGCTAACTGGCAATACGTTGGTGCTCTGACTGGCTGGACAGTTGAAAATACCAAATCAGTTGAGGGTAAGTCATATTCAACCCTGGACGGAACCTGTACCGTACAGGTAGTGCGGGCAAGTCTAGCTGGTACAACCGAAAACTTAGAGCTACTGACAAAAACGGCTCGCGAGAAATATTTGGGGTCTACAACCGGCTTAAAGGCTGAGGTGTCGCTACCGACGATTCAGGTTGCGGCCGTTAACGGCGAGCAAAAATATGAGCTCATCCGTAATCGTTTTAGCTATATTGACGAGAAGTCGCAGCCACAAGTTTCTGAGGTTGCTACCCGTACGCTGGCTGGGCATACGTATCACATTGTTCAGACGTGCCGGCAGGATACCTGGGATCAGACGCAGGCCTCTCGGGACAATTTAGTGAAGAGTGTGCGCATTACTGCTAATTGAGCATAGTCTTGAGAACGTAGGTAGGCCTAGGCGCCGAAGCGGCGTTGTCGGCCGGCATACTCATCTAGAGCATCTTGGAGGTCTTGCTCGGTGAAGTCGGGCCATTTTTTGTTAACAAACATAAGTTCAGCGTAAGCTATGCGCCAGAGCATAAATCCGGATATGCGTTGCTCTCCAGAGCTGCGAATCAGCAGGTCGACCGGCGGCAAATCAGGTGTGTATAAGTACTCCGCAAACCGATCTGGAGTAAGTTCGTCGGCTGGGATACCCTCTTGCATGATTGCCTTAGCGGCATCAACGATCTCTTGCTGGCCACTATAGTTGAGGCAGAGTGCGAGTGTGCCGTTCCGATTGTCCTTTGTTGTCTCTTCGGCGTTCGCTATAGCCTTGAGGATTTTTGGATCGAGCTTATCGTCGTTTCCGAGGAAGCATATTCGCACACCACGCTTGTGAATATCTTCGAGCTCGTGTTCGGCGACCCACAAAAGTAGCCTCATTATATAGCTCACTTCTTCGGCGGATCGTTGCCAGTTTTCTTTGCTCCAGACATAGGCTGAGACGACCTCAACTCCACGATCCAGCGCCGCAAGGCCGATTTTCTTGAAGTTTTTGTAGCCCTGACGGTGCCCCTCTAGCAAGGGAATATTATGTTCTTTTGCCCAGCGCCGATGACCATCAAGGATGAAGCCAATGTGACGGGGCAACGGTGTGTGTTCATCGCTCATAATAAGATTATCCATTATAGCTTATATCAGGTAGGAATAAAGTCAAATATCGCGAGTGGCTGCCTTATACGCGTCGATAGGTCATGCAGCCTGAGTGCTGCATTTAGAAAATGTGATGTATCGGAAAGACGATCATGTCACAGTGATCGATTAACGGTATACTATAAACTCTTATGGTAAAAAATAATTTCGTCTAAAAAACAAATGGGCCATACTTGTATATTGCTGAAAAAATGCTTATGCTTATGCTAGTTACATCTTTATAAAGGAAATAATTTTCACTTATGGCAACAAAAAAACGTACCACCCCAAAAACAACCAAAACCACTAAGTCTACAAAGAGCCGTACCGGTAAATCGGTCAGTACTACT
>Ga0154020_10003091_pt1 | contig 20159 bp, 14 predicted proteins | sample Klosneuvirus_201_FD_109709 | JGI IMG/M metagenome (GOLD analysis project Ga0154020, IMG submission 109709) | Active sludge microbial communities from wastewater, Klosterneuburg, Austria - Klosneuvirus_20160825_MG | ecosystem: Engineered > WWTP > Aerobic digester > Activated sludge | place... | reverse complement strand
GGCACCATCCGGACCTTCATGATGATGTCCTGAATCTCATTCATGTGACGCCCGAAGAGCTGCACTGTTTCCGTCATGTTGCTTCCAGCCTTCAGCTGCGGAGCAGTCGTGCGGAGTTCTTCCTCGATGGAAGCAAATCTGGTCCGGTCGATGACTAACTCACCGACAAGGTTAACCAGGGCATCCAGGCGCTCGAGATCGACCCGGATGGTGGACTGTTCTTCCTTTTTTTTCGCTGCGGAGCCGCCTGTGTCGCCACCCGATGCGCCACCCCTCGGGGGCGAGACGTCATTTTTGACAACAACGGGCGATATGGTCGGGGCAGTTGCAGCAGAAGTTGCCGGAGCAGTGACTGGAGTGGCCGCAGGAGCGGTCTTAGGAGCAATGCCAGGAGAATCAGCGCTGCTCTTGTTGTATCGGCCCTTTGCCGCGAGCCCAAGGGCGCGAACGATGGGTGCCGTTTTGGTGCCGCTTTTTTTGTTGGCGGCAACAGCTTCCAGAAGTTTTTTCAAGACGTCAAGTCCCTGAAATACGACGTCGATCGTATCGGCCGTAGGTATCAGTTTTCCCTTTCGAACGAGGTCGAATAGGTTTTCCATGCGGTGCATGACCCGTTCGATGGCGCGGTATCCGAACATCCCGGCGGCACCTTTAAGCGTATGGGCTGCGCGAAAAATGGCTTCGATGGTCTCTTTGTTCGATGGATCCTGTTCCAGCTCCAGGATTGTTTTGTCGAGCTGCTCCATCAGATCGTTGGAGTTGGTTACGAAGTCTTTCAACATTTCAGGATCGGAGCTGAATTGATTTTCGTCCCACTCATTTATTTCTTCGACTGTGGGTTCGTCGTCTTCATCCGCAGCGATCGCGACATTTGCGTTTGCTGCAATATTTGTGACCGGTGGTGTCGCCGGTCCGCTGGGTGAGAATGCTATGGGTGATGATTCGGCGGGGGCGACTGCCTGTGCCTCGAGTTCCGCCATCATTCTGGCTGTTTCGTCGTCCAGATCATCAGCCTGCGGAGCGGCAGACCCCACTGCTGGAGCAGGCGAAACATTTGGATTCTGATATACGCCTTTAATGTCTGTAGTGATGGGTGCGACTGGCTCGTCCATTTCTGAAAGCAGGCGAACGGCTTCGTCATCAGACATTGAAGAAGTGTCTGGTAGAGGAGCAGGTGCAGGGGTCGCCGCAGGCATGGCGGCGGCTGGGATGGTCGCGGCTGCGTCAGCAGCTGGCTCGTCCATCTCCATGAGTAATCGCATCGCCTCGTCATCAGACATGGAGCCACCCGGAGCTGGAACTGCGCCTGCGTCTGTTTTTGTGTCTTCTTCGGCTGCAATCTCAGCTGCCACTTCCTTGGCAAGTTCGTCCATAGCGGGGTTCGCGACCGGAGATGGGGCATCCATTTCCTGAAGCATTGCAAAGGCGTCTTCATCCGACATGGGGTCCGAAGAGCCCTTGTCTGGATCAATTAATGCTAAATCAGGGACAGCGTCGGTGTTAGCAGGACGAAGAAGCTGCAGTAACTCAGAGGCTTCGGTAATGAGATCAAGAGACTGTTGATCCAGTGAATTGATTGGCTTTTTACTTTTGAGAAACTCAGAAAGCCGGGAGCTGAGCTGCGGCAGCACCTGACTGACGAGGCTTTTGATAGCGGCTTCTTTTAGAGCATCCTTGCTCATCTCCGGAGTATCCTCGGCTAGCTGTTAGCGGTTCCAGTTAAGACGCTTTGGATTTTGTCCCTTCTGTTCCACAGAACAGAAAATAGCTGTCCTCCAGTGCGTCGAACTCCAGTGACTTTTTGCATTGATCACAATGCATCTCTGGAGCCTTACGCGCTGCGATATTGGCGAAGTGATCTTTCACGACAATGAGCCTGTTGACTTCGTTGTGATCTTCACAGTAGTAGGGTGCGAAAAACGACTCGACCACACCCGTTCCCAGCGAATCCGGAACCATGTTGATCTGATCGATCATCGTTACTGAGCATTTCAAAAATCGGAGTGAGCCGAGCTCGCCGATATCGCGAATAAGGTAGATCCACTCCCGGATACCGCAGGAGTTAAAGTTGTTCACGTCTTCCAGAATGAAGGTGATCTTCTGAGCACGAACACGCGGAACATCTTTTTGACGAAAGTGTTCATCGACGTCACCGGAGAATTTATAGGTGACCTCGTTAGGTGTTTGTGTGATCTCTACGCTGAGATTTCCAAATCGGACGATGTCGGCCATGGTTTCCTCGACTCGCAATTAACTTCTGTGGCACGGTTCGTCCTTCCTTTCGGAATTTTGGCGAAAAACTTGACCATGGATTGGTCCATTGCCCAGGCCTAACCAGGACATAACACGCTGATATGAAATACTTATGATGGGTTATTTGCCTGCGGTTTCCGGTTCCCGCGCCAGGGTCAGTGCGGTCGCCAGAGCTGTTTTGGCAACCTTTTCGATACTTTGAATCGAAACGCGGACCGGATAATCTCCAGCTTTGTGCCAATAGTCCAGATGCTGGAAGTCAATCAAATCGACGGCGGGAATTCCGGCACCGATATAAGGAATGTGGTCGTCTTCAACCCCGCGGGGGTCGGTTTCAAATAAATTGATCATACCGAGCTTGTCGCTGATGCGGACCGCCAGATCGATGAGTGCGGGAGTGGAATTTGCTTCACGTAACAAAACAACATCCGGGGAGCCGATCATGTCAAGAAGCACCAGGGCGACAACCGGTTTACCCGTGAGCTCTGCAGGAGCGCATTTGGCCTTTTGCGAGTAGAATGTGCAGTCTGTGTAACGAGATACCGCATGCCTGCTGCCGTAGGTGTTGTCGTTAACTTTCGCTGGGTGCACCTGTCCGTCGTTCCAATTTTCCAGTGTTGCTTCCTCACCATCGAACCAAATCATCGCTATGTCACACCGCGGTGGTGAAAAATCCTTTTCCGAGGCGTGGGTGCGAAGGGCACGCAGCATTTGCAGAAGTGCCAGCGAGGAGGAACCGCTATCGTTAGCGCCCAGGTAATTAGTGGTTTCGACAATCTTGGTGTCGTAATGAGACCCCACAAGGATCAGGCATTCAGGTGCCGCCGTCAGGTTGGAAAAAGCGTAGATGTTGTATCCCGTTCTGGTTAACGTGAGCGGGGCCGGAGCGGATGGGTCTTTCGCAACAGGATTCGGCACTTCCGCGGTGAATTCTTCCATGACGACCTTGCCACCCTCTTGAATGGCGCGGTCCTTGATCCAACCGGCGAGTTGCTTTTGCCGTTCGGACCCGAAAGGGTGGGGAGAGAGGGCCAGCTCCGCGAGGTCGAGTTGCGCCCGATCTTCGTCAAAGCGCATGCCCTCCGCAACTTTTAGAGGAATCAAAGTGGCATTGGGCATTTCACCCGAGCTGCCGGTTTTGGTCTGACAGCTGCAAGCCGAAAAGAGAATCGCCGCGCAGATTATGGCTGACGCGGCTTTGGAATTAACGAAGCCAGCCATACTGTGCCAGTGCTCCCAAATCCTCTTCGATGCGAAGCAGCTGATTGTATTTGCAGATCCGGTCGGTGCGCGATGCGGATCCGGTCTTAATCTGCCCACACCCCACGGCGACGGCCAAATCGGCGATAGTCGTATCTTCCGTTTCTCCGGACCGGTGGCTGATGATCGAGCTGAACCCAGCCGACTTTGCCATGTCGATGGTTTCCAGAGTCTCCGTTAGCGTGCCGATCTGGTTCAGTTTTATGAGGATGGCGTTTGCAGCTTTTTGCTTTATCCCTTTACGGAGAAACTTCGGATTAGTGACGAAAAGGTCATCTCCGACGATCTGAACTTTGTCGCCGATGGCTGCCGTTAGAGACACAAATCCTTCCCAGTCGTGTTCGTCGAGTCCATCTTCAATGGAGACGATGGGGTAGGATTTGGACAGCCCAACCAGAAATTCGATCATGCCTTCGCGGCCCAGTTTTTTCCCTTCGCCATCAAGGTGATATTTTTCTTCCTTACAAAAAGAGGATGCGGCCACATCGAGAGCGAGGGCGATATCCTTGCCTGGTTTGAACCCGGCGGCTTCAATGGCGGTCATTATGACATCCAGCGCTTCTTTGTTGGACTTCAGGTCGGGAGCAAATCCACCTTCGTCACCTACAGCGGTATTGAGTTTCTTTTCCTTCAGTACTTTACGGAGTGCATGGAAGACTTCGGTCCCGTAGCGGAGCCCCTCGCGGAACGAGGGTGCGCCAACCGGAACGACCATAAATTCCTGAAAATCGACATTATTGTCGGCGTGTGCGCCACCGTTGATGATGTTCATAAGTGGAACCGGAAGGCGCACAGTCCGTGCTCCTCCCAGATAACGGTAGAGCGGCAGTCCTGCCATCTCTGCGGCGGCTTTGGCACAGGCAAGAGAAGCCCCAAGCAACGCATTGGCACCAAGGTTTGACTTGTTTTCCGTGCCGTCGGCTTCGATGAGGGTTCGATCGATATCGGTCTGTTCGGCGACGTCGAGGCCGATCAGGCGCGGTGCGATAACTTCACGCACGTTTCGCACCGCTTTTTGGACGCCTTTGCCCTGATAGCGGCCTTTCTCGCCGTCGCGAAGTTCACAGGCTTCAAATTCACCCGTCGAGGCCCCGGAGGGCACTGCGGCGCGCCCGAAAAAACCGCTTTCTGTAGCGACTTCGACTTCAATTGTCGGATTGCCGCGGGAATCAAGAATTTCTCTTGCGTGGACATGTGCAATCGTGCTCATCGATCGGCTCCTTATGCGCTTTTGATGCGTTAGTTCTAGCCGGTATTGGTGGGGGTAGACAAGCTGTAAAAGTAGCAAAACCCCCAGAAATATTTCCTGATTGCGCTCCAGGGGCCTTCCTAGCTATAGAATCTGTCTGGTACAAAACCGGCCAAAATCGAGGAGAAAATCTGTGACGGTAAAAACAGGATTCAACATGGAACCGTGGAAGGGTCTCCTTCCGGAAGTCTTTAACTGGGCTGACAAGGTTGACATGTCAAAATGCAGCGATCTCGTCCCGGCTGCCTTCCACGTGGTCGCCACGGCTAGCGGTGGTGACGACGATAAAGAAACCATTGAAATCGACGCGCCGGCGCTCAGCGACGCAATGCGTAAAAAAATCGTGGAGGGAGCTAAGGCCATAGGGTGGAAAGGATCCGCCGGATCGCAGTTGCTGCTTGTCGACGGTACACCTTTTTTAGTGATTGTTCCGACGAAAATTAAAACGACTGCTCCCCAGCGGGCCCGCCAGTTAGGGCAGGATGCGGCGAAGGCTCTAAAAGAATCGAAAGTCGATCATCTGGTGGTCTGCAAAGCGAAAGACCTCTGCACGATGAAGGTGTTTGAGGGGCTTGCTCAAGGCTTCCATACCACCGCTGGATTCAAAGGAAAAAAAGAGGTCAAGAATTCCGCTGACGCGAAGGCCCCGGCTAAGGCGACGCAGAAGCTACCTTCCAAGGTCAGTTTTCTTGGCGGAACAGCCACCGAAGAAGAGGTCCGTCAGGCCCGGGAAATGGCGAAAGCGGTCTCCTTTTCAAGGATGCTCCAGGATGCGCCGGCCAATTGGTTGGATCCCGCCAGGTTTGGCGAAATCGCTGCGGATATTTCCAAAGACGCGGGAGTGAAGTGCACGGTCGCCAACAAAGAACAGATCACCGCCATGGGGATGGGCTCGTTTATCAGCGTGGCCAACGGCTCCGTCAACGAACCGCGACTCATCACGATAGAAATCGAGGGTCAGGATAACAGCAAGACGGTGAGTCTGGTTGGAAAGGGATTAACCTTCGACTCTGGTGGCATCAGCCTGAAGCCCGGCGCGGGCATGGAAGAGATGAAATATGATATGTCCGGTGGCGCAGCGGTGCTGGCTGCGGCGATGTATCTTTCAAAGGTGAAGCCTCCGGTGAAGGTCGTGTGTATCATCGGTGCTACGGAAAACATGCCTTCCGGCACCGCGACTAAGCCGGGTGACATCGTTGTAGCGATGAACGGTAAGACCATCGAAGTGCAAAACACCGATGCCGAGGGGCGTCTGGTTTTAGCGGATCTTCTGCACTACGCCGCGACAAAATACAGCCCCGACATGATCATCGATATCGCGACACTGACAGGGGCCGTGCTCATGGCTCTTGGCACGGCCGGAGCGGGATTAATGGGGAATGACCAGGAAACCGCCGAATATGTATTGCGGACGTCGCAAGCCGTCGGCGAACCCATTTGGCAGTTGCCGATGTGGCCTGAGCTGGAAAAAGAGACAAAAGGGACCGTTGCTGACCTCAACAATATCGCGAAGCCAAATGTCAAAGCCGGGACGATTATGGGCGCAATGTTTTTGAAAGAATTCGTTGGTGACCGCAAATGGGTGCACCTCGATATCGCTGGAACGGGATGGAACACCAAGGCGACTGGATATCCGGATGGGGGAGGATCGGCCTTCGGACTTCGGACGATGGTTGAAGCCTGCATGCGTTTTAATAAGTAAAACTTTCGCCGCTGTTTTGTGTCCTTTCATTTGGTTGTAACCAGATCCCCCGGCAAGATGACGCCTTAATGCGTTTCTCCGGGGGATTGTCCGTCTAAAGCTCTCATGGTCTATTCCGATCAGACTCTTACACCGATAAGAGGACCTGAGGGAGACGGCTCATGATCGATACCAAGCATAGTTTGCATAGTTTATTTTTTATGGCTGCCATCGGATTGGGCCTGTTTCCGGCAACATGGGCGGAGGCTGCGGGGGTGCGCGGTGGCGGAATCTCTATCGAGCCTTTCGCGCAGATCAATTCCATTAAAACCAAGGTTCGCGACAAGGATGATCCGACCAAAGAGACGGAGGTCATCCGGGAGCGAAAGACGGTTGGATTACGCGTATCCCTGGGATTGGGGCGATTGTTCAAACTGCAGGCAAGCGGTGGAACCAATACGACTAAACACACCACCAAGCAACAAGACGCAGTCGATGAGTACGAAGAAATCGACTACAAAGCCGATCTCGACATGGGTACCGACAGTCCCGATAAAGAGATCAAAATTACAGAAATTCAGAGACGAGCGACGGCTTCGCTGGTGTTGGACCCCAGCTTCAAAATTTTTATTCTACGTGCCCGGGCTGGTGCAACCGCTATACAGCGGGAGATGACCAAAGAGGCGGTGGGTGAAAACACGGTTACCCTGATCACGCCCTGGACATACAAACCGACCGCTACTGTGGGTGCGGGAATTAAAATCGGCAGCAAGATGCATTTCATCGCCGAGTACGGTTATTTCTTCTACGCCTTCCCCAAGACACAACCATTTGAGCAGGAGTTGACGGTCAGCTATGGAGTGAATTTCTGAGGCGGTTTCGGAGGGCCCTTGAAAAAGGCCGAAAATGAATATGGAAGCGCAGCAATGACAGCAAGGCGACCCTGGATCAACTATCATCACCTGCTTTACTTCAAAACCATTGCCCTCGAAGGCGGGATTGCCAAAGCCGCGAAGAAGCTTCGACTGGGTCAGCCCACACTTTCAACTCAACTGAAGCAATTTGAGGAATCCCTCGGACATGAGCTTTTCGACCGCTCGAAACGTCAGCTCCAGCTCACCGAAATCGGCCGCCTGGTATTGGGATACGCGTTAGAGATTTTTAAATTGGGCGACGAAATGGCGGATTCTCTTAGTGACCAGCATTTTCCGGCAAAAATCAATTTACAAATTGGCGCAATGGATACTGTTCCAAAACATCTGACGCATAAAATCTTTCTCACCGTACAGGCTTCCTTTGATTGCGTCGTCTCGATCTCGGAAGGACATGGTGATGAATTGCTCAGAGAGCTGCGAGCCCACCGTCTTGATCTGGTCGTCTCCAACGATCCGCCAACAGTAGGCGAATCGGCTGGCTTCTATGCCAGAAACGTCGCGAGGATGCCCGTAGCGATCTGTGCTTCTGCCAAATTCGCCGGCCTAAAGCGAGGCTTCCCGGATTCCTTAAAAGGGCAGCCATTCGTGATGCCGGCGACACAAAGCAGACTTCGTCACGATGTGGACCATTTTTTAAAGCTCAACGAGATCCAGGTAAATGTAGTTGCCGAAGTCCAGGATACCAGTCTGCAAAAGCTGATGGGGACCCATGGTGATGGGGTGATCCCCATAGCACTTCCTGCGGCAGAAGAGCTTATTGCAAACAAAGAATTGATGAACATCGGTATGCTTCAGGATGTTCATGAAGAGCTTTGGTTAATTGCCGCCCAGCGAAGAATTCAGAATCCCGCTGCGGCGGCAATTATGAAGGACTTCCGGATTTAGCCGACAGACATGACCCCGTGTTTATGAGCTTGCGACGTCATTCCCATATGGCGTGTGCTCCAGGAATCCCGAATCACATTATGAGTTGCCGGCATAGCAACGGGAGTATCGCTCCAACGTAATACTGCAGCAATAGCCTGATGGCCGGGCATTCTTAAGGTGGGCAATACAGTCACCGCTCCTCCCTTGCTGATGGTCAGTTCAGCAAGGTCGTCCAGCAGGTCGTCAGCCGTCGTCTGAACTGGCTGATCCAGCACCTGCACTTCACCGGATTCTCTATCAAGATGTCCCCAGATGTGCCGATCTCCGGCAATCAAAAGGCTTTGAATTTGTCCGCGGGATGCTGCCAATGCGATTTCCTTTAGATCCGTAGACGCCAATCCTGAGGGCTTCGCCTTGTGAAATGCTACCACGGCGTAATTATTCAGTTCTTCAAAATGGCGTTCCATGATGTTCAGGCTCATCTCTCTGAGTGAGTCGCTATCGAGGGCATCGACACTTCCACTGATCCCTCTTTCCAGAAGGTTCATATAGTTGCAAGTATCTCTGAATGCTTCCTGCTTTTGATGGGGCCCTGCAAGAAGAAGTGGAATGCGTTCGCCGTACCACCTCAATTCCAATTGGCGATTAAGCTGCTCCATCGCTTCCTTGGCATCCTTTTGGCGCCGAATCCTAATCCCGTCCAAAAACTTGCCGCTTTTATTGCGGTCTAAGAAGGGCTGCCGATGCTCCGGCAAATCCAGGGATATGTGCTCGACCTGCCTGGCCCCGTCAGCCGTAACCAGAAACAGATCAGCATGTTTCTTTCTCAAAGCCAGAAGATAGTAGGTTCGATAGGACTGCACACAGCGCAATAGTGGCTTTATGTGAAAGCTGTCGGAAGCCACAGCAAGATCGGAAGTGACTGTGGGCAACTTCACCATCCCCGTAAAGTGCTCGCTGTGATAGATGCCAATGCCGCCTTTGCTTCGGGAAAGCCCGACCATTGACAATGCTTTCTTGAGGGGAAGAAGAAGTTTGTCCCGGGTTTTAAAGTCATAGGATCGCTCGACCATCGCCTCAACCAGGTGATATAGACGCTGCAGATTGCGTCGCAACGCGTACTCCCCGTCCCTGGCTGGTACATCGGTAGCAAGGTAAAGAGAAACCGCCGGTCCGGTCTTCGCTTTAATCAGTTTTGTTGCTTCATTTACTGTCATCGATTTCATGGTCCAGTCTCCTTTGTTTCTGAGGTTGTTTTGCCGTTCAATCGCTAACTACATTCAGTCTATCGGATCAAAAAAATATTACAAAAATTGATAATTGAAATATGTGAATTCGTTTTATCCTATGTAACGTTCCGACCTTCTTTCTCGCTGGTCAGCTTCAGAGGCATCTTTGGTTTGACAACCAATGAGACGATAATCGAACCCAGCAGAATAGCTCCGATGATACCCAGTGACCAGAGCACCGGAAACTTCCCTCCGAACAACTCGTTCAGCCAGACCATTTTCAAACCAACGAAAATTAGAATCAGACCCAGGCCATATTTTAAGAACCGAAACTTGTCGACCACGCCGGCGAGAAGAAAGTAAAGTGATCGCAGCCCCAGAATGGCAAAGATGTTCGAAGTGAAAACCACTAACGGTTCTTTTGTGATGGCGAAAATTGCCGGTACGGAGTCAATGGCGAAAATGATGTCGGAGAACTCAATAAATACCAGCGCCAGAAACAGTGGCGTCGCGTATATCACACCTTCTTTGCGGACAAAAAAGTTCCGGCCGTGAATGTCGGTCGTAACGGGAAAGACCTTTTTGACCAATCTGATGAGCGGGTTTGAACCAGGATCTGGCACCTTCTCGGGAGCGACCAGGATCTTTATTCCGGTAAGAACCAGAAATCCACCTGCAACGAGCACGACCCAGTGGTATTGAAGCAGCGAAGCCCCAAGCGCGATAAATATCGCCCGGAATACCAGCGCACCGATGATCCCAAAGAACAGAACGCGATGCTGATAGATCGGAGGAATGGCAAAATAGGAAAACACCACAACGAAGACAAATATGTTATCGATTGCGAGTGATTTTTCGATGATAAACCCGGTCAAAAACTCAAGCCCAACCTGCTTTGCTGCAGCAGAAGGGTCGAATCCAGGTATGGAGCTGAATCGGACGTCTGTAGAAAAGGTTGAAAGAGCGTAATAGTAAAATCCTGCATTAAAAAGCAAAGCAAGGGCGAACCACACAGAACTCCATACTGCGGATTCTTTGATCGTTACCACATGGGCCTTCCTGTGGAAGACCCCGAGATCCAAAAGCAGCATGACCAATACAAACGCGGAGAAGCCGAGATAAAACCACCAATAACTGGCAAATGGAAAGAGCAGGACGTTTGTCATTCATTCCTCATTAGTTTATAGGTTGAAGGGTCTCCCCTATGTCACCTTTCCATTATCGGCAAAAAAACAATATTGCTAAAATGGATAATAAGAATGTAAAAGATCACATAAAACGAATTCAATTTGCCCGCAAGGCCTGAGGCAATGCCCTGAGGCAATGCCCTGAGGCAATGCCCTGAGGCAATGCCCTGAGGCTATGCTCTGAAGCTATGGACCAGGACTTATCACTTGTCAGGAGTGTTTGGCTGGTCGCCAATAGCCCTTAAGTGACCATATGTATTGGCAAAAAATATATTATATTTAGTATTTTTTTGCAGACTCCGAGAAGGATTTTAGGAGCGCGCGTTCCAGCGCCTAATCGGAGGGTTTTCACATGTTTGACTGTAAAAAGCTGAGCTCAGTTGTTTTGTTCGCAATGGCCTGTTCACTTCCGCTCGGCGCGATTTCCTGTAAAAAATCAGCTGATAGTGAAAGCGAAGATGAAGACACAGCTGCAGTCGGCGGCGGCGGCGGTAGTGGTGGTTCCTCAACAAGCCAGGACGCGGCAGTGCCACAAGTCGGCGCGATCGTATTGCAAAATCTCGGCACCGGAGAAGCGGCTGCCTCTCTGGCAGAAGACGAAAACAAGTGTAAGCAGGATGAGCTTGGCATTTTTGGGATGGCTCTCGGTGGAGCCTGTCATACAGCGCCACTGGCGGCCAAACTCCTGTTGGGCAATGAAACGGGAGATTTTGATGGCGACGGCGACAGCGATTGCGATGACCTTGCTGCTGCTGAAGCTCAGAAGGTCAATGGAGAGGGTGGCGCGGGAATACTCATGCACCTGATCTGTGGCGAGTTGTTTACGAAGAACTCAAATGTGGTTTCATTGGCTTTTCAGGAGACCAAAGAATCGGGCACCGAAGCAATGGCGATTAGTTTTGCGGATTTCTCCGGGGCGGCTGTGGGAAACTGGACTGCGGGAAACATCGCGAGCTATCCCGCGGATATCCGCATTTGGGGTGGCGAGACCTTTGCCGATATGACCGGTATGATCGGCATGAGCCTCACCAATTTGAACAAAGGCAGCCTGTATATCAAACGCTTGGGTGAGCCGGGTTCGCAGGGTGGGTCAATTTCGGGTCGGATTGATTTCGCCAATTCATCAGGAAGCACCTGCCTTTCCTCGCCCAGCGAAGAAAACTGCAACTATCAACAGATTAAGTTCTACGGTGGTGAAGGTGATATCGTCGACGGTCCCCCCAACAGCTTCAATATCCGGATTTTTGCCGACAGCAAGAAGGCTCCGACCTTTCTGGCGCTCGAAGGCCGCTATCGCTATTCCGATGCATTGGCGGCCCGGACCTGGGGGAGTCAGACGAGCACCAACGCTCCGAACATCCGTCAGGTGTATTTCCGCGCCGTACAAAAAGACGGGCAGATTTGGGGCCGGTTCATTTTCCGCGACGCAGCTGGTGCACAGATCAATACCTACAGTCTTTCCAGTCCTAACGACCTCACTTATTTTTCTCAAACCCAGGGATTCTGTCAGAACCTCGGATCAGACTCTCCGGTCGCATGTTCTGCGGTTACCTATACGGATTATGATTCACTCTGGGATGGAGAGGACAATATGGAAAATTTGACGGCTTCGCCGGTAGACATCTCCTGGGATGGAGCGCCGTCCAGTCAGCAGTTTTGCACCGTTCAGGGGTGCTTGACCCCCTAAAGCGGTTCTTGAGGCTGCAGTTGATATGCGTGCTACAGAGTCTTTCTTGACGGAACAATCCAATTGGCCAACAGGAGGCCGAAGGAGATCGCCAGTGTGATGGAGATCGCCGTCAAAAAAGACTCACCCATGACGAGATAATCCTTGGCCATCGCCTGAGCAAATCCTCTGTAGAGGTACGCCCCCGGTACAAGAAACATAACGCTGGGAATGATAAAGGCCTGAGCTGGTTTATTCGTCGCACGGGCGAGCAAGTGGCTCAGGCAGCCCACGATCAGGGCGACGGCAAAAGTCGAAAATCCGACGTGCACTGAGGCGGGAAAAACATGAATCCCTACTCCCGAAAGCATGCCTAAGGCAACCGTGTGTAAGAAATAGCGACGGGGCGTATTGAAGACGATGGCGAAACATGCTGCCGCCATGAATGCAACCAGCGAAAAAGTGATTCGATCCATAGAACTCAAAGACTCCCGGTAAGAGCTAGGGCAGACAGGTCCAATATGCTATACGCGGTCTAGTTCGACCTGAAAAACAGAAAAATCCCGAACACAAATACCACGCCAAAAACAAGGCTCGCGGCGACCACCATCGCCTCGATAAACTTTGCGGTTCCCGATACCAGATTTTTTTGAGCGATTTCGTGTACGGAATTGACCAGGATCAAACCGGGCACCATGCTGATCAAGCCACCGACTGTGACCTTTGCGACATCGAGTGCGGGAAAAAATTGATTGGCCAGGAGCACAAAGGTAGCGGTACCGGCAGAGCAGATAAAGTCCACCAGATAGCGTCGATTTTCTGAGGAAAAGGAATAACGCTGCAAAAGCTGAACCAGTATTCCCGCCGGCAGCGCAACAGCCAGGTCGATAGGGCTGCCATTGTAAAAGTAAACAAGGCCCAGTGAAGAGCCGCCGCCAGCTAGTACAGACAAAAACCATGGATAGGGTTTTTTCGCGGTGCTGATTTCTTTCAGGCGTTTGCGGGCATCGGCGATTGAGATCCGGTGGTCTTCAATCAGGTCGACGAGGTCGTTTAGACGCACCAGTTTATCAAGGTCCACTGACCACGATTTGATTCGCGTCAGATCGAGCAGTCTTTCGGTCGGGCTGCGGACTGCCAGCCAAACTCCGGTCGGTAGCGCCATGGCCTCCACTTCGAACTTCCAGGAGGTTCCAAGTTTTGTAACGAGAAGTTCCAGGCGATTTGACGAACACCCGCATTCGAGCAATGTTTGAGAGATTTCTCTGAGAAAATCAACGAACTCATGAATGCCGGGGTTTTCCTCGGCTTCCGTCAGAAATGGGGGGGGAGGGGGCATGGTTTACTTTTCCTGCAACCACCGGGCGGCATCGAGAGCGTGGTAGGTCAGTATGCCGTCGGCTCCAGCCCGCTTGAATCCAAGAAGCAGCTCTAAAACGCAGGCCCTTTCATCAAGCCATCCATTCCGGGCAGCGGCCTTGACCATCGCGTATTCGCCCGAGACGTTGTAAACGAAAGTTGGAACCCCAAAATGATCTTTGACGCGGCGGACGATGTCCAGGTAGGGCATCCCGGGTTTGATCATCACCATGTCAGCCCCTTCGTTGAGATCGAGGGCGATTTCGCGAAGGGCTTCATCGCTGTTTCCGGGGTCCATTTGATAATTCTTTTTGTCTGCTTTTCCCAGGGTGGCTGCTGATCCAACGGCGTCACGAAACGGGCCGTAAAAGGCCGAGGCGTACTTGGCGGAATAAGCCAATATCTGAGTGAGGTGATGTCCCTTGCTTTCCAGAATGGAGCGAATTGCACCAACCCGACCGTCCATCATGTCGGAAGGTGAGACAATGTCCGCTCCGGCTTCCGCGTGGCTCAGGGCCTGTTTTACCAAAGCTGCGATAGTTTTATCGTTTACCACGTAACCAGCGGCATCGATGATGCCGTCTTGACCATGTGTTGTGTACGGGTCAAGAGCCACGTCCGTTATCACGCCAAGGTTCGGAAATTTCTTTTTGATAAGTTCGACTGTTTTCTGGACGAGCCCCTGGTCATTCCATGCTTCAGCGCCATCGAGCCGCTTTAACTTCGCATCAATGACGGGAAACAGCACGACCGCGGGAATTCCTGCTTTCACCGCCAACTCACAGACGTTGAGCAATCGGTCCGGGCTGTGCCGAAAAACGCCAGGCATCGACTCGATAGGGATTTCCTGTTGTTTACCCTGAACGACAAACAGCGGGAGGATAAAATCCCCGGTGGTCAACGTGTGCTCGCGAACCAGATCCCGGGAGAAAGCGGTGCGACGATTTCGTCGCATGCGTGTCGCGGGAAACGACGGCGAAATCTGCGAGTTTCTTTGGGGGTCTTTTGGAATAGGCATCCGTGTTATCCGATAGAGAAGTTGCCTTGGGAATATTGTAACATTCTCGCGGGGTTTGGGGTCATTCATTGTGGCGGGCAAACAAAAGACATTTAATAACAGTTGGTTACCGGATGTGCTCCTGTAGCCCCCCTTCGCAAATGGTGGCACTATTTGTCCCCGGAGTGCATAATGTCTCTATCATTAATGTGGTCAAGGTAATGTGGAGAAGCAGTTATGCGCATCCTTGGTATCGACCCTGGTACGCGGGTCGTCGGGTTTGCATGCATAGATAACGGAGTCGCGATGCAATCGGCGCGCCTCCGCACTCCTCGTGACTTCAGGGTACTTGATGCCGGCGTCCTTCGAACTGAAGCTACCTCTTCGCTCCCCGATCGATTGGGAGCGCTGCATGAAACACTGTACGAACTGGCTGACCGCTGGCGGCCGACTGTTTGCGTCATAGAAAAAGCCTTTTATGGTGCCAATGTTGCATCGGCGTTAAAGCTGGGGGAAGCCCGCGGAGCCTTGGTTTCGGCATTGCGACGCTGTAGCATCCCGGTTTGCGAAATCACTCCGGCAGAAGTCAAACGCATGATCGCCGGAAACGGTGCAGCTGATAAAGAACAGGTCAGTCGGGCTATCGAATTGTTGCTCGGATTCAAACGGGGAAAGCTCCCTTACGACGTGACCGATGCTCTTGCGATTGCGCTGACTCATGGGTTTCGCGGTCATCAATCAATTTCCAGACCAAAGAGGGAGGCCGACTTTGAGCGGATATAAATCTGATAATTGGAAAGCCATTGTCGTCGCGGTCACCGTGTCATCGGTCTTTCTCGGAGTAACCGCCTGTGGGACGAACTTGTTTGACGGAGTCGCTCCTGGGAAGGATGAAACGAAAGTGCGCGTTGAAGAGGCGCGCGTCAAAATGGATGAAAAGGACTATGCCGGAGCATTGACCATTTTGGAGGATTTGCAGGAGGATTCGGATACCGACTCTAACAAAGTGAGGCTCCTGCTGGCAGCGGCGATTCTCGGAGATACCGGGCTCGACGTCTGGAGCATCATTAGTAAAATTCTGGACGCATCATCGTCCAGCAGCTCTGCCTCATCCAGTAGCAGCAAGTCGGGTGCTGATTCTGTCCTGGATGCCTTTAGTGATTCACTTTTGGGAGTAGGTGAGGAGAAAACCGCCAAGCTTGCTGGCCTTAACCGCGCGATTGAATTGTTGCGGACTGCGCCAACACCAAGCGATCATAAGGTGGAAAACACCTCCTGTTTTTTGGCCGCGATGATGGTGGTTCCGACAATCACCGAAGCGACCTCAGCACTGACAGCGGCGAGCGATGCCATTACTGCTGTGTCCTCCCAGGTCACCGCCGGGGGCGCTTGTGAAGTCACTCAAACGATCAATGACTCGATCAGTCAAGTTACATCCCTGGCGACCTCACTTTCAAATGCGCTGGCGGCAGCGGAAAATTGTGCATTTTTGCAAGTCGGTGGGGCCGCGTCGACCTTGAATACGATAGAAACAAAAATGGCCAAGCTTCTGACAAATGCCGATAAGGGGTGTTCGTTGACCAATTGCCCCGGGTGTGACGCATTATTCCCGACCTGCGTCCGCGAGAGTCTCGGTGTTGGCGGGGCTTCCGATGGTGCTGGAGATGGCTCCATTTCCGGCTGTGAGATGACGTTGCATTGCTCGCCTCTGACCATATGCTTTTAGGCGGTACTGCTTCTCATTCGTATACGGGTGAAGAAGTCTGTGTCGTCGGGCTTGGATGCGTATTGCCGCACGCGCGAGATGTCGACAGCTGGTGGCATTTCCTGCTTGAAGCGAAGCCAGCTTTTGCAGACATGCCGGCTGGCCGACTGGACCCTGCCTTGTACCTTGGATCGCGGGGATCCCCCGAAGATCAGACTTATACCCATCGTGCTGCTTGGATAGACGAAGAGATGCTGGCCGATATCGCCGCCAAAGGGGCGATTGAACGCAAAGGTTGCACCCGATTTGAGCTTTTATTGTTTGAAGCCACCCGTCAGGCCCTTTGCGGATTGCCTGCTGATTTAGTCAATTCTCGCGCGGCGGGGATGATTCTAGGTTCGATGAATCAGGATGAAACCATTTCGCAGTGGGAATTCCTTCTCGAGTGGCCGAAGCTCATGGCTGCCGTTAACAGTCTACGCGCCGAAAAGACTGTTCGTGATGAAGCGCTAAGCGTGTTGCAAGCACTTCGGGGCAAGTTAGAGGCGGATCTTCCACCGGTTGAAAAATCGACGATAGGGACAGCCGCTCTGGAGATCCTGCGCGAACGATTTGGAATTTCAGGTGAAGGCTGGTTTGTTGACGCAGCATGCGCGTCGTCCCTTGCGGCTGTGCACGCCGCAGCCGCGAAGATTCAAAATCGCGAGTTGGATCTGGTGATAACAGGGGGAGTAGAGGCGAATCTGTCGCCCGAGTCGTTCGCGCTTTTTTCAAGACTGGGAGTGTTAGCCTCTGATCTGTGTTTGCCGCTGTCTTCAAAATCCACCGGGATGCTTCAGGGGGAAGGCGCAGTCGTCTTCGCGCTGACCCGGGTGAGTCTGGCGAAGCAGAGAAATCTACCAATCCATGGAGTATTACGAGGTATTGCCGGGACGACCTCTGTGCGTTCAAATGCGCTTTTTGCACCGGATGCCATGGCTCAGCTGCAGGCAGTACAAAACGCCCGTCTTCATTCTCCAGGGCGAAAAATTTCATATTTGGAGTGTCACGCTACCGGGACTGCGGTTGGAGACGAGGTGGAAGCGGAGGCATTGGACCGGGCCTATGCCGATCGCACCGGCCCATTGCCCGTCGCATCGGTAAAGGCACTTATTGGGCACACCAAGTCATGTGCCGGGGCTGCGGGACTTCTCAAGTGTCTTCTCATCGTGAAATCAGGAACGGTCCCGCCCGGAGTTCCGAGTGGGGTAGATCCTAAGGATTTTTTGTCCGGATCTGCAGTGCCGCGCGCTCAATACATGTATGTCCCCCGGCATTCCGAACCTCTGCACAATGCTGATCCGGCCCATCCGGTGCTGGTAGGGCTGAACTCCGCGGGATTCGGAGGCATCAACTATCATTGCCTTGTTGAGGCGTTTGATTCTCATCGTGCATACATGGACGCGAGACTCTCATCGCAGAGCCCATCGCCGCCTTCTCCATTTTTTACAGTTCTTGTTGGCAAGGACTCAGAAAGAGCTGAAGGCATACGCGAACGGGTCATAGGTTCACAGCTTCGCCTGGCACCTTCAACTCTAGGCAGCATCGACGACTCACACCTGCAGGCATTGCTTGCGGCGAAGCGGCTTGTTGAGTCGTTAAAGGTAGCCTCACTGCTCGATAGTGCAAAGGTTTCGGTCATTGCTGCAAGCAGCGATGCGCTTCCAGCGGCCTCAAACCTGTCACGAAGGGTACGCTACAATGAATTTCGTGCTGCTTTTGAGAGCCACCCAAAAGCAGCAGACCTGTTATATAAGTTGCGCGAAACACTCCCGGCCCTCACTGAGGATTCTGGTCCAGGAGTGTTGAACAATGTGCTGGCCTCGAGGGTGGCTCAAACCTTTGGTTTTAGCGGTGTGTCGGTCAATGTCGACGCCGATTTGGTGGGGTTTCCCTATGCATTAGGTCTGGCGTCGACTCTTCTGAGGTCGGGAGAAATGGACGCGGTGTTGCTGGTCAGCGTTGAGCGATATATTGATTCCGCGACCTTTGGCTACACAAGCGGCCCGGAAACATTCGTCCACCTTTTGGTACGGGAAGAGACCGCTGAGTTACTCCATTTTCCGCGGTTGGGGAGAATCGGGGCCGTAGGTCTAACGCTCGATTCAACAAGGAAACGGTCGCGCTATGACTTGTGTTTACGCTCGACGCCTCCTGAAATAGCTCTGGGTGGAACAAGTGACGCGTTGAAGTGGAAGAGTTGCTTTGGTGATGAAGTCACCCTCTCTGTGATGCTTGAAGCCTCACAACGATCTTCTGCCAACCCCGAAACACAACACAAAAAAGTAGCAGTTGCATTCGCAGGTCAGGGAGCGAACTTCCCGGGTATGTTCCGTGAGCATTGGGCAGCCTCAGGCTTTTTTCGTGAAGGCTTCGCACGGGCCGACGCCATCTGCCTGAAAGAATGTTTGCCAGCGGTGTCCGGGTATGTTTTGACTCCAGACGAACTTTCGGCAGAGCAGCTGCATCTTCTGCAGAATCTGGCGCTCTTTGTTGCACAAGTCGCACTGTACGAAGGGAAAAAGGAGATGATCCGCCCGGCCATTCTCTCCGCACACAGTTTCGGTGAATTTGCGATGTTGGTTGCGGCAGGCTGTGTGACTTTTGAGGCGATGTTCAAATATCTTATTGCACGCGAGACACTAGCGCCATCATCTAATATTAAAGGCTGGCTGGTCGCAGCTGGCGGAGGTTTTGGCAAGGTTTCCGAACTGTTGCGTGCGGCTTATCCGGAGTTAAATGCCTCAGTGGCCATTGTGAACTCTCCCGATCAGTGCGTGGTGGCAGTTCCTCCGGATCAACTGGAGGCTTTGCTTCAGGCAATGACAAATGAAGGGATCAGATCCAAAGTCCTGCCCACTGCGCAGCCGTATCATTCCAGCTTTTTGCGCCAATACGAAGACCGACTTGCCACCTTTATCGATCACTTCGAAATGACGGTGAATTCCCCGAATGTACCCTTTGTGTCTTCGGTTTTGGGGCAGTTCATTGACAGATCGTCATGCGTCTCAGAGTTGGTTCCTAAAATTTTGCGATCGCAACTCACTACACCAATCAATTTTTCAGCGCAAATTGCTTTGGCTGCAAATCATTTCGATCCCGACCATTGGTATGAAATTGGCCCGCGGACTATCCTGTTACCTTTTATTGCGGCTAGCCAACCACTTGGGCGCCCACAACTTTCCTCTTGGTCGGAGCTGTATCAGTCGCCAGGAAAAATCAACCACGGACGCGCTGCAGAAGTACATAGCCTCGATCCGGCGTCATCCAGAATCGTGGCTCTTATCGGTCGGGTGATATCAAAGGTGACCGGATATCAATTGGAAGGGATTTCGATCGAAGACCGCATGCAGGACGATCTCGGCATCGATTCCATCAAGCACGCCGAAATTGTATTTACGACTTTAGGTCAATTGCAAAAAGACATTTCACCGCGGATGGATCTGCGAAAATTTAAAACGGTCAGGGATTTAGTTGAATATGCGCATAATCGTTCCGAAGAGGCGCCGGACGCCACCCTGGAAACCTTGAAGGCGGATTTTTGCGTTTACAGGCACTCTTGGATAAAAGCCGGGTATACCCAGAAGATGCCGAGGAACGATCGAGGGGGCGACGACCTGGTCCTTGATATGAGGGAGGGATCCGGGACCTGGCGTGAAATCACAGAAGACCTCAGGATAAGGCGGTTAGCCATCGTCTTGGGACCCGTAATCCCGAGTCAGGCTATCGGGC
>Ga0154020_10003090_pt1 | contig 20160 bp, 20 predicted proteins | sample Klosneuvirus_201_FD_109709 | JGI IMG/M metagenome (GOLD analysis project Ga0154020, IMG submission 109709) | Active sludge microbial communities from wastewater, Klosterneuburg, Austria - Klosneuvirus_20160825_MG | ecosystem: Engineered > WWTP > Aerobic digester > Activated sludge | place... | reverse complement strand
TGGCCCGGGTGGCCCGGGGGGGGCGGAGGGTTCTGGTGCGGATGTGCCATCGTGAATGCAGCAAGCGATGGCAGGTCGGCGGTCCGTGGACCGCGCAGTCCCGAGGGTGGGGCTGCGGCGTCGACAGATGCTTCCCTGCGCGAGGATTACCTCAATCAGGTTCAAAGGGACTTTCTCAGTCGCGGCAATCAGTGATTGCCACAACACCCCTAGCGGATGGCCTGCACGAGAAGGATCTCTGCAGGCCGGACGTGATTATGACGCGTTTGTTGCGGAGCCCTGCACACCCAGCCGGTTCTGCAGGGTTTTGCTGCTGGTGGTGTATTCCAGCGGCACCGGGCCGCCGCGGTCGCGCTCGGCGGCGGCGAAGGCGGCCAGGATGGCTTCGTGGAAGCCGCAGGCGATGAGTTTGCGTTTGCCGGGGTAGGTGACCACGTCGCCCACCGCGTAGATGCCGGACACCGAAGTTTCGAAGCGGGCGGTGTCCACCGTCAGCTGCTTGCGCTCCATCACCAGGCCCCAGTCGGCGATGGGGCCCAGCCGTGGGCTGAGGCCGAGGCAGACGATCAGCCGGTCCAGCGGCAAGTTGAACTCGTCGCCTTCCGGCGGTGCGATGCGCAGGCCTGCCAGCACGGGGCCGTCAGGCCCACCCGATTCGACCGGCTCCACCGGTTGACCGATGCAGACCTGCAGCAAGCCGCTGCGCCGCAGCAGGTCGAAGCGGGCCAGCAGGATGCCGTCGTCGCTGCTGAACTGGTCGCGGCGGTGCAGCAGCGTGACCGAGGCGGGGTGGTCGCTGCTGCTGCGGTCGTCGCTGCCGGAGGCCAGGTCGACCGCCATCTGCAGGGCGGCGTCCTCGCCCCCGACGACCACGATGTGACGGCCGCTCACGCCGTCGGCGGGCAGCTGGTGGTAGGTGACCGATGCCGGCGTGAAACTGTCGAGCCCGGCCAGCGCGAGCTTGCGCGGCAGGAAGGCGCCGACCCCGGCGGCGATGAACACATGCCGGCAGCGCAGCACCTGGTCGCAGCCGCTGGTGGAGAGGTCGAAGCGGCCGTCGGCCTGCCGGTTGAGGGCGGTGACCTGGCAACCCAGGTGGAACACCGGCTCGAAGGGGCGCACCTGCTGCTGCAGCTGGGCGGCGAAGTCGCGGCCGCTGGTCGGCGGCAGGCCGGGGATGTCGTAGAGCAGCTTGTCGGCGTAGAGCTCGATGCACTGGCCGCCCACTTCGGGCAGCACGTCCACGACATGGCAGCGCAGGCCGAGCAGGCCGCACTGGAACACCTGCCACAGCCCCACCGGACCGGCGCCGATGACCACCGCGTCGGTTTCGACCACGGTGGCGTCGCTGGACGGGTCCACGGGCGCCAAGGTTGGCAGGGGGCGGGGGATCAGCGCTTCAGCTCGCCGAGTTTGCCGGTGCGGTCCTTCCACTCGGCGTGGTCGGGCAGCGGGTTCTTGCGTTTGGTGATGCTGGGCCAGCCCTTGGCCAGCTCGGCATTGAGCGCGATGTAGTCCTGCTGATCGGCCGGCACATCCTCCTCCGGCAGGATGGCGCCCACCGGGCATTCGGGGATGCAGACGGCGCAGTCGATGCACTCGTCCGGATCGATGGCCAGGAAGTTGGGGCCTTCGCGGAAGCAGTCGACGGGGCAGACGTCCACACAGTCGGTGTACTTGCAGCGGATGCAGGCTTCGAGGACGACGTGAGTCATGGGAGTGAGCGTGAAAGTGAAAATGAAACCGACTGCCTGCTGCGCCACGCCGGTTGCGGGCCGCTGCGGACAAAACTTGTGAATTTTAGAGGTCCGGAAGGGACGTGACGGTCAAAGGGCAAGGCAACGGGATGGACTCTGCGCCGGTGTTCACATGACAGGGATCAAGCTGCCGCACCGCTGGGCGGCAGCAGGTTGCCGACCACGGCATCGCGGGCCAGCACTGGCCGCGCACCGGCCCCCACGATCACAATCGTCGGTCGGCCCGCGTGCCGTTCGCCCGCAGACGCCAGGCGGCCGACCGTGGTTTCGCTGGCCTGTTCCTGGCGCGTGCCGGCGTCGGACACCAGCAGCACCGCTGTCTCGACGCTCCAGCCGACCTGCAGCAGCTGCTCGGCCAGGATCGCCAGCTTCTGGCCGGCCATGTAGAACACCTCGGTGTCGGCACTGCGGCAGCCCTGGACCTCGCCGGAGCGGGTCATGGCGGTGGCGAAGCTGACGCTGCGGCCCACCCCCCGGCGCGTCAGCGGCCGGTGGGTACCGGCTGCCGCGGCGATGGCGGAGGTCACTCCGGGCACCACCTCGCAGGAGATGCCGGCCTGATCGAGGGCGATCAGCTCCTCCTCCAGCCGGCCGAACAGGTTGGGGTCGCCGCCCTTGAGGCGGGCCACCACCGCGATGTCGCTGCGGCTGCCATGCTCCACCAGCAGGGCGTTGATGCGCTCCTGTGCCATCGCATGGGCATAACCGCGTTTGCCAACGTCGATCCATTCGGCCTGGGGCGCCATGTCGCGCAGTTCCGGGTCTGTGAGGGCATCAAAGAGCACCACGTCGGCTTTGCCGAGCCAGCGTGCGCCGCGCAGGGTGATGAGATCGGTGGCGCCGGGTCCGGCGCCAATGAAGATGACGGTGGCCATCGCGTGATCATGCCCTGAGGAGGGGTGATTTCCGACCGCCGCGGTCAACCATCTTGATCGATCTCAATCTTCGTTTCCGGCTGCGCGCAGGGCCGTCCCGCCCGTGGCCCCGGCTGCGGCGTTTCCAACCAACAGGGCGCCGCTGGTGCGGTTGGTGGTCGGGTCGACGACGATCAGTGCACCGGCAGCGCGGTTGGCGGCGTAGTCCTCCAGCGGCAGCGGCTGCTGGGTCTGCAGCTGCACCCGGCCGATCTCGTTGACGCCGAGCTGGTGGGCGTCGACTTCTTCCAGCGAGTGGATGTCCAGCCGATGGTCGATCGAGGTGATGCGCGCCTGCACCCAGCGGTTGCCGTGGCGCAGCCAGTACTTGCGGCCGATCACGGCGGGTTCGGTGTCCAGCCAGGCCAGGGTGGCCTCGAACTCCTGCTTCACGCTGGCGCTGCCGGGGGTGAAGATCCAGTCGCCGCGCGAGACATCCACCTGGCGGTCCAGCACGATGCCGGCGGACTGGCCGGCCGTGCAGCTGTCCACATCGCTGCCGGCGTGGCGCACGGCGGCGACGATGGCGGTCTCGCCGCTGGGGAAGATCTGCACCGAGTCACCGGCCTTCACGCTGCCGTGGGCGATGCGGCCCCACATCACGCGGTGTTGATGCCCCGTGCCCCCGCCATCGGACGCTTCATCCCGGGCCACATACTGCACCGGCACGAGCAGGTGGCCGTCATGCGACTCGTCGGTGACGGGCAGGCCCTCCAGGATCTGCAGCAGCGTCGGGCCGCTGTACCAGTCCCAGTTGGCCGAGGGCGTAGCCACGTTGTCGCCGCGCAGGGCGGACACCGGGACGATGCCCTTGACGACGATGCCCGCCTCGGCAGCGAACTTGGTCAGCGCCCGCGCGACGTTCTCGAACGCGGCCTGGGTGTTCTCGGTGATCGCGTCGAGCTTGTTGACGGCAAACACGAGGGTGGGCACGCGCAGCAGGCGCGCCAGCAGGCTGTGGCGGCGGGTTTGCGGCAGCAGCGGCACGTCGGCGGCGGCCACGTCCAGCTTGGTGATGTCCACCAGCACCACCGCGGCGTCGCTGCCGGCGGCGGCGGTCACCATGTTGCGGGTGTACTGCTCGTGGCCGGGGGCGTCGGCGATGATGAACTTGCGCTTCTTGGTGGCGAAGTACTGGTAGGCGACGTCGATGGTGATGCCCTGCTCACGTTCGGCCTCCAGGCCGTCGGTGAGCAGCGACAGGTCGATCGGGGCGCCCGCGGCGCGCTTCTCCAGCGCGTCCAGCTTGTCGGCCAGGATGCCGCGGCTGTCGAACAGCAGGCGGCCGATCAGCGTGCTCTTGCCGTCGTCCACGCTGCCGGCGGTCAGGAAACGCAGCGCCTTGTGGGCCAGCTCTTCGCCGGCGTCAATGTGTACAGTGCTCATGGTGTTCAATCTTTAGCAAGCCACTTGCCTGGATCCGGCTTTGCCGGTCCGGCGCAAGGCGCCCCCTCGGGGGGCAGCGACCGAAGGAAGCTTGGGGGTCAAAAATACCCTTCCTTCTTGCGGCGCTCCATCGAGGCCTCGGAGGTGCGGTCGTCCATGCGGGTGGCACCGCGCTCGCTCACGGTGACCTGCAGCGTCTCGGCAACGATGTCGGCGGTGCTGCTGGCCAGGCTTTCCACCGGGCAGGTGCAGGTCATGTCGCCCACGGTGCGAAAGCGCACGTCCACCGTCTCGATCAGGTCGTCGGCCTCCGGCGGCGTCACCTCGGTCACCGGCACCAGCAGACCCTTCTTGCGGTAGATCTCGCGCTTGTGGGTGTAGTAGATGCTGGGCAGCGGGATGTTTTCGCGGGCGATGTACAGCCACACATCCAGCTCGGTCCAGTTGCTGATCGGGAAGGCGCGGAAGTGTTCGCCCGGCTTGATGCGGGTGTTGAACAGTGTCCACAGCTCGGGGCGCTGCTCCTTGGGCTGCCACTGGCCGAAGGCGTCGCGGTGGCTGAAGATGCGCTCCTTGGCACGCGCCTTCTCCTCGTCACGCCGGGCGCCGCCGATCATGCAGTCGAAGCGGTGCTCCTCGATGGTCTCCAGCAGCGTCACCGTCTGGTGGCCGTTGCGCGACTCCAGCGGGTGGGCCAGGCGGATCGTGCCGTTGCGCATCGAGTCTTCGAGGTGACCGACGATCAGGCGCTCGCCCATCTCGGCCACGCGCTCGTCGCGGAACTGGATCACCTCCGGGAAGTTGTGGCCCGTGTCGACGTGCACCAGCGGGAAGGGCAGCTTGCCGGCAAAGCGCGGGCGTTCACCCTCCTGGCTGACCTTGCGCTTGAAGGCCTTTTCGGCCAGGTGCAGCACGACGCAGGAGTCCTTGCCGCTGGAGAACAGCAGGCCGGGGCGCTCGAAGGCACCGGCGACTTCACGCAGGATGAAGATGGCCTCTTCTTCCAGGGCATCGAGGTGGCGGTGGTCCACCTCGGGGAGCAGGTTCGTCAGGGACATGGGGGCGTTCATGGCTTGTTTTCGGAGTCGGGGTGGGTTCAGCGTGGCGGCAGCGCGGACGCCTCGGCAGCGGGAGCCTGGGGCACGTGCAGTCCACATTCCTTGGCCTTTTCGTCTTCCCACCACCAGCGCCCGGCGCGGAAGGGCTCACCCACCGCGATGGCGCGGGTGCAGGGCGCGCAGCCGATGCTGGGCATGAACTCGTCGTGCAGCGGGTTGTAGGGCACGTCGTTCGTGGCGATGTAGTGCCACACGTCGGCCCAGGTCCAGTCCACCAGGGCGTTCACCTTGACGCGGCCGTGGTCGTCGGTGCCCAGGGCGGCGACCACGCCGCGCGCGTCGCTCTGCTCGCGGCGCAGGCCGGTCACCCAGGCGCTGCGCTCGGCCAGCATGCGCGCCAGCGGCTCCAGCTTGCGGATGCCGCAGCAGGCCTTGCGCAGATCGATGCTCTCGTACATCGCCCGCTCGCCGTTGTTCCGTACAAATTCGATCACGGCCTCGGTTTTCGGTCGATACACCTCGATCTTCAGGCCCCGGTCGGCATACCGGTTTTCGGTGCGGCCGATCAGCTCGGCGGTCTGCGGGTGCAGTGCGCCGGTTTCCAGCGTGCCGACGGCGATCGGCAGGCCGTGGCGCACGATCAGGTCGGTCAGCACCTGGTCTTCGGCCCCCAGACTGGTGGCCAGCACGATGCGGCCCGGGTGGGCGGCGGCAGCGTCGCGCAGGATCTGCAGCGTCGTGGCCAGGCGATCGTCGAAGCCGGCGGTGGCGCGGGCGTACAACACGATGGCGCTCATATGGAGGCTCCCTCCTGCAGGAACTCGGCTTCGCGGGTGGCCTCGTCGGCCGGGCGGGCGAACAGCGGGCGGCGCTCCAGTGCATCGCGCTGGTAGTGCCCGGCAAAGAAGCCCAATGCCCGCTCGGCCGCGTCCACCGACTGGTCGCGGCGCAGCTGCACCGCGTCGAAGCCGGTGCGCTGCAGCAGCGGCAGCATGTCCACCAGCACATCGCCGGTGGCGCGGACCTCGCCGCCGTAGCCAAGCCGCACGCGCAGCACATGGGCCTGGCTGTAGGCGCGGCCGTCGGTCCACTTCGGGAACTGCAGGGCCACCAGCGCCAGGCGCGGCAGGTCCGCCTCCAGCGTCTCGATGTCCACGGTGTTGGCCAGCGTCACGCCCGTACGCAGTCCGGCCGGCCAGGTCTCGCGCACGGCATGCCACTGCTCCAGCGTCAACAGCAGGCCTTCCTTTGCCGCAGGGTGCGGGATCGGGCCGTCTTCGCCACCGGCGGTGCGCCAGGCGTCGTGGTGGGTGTCGATGAATTTCATGATGGGGTCAGGTCTTGTCTTTGGCCTGGTCGGTCAGGCTGCAGCGGCTTCAGCGGGCTCGCCGTGGCGGGCGGTGGTGGTGCGGCAGGCGTTGGCCGCTGCCTTGAAGGGCTCCAGGCCCAGGCGCTTGACGGCGTCGATGAACTTCTCGTTCGTTTGGCGCTGGGCGCGGTAGGTGTCGAGGATGGCCTCCACCGCATCGGCGATCTCGCTGGCGGCAAAGGACGGGCCGATCACCTTGCCCGGCACGGCCACCGGAGCGTGGTTGCTGCCGTCGGAGCCACCCAGCGTGACCTGGTACCACTCGGTGCCGTCCTTGTCGACGCCGAGGATGCCGATATGGCCGCTGTGGTGGTGGCCGCAGGAGTTGATGCAGCCGCTGATGTGCAGGTCGATGTCACCGAGGTCGAACACCTCGTCCAGATCGGCCAGGCGCTCGGTCAGCTCCTCGGCCACCGGGATGGAACGGGCGTTGGCCAGGGCGCAGAAGTCGCCGCCCGGGCAGGCGATCATGTCGGTGACCAGGCCGATGTTGGGTGTGGCGTAGCCGGCGGCCTTGGCGGCTTCGTACAGCGCGACCAGGTCGTCGCTCTTCACCCAGGGCAGCAGCAGGTTCTGGTCGTGGGTGACCCGCAGTTCGCCGCAGCTGAAGCGGTCGGCCAGGTCGGCGGCGGCGTCCATCTGCGCATCGCTGACGTCCCCCGGCGGCTGCCCGCCTCGCTTGACCGACAGCGTCACCGCCCGGTAGCCGGGCACCTGGTGGGCGTGCACATTGCGCTCGGCCCAGCGGCGCGTTGCCAGCGGGGCGTCGGCGGCCAGTGCCGCGTCGGTGCGCGGCTGCACGGCCGCCGGGCGGGCAAAACTGGCGGCCACGCGGTCCAGTTCGGCCTGCGGGATGAGCTGGGATGCGCCATTCACGTCGCGGCGGAGGATGTTGTCGAACTCGGCGTTGACGGCATCGAAGTACTTCTGACCCTCGGCCTTCACCAGGATCTTGATGCGCGCCTTATAGAGGTTGTCGCGCCGGCCGAAGCGGTTGTAGACGCGCACAACTGCCTCCAGGTACAGCAGGATCTGTTGCCAGGGCACGAAAGCGCGGATCTCGCTGGCCACGATGGGGGTGCGGCCCATGCCGCCGCCCACCAGCACGCGGAAGCCCACCTCGCCGGCCGCGTTGCGCTGCAGCTCCAGGCCCACGTCATGCCAGGCGATGGCGGCGCGGTCCTCACGGGCACCGGAGATGGCGATCTTGAACTTGCGCGGCAGGAAGGCGAACTCCGGGTGCAGCGTGCTCCACTGCCTCAGCACTTCGGCGTAGGGGCGAGGATCCACCACCTCATCAACGGCCACGCCGGCCAGGGCGTCGGTGGTGATGTTGCGGATGCAGTTGCCGCTGGTCTGGATGCCGTGCATGTCCACTGCGGCCAGGCGGTCCATCGCGTCGGCCGACTTCACCAGTGGGATCCAGTTGTACTGGACGTTCTGGCGGGTGGTGAAATGCGCATAGCCGCGGTCGAGGTCGCGGGCGATGGAGGCCAGCGAACGGATCTGGTCGCTGGAGATGGCGCCGTAGGGCACGGCCACGCGCAGCATCGGCGCATGGCGCTGGATGTACCAGCCGTTCTGCAGGCGCAGCGGGCGGAACTCGTCATCGGTGAGCGAGCCGGCGAGGTTGCGCTCCAGCTGGTCGCGGAACTGGGCCGCTCGGGCGTGGACGAACTGGCGGTCAAAGTCGGTGTAGCGGTACATGTCGTCGGGGTCAGGAAATCAAAGGCCGGCTGCCGGGGCAGCACGGCGGGGTTCGGTCGGTGAGGGGCGCCGGCCGCGGCGGGCGTCAGGCCAGCAGCAGCACCTTCTTGGCAGCCAGCAGGAGCGAGGTCGACAGCGCCAGGCGGGTCCAGAAGTCGGGCAGCAGCTTGGTCAGTCTGGCGCCCAGCCAGATCGCCGGCACAGAGCCGATCAGAAGTTGAATCAGCAGCCGCCACTCCACATTGCCCAGCGTGGCGTGGCCGATGCCTGCCACCAAGGTCAGCGGCACCGCGTGGGCGATGTCGGTGCCGACCAGCCGTGCCATCGGCAGACGCGGGTACATCAGCAGGATCAGCGTGGCGCCCAGCGCGCCGGCGCCGATGGAGCTCAGCGACACCATCACGCCCAGCAGGACACCGCAGGCCACCGTCAGCCAGGGGCGGCGCGAGTCGGTGATCCAGCACTCCAGCCACAGGCCGACGCGGTGCCACACCGGGCGCAGGATGATGGTGATGGCCGTCAGCACCAGCGCGATGCCCAGCGCGAAGCTCAGCGCGCTGTCGGCCTGCTTGCTCATGCCGACCAGGTGCATCCACGCCGTGGTGCCGATCGACGCCGGGATGCTGCCGGCCAGCAGCAGGGTGGTGATTTTGTAGTCGACGTGGCCGTGGCGGTGGTGCGCGACCGAACCGGATACCTTGGTCAGCCCGGCAAACCACAGGTCGGTGCCGATGGCCACCGCCTTTTCCAGGTTGAAGACCGAGATGAGCAGCGGCGTCATCAGCGAGCCGCCGCCCACACCCGTGACGCCGACGATCAGGCCGATGCCGAATCCGGCGAGCGTCGCAGTCCAGTCGAAGGGGAACCAGGTCATGAGGGGTGAGGTCCAGAGGTGGCTGTAGGGTTGCCACTCTAGGGACTCACTCCTTATAAGCAAACTACATATATGTTTGTTGCTTATGCTTCACTGAAATATGAGCAAACTCAGCGGCCCGGAACAGCCCCCGGGCTGAAGGGTTCACCGCCGATGCGGCTGCCGGCACGCAGACCGCGTTTGTCGAACCAGCCCTGATTCATCTCCAGGGCGTATCGCACCGGCTTCTTCGGGCAGTGCGAGGCTTCGCTTTGCGGCTGCATGTCGGCGATGTTGACCACGCTGCCATCGTCGGCCAGGAAGGCGATCGACAGCGGCAGCAGCGTGTTCTTCATCCAGAAGCAGTGGGCGCCGGGCTCCTCGAAGATGAACAGCATGCCGTGGTTGGCGGGCATGCTGGGCCGATGCATCAGGCCGATCTGCCGCTCCATCGGGGAGGCGGCCACCTCGGCGGTGATCAGGTGCATGCCGGCACTCAGGCGAGCTACCCGAAGTTGCTGGGCAACCGGTTGCGCTGTGGCAAGCCCGGTGAAAGCCAAGGCCAGGACACTCGCGATCCTTCTCCAGCCCTTGGCGACCCAGGGGAAGCCTGCCCGGCGGGAGGGGAGCGACAACGGCCGCGCTGAAAGCGGGGGTGTGCTGTCGGGGGTTTGCGTATTGATATGTATCATGCTGGCTGTATTCGGTTCTCCCAAGAATAGCGCACGGAGATCCGGATTGAGCAGTGTTCGCCGCTGCAGCCGGCCATGACGGAGCCCCCGTCGCACCGCAGAGCCGATTTGGAGTGTGCCGCACAGCCTCAGAGTGCTGGGCGGTTTTTTGACATGACCCAACCTTCGTCCCATCGCGCCGAGCCTGATCGGGTCGCGCCGGCGCAAGCCGTTTGCGAGTTGACGCCCACCCAGGTGCTGGCGGTGGACGATGAGCGCTCGCTGGCCGCACACACCCAATGGATCGAAGGCAGTGCGGGCGAACGACTGGGCAAGTCGCGGCTGCTGCTCAGCGGGCTGTACTGCGCGGCCTGTGCCGGCACCATCGAAGAGGCGCTGCGGCGGGTCGAGGGGGTAGGTCGGGCCGAGGTGAACGGCGCCGCCCAGCGCGCGGTGGTGGTGTGGGATCCGCTGCGCACCCGCATGTCCGACCTGATCGCAGCAGTGCGCGCGGCGGGTTACGGCGCCTTTCCGGACACCGGGGCGCAGGCCGTGGCGGCCGCTGCGCGAGAATCGCGCCAGGCGGTGTGGCGCCTGTTCGTGGCGGCCTTCTGCATGATGCAGGTGATGATGTATGCCACCCCGGCTTATCTGGCCGACGCGGCGGACATTGGCGCAGATGTGAATCAGTTGCTGCGTTGGGCCAGCTGGGTGCTGTCCGTGCCGGTGGTGCTGTTTGCGTCCGGACCGTTCCTGAAGGGGGCCTGGCGTTCGCTGCGGCAGCGGCGCATCGGCATGGATGTGCCGGTGGCGCTGGGCATCCTGGTGACGTTCGTGGCAAGTTCGATCGCCACCTTCGATCCGACCGGTCTGGTCGGCAGCGATGTCTACTTCGACTCGCTGACCATGTTCGTGAGCTTCCTGCTGGCCGCGCGCTGGCTGGAGAGCCGGGCCAAACAGCGCGCAGCGCAGTCCCTGGATGCGGTGATGCGCCGCCTGCCGGATGTGGTCGAGCGGCTCGACGCCGGTGGCCGTTCCAGCTGGGTGAGCCCGGCCGAACTGCAGCTGGGGGACCGGTTGCGGGTGCATGCTGGCCAGGCCTTTGCCGCCGACGGTGAGGTGGAGCAGGGGCGCACGCAGGTGGACGAGGCGGTGCTGACCGGCGAATCCCGTCCGGTGGATCGGGGTGTGGGCGACGAGGTGGCCGCCGGCAGCCTGAACCTGGGCTCGCCCGTGCTGATGCGGGTGACCCGGCTGGGCGCGCAGACGCGTTACCAGCGCATCGTGGCGCTGGTGGAGCGGGCCCTCACCGAACGACCGAGCTTCATCCTGAGTGCGGACCGCATCGCCGGGCCGTTTCTGTGGGGGGTGCTGGGGTTGGCGGCGGCGGCCTATGGAGTGTGGAGCTGGATCGACCCCACCCGGGCGCTTTGGGTGGCGGTGTCGGTGCTGATCGTCACCTGCCCCTGCGCGCTGTCGCTGGGGGCCCCGGTGGCGCTGATCGCTGCGGCTGGTGAACTGGCGCGGAGGGGCGTGCTGGTGCAGCGGCTTGATGCGCTGGAGGTGCTGACCCGGGTGGGCGATTTGGTGTTCGACAAGACCGGCACCCTCTCCGAGGACCGCCTGACGCTTGCGCAGAAGGTGTGGCTGGCCGGTGACGAGCCGCAGCGCCTGCAATGGGAAGGGGTGGCGCGTGGTCTGGGCGCGCAGTCCAGCCACCCGCTTGCCCGAGCCCTGGCACAGGGGCTGGGTGCCGCCGACACGGCTGCGGCGGGCTGGACCGAGCTGCAGGAGGAGTCCGGCCGCGGCATGCAGGGGCGATGCGATCGACCCGGGGTCGGTGGCCTGTGGCGCCTGGGCAGTGCGCTCTGGTGTGGCGCAGACGAAGCCGAACAGGGGGACCGCCCGGCCGTCTGGCTGGCCCATCAGGAGGACAGGCGCTGGCAGCCTGTGCTGCGTTGTGAATTTGACGAGGCCTTGCGACCCGACGCCGCCGCCGGTGTGGCTGCGCTGAAGTCGGCTGGATTGAATGTGCACCTGCTCTCGGGCGACCAGCCTGCAGCGGTGCTGGCCATGGCGCGACGCCTTGGGTTGAGCGAAGGGCAGGCCCGATCGCGCTGCACGCCTCAGGACAAGCTGGCTGCGGTGGATGCGCTGCAGACGCAGGGTCGCGTGGTGGCGATGGTGGGGGACGGCATCAACGATGCACCGGTGCTGGCGCGTTCTGACGTGTCGATCGCCATGGGCAGTGCCGCTGCGTTGGCGCAGGCGCGGGCCGACGTGATCGTGCTGTCGAACCGGATCTCGGACCTGGGGCTCTTGCACGGCATGGCGCAGCGCACGCTGCGGGTGATCCGCCAGAACCTGACCTGGGCGCTGCTTTACAACCTGGCAGGGGTGCCGCTGGCGCTGATCGGCTGGCTGCCGCCCTGGCTGGCCGGCATCGGCATGGCAGCCAGTTCGTTGCTGGTGGTGGGCAATGCCCTGCGCCTGACACGCAGCCCCGCCACCCACCCCGTGATCCCTTCTGTTGCGGTTGTGCCACACACTGCCTGAGGCCCGCCGTGGACATCCTCTTCCTGCTGGTTCCGCTGTCCGTCGTCCTGGTATTTGTCATTTTGGGCGTTTTTGCCTGGGCGTTGCGCAATGGTCAGCTCGACGACATCGACAGAGAAGGGGAACGCATCCTGCGGGATGACCCTGTAGAGGTTGATGCCGATCAATCGCACAGGTAACACCCTGGCAAAGAATCCCGGTCGCAAGGACGGAGAAGTTTCCTAAGGAGCACACCGATGGCAATCAGTACGAGATCCGGAGCATCCGCACCGGTTTACACAGACGGCGTCGTCAGGGCATTTGCCGTGGCGTCCGTTGTCTACGGCGTCGTGGGCATGTTGGTGGGGGTGCTGGTCGCCTCCCAACTGGCGTGGCCCGAGCTGATCAATGGCATTCCCTGGCTGAGCTACGGCCGGCTGCGTCCACTGCACACCAATGCAGTGATTTTCGCGTTCGGCGGTTGTGCGCTGTTCGCCACCAGCTACCACGTGGTGCAGCGCACCTGCCACACGCAGCTGTTCATGCCGGGCCTGGCCTGGTTCACCTTCCTGGGTTGGAACCTGGTCATCGTGCTGGCGGTGATCACTCTGCCGCTGGGCATGACCCAAGGCAAGGAATACGCTGAACTCGAGTGGCCGATCGATCTGTTGATCGCCGTCACGTGGGTGGCGTATGCCGTGGTGTTCTTCGGTACGGTGGGCATCCGCAAGATCAGCCACATCTACGTGGCCAACTGGTTCTTCGGTGCCTTCATCATTGCCGTGGCGCTGCTGCACATCGTCAACAGTGCAGCCATCCCGGTCAGCCTGGGCAAATCCTACTCGGCCTATGCCGGGGTGCAGGACGCCATGGTGCAGTGGTGGTACGGCCACAACGCGGTGGGCTTCTTCCTGACCGCCGGCTTCCTGGGGATGATGTACTACTACATCCCGAAGCAGGCCGAGCGTCCGGTGTATTCCTATCGCCTGTCGATCGTGCACTTCTGGGCGCTGATCTTCACGTACATGTGGGCGGGTCCTCACCACCTGCACTACACCGCGCTGCCGGACTGGACCCAGTCGGTGGGCATGATCTTCTCGCTGATCCTGCTGGCACCCTCCTGGGGCGGCATGATCAACGGCATCATGACTCTGTCGGGTGCCTGGCACAAGCTGCGTGACGACCCGATCCTGAAGTTCCTGATCGTGTCCCTGTCGTTCTACGGCATGTCGACCTTCGAAGGTCCGATGATGTCGATCAAGACGGTGAACGCGCTGTCCCACTACACCGACTGGACCGTCGGCCACGTGCACTCCGGTGCCCTGGGCTGGGTGGGTCTGGTGTCGATCGGCTCGCTGTACCACTTGATCCCGCGCATGTTCGGCCGCAAGCAGATGTTCAGCGTGCGCGCCATGGAACTGCACTTCTGGGTGGCCACCATCGGCATCGTGCTCTACATCGCAGCGATGTGGATTGCCGGTGTGATGCAGGGCCTGATGTGGCGTGCCACGAACCCCGACGGTACGCTGGTCTACAGCTTCGTCGAAAGCGTGAAGGCCACCTATCCGTTCTACGTGATCCGTGTGGTGGGCGGTCTGCTGTACCTGTCCGGCATGGTGATCATGCTCTGGAACGTTCTGAAGACCATCGGCGCCGGCAAGGTCGAGCCGATCGCGATTCCGGCCGCGGCCGCTCACGCCTGAGGCACGGGAGACACACACCATGGCAAGTCACAACCCTGTCGGTCACGAGAAGATCGAGACCAGCAACTTCCTGATGATCGTGCTGATCCTGCTGACCGTTTCGGTCGGCGGTCTGCTCGAGATCGTTCCGCTGTTCTTCCAGCGTTCCACCACGCAGCCGGTGGAGGGCCTCAAGCCCTACACCGCCCTGCAACTGGCCGGCCGCGATGTCTACCTGCGCGAAGGCTGCTACAACTGCCACTCGCAGATGGTGCGTCCGTTCCGCGCCGAGACGCTGCGCTACGGCCCGATCTCGGTGGCCGGCGAGTTCGTCTACGACCACCCGTTCCAGTGGGGCTCCAAGCGCACCGGTCCGGACCTGCACCGTGTGGGCGGCAAGTACTCGGACGAATGGCACCGTGTGCACCTGAACAACCCGCGTGACGTGGTTCCGGAGTCCAACATGCCGTCGTATCCCTGGCTCGCCGAAGCCGCGGCCAATGAGAAGATCGGCGACAACATGGCTGCGCTGCGCAAGGTCGGCGTGCCCTACACCGATGCCGAGATCGCCAAGGCGAAGGAAGACGTCAAGGGCAGGACCGAAATGGAAGCGGTGATCGCCTATCTGCAGGTGCTCGGCACCGCAGGCAAGTGAAGGGAGGGCCCAGATGGATCTGAACGACCTGCGCGTCACCTTCACCCTGGTGTCGTTTGCCGTGTTCCTCGGTATCGCCGCCTGGGCCTACGCCCGCAAGAACTCCAGTCAATTCGACGAAGCCGCCCGGCTGCCCCTCCATGACGAGGGCGAGGGTGGATCGCAAACTCCTTCCGGAGGCACGCATGAGTGACTTCATTTCGAGCGGATGGGCGCTTTACGTTTCGGGCATTGTGATTGCCTCGATCGCGTTCTGCGTCTTCATCCTGGTCGTGGCCAGCAATCGCAAGCCGATGGCCGACGACAACACCACCGGCCATGTCTGGGACGAATCCCTGCGGGAGATGAACAACCCGCTGCCGCGCTGGTGGATGGGCCTGTTCATCATCACGATCGTGTTCGCGGCGCTATACCTGGCCCTCTATCCGGGACTGGGCAGCACCGAAGGCACGCTGAAGTGGTCCAGCAAGGGTCAGTGGGAGGCCGAACAGGCCAAGGCTGCCGAGACGATGAAGCCGGTCTACGCCAAGTTTGCCGCCATGCCTGTCGAGGCGCTGGCGGCCGACGCAACGGCCATGGGCATCGGCGAGCGCATCTTCGTGAACAACTGCGCCGGCTGCCACGGCTCCGATGCCAAGGGTTCCAAGAGCTTCCCCAACCTGGCCGACAAGGACTGGCTGGGTGGCGACGGTGGTCTGGACTACATCGTCAAGACCATTGCGGAAGGCCGTCAGGGCATGATGCCGCCGATGGGCGCCGCCGTCGGTACACCCGACGAAGTCAAGAACCTGGCCAAGTACGTGCTGAGCCTGTCCGGTGGTCCGCAGTCTGCCGAGTCGCAGCTGGGCAAGGAGAAGTTTGCTGCCTGCGCGGCCTGCCACGGTGCCGACGGCAAGGGCATGACCGCCATGGGCGCTCCGAACCTGACCGACAAGATCTGGCTGCACGGCTACGGCGAGCCGTTCGTGATCGAGATGATCAACAAGGGCAAGACCAACGTCATGCCGCAGCATGCCACCCGCCTGACGCCGGAACAGATCCGCGTGCTTGGCGCTTACGTCTGGAGCCTGTCGAACAAGCCGGCCGCCAAGACGGCCATGCTCTCTGCGCAGTGACAACCTGCTGAATCGGGCCTCATACTTCACCTATGGAAGAAGGCTCTCTTTCCAGTTCGGCTCCGGCGGGGGCGCCTTCGGGCGCCCCCGCCGTTTCATCTTCTGCTGCATCCCCGCCGGCTGCGCAGATGGTGTCGCTTTTCACCAAGACCCAAAAAATCTATCCCAAGGCCGTCCAGGGCACCTTCGTCAAGTGGCGCTGGGCGCTGGTCTGGTTCACTCAGATCATCTTTTATGGGCTGCCGTGGCTCATGTGGAACGACCGCCAGGCGGTGCTGTTCGAGCTGGTGTCGCGGCGGTTCTACATCTTCGGCCTCGTTCTTTATCCGCAGGACCTGATCTATCTGTCGGCCCTGCTGATGATCTCGGCCTACGCGCTGTTTCTGTTCACTGCGCTGGCGGGGCGGCTGTGGTGCGGTTACGCCTGTCCGCAAACCGTCTACACCGAGATCTTTCTCTGGTTCGAACACAAGTTCGAAGGCGACCGCATCAAGCGCATGAAGCTCGACGGCGCGGCCTGGAGCCGCGACAAGTGGCTGCGCAAGTCCGGCAAGCACCTCACCTGGGTGCTGTTCTCGCTGTGGACCGGTTTCACCTTCGTCGGCTACTTCACGCCGATCCGAGACCTTGCCTCCGCCACCCTGACCCTGGGATTCGGTCCCTGGGAGTGGTTCTGGATCCTGTTCTACGCCTTTGCCACCTGGGGCAACGCAGGCTTCATGCGCGAGCAGGTGTGCAAGTACATGTGCCCGTACGCACGCTTCCAGAGTGCGATGTTCGACAAGGACACGCTGATCATCAGCTACGACGCCGAACGGGGTGAACCGCGCGGTTCGCGTTCCAAGAAGGCCGATCCCAAGGCGCTCGGGCTGGGGTCCTGCGTGGACTGCAACCTCTGCGTTCAGGTCTGCCCCACCGGCATCGACATCCGCAAGGGACTGCAGTACGAGTGCATCGGCTGTGCAGCCTGCGTCGATGTGTGCGACGAGGTCATGGGCAAGATGGGCTACGAAAAGGGCCTGGTGCGCTACGCCACCCAGAACGGACTGGCCAACCACTGGACCGGCGCCCAGATGCTGAAGCGGGCAATGCGGCCCCGTGTGCTGGTGTACACCGCCATCCTGATCCTGATCGTGGCGGCGCTGGGCGTCAGCATTGCGGTGCGCACGCCCTTCAAGGTGGATGTGGTGCGGGATCGGGCCTCGCTGGCGCGCATCGTCGAGGAAGGCCAGGTCGAGAACGTCTATCGCCTGCAGATCATGAACGCGGCGGAGGCGCTGCAGCACTACCAGGTGAGCGTCGATGGATTGCCGGGGGTGACGCTGGTGGATGTGCCCAAGGATCTGTTGATCGGGCCGGCCGAGGCGCGTTGGATCACCGTCAGTGTCCGCTTGCCCGCCGAGTCCGCCCAGCAGGTGAAGGCCGGTGCCCACACCATCCATTTCGAGATCGGACGGCTGTCGGCCGAAGGGGCTGCGCCGCTGGTGGTGCGAGAAAAATCCACCTTCATGGTGCCCCGTTGAGTCTGGCGTGCCGCTGTTGGTGCCGGAGTGATTGAATGTCTGCAGGAGTATCGATGTCCGAAACGAGTGTGCGGCCCTGGTGGAAGGAACGGATGCTGTGGCTGGTGATCGGCGGCCCGCTGGTGGTGGTGGTGGCCAGTTTCATCACCCTGGGGCTGGCGCTGCGCAACCCGGATCCGGTGATCAAGCCGGCTGTCGAAATTTCGGCGGTGGCTGCCCAGAAGGGCGCTTCTGCGCCGGAGGCCTTCTCCCAGGTTCCAGCGATGCAGGGGCGAAACCATTCGGCCACCGGCGGCCAGTGAGCGGCTTCGCGTGAGCTGACACCGCGGCAGTTCCGATGCATCCTGCCGTGGCCACGATCCGAGCGAAGGAGCCGTGATGACCCGTGATCCCTTGACCGACCGTGCGCCCAGTCCCGCCCATTCCGCTCAGGTTGCCGTTGAGCAGGAGGACACCGAAGATGGCCTGCCCGTCATTGAGGAATACCCCCATGCGCAGCCCTGGGGAGTCGACACGCGGCGACGCACTGCTGTGCTGTGGCCATCCTTCCTGATGGCCTGCGTGCTGGAGCTGCTGGTGTTTTCCTTCGTTGACCCTCAGTCCCTGCACTGGGTCGGCGGCGCCAGTGTGGAGGCCGACCCGGTGGCGGTCTACAGCGTCGGCTTCTTTCTGTTCTGGGCGGTGTCTGCGCTGTCGGCTGCATTGACCCTGCTGCTGCTGCGAGAGCCGGAAGACGAGACGTCGGGCCACCCGGCGCGTCGCCGCTTTCCCTGACGACTGCGGTCGCAGCCGCAGCCGCAGCCGCCGCAGCAGCAGCCGCCGCAGCAGCAGGCGCAGACTGACCTTGCAGTCGATGCCTGAGCTGCCGGCCGGCGGTCAGGATGATTTGCTCAGCCAGACTGCCAAGCCCTGGGCATTGAGGGTCGTGTCGAGAGCCAGCAGCCGTTGCGCCCGTTCGGGAGAAAGCGGCGCTCCACTGGCCAGGGCGGAGGCCAGCAACTCACTCTGCACCAGTGCCAGAAGGGCGGCTTCCAGATCGGCCGATCCGGCCGCCCGCAGCGCCAGGGCGCCGGCTTCCATCCGATCGAGCAGGTCGTGGAATTGCTGCGTCACCCGTTCCAATGCGGTGATCGGCCCGAAATGGGTCGGGAAGATCACCTCCGGTCGCCGCGCCAGCATGCGCCGCACCGAAGCGCGCATGGCCTGGGGCTCGAACTGCACCGGCGTGGTGGTCGGGAACAGCCAGGGGCCGTCGGCGCTCTCGAACTCCGGATAGGCGATGCCGAAGGTGTCCCCGGTGAACCACCCCCGGCTGGCTTCGTCCCAGATGCAATGGTGGTGCCGGGCATGCCCTGGGGAGTCGATCAACTCCAGTCGCCGGCTTCCCAGGTCCACCGTCATGCCATCCTGGCTTTCCACCACCCGTTCCGCCGGGATCGGCTGCACCTCACCGTAGGTGGCTGCCACCACCTCGGCGCCATAAACCGCACGCGCGCCGTCCTGCAGTGCCTGGGGATTGATCAGGTGTCGCGCGCCGCGGGGGTGGATCAATGCCTGTGCATTCGGCAGCGCCTGCATCAGCAGGCCGGCGCCCCCGGCGTGGTCCAGGTGCACATGGGTCGGGATGACCCAGTCCACCGCCTCCACGCCGAGTCCAAGTGATTGCAGCGTGCCCAGCAGCCGCGGCACGGCAGCGTTGTGGCCGGTGTCAATGAAGGCGGCCCGACCTTCTGGGCTCACCAGCAGGTAGGCCGCATCGAAGCGTTCCCGCTCGAAGCCGGTGTCGATCACATGCAGGCCAGGCGCGAAGGTGCTGAAGCAGTGAGCGGGATCGTGTGAGTGCATCGGGTCCATGGGTGGGAGGTTGCTTGCGTTGAGTCTCGGTGCGTCGGATGGGCGGCGCAGTTCAGGCGCGGTTCGCTTGACATCGTAGCGGGGCAGCGCTGCCGCGCGGGACTGGGTCGCGACATCACCGGTTGAGGGGGGCGGGGCGATTCAAGTTGCCTGCGGGGCCGCCGATCACTTGAGCGCCGGTCCTTCGGGCTGGCTCTTGAATCCTGTCCCCGTACGCGAAAGGTCGGCCCATGGCTGTCAACTGCGATCCGCCCATCGGCACACAAAGCGGCGACGCACCGCTTCAACTGACTCCGTCTCCGCAGCGCAGCCCGGTCATCCAGAAGCTGCGCGCCAAGCCCAAGCTGCCGGCTCTGACCAAGCCTGCCGCCGAGCTGGTCGGGCCCGAGCTGCCACTGCCGCCCAAACCCAAGCCGGTTCATCACCTGCAGAAGAACTACCAGTCCTCCCGTATGCCCGAGGGCACGGTGGTGGACATCCAGGGCAGTGCCGTCATCAAGCCCCTGGTGGGCAAGGTGCACAAGCTGCAGGTGGGGGAGGTGCTCAAGAAGGGCGACGTCATCCTGACCTCGCAGGACGGCATTGTCGAGATCCGTCACAGCGGCAAGACCTACACCGTGGTGTGCAGGGACGACGAGCTGCAGCTCGATCCTCCAGGCGCCGGGACAGGGGAAGGCAACCCGCTGCAGCCTGCCCTGCCCGTGGAACGGGTCTTCGAGGTGGTGCCGGTGCAAGAGTACGCACTGCCTCCTTCCAGCCCCCCTACCAGTCAGGTGCCGCAGTACCCGCCCGAAGGTCCAAATCCAGGCCCGTCGGACGGCCCCACACCTCCGCCGCCGCCGCCTCCTCCCCCGCCACCGCCACCGCCACCGCCACCGCCGCCACCTGCCCCGGCCCACCTGGGCGACCGCGTGTTCGAAGACCGCGACGCCGACGGCGTGCAGGACGCCGGTGAGCAGGGCGTGGCGGGCGTCAGCGTGCAACTGCTGGATGCCACAGGCGCCGTGGTGGCAACGACGACGACCGATGCCAGCGGGAACTACGGCTTCGACATCCCGGCCGGCGACTACACCGTGCAGGT
>Ga0154020_10003089_pt1 | contig 20163 bp, 16 predicted proteins | sample Klosneuvirus_201_FD_109709 | JGI IMG/M metagenome (GOLD analysis project Ga0154020, IMG submission 109709) | Active sludge microbial communities from wastewater, Klosterneuburg, Austria - Klosneuvirus_20160825_MG | ecosystem: Engineered > WWTP > Aerobic digester > Activated sludge | place... | reverse complement strand
TGTTCACTTCCAGTTGCTCTCCACCTCCTCTTGCAAGAACGCAGTTACCTTCTGTTAATGGGTTCAGATCAACCCATGAAGGGACTCGCACCCTTCCGATCAAACGCCTTCACAGGCGCACTACGTCAGGCTTTCCAGCCTGACCTGGAGAAGAACGAGTCAGCCTGGAAAGGCTGACGTACTTTATTTTGGGACGATTCCTAAGCCGGAAGTTCCCAGTGAAAGCGTTTTTACTGTAAATGCAGAGGACAGAGCAACGTTGTTCTTCCAGATAAAGTGGTCTCGCACGCAATAAATCAAAGAATTTTGCTGTTTCGGCACCATTATCTGGCAGTGCCCAATTTTCCTCATGTCCACCGCTGAAGTTGCTCGGTTCAGACGTCGCCAGAAACAAATTCAACGGAGGACGGGCACTTCTGCCCGTCGCGGACCTTGACTTGCATAAGTGCCCGCCTACAGCGTGTAGATCGTTTTCTGCCGCTCGCCATACAGTCGCACTCCAGTGACGTGTAAATGTCAGGCCGGCTTTACTGCGGCGTAATTCGCTTCGACTGGTTCAATCTGTTCCGCCGGTGGTTGGTCCTGCGGGCCAGTGGTTTGGGCAATGGGAGACGGCGTAAAACCGATGATGAGGAAAGACAGTGTCAACCAGCCGATCAGCATCCGGCCCTTTCCCAGCGGTTCGGAATCGTCAGCAGTCGGGGGATGACGCAGGCCGGTCAGGATCAGCAGAATCATGAGTAGACTGAAGGTGAAATTTCCCATGTAGGCCATCATGGCAACTCCCGCCACAACAACCATAATCGCGACGGCATGTGCCGGGCGACCGATCAGTGTGTAAAGGATGTGGCCTCCGTCCAGTTGGCCGACCGGCAACAAGTTCATAGCCGTGATGAAGACTCCAACCCAGCCTGCCATGCCGAGACTGGTCAGATAGAACGACTGGCCAGGAAGGCCGGCTCCGTGAATCCCCTGAATCAGCCACTGCAGCAGCAGCGGCTCGCCAAATTCCAGCGAGGGTCCGGTTGGAGCTGCCTGATATTCAGATTGCATGATGCCCAGTAACAGGACCGGAATTGTGACGACCAGTCCGGCAATCGGCCCGGAGACAGCGATGTCAAACATTTGCCGTCGCGTCGCGACGCCGCGTCCCTGTAAAATCACCGCCCCCATTGTGCCCAGCGGTGGGAGTGGTAATGGGATGAAATAGGGAAACGACGCTGGGACATGGTAACGGACGGATTGCAGATAATGTCCCATCTCATGACAAAACAGAATCGTCATCAAAGCGACGGAGTACGCTAATCCGGACAGGACGCTGTCCCAAAGGACTTCATTCACGGTTTGCGGGGGGACTCCTGTCTCCAGCGAACGCTTTAGAATCTCCCGTTCCATCTCCTGCACAACTTCCGGCGACGCCTTAATTGTCAACCAGGTCAATGGAACAAAATTGGAGCCCACAAGAAATGTGCTGCACAGCGTCAGCACAAACAGGATCGCTGACGTGCGAAACTGACGACGTTTGTAAGCTCGATAAGCGGCGACCTGACGTCCATGGATGCTGCGATCCGCACCCATCGCGTTGGCAGCTATCTGGTCGAATGGATTGCTCTGGTTGTTGACTTCAGCGTTTGCCGACTGAAAAGGATTGCCGTCCTGGGAAGGCTCCCAGCGGCCATCGGTGTCCTCGTTCGTGTTTGTCATGCATCCCGCTTTCAAACAATTCTGAATCTCGCTCAACCAAATTGCAGAATCAGAACCGGAGTTCCCTCTGTCAAACAGATTTCCAAGCGACAAAGTTTCGGAAGTCGCATTGCCAATGGCCCCGCCGGAATTATAGTCCATCCGATTCAATAACGAATTGTTCGCCATGTACCTCGACCACATCGCCGGGATGCAGCTTTTTCCCCCGTCGCTTTTCCACCACATTGTTGACCAAAACTGCTCCGGATTGAATAAGATGCTTCGCGGCACCGCCTGAAGCAGCGACATTTGCGAGTTTCAGAAACATGTCCAGCGCGATTGTGTCTTTGGAGGATTCGCCGCCGACACTCTCGGGGGAAGCGTTATTCTGGGATTGTTCCGACATGAATGGTCTCGCAGGGGAAATACTGACTGCCAGCGCGGTAATCTCGTGGCTGATCGAAGGATAGCAGGCTTTGGAATTCGCCGAAACGCTGGAGACTGATCAATTTCAAACGACTCAAACGATCTCACTCAATCACAGTTCCTGACAACCGTGGGTCTTTTCGAAGGCGGCTTGCTGGCAGTCGCCTTCCTGGCAGGGTGGTTTCTGGACTGTTCGCCGACCGCAACCCTGACGTGGTCTCTGGACGACTTCGGACTGGGGCTGCTGGCGACCGTTCCAATGCTGATTCTTCTGGCGATCTGCGTCCTTTCACGCTCTGCAGAGATGGTCAAAATTCGAAACTTTCAGCGCGACACGATCGGGCCTCTGCTGGCCGATTGCCACTGGTACGACATTGTATTGCTGGCGCTGCTGGCGGGCATTTGCGAAGAAGCCCTTTTTCGAGGATTTCTGTTTCTGTGGCTGGCGCGATTCAATTCGGTGCTGGCCGTGCTGATTTCCAATCTTGCGTTTGGAGCGGCGCACGCGGTCACTCCGCTGTATGGAATTCTGGCCGCATTTATGGGATTGTACCTGACTGCGCTTCTGGCGCTTGATTCCACTCCCAACCTGCTCATTCCGATGACCGCTCACACGGTGTACGATATCGCGGCGCTTGGGCTCGTGATTTGGGACTATCGACGTTGGGAGAGGGATCCGAAGGGCTCTTGATCTCGTCAAAACACTAACCCGAAGCGCCAGCGAGGCAAACACTTCACGCCGAAGGAGAGTCGGAACTTGTTTGCCTCGCTGGCGCTTCGGGTTAATATCGGGGCTGTTTGCGCGGTTGCCTCGCCGCTGGCTTGGGTTAAACGACGCGAATTGAGCGATTGGAAAACAGAAGAACGTGCGAGATTTTGTTTTGTGTTTGTCGAATGGAGATTTACAGATGAAGAAACTTGCGGTGGTGCTTGGTGTTTTGCTGCTGTTCTCTGCCAGCCGGAGCGGGATGGTAATCGCAGAGGAACTGACACCAGCTCAGATCGAGGAGCGAGACAAAGCGTTTTCGAAGTCGATGTCCAAATCCGTGCTGGTCGGGTCGTTTACAATGGACGGCAAACAATCCGCTGAAGCTCCCAAGGCGGAACGTTACGAAATTGAAAGTGTCGTCAAAGCGTCCGACAATCTTTGGATCTTCACGGCACGGGTCAAGTACGGCAAGCTGGACACTAAGCTGCCGATCACCGTTCCGCTGGAATGGGCGGGCGATACGCCGATGGTGACGCTTACGAACGCCAACCTACCCGGACTTGGCGAAGGCTTTTCGGCGCGTGTTCTGTTTTATGAAGGCCGTTACGCCGGAACGTGGCAGCACGGGCCGGTAGGCGGGCATATGTTTGGGAAGATCGAGAAACAAAAACCGGGCACACCGTAGGGATCTGTCACTCATGCATTGATGGGCGGTCGGGGTTGGAGAGGGACAGCTCGAAACCCCGGCCACCCAATCTATCTTTCCAACTGTAAGGCGAGCGGCAGTTGGTGCCATACCCGAAGAAGCCCGGCTTCTTGAAGAAGCCGGGCTTCTGGTGGTATACTTCACTCGGTCCAGACTGAGGCATTTTCAAACGCAACGTTTTCCATGTCCCTACTCCCCCTGGCAAGGGGGAGACTGCTTGCTCTGCGTTGGCACGGACCTGGCCAACGCGGGCCGACAGGCCGGATGAGGGGGCTGGCCTGGAGTTGATGTGATCAACCAGAAAACAGTTGATTCTTCCCCCCTCACCCTAGCCCTCTCCCCCCGTGGAAAACGTGTCCAGTTGGAAAATCGATTGCGGGGGAGAGGGGACAATCGCAAGTAAATCCACAGCTTCATTTCTGACCGCGTGAAGTATAAATCGTTTTCTGCCGCTCGCCTTACGTGGCCGAAGTCCGGATGAGGAGTTGACCATGCGGCGACTAATGGTGATCAACGTGGTCGGTCTGACGCACGACATGTTTGGCGAGAACACACCTCATCTGCGAAGCCTGCTTGAGACGGGTTTTTCGCGGCCGATGACGACCGTGCTGCCCGCTGTCACATGTTCCGTTCAGGCGACGCTGCTCACGGGACTGATGCCGGCAGAACATGGCATCGTCGGCAACGGCTGGTATTTTCGGGATCTGGCGGAGGTCATGTTCTGGAAGCAGTCGAATCATCTGATTCAGGGCGAACGCATTTTCCAGACGGCTCACAATCGCGAAGCAACTCACACGACGGCTAAGATGTTCTGGTGGTACAACATGTACGCCGACGTTGATTGGTCGGTGACGCCGCGTCCGTCGTACCCGGCAGACGGTCGCAAGGTGCCGGATATTTACTCTGATCCGCCCGAACTTCGTGAGCAACTGCAAACGAAGCTGGGACGATTTCCGCTGTTCAATTTTTGGGGACCGACGGCGGACATCCGGAGTTCCGCGTGGATCGCCGACGCCAGTGTCGAAGTCTTCCGCCGCTGTCAGCCATCAATGATGCTCGTCTATCTGCCGCATCTGGATTACAACCTGCAGCGACTGGGGCCGGACGATCCTCAAATCGCCGAAGATATTCGACTGGTCGATCGCGAGGCGGGCAAGCTGATTTCTGCCGCGCGTGAGGTCGATGCCGATATCGTCGTGCTGTCCGAATACGGAATCACGTCGGTCAATAAGCCCATTCATATCAATCGCGCGCTGCGTGACGCGGGTTATCTGACCGTTCGGCTGGAACCGCTCGGCTGGGAGACGCTGGACTGCGGCGCGTCAAAAGCGTTCGCCGTCGCCGATCACCAGGTCGCTCACGTTTATGTGAAGCGCGCGACCGACGTGCCAAAAGTGAAGGCGTTGCTCGAGCAACTGGATGGCGTCGAACAGGTGCTCGACCGCGAAGCCCAGCACGTGGCCGGGATTGATCACGAACGTAGCGGGGAACTGGTCTGCGTCAGTGATCGGAACGCCTGGTTCACCTATTACTTCTGGCAGGACGATCGACTGGCTCCTGACTACGCGCGAACAGTCGATATTCATCGCAAGCCGGGGTACGATCCGGCAGAGTTGTTTGTCGATCCGGGTCTGCGTTTCCCCAGGCTCCGCATTGCCAGGCGGCTGGCCCGCAAGCTGCTGGGTTTCCGCTATTACATGGATGTGATCGGCCTGGACGCCGGAATTGTGCGGGGTAGTCATGGTCGTTTGCCGGACGCCGATCACCTTTCTCAGGACGGTCCGGTGCTGATTTGTTCGTCGAAACAAGTGGAACGTGACGAATTCCACGCCGTTGACGTGCGAAATCTGATGTTGAATTTGCAATTTGGCGGTTGACGCTGGAGGCTTTGCACACTTCCCGCCAAAATGCCGTATACACTTTGAGGAACACCAGGCTCCGTGAGGATCCGGTTTCCGAACCGCGAAATTGTCCGAAACCCGCAACGCAAGACCTGCACTGTCGAAAATAACACGAGGACATTAGAAGATGGCTGGCCCGCAGAAGAACAGTCCCCAGAAACCAGATCCAAAGAAACCAGATCCAAAGAATCCGGCAGCGGCTCCCGAGGCGGAACAGCCGGACGTGGAGCAGGTTTTATTTCAGGGTCCTTTGTTTGATCGCGAATGCAATCTGAAAGCAAACGCGAAGCTGGTTCAGGCGGCACTGGTGCCTGTCAAACAAATGATCTCCGATGCCTTGGCGCGGCGGGCTCATACTATTCTGTTTGAACCGCGCGAAGGACGCATGGCCATTCGATTTGTCATTGATGGCGTTCCGTATCCAGCGGCTGCGGTCCCAGGCCAAAAAGGCGTGGCGATGGTGCAAGTGATCAAACTGCTGTCCGGCCTGGACGTCAATGATCGCCGCACCGCGCAGTCTGGCGGGATCAAAGCGGAATTCGAAAAAATCCCGTTCAACCTGATGGTGGAATCCGCTCCGGTCGGCGGCAACGCAGAGAAAGTGCGAATCAAGGTGGAAAACCGCAAAGTCGTGCGGATGAAGCCGACCGACATCGGCTTTCCTGATCACCTGAAGGCGAAGATTCGTGGATACACAGAATCGCGGAGCGGAGTGGTCGTCGTCTGCGGGCCACCGGATACGGGTGTCACGACACTCGCGACAGTGATTCTGCACTGCGTCGATCCGTACCTGTATTCTGTTTACAATCTGGCGGACACGAAAGGGCGCGAGTTGATCAACGTCACCGAATTCAAGCCGGAGCCGGGCCACGATCTTGAGATGACGTTTGATCGCATCGGACGCCGAGAAGCCGATGTCATTTACATGAATCCGCTGACTGTGCCGCAGGACACGCAGACGATCTTTCAATATGCCGATCGTCTGTCGTTTATTGCGGAGATTCCAGCGAACACGCCGGCTGAGGCCATTAAGAAACTCATCGAGTTTGTCGGCGTTGACGAAGTCATCAAGAGTCTGCGCTGCGTTGTGACTCAGAAATTGATTCGCAAACTGTGTGACGACTGCAAACAGGCGTTTCGCCCGAATCCGCTGCTGCTGAAGAAACTCGGCCTGCCGCCGGAAACTTCGGTGCTTTACCGAGCCCCACTGCCGCCTCCGCCAGATGACCCGAAGGCTCAAACGATCGAAGAATTGTGCGCCGACTGTGATGGCGTGCCCTATCATGGTCGGATTGCTGCCTTTGAAATGCTGGAGATGACGGATACGATGAAAGAAGTCATCGCCAACGGTGCCGAGCCGGATGCGATTCGAAAGCAAATGGTGGCGGACGGACAAACAACGCTGCAAAAGGACGCCATTCGTCTGGTCGCCGAGGGCGCGACGTCGCTCGAAGAAGTCCAGCGAACATTCAATCCAGGCGGGCCGAAAACACGTCCCGCAAAGGCTCGACCAAAACCACCGGCACAACCCTGAACGTGGCGAGGGCTTCCCGCCCGCCAGTTTTCATCAACAGTCCACCTCATTTGAAAACAGTCCGCTCATGCTTCGATCTCATCTTACTTACGTCTTTAGTCTGCTCCTCGTCGCCAGCTTCACGCAGGCGAGCGACTTGCCGGGTCTCGTGAAGGAAAAACCTGCCGAAGGGCTCGCGGTGAAAACCGACCAGGGCTGGATGGTTCCTTACGACACGACGATCCCCGGAACGGATGTCGTCTTTAGAATGTTGCCCGTCCCCGGTGGAGAATATGAAATGGGCAGCGACGAAGCCGAGCCCGGCCATAAGGCTGACGAAGCCCCCATTCGCAAAGTCGTCGTCGAACCATTTTGGATGGCGGAATGCGAGGTGAAATGGGAAGAGTACAAGCTCTTCATGCAGCTCTATCGGTCTCTGAAGGAATTTGAAGAGCGTCGAATTCGCACTGTCACGGAAACCAATAAGATCGATGCGGTCACCGCCCCGACGCCGCTTTATGAGCCGGACTTCACGTTCGAATACGGCGAAGATCCGAAACAGCCCGCCGTGTCAATGACTCAGTATGCCGCCAAGCAATACACCAAGTGGCTCACCGGGATAACCGGGCAGCAGTTTCGGCTGCCGACCGAGGCCGAATGGGAATATGCCTGCCGCGCGGGAAGCACCACGGCGTTTTCTTTTGGCGATGATGAAGCTTTGCTGGATGAGTACGGATGGTTTAGCGAAAACACAGACGCCGAGGGCACAAAGAACGTCCGTCAGAAGAAGCCAAATCCCTGGGGATTCTACGACATGCACGGCAACGCGGCGGAATGGGTGATTGATGGCTATGCGCCTTATGCAGCCACGGACAAGCCGATCAACGCCGCAGCCGACTGGGTTCGCACTGACCAACCCGATCCTCGCGTCGTGCGTGGCGGATCGTGGGAGTTTCCCGCAGCAGATAGTCGTTCCTCAGCCCGATTGGGATCGAACGATATTGAATGGAAAGCCTATGATCCCAACCGCCCACGCAGCCCATGGTGGTTCACGACCGATCCAGCGCGCGGTGTCGGTTTTCGTCTGTTCCGTGCTTTGAAACCATTGCCGCGAGAAGAGATCGAAGAGTTTTGGAAGATCGACAGTGAAGATATCGAATTCGACGTGGAAGACCGAGTCCGTGGTGGCCGCGGAGTTCTCGGACTGGTCGATAAGGATCTGCCGCAGGCAATTCTTGATCTGCAAAAATAACGGCTTTTTACCAGGTGCCCCTCGTACGATGGACATTCCTGTCCGTCGCAGTGCTCAGCGAGTCGGACAGGAATGTCCAACCTACGCTAATTGAGAAGCTCTCCCGTCGGCGGATCGACGGGTGTACTGTACGCCCGTCGCTCCGCCGACGGGATTCTCGCCAGTGGCAGAACAGAATCAGGCCTTGAGCTTCTATCCCGAACTCTCACGAGTTCCGCTGCACGCTTGCTAAGTCGCCTCACTCACGGCAAGATTGTCGCCTATGGGTACAGTCGTTTCACAATAGGAGTCGGTCGAGATGTCGCGTTCTTATTCAGTCACCGTATTTGCCAGCATCACGCTGGCGATAATTCTGTCTGGTACGTCGGTTTCCGCCGCCGATCAGCCGCTGAAATATGCCGTGAAGCCCGAGCAGGTCGTGCCCTATCAGGTGACAATCGTGGCGGATACGCCCTCGGAGACTCAGACGATGAAAGGCGTGATCACATTTCGCGGCGTCAGCGCTGAGTCCGATCGGTTTACCGTGAAATACTTCGGTGGGCTGGGAAAAACCACCAAGGCCAAAGGACAGTCATCCGGCGGACGCTTTGGTGGTCGAGGTCCAGGCGGCCCGCCACGAGGTCCTCGTGGTCCCGGCGCGATCTTCGGTCAAACGGCAATGCGCGGGTTGACTCAGACTTCGAATGAACTGGTCGTTGCGAACGACGGCAAGGTGCTGAGCATGACCGGTGATTCGCAGTTGCCCTTCGTTTTGGGAAATCTGTCGCTGATGGTGTTTGAACCACTGGGCGATGGAACTCAAAAATCCTGGAAGACCGAAAACGGAATCACGATCACGGAAAAAGACAGTTCAGGTCCGCCATTTGGTCCTCGCGGATTTCGCGGCAGTCCGTTTGGCGAAGGTGATGAGACATCAACCGGCGGCAGCGAATCAACAACATACAACGTGCAGCAGGATGACGGAAAGCTCGTGACGATTAAACGCAGCTATCAATTGTCCTCTCCGGCTCCGACAGGCAAAGACACAGGCTATTCGCTGATTGGCGACGGCAACATCGTGTTCAATCGAGAACTCAACGCGCTGGATTCAGCTGCCTACAAGCTGGATTTTACGATCGGGTCCGGGAACTCGACGGTCAAGATCCCGGTTTCGGTTGAGTTAACACGAATGACGGATGAAGCGTACGCCGCGCACGTCAAGGAGCGGGAAGAGATGATCGCAAAGTCTCAAGCGCGTTCTGAAGAAAGCAAATCCGGCGTTCCGTATGCACGGGCCCGGCGAAAGGAAATTCTTGAACATCTGAAGTCCGACGACAAGACGGTCGTGATGAAAGAACTCCAGGACATCTGGATCTCAAACAAGCGGGAAATGCACAAGGATGATGCGGACATTGTCGCCCGCTTCGGAGAACTGAATACTCACGCCGACATTGGCATTCGCCACCTTGCGGGACAGCTCCATAAACGCTTCGCCGTGGAGGCCGTTGCCGCGAAAGATTCCGACAAGACAATGCCGAAAGATGATAATCCATTCAAAACGGTTGATCCGGCAGCGTCGCTGAAGGGGATGCGAACATGGACGGACGCTACCGGCAAGTTCAAGATTGAGGCGGAGTTCGTGGAACTGAAAGACAAGACTGTCTTCCTCAAACAAAAAGACGGCAAAGACCTCGAAATTGAGCTATCGGCCCTGAGCAAGGCGGATCAGGAGTTAATCGAGAAAGGCAAAAAATAGCACAAGTCGGGAGCCTTCTGTCCCGAACTCTCACGAGTTTGGCCATGCTCTCGTTAAGGATCGCTCGATCAATAATCCTTCACGCGGTCCAGACTGAGGTGCTTTCAAAGTCAACGTTTCCCATGTCCCTTCTCCCCCTGGCAAGGGGGAGAAGGTGGCCGACAGGCCGGATGAGGGGGCTGAACTGGTGTGAATATTCTGAACCAGAAAACAGTTGATGCTTCCCCCTCACCCTAGCCCTCTCCCCCGTGGAAATCGTGTAAAGTTGGAAAACCAATTGCGGGGGAGAGGGGACAATCGCAAGAAAATCCACAGCTTCATTTCTGACCGCGTGAGGCATAATTCAGGACTCTTCCTTACGAGTTCAGGGCTGCTCGCTTGCCGAGTCGCCTCGCCCACGGCGAGACTGCGGTCGGGAAGTTCAGTCATTTCACAATTTGGAGTCTTTCAGGATGTCGCGTTCGGAGTCAGGTTCTGCGGGAAATGAAGTGCGTGTGTCAGAAATCGGGGATGTGATGGACTCGCGGATGTGAACGGGAAGTGTGGCAAACCACACAGGGCCACGAACTCTTGAAAGCCCGCTGAAACACTGCGATTCGGCCCAACGGGCCACAACAGGTCAGCCTGGGGCAACGCCCCAGGTTTTTCGGCAGCAATACGTTTTGCCCTGAAAGGGCTACACAAAACAGCATTGTGGAACCCTTTCAGGGTTCGTGTTCGGATGGTGCGTGAACCTGGGGCGGCGTTCATCCGCATTCGCGGATTCTCTTGCCCCAGGCTGATTTGTACGAGCCTTTCAGGCTCAAGCACAGCATCCATCAAATACAACTCGTTTTTGGTACGGGGCCGACCATGCACTTCATTTCGCGCAGAACCGAATATGCGATGAAAGGCGATGAAATCGCGTTGCCTGAACCTCGCAAACTCATCAGCGATGACGATGGTGAGGTCGCGGCATCTGCGATCAGGACAATCGGACGACTTGGAATCAAGGGGCGCAGCGCCGAACTGGAACTGCGATCAACTTCTCGATCCCGAATGCTGGCAAGTTCGCGGCGCTGGGCTGTCCCGTCGGCGGAGCGACGGGTGTACTGTACGCCCGTCGCTCCGCCGACGGGATTTTCACCGGTGGTAGAACAGAATGAGGCCTCGCCAATTCGCGATCTTATTTTGCGGACAGCTTCTTACGCGGCCGCAAGCAGCGCCAGTTCGTCGGCATTCACAGCCACAATGCAGATTCCAAATTTGTCGGCGAGGTCGGTGACTTCTTCCGGGCTGATAATGATCGTCATCCCGGATTCGATCGCCAGAACCTTTCCGCCGGATTCATGCATGTTCTTGATCGTCTCGATGCCAATCGTGGGCACGTCGAAACGCATGTCCTGCTGTGGCTTGGCGACTTTGACAACCGTGAAGCCGCCACGACGACACAACTCACCGGCGCGCTTGATGCAGCGGTCGGTCCCTTCAATGGCTTCGACAGCGATCACGGCGGTGTCGTTGACGACGACGGTCTGACCAATATCCAGACGTCCCATTTCGCGGGCCAGATCCCAGCCGAAGCGAATATCTTTCCACTGAGTCGCCGAAGGACGTCGATGCGTAAGGAATCCGTGTTTCACGAGTAACTCCGGGCAGTATTTGAGGGCCGAATCGAAGATAAGACCATCCCGTTCAAACTCGCGGATCACCGCCAGCAGAATGGTGTCGTCCTTCTTGTTTTCACGAGCGTAACGGTACCACATATGAAATGCCCGCCAGTCGGGCATCAGGCGAAGCCATCGAAATGGATGGAACAGCACTGTCTTTTCAATCTTGCCAGCCATGATGATCCGCTGTACCTGCGCTTTGCGGTACAAACGAATGGCCTTTCCCAGACGGGCCAAAGGCGCAAATCGAAACTCGTCGCATTCCTCGGCCAACTCTTCCGAGGCCATCCCTGCCACACCGAGGCCAAACACATAGTGCCCGGCATTGCGCGCGGCACGAGCGAAGCGGATGGGAAACTCACCGCCCCCCGCCAGAAGTCCCAGACGCATGGGAGGAAGTGACTCTCCGCCGGAATCGCTGTTCGCCGCGCAGGGAGCCAACGGACGAACGAACGGCAGTATTACCGGATGTGATTCTGATTCCTGATCGGCCAGCATGAGACACCATCATCAACTAAACGGAAAACGCATTAAGCCGCTGCCTTCCGCGTTTTATTGTCATCATCGTCCGCAAGCCGCGCTCGCAGAGCTTCGAGATCTTTTTCCATTTGCTTCACCTTTTCGCGAATCTCCGGCAATCGACGCAGCATCATTATTTGCCGTGAGGTCTCTGCGACAGGTCCGGCGGGATTTCCAGAATGTGTCTGCCCGTCCGGGACGTCGCGATGGACCCCTGCCTTGGCACCAACAACCGCGCCTTTGCCCAGATGAACGTGGTCCGCAACCCCCGCCTGTCCGGCGCAGACAACAAAATCTCCTGTTGAGACCGAACCAGCGAGGCCCACCTGGGCCACCAGCAAATTGTGACGTCCAACCTGACAGTTGTGTCCGATCATGACCTGATCGTCGATCCGCGTTCCCGAGCCTATCACGGTCTCGCCCACCTTGGCGCGGTCGATCGTCGTACCGGCTCCGATTTCGACGTCACTGCAGATTCGGACGGTTCCATAATGCGGAATCCGCTCATGACCTCCATTGCGAAATCGATAACCGAATCCATCCGCCCCGATCACACATGACGCATGGATGATAACGTCATCCTCGATAATGATGTCGTGGTAGAAAACAGCGTTCGGGTACACCACAACGTTGTTTCCAAGGCGACAGCCATCGCCAATCACGACACCGGACTGAATCTCACAATTGTCGCCAATCACCACGTCCCGCCCGACAACCGCCAGGGGATGGATGCTGGTATTCGTACCGATCTCGGCAGTCGGATCAATGATTGCGCGACTGGAAACTCCCGTAACCTGGCGAGACCGCAGCGGATGCAACCGCGCGGCGATGGCAAGAAACGAAGACTCGGGTTCCGAAACAACGATGAAGGTTCGATCACTGTATTTTTTCAGGGAGTCCTGGACTGCGGCAGGAACAAGGATCACACGACTCCGTGATTTTCCGACGCGGTTCAAATTTTTTGCATCGCCCGCATAAGACAACTGATCCTCAGAGGCGCGGTCGAGTACTTCAACGCTGTCAATGAGCGTCGAGGGATCCCCAATAACCTGTCCATGGAGAATTTCGGCTATGTCAGCCGCCGACATTTGTCGTGGTGTTTTTGCAGCGTTCATCGAGCCCTCCGTGTGCTCACGGGTGATCAGTTTTCAGCCTCCTGCCACTCGGTGTTGTAGGCCATTTCCACAAATCGCCGCAAGAGAAAGCCGAGGCTGAGGGGCAGGAAACCCCTGGCCTTTACTCATTTTGGGACGTAGCTCCACGCTCTTCGGCAATTCTCGCACGTTGAGGTGCTGATCGCGTCGTTTCCGCTACTTCTCAGGTTAAGAACTCGATTGCCGAATTGGTCTCCCACGACTACAGTGCCCGACTTTTCCAAAATGGGCTTGAAATCAAACGGAGCGTGAATAATGGTCTACCGACCTCAAACGAAGGCAAAACTGGCTAAAAAGTCTAAACGTTGCCCAAAATGCGGCAAAATCGTGCGGGCGGCTGTCCGCTGCAAACGCTGCCACAAAGTGCAGACCTGATCCGTGCTAAGGCGAGCGGCAGGAAAGGATTTACCATCAGCGAGTCTTAAGGTCGAGCGGCCCTTGCGCCTGAACCATGCCAAAGGAAGCAGATCTGAGGACAGATCTGCCTACGTAGTCGGACCTGTCTCAGGTCGGATTCCCTGGGCGACGCGAGATCCCTGGTTATCCCGTTTTTTCCGCTCGCCTAAATGCCCCGAGGCGAGCGGCAGGGTGGCAGACCAATGATATTCGATTTGTCTATGTTGCTGGTTTGTAGTCCCGCCTTCAGGCGGTATTCCCACGGACCGCTGCGATGATTTCCGCCTGAGGGCGGGACTACGAACACAAAGTGAGTGCCATTGGACGCCAAGCCTCCGTGTCACTTGCCCGCAGTCAAATTCGCCAGACATTGCATTACACCCCGTCTGCCATCGCGAAGCTCGAAGGGAGTCCCGGATATAGTGGATAGATATCCTCTCTTCTTGCGCTTCCATTCGAAAATCGCTGCGGCCCGATTGCGGCGGTACTTCCGGCCGTGCCAAAGTTCGGCAAGATCCTGTTTCTGCAGTTCGCGCATTCGCGTTTTTGTTCCGCAACGTTGTCATGTTGTAAAAACACAACGCAACGAATTCTTTACGGAGATCGCGACGGACGGCATATTTCTCTGTCCTGCCCGTCGATCACGTTCTGGGAATTGAGCCCATGGACTCGATTTTCCGACTGGCTGCATCGGTTGAATCGATTATGCCGCGTCCAGAGTCTGCGTCGCAGCTAATACTTATGGCACCTTGTCCACATTTGGCCCCTCGGCGCGCCGCTAGCAATTGCATCAGATATCAGGCAGCAACTTCGAGGAATTCGGAGTGAACTGCAACCTGAGCGAACTGATTGTTCATAAGTATGCGGAGCGACTTGTGGACAGAAATTGAATGGTCGGCAACGTCCGATTCGTTCTTCTTCATCGCTCGGGGCGAATTCGGAATGTGTCTGCAGATTGGCCATAATGCGGAGCCGGATTCAGAAGGACCAGGATTCTCACCTTGTCCTGTTGCTGGATATGCGTGGCATGTCCAGTTCTCAAATCTCTCGATGTATAATAAGAAAGAAACAATCATGTTGAAGACTCTGTGGAATGACGAATCAGGCGTAATTTTGTCAGCTGAAATCGTTCTCGTTGGAACGATTCTCGTTCTCGGAATGATCGTTGGACTTGTGGAACTGCAGTGCGCTGTCGTCGGCGAACTGAGCGACCTGTCAAGTGCCATCGGCAACTTCTCTCAGTCGTTTCAGACGACCGGTTTCCTCAGCGCGAAGACTGACGGTTCAGCGAAAGCACGCACTTATGGTGCTTCGTACACTGACCGGGCTGACCAGTGCGATTGCGACCTGAACCTGTCGCTGGTTTGCAACGACCCAGGCGAAGTCGTTAAGTAATCTGATTTCGATCGCGGTGTTTCGCGACGAACGGATTGACGAACTCTGGAGGCGATGTCTAACGACATCGCCTCTTTTTTTATTTAGTCGGCGGAGATCGCTCAGCGTTGTGTTGCATCCGGCGGAGGCTGTGTCGGCCCATCCGGGCCTGAACGCAGAATCGCCGGGATATCGGACTTTTTCGACGTATCGATCGCCGTAGCGAAACGAGCCCGTCGGCGGAGCGACGGGTGTACAGTAGCCCCGCTGACGGTTTTTGCAGCTTTCAGGCGAGTGTATTGCGTCGTCCGAATTGCGAACTTATTCGTGGAAAGATTCTAATCCAGCACAGGAAATTCAACTGGATCCATGATGTCTTCGGCTCCGTTGTAGTTGATCGTAATTTCCTCGCCAGGATAGATGTCTCGGAGAGAGCGAAACTCCTTCGTCTGTCGACCAATATCGTCGTAGCGTGCGTTGGGATTGTACGAGTGGTTGTACAACGATCCGTAACCGAGAGCCAACGCGACATGTTTCTTGTATTCGAAGATGTAGCCCAGCAGCGTCGTATCGGTTTCGGCCTGCAGGATCTCCTTCGCAGGAATGATCAGCAGCGGAACACGTTCAAAGACAGTGTCCACCGGAATAAATTCGCGGGCGAACACGCCTCGGCCCTTGGTTTTCGTATGTTTGACTTCAATCAGACTGGATTGCGTGATGGCCATGGGATTCTTGAAACGGGAGCAAGGAAAGATCAGTCAATCGAGAAGCGAATTTCACCATCCACGATCGTGTGGATCACACGACCGGTGAATTCGATTCCGTCAAACGGTGTATTACGGCTGCGGGAACGAAACTCGGCTGCTCGGATCGTCCAGCTGCTTGCAGGATCGATCACAGTCACGTCGGCGAGTTGACCGACAGACAGTGTGCCATGCGGTAGTCCGAGAATCGCGGCGGGACCCGTTGTCAGCCTGGCAACCAGTTGCATCCACGTCAGATGACCGGGCTCGATCAGCGCTTTGATACAGACGGGCAGCAGCGTTTCAATTCCGCAAATTCCAAAAGGCGCGGTGTCGAGGTCCACTTGTTTCTTTTCCAACGCCAGAGGCTGATGGTCGGCCGTGATGGCCGAAAGCGTTCCGTCCTGAAGTCCGGCGATCAGGGCATCGACATGATCCTGTGAGCGCAGCGGAGGATTGCACTTGTACATCGTCTCAAACGATGCCATTACCGCATCCGTCAGCAGCAGGTGATGTGGCGTGACGTCGGCGGTCACGGAGATGCCGAGGGACTTGGCTCGTCGAATACGCTCGACGGAATCAATTGTCGTGACGCACATCAAATGAATTCGCCCTCGGGTGAGTTCCGCCAGAGCGATGTCACGTCCCGTCATGATGTCCTGGGCTGCGGCGGGCATTCCACGAAGTCCCAAGCGCGTCGCTTCAAAACCTTCATGCATGACTCCGCCGTCAGAAAGTTCCGGCACCATTGCGAAGTGCAGAATCGGACGGTTGAACATGCGGGTGTATTCCAGAGCCCGACGCATGACTTCCGAATTTGCCACGGGCTGTTTGGCGTCGGAGAATCCCACCGCGCCGCCTTCGACCAGTTGTCCGATCTCGGCAAGTTCCTGGCCCTTGCTTTCCTTTGTCACGGCTCCCAGCGGATAAACGCGGCAGTGTCGAGCCCTGTCGGCCTGGAGGCGGATAAACTCTGCTGCTGACCGATTATCCACAACGGGGTTTGTGTCAGACTGCGCGGCGATGGTTGTGAATCCGCCAGCAAGCGCCGCCGCCGTCCCGGTGGCCGTGCATTCGTCTTCTTCGAATCCGGGTTCTCGCAGAGAGACATGAGTGTCGATGAATCCCGGACAGACGATCATCCCAGTGGCATCAATATGCTGCGTCGCGATCGCTGAGTGAGATGGCTGCGGTCGCTCTGCTGTGCTGAGTCCGCTGCTTCGAGTCACGGCGACAATTCTGCCATTTTCAATCAGCACGTCAGCGATGTCATCCAGATTGTTCGCCGGATCGATAACGTGACCGCCAGAAATCAGCAACGAACTCATGCCTGCGTCTCCATTCTTGCAGCCCGTTCGCGAGCCAGCAGCGTCAGGCAGGCCATGCGAATCGGCAGACCATTGGAGACCTGATCCAGAATGAGTGAATGCGGCCCGTCGGCGACTTCCGGCGTCAGCTCGACACCACGATTGATCGGACCAGGGGCGAGCACCAGCAAATTCTCGCGTGCCCGTCGAATCCGCTCGCCGTTCATTCCAAACAGATGAGCGTACTCCGCGATCGATGGAAAAAACGCGCCGCGCTGGCGTTCAAACTGAACCCGCAGCAGATTGACGCAATCCACTTCGGGCAGGATCGCATCCAGGTTGTAAGCCACTTCGACGCCCAAACGTGTGATGTCACTGGGAATCAAAGTCGCCGGGCCACAAACGATCACCCGCGCCCCCAATTTCATGAGTCCATGAATGTTCGACCGGGCGACGCGACTGTGGCGAATGTCACCGACGAGTGCCACCGTCAATCCGGCGACATGCCCGCGTTTTTTACGGATCGTGTAGATATCGAGCAAACCCTGAGTCGGATGTTCGTGCGTTCCGTCACCGGCATTCAAGACGCATGCTTTCAGGTTGCGGGACAACAAGTGCGGAGCGCCGGGAGTGCGATGGCGGCATACCACGAGATCGACACCCATCGCCTCAATTGTCTGAGCCGTGTCGATGAATGTTTCACCCTTCGACAAGCTGCTGGTGCTCGCGCTGAAATCCACGGTGTCCGCGCCCAGCCGCCGGGCCGCAAGGCTGAAACTTGTCCGGGTTCGCGTCGAGTTTTCGAAGAACAGATTCGCGACGACGATGCCCTTGAGCACATCCAGACGCGGTGATTGAAGATGTGTGGCCTGTTCAAAATGCTGAGCCAGATCAAGCACGGTGGTCAGCTGCTCGGCGGACAAATGTTCCAGCCCCAGCAGATGCCGTTCGCCCCACGGGCCACTCAAAGGAATTTCGGACAGTTGCATCGGTTCCCGATTCCTCCTGGGGAATGCCACTCAGCATTGGATCGATGACCACGGACGAATCAGATCAGTATTCTGTGAGGTGCTGTATATCTCGCAACGCACAGAGGTTCAATTCACTCAGAAATTGTTGTTCTGATTTCTCGCAACGTTCAGAGACTCATGGAGTGCAGGAATAACTGTTCAAATGATCTGCGAACGGCTAAAGTCATGACTTCATTCCTTTCCCATATTTCAGGACGCCGACATGTCCGATCAGCCTGATGATCTGAACAGTCATCTGCAACGCGAATTCCAGCGCCGCAGCCAAAAGTCTGAGGCTCTGTCCGTGCGGCCCAACGCGGAACTCATTACCACCGAAAAAATCGAAGAGCCACCGACTCCGCCGTCAAAGAACCGAGCGGATGTCGAACTTGAGCAAATGGGCATGATCAATCGGCTACGACTGCGCCACGCGGAGTCCGCGCATCAGCTTGAACGTGCGCGGCTGGCGTATCGGACCGAAATGCAGGTGATCACGCATCAGTCAGACGCCGCTATTCGGGAAAGCCGTGCGTTTTGGGATGCAAAGTCGGTGGAAGTTGCGGAAACCATCAAGACGTACGTTCAGGCGACTGTGAGAGCGCTGGAAATCGATCGTCTGGATTCCCGCAATGCTGACCTGCAGCGAGCTTACGAATCCGCAGCGGCGGCGATGGAGAAGGCCCGCTCGGCGAAACTCCCCGAGGTGCTCAAAGATCGACTCATCCGCGACATGCTGGACAATTTCGAACGCACGCTGACTCGAATTCAGAACGACACTATCGTCTCCAAATACGACCTTGATTGAGTTCGGCCGGAAATGGTTCAGGACCCCAAAACTTCCCCGCCGGTGCCCGACGAAGATTCCCTCGACAGCCGAATTCTGGTCGTCTGCGGAGTCGCTTTGTTTCTGGTCGGGGCTGTGTGCGGAGCAATGCTGTATGCCTTCGGGCTGGCGGGGCGGCATTTTGATGTCACGGTTCTTAAGGGCGGCCTGCTCACGTTTGGTATCATCGGACTGACCGTCGGCGTGGGCGTGATGCTGATGACCGGACTGATTCGACTCATGGGAGTCATGTGGCCGCGATCACTGACAATCTGGTCGGAAAACCGCTTGCTGAAACGAGCAAGAAAGCGAACGCACGCATTACTCGGACGACGTCACAAACTGCAGGAGGAACGAGCCCGACTGACTGCCAAGATGCAAGCCACATATCTGCTGGAAAAAGAATCCGCCCGCGTGGCCAACCAAAAGTCGCTCCAGGAACTGCGGGGCGCGTTGCAGACTTCAGTAGTACGCAGTTGCGAGATCGTGTTCGATCATCTCAACCGGACACTGGACCAATACAAAGAGCTGGTCGCCGAAATTGAACAATCCGCGCTGCACGCGACGGAGAAGAAAGAACTACTCGATGAACTCAACGCCATGCTCAGCGTCGATGCAATGGAACGGCGACGCCAGTCGGCTCAGTCGCTGATGGAGAACGCGATCTGGGAAATCCGCTTCAGCAAGGCACGGCGACTGGCGAGCCGAAAACCGGAAGCCGCCGTCAGCTATCTGCAAAAAATCCGTGAACGTACTGAGAGTCATCGAATCCTGCTGCAGATTGATGCTCTGATCCGGGAACTTGCGACGGTGAGTTGAATGCCCTGGGATCGCTCAGTCACCGGGCATTCGGTGTCCGGTCCCTCCGAGAGTGGCAATGTCGAGTCCTCTACGCTGGCCCGTTCACATCCGTCACGCCGATAAGTTCGCGGCGTTTGGCATTCCCGTCGGCGGAGCGACGGGTGTACTGTACGCCCGTCACTTAGGATCGCTCGATAAATAAGTGTCCGATCAGCCGGACTTGGCGTCCGGTTTTCAGGCCCAACGGGCCGACTCTATGTCAGCCCAGGGCAACGCCCTGGGAAATCGTTCCACGCGATGATTTCCAGCCCCAACGGGGCGGCACTAATTTTTACAGTGGCCAGTTCGAATCTGTTTAGGTCCGCCCCGTTGGGGCTTTTCGTGCTTGAAATCCCCAAACCCAGGGCGTTGCCCTGGGCTGACTTATGGCTGGCCCGTTGGGCCGGAACGCAAACTGAATTG
>Ga0154020_10003088_pt1 | contig 20165 bp, 20 predicted proteins | sample Klosneuvirus_201_FD_109709 | JGI IMG/M metagenome (GOLD analysis project Ga0154020, IMG submission 109709) | Active sludge microbial communities from wastewater, Klosterneuburg, Austria - Klosneuvirus_20160825_MG | ecosystem: Engineered > WWTP > Aerobic digester > Activated sludge | place... | reverse complement strand
CCCAAGCACACCCAGAGAAGCGAACGCCACACGGCGAGGGCATTCTACCAGCTCCGGAGCGCTCGCGCGAAATCGAGCCGTTTTGCCCAGGCCGCCGGCCGTGGTACCGGCACGGGTCGAACATGCCCGAGCGCTGGGAGCCCGTGATCGGACTCGAGGTCCACGCCCAGCTCCTGACGGAGACCAAGCTGTTCTGCGCCTGTGCCACGCGCTTCGGCGCGGAGCCGAACCGGAACGTGTGTCCGGTCTGCCTGGGCCTGCCCGGGGCGTTGCCGGTCTTGAATCGTCACGCGGTCGAGCTGGCGGTGCGCGCGGCGCGGGCCGTGGGCTGCGCCCTGCACGACGTGAGCGTGTTCGCTCGCAAGAACTACTTCTATCCGGATCTGCCCAAGGGTTATCAGATAAGCCAATACGAGCGCCCCCTGGCCACGGGCGGCCACCTCGAGTTCGAGGGCGAGGGCGGGCGGAAGCGCGCGGGCATCACCCGCATTCACATGGAAGAAGACGCCGGCAAGAACGTGCACGGCGTGGGGGGCGACTCGCTGGTGGACCTGAACCGCGCCGGCACCCCGCTGATCGAGATCGTCGGTGAGCCCGACCTCCGAAGCGGTGCCGATGCGGCGGCCTATCTTCGCGCGCTGCGCGACGTGCTGGTCTTCTTGGGGGTGAACGACGGCAACCTGGAAGAGGGCAGCTTTCGCTGCGACGCCAACGTCTCGGTGCGGCAGGTCGGGGACGCGAAGCTGGGCACCCGCGCCGAGATCAAGAACGTGAACAGCTTCCGCTTCGTGCAGCGCGCCATCGAGCTCGAGGTTGCGCGCCAGGTCGCGATCCTCGAGAGCGGCGGGCGCGTGGTGCAAGAGACGCGCGGCTTCGACCACGATGCCGGGCGGACCTATTCGCTGCGCTCCAAGGAAGAGGCGCACGACTATCGCTACTTCCCCGACCCCGATCTGCCCCCGTTGGTGCTCGACCAGGCGCTGAAGGGCGGCGAGCTGCCCGAGCTTCCGGTCGACACGCGCGCCCGCTACCAGGCGCTGGGGCTCACCCCGCAGGCGGCGCAGGTCTTGACCGGGCACCCGGGCATTGCGCGGTTCTTCGAGCGCACGCTCGCGCTCGGGGCCAGCCCGGTGAGCGCCGCGAACCTCATCCAGACCGAGGTGCTGCGCGACGCCAAGCTGCACGGGCTCGATGCCGAGCTCGCCGTGACCCCCGAGCAGGTCGCAGAGCTGCTGCGCTTGACCGAAGCCGGGACGATCAGCGGCAAGCAGGCCAAAGAGGTATTTGTCGCCATCGCGGGCACGTCGCGCATGCCGAGCGCCGTGGTGGAAGAGCGCGGGCTCAGGGTCGTGTCCGACGAGGGCCAGCTCTTGCCCCTCTGCCAGAAGCTGGTCGCCGAGAACCCGAAGCAGGTGGAGCAGGTGCGCGCGGGCAAGAAGAGCATGCTGGGCTTCTTCGTCGGGCAGGTGATGAAGCAGACCGGCGGTGCCGCCGATCCGAAGCTGGTGAGCGCGCTGCTCGAACGGTTGATCGCCGAGGAGAAGACCTGATGCCCGTCCCCCATCCCGAACCTCTGTCCGACGCCAGCTATTCGGCAGTCGAGCTCTGCCTCGAGAACGACGCGGTGCTGATGCTCGATCAGCGGCGGCTGCCGGGCGAAGAGATCTACGAACGCCTCACCACCTCGACGGAAGTGGCCCGCGGGATCACCGACATGGTGGTGCGTGGGGCGCCGGCCATCGGCATCGCCGCGGCCTATGGCATGGTGCTCGCCGCGCGCCGCGCGCAGAGCCGCGACGAGCTCGGGGCGCTGGCGGCCGAGCTCAGGCGCGCCCGGCCCACCGCCGTGAACCTGATGTGGGCCGTGGACCGCATGCTCGCCTGCGTCGAGCGCGGTGCCGACGTGCCTGCGCTGGCGGTCGAGGCGCGAGCGATCCACCGCGCCGACGTGCTCGCCAACCGCTGCATCGGCGCCCTGGGTGCCGAGCGCGTGCCCGACGGCGCCACCCTCCTCACGCACTGCAACGCCGGCGCGCTGGCCACCGGCGGCTATGGCACGGCGCTCGGCGTGATCCGCGCCGCGGTGGAGGCCGGCAAGCGGGTGCGGGTGCTGGCCGACGAGACGCGGCCCTACTGGCAGGGGCTGCGGCTCACCGCGTGGGAGCTTCACCAGGACGGCATCCCCGTCGAGATCCTGACCGACGGCATGGCCGGGTGGTTCTTCGCCCAGGGCGCCATCGATCTGGCAGTGGTCGGCTCGGATCGCATCGCCAAGAATGGCGACGTCGCCAACAAGATCGGGACGTATTCCGTGGCCTGCCTCGCGCGGCTGCACGAGCGGCCGTTCTACGTTGCCGCGCCCTGGTCCACCGTCGACGTGCGGTGCCCCCGCGGCAGCGCCATTCCCATCGAAGAGCGCAGCATCACCGAGATCACCCACATCGGCGAACGACGCATCGCGCCACGAGGCGTCGGGGCGAGAAACCCCGGGTTCGATGTGACGCCGGCCCGACTGGTCAGCGCCATCTTCACCGAGCGTGGCGTGATCGATCCGGTGGGCGAAGCCGGGGTGCTGGCTCTCGACGCTTGACCAGCCCCTCGGCGTGGGAAAGGCTTCCCGCCGCGTGAGGTGCGCATGACTCGCCACGAGCTCGCTTTCGGCACGTCGTTCCTGGTCGCTCTCGTTCTCTTCGCGTGCAGCGGTGCCGACGACACCGGTGGCGGCAACGGCGCACCTGGCGGCGCTGGGGGCAGCGGGGGGCTGGCGCTGGGCGGCACCGGCGGCGGCGGTGGCATCGGCATCGACGCCGGGGGCGACTCGGGCGGCGGCGCCTCGGGGGCGTGCAACCAAGCCGTCGACATCGTGTTCTCGATGGACGTGTCCACCAGCATGGGCCCGTTCTTGAACAAGCTGGCCGACGAGATCGAGGCGGTGGACGCCGCGGTGAAGGCGCTCAACCTCAAGGTCGAGCCTCACTACGGCCTGGTGGTGTTCGTCGACGACACGCTGTTCGCCAACACCGCGCAGCCCTACCTCGACGTCAAGACGCTGAAGACCGACTTCAAGTCGTGGGCCAGCTTCACCTCGAGCAACAACCAGCCCTCGGGGGGCAACCAGAACAGCACCTGGCCCGAGAACAGCCTGGACTCGCTCTATCGCGCCGCCAAAGAGTTCGCCTGGCGCCCGAAGGCGTCCACGCTGCGGCTGGTGATCCACACCACCGACGACACCTTCGTGCAGGGGCCGACCACCTTCAACGGCGTGCAGATCATGCACAGCTACGCCGAGACCGTGAAACAGCTGCAAGACGAGCAGGTGCGCGTGTTCGGCTTCGCGTCGAAGCTCGGCGGCCCGTCGGAGAGCGACGACGTCAGCCAGGGTTGGTTTTCCACCGTCGGGGGCAGCCCGACCATCCCCAACGCGACGGGCGGCGGCGTCTTCCAGCTCGACGACGTGATGTCCGGCACGGTCTCGCTGTCGTCGGCCATCCCGGCCGCGGTGAAAGACACCCAGTGCAAACCCTATCCCACGCCAAAATGACCGGCATCCGCAGCCTGCTCGCCACGCTCCTTCTGGGTCTGTTCATCGCGTGCTCCGCCAGCAGCAGCGGCGGCTCCGATCCGGCCACCGGCGGCGCGGGCAGCGGGGGCGCCGGCGGCAGCGGTGGCTCGGGCGGCGGCATCAACCTGGACTCGGGTCCTGACGGCGACGAGCCGCCTCCGGCGGTCGCCACCTTGATCGGCACCGTGCTCGCCCCCGAGGGCAAGATCCCCATCGCAGGCGCGCTGGTCTACGTGACCAAGAACACGCCCAAGCCCATCCCCGACGGGCTGTACTGCGACAAGTGCGTGAAGCTGGACTACTCGACGCCGTACACCTTCTCGGGCGCCGACGGTGGCTTCCACCTGGGCGTGCCCGAGACCGGCACCTGGAAGCTGGTGGTGCAGAAAGGGCAGTTCCAGCGCGTCCGCTCCATCGAGGTGACGGCCGGCAACGTCCCCGTTCCGCTCGCCTCGACCCTGCTGCCGGCCAAGACCGACAAGGCGAATGGCGACACCATCCCGAAGATGGCCATCGTCGAGGGCGCCTGGGACGCCATCGACGTCTCGCTCGCGCGCCTGGGGCTCGGCACGGTGGGGCCGACCGGCCCGTTCGGAATGCTGCAGGTCGACCGCAGCACGGCGCCCTACGACTATTACGACGGCGGCCCGGGGTCGAAGGGCGGCCACGATGCCATCCTGAAGAACTGGACCACGCTGTCGCAGTACCACATCGTGTTCTTGCCCTGCTCGTGGAGCGATCAGACCACCTGCGACACCAGCTCGCCGGCGCTCGATCCGACGGTGCAGAAGAACTTGAAGGACTTCGTGGCGCAGGGCGGCAAGCTCTACACCACCGACTATTCGTACGAGTTCGTGCGCCAGATTTTCCCGGGCTTCGTCGATTGGAAGAACCAGACCGGGACCCTGGGCTCGGCGTGTCTGTCGAGCTCGTGGGACGCGCCGGCGAGCTCGCCGGACAAGGGGCTGACGGCCTGGCTGGCGACGCAGGCCATCACCGCCTTCGACGTGAAAGAGAACTGGACGGCGATCTCGGCGGTCAAGCCGGGCAGCGGTGTGGACCCCGACGGCAAGCCCGTCACCGTCACGCCGAAGGTGTGGGTCGAGGCAAACACGCAGTGGGGCAAGCTGCCGGCCACCATCAGCTTCGAGCAAGCCTGCGGCCGAGTGCTGTTCAGCACGTATCACACCGAGGGCTCGTCCCCGACCATGCTGCCGCAAGAGCGCGCCTTGCTCTACATCTTGCTCGAGGTCGCGGTGTGCGTGGCCCCCGCGCAGGTCAACTGACACTGGCCAGGGCGGCCGCTTCGCCCTAGATTCCGCCGCGCGTGACCGACGAAAAGCCCGTTCCCCTGGTGGGTCTCCGCGATCCGAAGCCGGCTTGGCTCAAGGTCAAGGCGCCCAGCGGCGAGCGCTTCGCATCGCTCAAGCAGACGTTCCGCGATCTGGATCTGAACACGGTGTGCGAAGAGGCACGCTGTCCCAACGTGGGCGAGTGCTGGGGCGCGGGCACCGCCACGGTGATGATCTTGGGGCACACCTGCACCCGGGGTTGCCGCTTCTGCGCCGTCACCACCGGCAACCCCCGCGGCGCCGTCGACCCGCGGGAGCCCGAGCACGTGGGGCGGGCGCTGTCGCGCATCGGCCTCAGGTACGTGGTCTTGACCATGGTCGATCGCGACGACCTGCTGGACGGCGGTGCCGCCCACGTGGCCGAGACCGTCCACTCGCTCAGGCGTCACCAGCCCGAGCTGTTGGTCGAGGCGCTGGTCGGTGACTTCGGCGGGCGCACGCGAGACGTCGACGTGGTGCTGGGCGCCGCGCCGGACGTGTTCGCGCACAACATCGAGGTGGTGCGCCGGCTGACGCCGGCCATCCGCGATCAGCGCTGCGACTACGACCGCTCGCTCGCGGTGCTGCGCCACGCCAAGGCGCGGGCGCCAGAGCGCTTCGTGAAGAGCTCGATCATGGTGGGCATCGGCGAGCGCGACGACGAGGTCGACCAGACCCTGGAAGATCTGCGCGCCGCCGGGGTCGACGTGGTGACGCTCGGCCAGTACCTGCGTCCGTCGCCCAAGCACGCGGCCGTGGCGCGCTATGTTCCACCCGAGCGCTTCGACGCCTGGGCGGCGCTCGGGCTCGAGCTGGGGTTTTCCCACGTGGCGTCGGGCCCCCTGGTCCGCTCGAGCTACCACGCCGCCGAAGCCTTCATCTCGGCCCGGCTCAGGCCGGCCCACCGCGGTCCGGGCTCGGCGGAAGCCGCGGCTCCCCCGGGGTTCGTGCCGGCTGGGCGCCTGGCGCGGCGGCCCGCTGACGACTGAGCGGGTTTCGGCTAGGCTCGCCGCCGAATGACCGACGAAAGCCTGCTCGGACGCGTCGCGACCAAGCTCAGCGAGCCCCCTTCTTATGCAGAGCCGGGGCAGAAGGGGTCCATCCTCACGGTGGCGGCTGCATCGTTCGGCAGCAAGCCCACTGAAGACGACGTGACCCAGCCGACTGGTTTCGATCCCGAGGCGGCGGCGCTGTTCGAGGCAGTGGTCGAGAGCGCCTACCTGGTGGCCAACGCCGACGGGCACTTCGACGACACCGAGCGCGCGGCCTTCGAGCAGGTGGTGGTCACGGCCTGCCAGGGCGCGGTGATGGAGGGCCAGGTCCACGCGCTGATCGAGGACCTGTCGGACCTGATGCAAGAAGACGGCATCGACAAGCGCGTCGAGATGGTGGCGAAGAGCATCTCCAAGGTCGATCATCAGCAAGAGGTGCTGCGCGTCGCGTCGCTGCTCGCCCAGGTTTCGGGCGGCGTGAGCGACGAAGAGCGCGAGCTCTTGGGCAAGCTCCAGAAAGCCTTCGGCCTCGACGAGAGCGCGCTCACCCGGGCCCTGGCAGAAGCCGCGAGCACCGTCGGGAAGTGACCGACGTCGTCCTGCGTCGCTTCTGCGAGCAGTGTCAGGCCTATCGCGAACCCCATGAAATCAAGCAGGTCGGTCCCGAGCGGGTCCGACTTTCGGCCTGCGCCATCTGCGGCGGCGTTCTCCGCACCGAGCAGCAGCGCATCGCTCGTCCGCTCACCGCCTCGCTGCTCCGGGCGTACGCCTATCCCGCCTTGCCGGCCATCGCCGTCTCGACGGTGGTCGCGGCGCTGACCAGCGCGTTTGCCGCCTACGTTCCGCTGATCGGCGGCCTGTTGTCGGCCACGATCGTCATCGCCTTCGTGTTCCTGGTGCTGCGTGCCAGCGCCGAGGGCAGGGACGACCTGGCGATCGACACCGAGGTCGCCGAGCGCCTTTCGGAGTGGTTCGCGCCGCTGATCCGCTACCTCTTGACCTGGCTGGTGTCGTTCTCGGGCGCGCTGGTCGCGCTCTTCGTGCTCGGCCCGCCGGCGGGGCCGCTGGTGGCCTTCGGCCTGGGCCTCGTGGGCCTGCTCTATTTGCCGGCGGGCTTGATCGTCGCTGCCCATGGCGACGGCTGCTTGAGCCCGATCAACCCGGTGCCGGCCGTTCGCATCATCGGCCGCATCCCCGGGCCTTACGCGGTCGCGCTGGGGTTTCTGCTCTTGACCTCGCTGGTCGGGTTTGGGCTGCTCGCCATCGTGCAGCGTCTGATCGGCGGCATCGCGCTCGTGGGCCCCCTGGTGTTGCGGGTGCTCGGGCTCGCGACGCTGGTGGTGATGGCGCGGCAGCTCGGCGTCCTGGTCCACGAGCACCGCGAAGAGCTGTGAGCTGACGCGGCGCGTTGGGCGTTTGTCCGGGAATTTCCCCGGCAGCCGCCGGCGGTTTCCCGGCTTGGGCCCATCGGCGCCATGGACTAGGCTCCGCCCGCCCTGATCCGGCTCCGTGCCGCCCGGCGGAGCCCCATCCCCTGAGAGGTCCGATGACGTCAGCAGCCCACGAGAGCATCTACACAGCGGCCCTGAGCGACGACGACGTCGTGCGCGTGCTCGGCCCCGACGGCAGTCTGGACGCTCGGAACGACCCCGGGCTCTCGCCCGAAGAGGTGGTGCACCTCTACCGCCACATGCTGCTCACGCGCTTGGTGGACGACCGCCTGGTCACGCTGCAGCGCCAGGGCCGGATCGGCTTCCACATCGGCTCGCTGGGCGAAGAGGCCGCGATCATCGGCTCGGCCTACGCCCTGCGGAAGCAAGACTGGCTCTTCCCCTGCTACCGCGAGTTCGGCGCCGCGCTGCTCCGGGGCATGCAGCTCGAGCGTTACATCGACAACATGTTCGGCAACGCCAACGATCCGGTGAAGGGTCGTCAGATGCCGGACCACTACACCTGCAAGGCGGCCCAATTCGGCAGCGTGAGTTCGCCGATTGGCACGCAGATCACCCAGGCGGTGGGCTTCGCCTGGGCCGCCAAGATCCAGAAGCGCGACCTGGTCGCCCTGACCTACTTCGGCGAGGGTGCCACCAGCTCGAACGAGTTCCACAACGGACTGAACTTCGCCGGCGTGTTCAAGGCTCCCACGGTATTTTTGTGCCGGAACAACGGCTGGGCGATCAGCGTGCCCACCGAGCGGCAGACCGCCAGCCGCACCTTCGCGGAGAAGGGCGTCGCCTACGGCGTGCCCGGCGTGCGCGTGGACGGCAACGACCTGTTCGCGGTGATCGCGGTCACGCGGGACGCCATCCGGCGGGCTTCGGCGGGCGAGGGGCCGACGCTGATCGAGGCCATCACCTATCGCATGGGTGGTCACTCGACCAGCGACGACCCGACGCGCTATCGCGACAAGAGCCTGCTCGACCCCTGGGCCGACCGTGACCCGCTGGCGCGCATCCAGCGTTACCTGGACAAGCAGGGGTGGTTCACCGCCGCCGAAGAGCAGAAGCTGCGGACCGAAATCGACGCGCGCCTGCGCGACGTGGTCGAGGCCGCCGAGAAGGCCCCGGCGCCCTCGCTCGAGTCGATGTTCGACGACGTGTACGCATCGTTGCCCTGGCACCTGCGCGAGCAGCGGGCCGAGGTCTTGGCCGGCCCCCGCGCCCCGTCCGCCCACCACTGAACGCTCACGGCAGACTGCCAGAGGAAAGAATCGTCATGACTCAGATGAACATGGTTCAGGCCATCAACGACGCGCTGCGCATCGCCATGCGCAAAGACGAGCGCGTCGTGGTCATGGGGGAAGACGTGGGCAAGGTCGGCGGCGTGTTCCGCGTGACCAGCGGCCTGTACGACGAATTCGGCGACGCGCGCGTGGTGGACACGCCGCTCTCCGAGGGCGGCATCATCGGCGCAGCGGTGGGCATGGCCCTCTACGGCATGATCCCGGTGCCCGAGATCCAGTTCTCGGACTTCATCTGGCCCGCCTACGACCAGATCGTGAGCGAGGTGGCGAAGTATCGCTACCGGTCGGGCGGCGAGTACACCTCGAAGATGGTGATCCGCACGCCGGTGGGCGGCGGCATTCGCGGTGGCCACTATCACTCGCAGCACCCCGAGGCGCAGTTCATCCACGTGGCCGGGCTGAAGGTGGTGTGCCCGTCGAACCCCTACGACGCCAAGGGCATGTTGCTCGCGTCGATCGCCGATCCCGATCCGGTGCTCTTCTTCGAGCCCAAGCGCGTCTACCGCGCCGCCAAGGGCGACGTGCCCGAGGGCGAGTACACCGTTCCGCTCGAGAGCGCCGCGGTGGTGCGCGAGGGGCGGCACGTCACCGTGATTGCCTACGGCGCCATGCTGTACGAGGCGCTCGACGCCGCGCAGAAGGCTGCCGAGCAGGGCATCGAGGCCGAGGTGGTCGACCTGCGCACGCTCTGGCCGGTGGACATCGAGACCATCATCGCCAGCGTGAAGAAGACGGGGCGACTGATCATCGTGCACGAAGCGCCCAAGACCTGCGGCTTCGGTTCGGAGCTGGTGAGCCTGGTCTGCGAGAAGGCGTTCTACCACCTCGAGGCGCCGCCGGTGCGCGTGACGGGGTACGACACTCCCTTCCCGTACACCCTCGAGATGGAGTACCTCCCGCTTTCGCACCGCATTCTTCCCGCCATCTTGGACACGGCGCGCGCCGTCTGAACCCAGGGAACCCGCACCCATGAGCAATTTCGAGTTCAAGCTGCCGGACATCGGCGAGGGCGTGACCGAGGGCGAGATCGTCAACTGGCTGATCAAAGAGGGCGACGCGGTTCGCGAGGACCAAGAGATGGTCGAGGTGATGACCGACAAGGCCACCGTCACCATCGGCGCGCCGAAGGCCGGCACGGTGGTGCGGCTGGGTGGCAAGGTCGGCGAGATCGTCCCGGTGGGTCAGGTGCTGGTGGTGCTGGCGGTCGGCGGCGGCGCTCCGGCCGTGGCGGCGCCCGCCGCGCCGGCGGCCCCGGCGGCCCCCACCACGCCGGCGCCCTCGACCCAGAAGCAAGACGGCCCGGCGGCGACCGCCGTGGGCGACATCCGCGAAGAGCTGCCGGGCATGGGCGCGTTCGCGCCGAAGAAGCCCGCCGCCGCCCCCGCGCCGGCCGGCAGCAACGGCGGCTACTTCGAAGAGAAGCCGCTGGCCGCCCCGGCCACCCGCAAGCTGGCGCGCGAGATGGGCGTCGATCTGCGTCACGTCCAGCCCACGGGCCCCGCCAGCCGTGTCACCCGCGAAGACGTCGAGCGCTACGCCGTGCGCGGCAGAACCCCCGCGCCGGTGATCCACGTGCCGGCTACCGAGGTGTCGGTGCACCACGCCGTCACCGTGGTGCCGCAGGCCGAGCCGGCGTCGCCGAAGAAGCCCGAGCTCGTCGCGCCGCCGCGCGGGGCGGGCGACCAGCGGGTGCCGCTGCGCGGGCTGCGCAAGCGCATCTACGAGAACATGGCGCGCAGCAAGCACACTGCCGCCCACTTCACCTACGTGGACGAGTGCGACGCTTCCGCCCTGAAGGCGCTGCGCGAGCGCACCAAGGCATTCGCCGAGCGCGACGGCGTGAAGCTGACGTTCTTGCCGTTCATCGTCAAGGCCGTGGTCGCGGCGCTCAAGCGTCACCCGGCGCTCAACTGTCTGGTGGACGACACCGCGGGCGAGATGGTGCTGAAGGGCAGCTACGACATCGGCGTCGCGGCGGCGACCGAGTCCGGGCTGATCGTCCCGGTGGTGCGCAACGCCGATCGGCTGAGCATCATCGAGATCGCGGGCGAGCTCGAGCGCCTTTCAGCCGACGCCCGTAACGGCAAGACCCGCAAGGAAGACCTCGGCGGCTCGTCGTTCACCATCACCTCGCTGGGCAAGCTCGGCGGGCTGTTCGCGACCCCGATCGTGAATTATCCGGAGGTCGCCATCCTGGGCGTGCACGAGATGAAGCGTCGCCCGGTGGTCAAAGGGGACCAGATCGTGATCGGCGACGTCATGCTGCTCAGCCTGAGCTTCGATCACCGGATCATCGACGGGCACGTGGGCGCCGCCTTCGCCCAGGAGATCATCGGCCTGCTCGAAGAGCCCGAGCGCCTGCTGGTCAGCATGGCCTGAGGTGTAGGTGCGAGTGCGCGCGCGCACCGTAGATCGCCCCTGCAAGGGATTGGGTGTAGCCTTGTCGTGTCGATCGCGATGAGGGGTCCGCTTCCCACAGCATCACGCCTCGGGTTCTTGGTCGCAGCCGTGGCGCTGGCGTGGGGCCGTCCCTCCGCCGCCGGCCCGTCTGCCGAGGACATCAAGGCCGCGGCCGCCGAGTTCGATCAGGGCAAGCAGTCCTTCAAGGCGCGCGCCTGGACCGAGGCGGCCGAGCACTTCGAAGCGGCCGACGCTCGCGCGCCCAGCGCCGTGGCGCTCGAGCTGGCGATCCGCGCGCGGGACAAGGCCGGGCAGCTCGACCGCGCCGCGACCCTGGCCGAGCTGGGCCTCGCGCGTCACGCGGGCGACGCGGCGCTGAAGAAGACCGCGGCGCCGATCCTGGAGCGGGCCCGGAAAGAGCTGCACGCCTTGCGGGTCGGGTGCCGCCCGGCGTGCGAGCTGGTGGTCGGAACCACCATCGTCCACGGCGGCGCGACCGACCAGCGCACCGCCTACCTCGCTCCGGGCGATGCACAGATCAGCGCCAGCTGGCCCGGTCGCCGGCCGCAGGTGACCACGGTGAAGGCCAGCGCCGGTGGGAAGAGCGAGGCTGACTTCGTTCCGCCCGCGGACGCCCCCGAGCCGACCGTCGCGTCGAAGCCCCCGCCGCCGGCAGTGACCGTCGTTCCAGCGCGCGACCCTGCCGCCGACGACCGGTCGGGCCTGCCGCCGATCGTGTTCTACGTGGGCGCTGGGCTGACCGTGATCGCCGGGGGCGTGACGATCTGGAGCGGCCTCGACACCCAGAACAACCCCGGCGCCGACACGGTGCGCGAACAGTGCGCCGGCCAGGGGACCAGCTGCCCTGCCTATCAAGACGGCCTGGATCGGCAGAACCGAACCAACATCCTCCTGGGCGTGACCGCCGGCTTGGCCGTGACCAGCGGCGTGATCGGCGTGCTGTTCACCGATTGGTCGGGCAAGCCGAAGGGCAGCGCCCGGGTCGAGCCCTGGCTCGGGTTCGGGGCCGCCGGCGCCCGGGGGAGGTTCTAGGCCGTGCCGGCGCGCCTGATCGACGTCGATCACGAAGGGCGGCAGCTCGTCGACCGCTACGAGCTGGTGGCCGAGATCGCCTCCGGCGGCATGGCCACGGTGTTTCTGGCGCGGCTCTCGGGCGTGGGCGGGTTCCAGCGCATGGTCGCCATCAAGCGCCTGCACCCGCATCTGGCCGGCGACCAAGAGTTCGTCGACATGTTCCTGGACGAAGCGCGGCTCGCAGCCGGCATCCACCACCCGAACGTGGTGAGCATTCTCGAGGTCGGTGCCAGCCCACGTGGGTACTACCTGGTGATGGAGTACATCGAGGGCGACACGCTGGCGCGGCTGCTCGCCCGCGCGGCCACTTCGAGCCAGCGCGTGCCCGAGCCCATCGTGATCCGCGTGGTGCTCGACATGCTGGCGGGCCTGCACGCGGCTCACGAGCTGAAGGACGAGACCGGCCAGCCCACGTCGCTGGTCCACCGCGACGTGTCGCCGCAGAACCTGCTGGTGGGCGTCGACGGCGTGTGTCGCATCACGGACTTCGGCGTGGCGCGCGCTGCGACGCGCCTCGCCGGCACGCGCGTGGGGCAGCTGAAAGGCAAGATCGCCTACATGGCGCCCGAGCAAGCGCTGGGGCAGACCGACCTCGATCGACGCGCCGACGTCTTTGCCGCAGGCATCGTGCTGTGGGAGGTGCTGGCGGGTCGGCGCCTCTTCAAGAGCGAGAACGAGGCGGCCACGCTCTCTCGGGTCTTGAACGACCCAATCCCGGTCTTGCACGAGGCGGCGCCGCACGTGGACCCCGCGCTGTCCGAGATCGTGATGAAGGCGCTGGAGCGCGACCGTGACAAGCGCTACGCGACCGCCGCCGAGTTCGCCGACGCGCTGGAGCGGGTCGCGACGGCGGTGGGCAAGCTGGCGGCGCCAAAAGAGCTGGCGCAATACGTGACCGGGGTGCTGGGCGCCGAGATCGAGCAGCAGCGCGATGCCGTGCGCGCCTGGCTGGCGCGCAGCGAGCCGAGCCAGGCTGCCCCGTTCGTGCGCAGCGCGGTGGCGTCGAGCGTGTCGAGCGCCGCCATGGTGGTGCCGGGCGAAAGCGACCTGACGGTGGCCGAGCCACTCTCGAAGAGCCAGGTCACCGTGCTGGCGCCGCCGGCGCCGAAGCGCACCGGCTTGTTCATCGGGCTCGCCGCCGCGCTGCTGGTCGGCGGCGTGCTGCTGTTCCTGCTCGGCCGCTCCACTGGCGCGGGCCCGGGGCCGGCACCGACCGCCGCCGCCGCCGTCGCCCCGCTGCCCACGCCCAGCGCTCGATCCGAGCCGTCGGCCCCCGCCGCTCCGTCGGTGGTCAGCCCGGCGATCGATCCGGCTGCCAGCGCATCGGCCGCGCCGGCCCCGAAGAAGCCCGCCAAGCCCGTGGGGGGCGGAAAGGTCGGCGGCAAGGGCGGGGAAGATCTGCCGAGCAACCCCTACCGCTGACGGCTCACGGGTGGTCCTTGGCCCACGAATACGCGGTGTACGCCGCTGCCAGGTGGCAGACCCAGCCCACGAACCCGCCGGAGCCAATCCACAGGCCGGGGGTCACGATCAGCCAGAACAGGCCGCGCAGGAACTTGCCGTTGTAGAACTGGCCCACGCCGGGGATCACGAACGACAGGACGGCGGCGGTGCCGGGTTTGCTCATGGCCGCCAAGATGGGAGTGGGGGCCAGGCTGTCAACGCCCGGGCGAAAGCCGCGGGCCTCGAGGGCCTTCCGTTGACAGCGGGGACCCTGGCTGCTAGTTCTCGCCACCCCTTTTTCCCCGGAGCAGGGTTCATGCGTCCTTTCGCGGGGTTAGCAGGCGGGTGCGAGCCGTGGCCCTCAAGCGAATCTGTCTGTTCACCGGGAACGCGAATCCCCAGCTAGCTCAAGAGATCACTCAGGTCTTGGGCTCGCCCTTGGGCGAGGCGCGCGTCTCGCGCTTCAGTGACGGCGAGACCTTCTGCGAGGTGCGCGAGAACGTGCGGGGGCTCGACACCTACGTGGTGCAGCCCACCAGCTCGCCGGTCAACGACAACGTGATGGAGCTGCTCATTCTGTGTGACGCGCTCCGCCGGGCGTCGGCTGCCTCGATCACCGCGGTGATTCCCTATTACGGGTACGCCCGACAAGATCGCAAGGTGGCGCCCCGCACCCCCATCACCAGCAAGCTGGTCGCCGACGTGATGGTGACCGCCGGGGTCACCCGGGCGGTGTGCGTCGACCTGCACGCGGGGCAGATCCAGGGGTTCTTCAACATCCCCTTCGACCACCTGTACGCGCTGCCGGTCTTCCTGGACGACTACTTGAAGCTGCGCTTCGACGAGAGCGCCTGCGTGATCTCGCCCGATGCCGGTGGGGTCGAGCGCGCGCGCGCCTACAGCAAGCGTCTGGGCGCGTCGCTGGCCATCGTCGACAAGCGCCGCGAGCGCGCCAACGTCAGCGAGGTGATGAACATCATCGGCGACGTCGAGGGAAAAGACTGCATCATCGTCGACGACATCATCGACACCGCGGGCACGCTGTGCAACGCCGCCCGCGCCCTGATGGACTACGGCGCGAAGAGCGTGGTCGCGTGCGCCAGCCACGGCGTCTTCAGCGGCCCGGCCATCCAGCGCATTCAAGAGTCGGCCTTGAAAGAGGTGGTGGTCACCAACTCGATCGCGCCCTCGGAAGAGGCGCGCGCCTGCGACAAGATCAAGGTGCTCAGCATCGGGCGCCTGCTCGGCGAGGCCATTCGCCGCATCCACAACAGTGATTCCGTGAGCTCGCTCTTCGTGTGAGCTCGTCAGGTTCGAAGGAAAGTCGTCATGCAGCTCGCCAAAATTGCCGCCAATCACCGTCAAGCCGCCGGAAAGAACGTGTCGCGCCGCATGCGCGCCGCCGGCACCATCCCCGCCATCGCCTACGGCAAGGGTGAGCCCGCCCTGGCGCTGGCCGTGTCGCCCAAAGATCTGGTGGGCGTGCTCGCGCAGCCGCTGGGTCGCAACTCGCCGATCGAGCTGGACGTCGAGGGCAAAGAGAAGCTGACCGTGCTGCTCACCGACTATCAGTACCACCCGGTGTCCCGCGCGCTCTTGCACGCGGACTTCCTGAAGATTGCCCTGGACGCTCCGGTGGACGTCGAGGTTCCGCTCGAGCTGACCGGCAAGCCCAAGGGCGTGGTCGACGGCGGCGAGCAGCGCCAGGTGTTCCGCCGGCTTCCGGTGCGGTGCCTGCCCAAGGACATCCCGGCCAAGCTGGTCCACGACATCACCGAGCTCGGCATCGATCAGTCGCTTCCGGTTAGCGCGCTCGCGCTGCCGGCCGGTGTCACCGTTCGCCTGCCGCCCGAGCAGACCATCGCCGCCGTCGTCACGATGAAGAAGGTGGTCGAAGAAGAGGTCGCCGCCACGGCTGCCGCGGGCGCTGCTCCGGCCGCGGGCGCTGCTCCGGCTGCGGGCGCTGCTCCGGCTGCGGGTGCTGCCAAGGCCGAGGCCAAGCCCGCCAAGAAGTGATCCTGCTGGTTGGCCTGGGCAACCCGGGCGCGCGCTACGCCGCCACCCGCCACAACGTGGGCGTGATGGTGGCCGAGCGCGCGGTCGAGGTCGCCGGCGGTGGGCCGTGGCGCGGGAAGTTCAACGGCCGGCTGGCGTCGCTGTCGCTCGGCGGGCAGCCGCTGGCCGCGCTCTGCCCCGAGACGTTCATGAACGAGTCGGGGCGCAGCGTTCAGCCCTGTGCCGCCTTCTACAAGCTCGAGCCCAGCCAGGTGCTGCTGGTCCACGACGAGCTGGACCTGCCCTTCGGCGAGCTGCGCATGAAGCAGGGCGGGGGCGACGCCGGGCACCGGGGGATCCGGTCGGTCAGCGAGCACCTGGGCCCGGGTACCGTGAGGCTGCGGGTCGGGATTGGCCGGCCGCCCCCCGAATTTCGGGGTGACGTCGCAGATTTCGTGCTACAGGCGTTCGCCCCTCAGGAGCGGGCGGCCCTCGACGAGGTGCTCGCTCGCTCCATCGAGGCGATCACGCTCCTGGCCAGCCGGGGTCTTCCGGCAGCGATGAACGTGATCCATCAGCGTACTTCGCGCTGAGGGGTTCCTTGCTCCCGCCTCGCGCGGGGGCCGAAGTCCAAAAGGAGAATACATGGCTGAAGCAACCACCGCGGGCCACCGGGCCCGCGAATACGAAACCATCTACATCATGCGACCCAGCGTGGCGAAAGAGGCCGCGGAGAAGGTCGCAGGGCGCGTCGAAGAGGTCGTCGGGCGCGAAGGCGGCAAGCTGACCCAGGTCGAGACCTGGGGCCGTCGTGCGCTGGCCTACCCGGTCGCCAAGCAGCGTCGCGGCGTCTACGTGTACGTGAAGTACTGGGGCGGCGGCGCGCTGGTCAACGAGCTGGAGCGCAACCTCCGCATGCTCGACGACGTGATCAAGTACCAGACGGTTCAGACCGGCGGGGAGAGCGAGCTCGCCACCGTCTCGGTCGATCCCGAGGCCGTGAAGTTCGAGGCCATCGAGGCGCCGAGCAGCGACGAGGAGCAGGAATACTCGCTCGAGCGCGAGCTCGGGCTGGTGGACAGCCCCGATGCTCCGTCGCTGCGCGACGACAGCTACGACGAAGAGGCCGAGGTGCTCGCGGCCGTGGGTGACGACGAGGAGGACCGCAAATGAAGGACAAGGACCGAGGCTCGGTACCGCCGCCTCCCGGCGGCGAAATGGGTGGCGCATTCCGCCGGGCGCGCCGCCGTGGCTGCACGTACTGCTCCGACGAGGCGCAGAAGATCGACTACAAGGATCCGCAGTCGCTCCGGTACTTCGTCACCGAGCGCGGCAAGATCGTGCCGCGTCGCATCTCGGGCGCGTGCGCCAAGCATCAGCGCGAGATCCAAATCGCCGTCAAGCGCGCGCGCAACATCGCGCTCTTGCCCTTCACCTCCAACTGAGGGTTCGACCCATGGCTACTCCCATCAAAGTAGTGCTCAGCGAAGACGTCGACAGCCTCGGCTCGAGCGGTGACGTGGTCCGGGTCCGCCCGGGGTACGCCCGCAACTTCCTCATTCCGCGGGGCCTGGCCGTTCCGGCCACCAGCTCGAACCTGGCGCGTGTGGACGATCTCAAGCGGGCCGCAGCGGCGCGCGCCGAGAAAGAGCGCTCGGCAGCGGAAGAGATCGCGAAGAAGGTCGGCGGCGTCAGCGTGAAGATCGCGCGCGCGGTCGGCGACGAGAACAAGATGTACGGTTCCGTCACCACCCGCGACATCGAAGAGGCGTTCGCGAAAGTGGGCGTCGAGATCGAACGCAAGAAGCTCGCACTGCCCGAGCCGATCAAGACGCTGGGCTTGCACGAGGTGGCGCTGAAGCTTCACCCCAAGGTGACCGTGCAGCTCAAGGTCGAGGTCGTGAAAGAGGGCGCGTGAGCCTTCTCTGACTTTCAAGCTTGAATCGATCGCGCGCTTCTGAGAGAAGCGGCACTGACACCCCGGCAGCCTCGTGCGCGCCGGGGTGTCGTGTATTTGGCAACCTGGGGACAACCGGTGGAGCAGGTCTGGATAGGCTCGGGACGGAGCCCGGGCCTTCCCTGACCGATCGACGGCTCACAATTGCGCTAAGGCGAGCAGGGCATGCAGGCAGAACGACACGGCAATCGCGATCGGGATCTGGCGGGGGAGCTGCGGCCCACCGGCGGCCGAGTGCCGCCGCACGATCTGGACGCCGAAGGGGCGGTGCTTTCGGCGGTGCTGCTCACGGCCGAGGCCTTCGACCGTGTGCAAGAGGCACTGGCCCCCGAGCACTTCTATGCCGAGGCCCACCGGCGGATCTTCGAGGCGGTGCTCGACCTGCACGGCGCGGGCAAGCAGGTCGACCTGGTGACGGTGGCCGCCTGGCTGCGCGATCGCGAGCGCATCGCCCAGGTCGGCGGCATGGAGTACCTGGCGCAGCTCTCGGACGCCACGCCCGCGGTGGCGCATGTCGAGGCGCACGCGCGGATCATCCGCGAGAAGTGGCGCATGCGTCAGCTGATCGCCACCTGCCAGCGCGTGGCGGCCGAGGGCTACAGCAACGCCGAAGAGGTGCAGGCCTTCATCGATTCGGCCGAGCAGGCGGTGTTCGACATCGCCCGCATTCCCGAGGGTTCGTCCATCGTGGCGGTCAAAGACGCCATCCACGGGGCGTTCCAGATCCTGGCCGAGGCCGCCAAGCGCGGCGGCGGCATCACCGGCACCCCCACCGGCTACAAGCAGCTCGATCGCAAGATCGCGGGGCTGCACCCCGGTGACCTGTACATCGTGGCCGGGCGCCCCGGCATGGGGAAGACCTCGCTGGTCTTGAACATGGCGGTGAACGTGGCCATGCCGCGGCGGCGCGCGGTGGACGCCAGCGCCGATGCCTACGGCGAGGGCGACATCGAAGAGCCGGGGGACGGCGTGGCGTTCTTCTCTCTGGAAATGCCGCGCGAGCAGCTGGCCGCACGCCTTCTGTCGGTCGAGGCGCGGGTCGACGTCTCGCGCATCCGCAGCGGCGAGATCCGCCGCGAGGACTGGAACAAGCTGACCGATGCCGCGGCGCGCCTGGGGCGGCTGCCGATCTGGCTCGACGACACGCCCGGGCTCACGCTGCTCGATCTGCGCGCCAAGATCCGGCGCCTGCAGGCCGACGTGAAGCGCGGGGACTCGCCGGGCGGGGCCAGCAAGCTGGGCCTGGTCTGCATCGACTATTTGCAGCTGATGCAGGGCCGGCGCGACGCGGCCAGCCGCGAGCAAGAGATCAGCGAGCTTTCGCGCGGGCTCAAGCAGCTGGCGAAAGAGATGAGCGTGCCGGTGATGGCACTCTCGCAGCTGAACCGCTCGGTAGAGACCCGCACCACGAAGGACAAGCGACCGCAGCTCAGCGACCTTCGCGAGTCGGGCGCCATCGAGCAGGACGCCGACGCGATCTTCTTCATCTATCGCGACGAGTACTACTTCAAGGACAGCCCCGACCGGGGGATTGCCGAGATCATCGTGGCCAAGCAGCGTAACGGCCCCACCGGCTCGGTGAAGGTGAAGTTCACCTCGGAGTTCACCCGCTTCGACGACCTGGCGCCGGACGAGTACGACTTCGACGAGATGGACGGCTTCGACGCGGGCGCGGCAGAGTAGCGCGGGGTGGGGGTAATCGCGTCGCGCCGCCCCGTTGCGGCAGCCCGGCGGAGGGGGGAGGGGGCCCGTGCTACCTTCCTTCCGCAATGCGAGCCCGGGTGGTCCTCACGAGTGCGGTGCTGTTGTCGCTTCCGTTCGTTGCCTGCGGGCGCTCGGACATGGAAGACGATCTCGATCTGCCAGGGATCGGCGGCCTCGGCGGTACGGGCACGATCGACGGCGGCGGTCAGGGGGGCACCGGCGGCTTCGGCGGCGTGGCGGGCGCGAGCGGCTTCGGCGGCGTGGCGGGCAGCAGCGGCTTCGGTGGCGTGGCGGGCAGCAGCGGCTTCGGTGGCGTGGCGGGCAGCAGCGGCAGCGGCGGGGTCGGTGCCACGGGGGGCACGGGCGCGACTGGCGGCTTCGGCGCGACCGGCGGCTTCGGCGCGACCGGCGGCTTCGGTGCGACCGGCGGTCAGGGCGGCACGGGCGCGACGGGGGGCTTCGACGGCGGTCCCGGTGGCTTCGGCGGTTTCGGCGGCGGCGGCACCGGCGGCAAAGACGGCGGCAACTTCTTCGACGCGTTCCCATTCCCCGACAGCGGTCCGATCGCCGACTGCGTGACGTGCGCCGAGCAGAGCTGCAAGAACCAGGTCAACGCCTGCTACAACGACAAGGCCTGCGCGCAGGGCGTGGTGTGCGCGGTCACCAGCTGCGGCGGGTTCAACTTGCAGTGCGTGCTCAAGTGCTTCCAGGGGAAGTTCCAGGCAGCCATCAAGGCCTTCCAGGCCTTCAGCTGTCTGGCGCAGAACTGCGGGCAAGACTGCGTCGGCGTGATCACCGGTGGCGGTGGGCCCGGCGGCCCGCCTGCGCCCGGGGGCGGCCCGGGGCCCGGTGGCGGCAACGGCGCACCGATGTCGCAGATGCCGGCGCGCGCGGGTGGGTTCTACGGCGTGGTCACGCCCGAGATGGCCGCGAGCACGGGGTT
>Ga0154020_10003087_pt1 | contig 20166 bp, 17 predicted proteins | sample Klosneuvirus_201_FD_109709 | JGI IMG/M metagenome (GOLD analysis project Ga0154020, IMG submission 109709) | Active sludge microbial communities from wastewater, Klosterneuburg, Austria - Klosneuvirus_20160825_MG | ecosystem: Engineered > WWTP > Aerobic digester > Activated sludge | place... | reverse complement strand
TGCGCGAGGCGGTGACGTTGACGACGCGGAGCCGGTACTGCGCGGAGTCGACCCGGAGCGCGGGCGACGGCGTCCCGTTGCCGAACGGCACGTCGCCGAAGAAGCCCTCCATGCGCTCGTGCATCACCGGATCGAAGGCGAAGTCGCCGTCGGCGGTGAGGCGGCGGTCCTGCAGGAGGAGCGGGATCTCGCGCGCTCCGCTCGGCAGACCGAGCGCCGCCTCCTCGGGGTCCTCGATGATGAACACCCCGGCCATCCCGCGATACACCTGTGCACCGGTGCGGTGATGCGGATGCGAGTGATACCAGTAGGTGCCGGCGCGGTCCTGCACCGGGAAAGTGTACTCGTACCGCGCGCCAGGGTCGATCGCGAGGCGTGGATGCCCGTCGGCCGCTTCCGGCACGCGCAGGCCGTGCCAGTGCAGGATGGTCGACTCGTCGAGCGCGTTCTCGAGCGTGATGCGCGCGGTCTCGCCGCGGCGCACGCGCAACGTCGGGCCGACCGCACCCTCGCCTAGGGTCATCGCGAGGCCGGTGGTGCCGTCACCGGTCGCGACGCGGCGCGCGTTGGCGCGGAGCGTGATCCCCGCGGGCCGCAGCTCGGTTGCACGCCAGAGCGGCATGCGCGCGGCGCCGAGCCGCGGGTCGAGCATCGGGCGGCGATTCGCACCGTCGTACGGCCCGGCGAGGGACCCCTTCCCGAGGAGGGCGGCGGCGGAGAGGGAGACGAAGTCACGGCGGTCCATCGGAGGGCACTCCTGAAAGGGCTCCCGAACCATAGACCGCCGGCGCGCGGGCGCAATCGGGAGATCCACCTCGGGGCGCGCGCGCGACTAGCACCGCAATCACTCCGACAGCAGGCTTCAGAGCCCGCCGAAGAGCACGTACCGCAGGGCGGCGCGCACGTCAGTTCGGGCGGTGAAGCATCTCATCCGGTCCATGACCTCCTGCGGTCCCGGCCGGTCGACCCTCATCCGGTGACGGAACGCGCGAGACCATCCTCTGACTGGTCGCGCGCACCGCCGGAGATCGCGACCGCCCACAAGAGCGAGTTCGGTCCAGTCCTTTCAGGGTAGACTCGGCCCGCGAGCGCTCCGGAGGTAGACTTCCCCCGATGCACTCCCCCGACGCCGCCTCCCCACCCCGCCGCGTGGCCGTCATCGGCGCCGGCGCCGCGGGCACCATGGCGGCGATCTTCGCGGCCAGCACCGGCGCCGAGACGCAGCTGCTCGAGCGCACGAAGGACGGCGGCCGCAAGATCCTCATCTCGGGCGGCGGACGCTGCAACGTGCTCCCCCTCCGCCTTGACGAGTCACGCTTCGTGACCGACTCGTCGCCCAACACGCTCCGGCGGATCGTGCGGTCGTGGCCGCTGCCGGAGCAACGCCGGTTCTTCGAGGACGAAGTCGGGATCCCGCTCGCCGAGGAACCCGAGTCGCTCAAGGTCTTCCCTGCCTCGCACAAGGCGCGTGACGTGCGCGACGGCCTGCTCGCTCTCGCGGTGCGGCGCGGGGCGCGGCTGCGCATGGAGACGCGCGTGCTCGACGTGATCCCCGTCGACGGACGCTGGCGCATCGACGTCGCGGACGCCGAGCCGATCATGGCCGACGCGGTCATCCTCGCGGCGGGTGGCCTCTCGGTCCCGAACACCGGCAGCGAAGGGCTCGGCCTCACGATCGCGCGGCGGCTCGGCCACATCATGCACCCGACCTATGCCGCGCTCACGCCGATCACCGACGAGGCGGGCACGTACGCGTCGCTCTCCGGCGTCTCGCTCACGGTCACGCTCACGGCGCGCGCGGGCGACCGCAGCGCCACGCATACCGGCGGTTTCCTCTTCACGCATCACGGCTACAGCGGGCCTGCGGCGCTCAACGTCTCGCACGTGCTCGTACGCTCCCGGCACGAGGGCGGCCCGCGTGCACGTCTCACGGTGCAGTGGTCGGCGCTGGGGGAGCAGGAGTGGGAAGCGGCGCTCAAGCCGAACGGCGCGCGGACGGTGATCGCGGCGGTGCGCGCGTCGCTGCCGGACCGGCTCGCGACCGTGCTCATCGGCATGGCGGGCGTGGAGCCGACGCGGTCGCTCGCCGAGCTGCGGCGCGAGGAGCGACTCCGGTTGATCGGGACGCTCGTGCGCGGCGAGCTGCCCTGGACGGCCGACGAGGGCTACAAGAAGGCCGAGGTCACGGGAGGCGGCGTGAGTCTCGCGGAGATCGACCCGCGGACGATGGAGAGCAAGCGCTGCCCCGGGTTGTTCCTGTGCGGCGAGCTGCTCGACGCGTTCGGCCCGATCGGGGGATACAACTTCCTCTGGGCGTGGGCGACCGGCCGCGCGGCGGGCGAGGCAGCGGGACGAAGCGTGGTCGCGTCCCGCGCGACCGTGGCGGGTGACGGCCCCGCGGCGTAGCGTTTGGGGCCTGATCCGGCGCGACCGCCAGTTCCCGTCCCCGCTGTAAGGAGAACCGCATGATCCGTCGCACACCGCTCGTCGCCGCCAGGTCGGTCGCCGTCGCGCTCGTGGCACTCGCTGCGCTCGGTGCACCCGCACCGGCGCACCTGGCGGCACAGATCCGCGCCTCCGAGCGCGCCGTCGTCTCGCAGACGGCCGATGGCACCGTGTTCACGGTCGTGTACCAGCGCCCACGCGCCCGCGGACGCACCGACATCTTCGGCAAGGTCGTGCACGTCGGCGAGGTGTGGACGCCGGGCGCGAACTGGGCCACGACGCTCGAGGTGAACCGCGACGTCACGCTCGACGGGCACGCGGTCCCCAAGGGCAAGTACTCGGTCTGGTTCGTCACGCACGCCGGCGACTGGACCGTGGTGCTCGATCCGCGCCACGAGAGGTACCACACCGAGATGCCCGACTCGACGGCGCAGCAGATCCGGTGGAACGTCACCCCGAAGGACTCACCCTTCCACGAGGTGCTCACCTTCTCGTTCCCCGAGGTGCGCCCCGACGGAGTGCGGTTGCTCTTCGAGTGGGCGGACCGGCGCGTCGCGATCGACGCCACGGTGAAGCCTTCGCATCCGCTGCCTATCGCCCATGCCGACGCCGAGCCGTTCCTCGGGACCTTCGAGTGGCGCTGGACGGACGACACCACCTCCGCTGCGGCAAGGATGGAGCTCTACTACGAGGGCGGAATGCTGCGGCAGCGGCACACGCCCTTTCCCGAGTGGTATCCACTCCTGCAGGGCCAGCCGATGGTGCGCATCCTGAACAGCTGGTTCATCGCCGCGATCGTCCGCGACGGCAAGGTTTGGGAGATGGTCAACGACATGGTCTACGAGTTCAAGGTCGTCGACGGCCGTGCCGTGAGCTTCGAGATCCGTGATGACCGCGACCATCTGATCGGCGCCGGCAAGCGCGTCTCACCCTGAACGATCATCCACGCATGCGAGCACATCCGTTCCTGATCGCGACCGCCCTCGTCGCACTGCCGTTCCTCACCGCGACCGCGCGGGCGCAGGCACCGACCTTCGCACAGGTCCTGAGCCTCCAGCAGGCCGGCGCCCCGGCGATCTCGCCCGACGGCCGCAGCGTCGCGTACACGGTGCGCACCACCGAGTGGAGCGAGAACCGGTACGACACCGAGATCTGGCTCGCCCGGGACGGCGCGCCGCCGTTCCAGCTCACGCGCACCTCCAAGGGCAGTTCCACCGCACCGCGTTGGTCCCCCGACGGCGCCTGGCTCGGCTTCCTCGCCGACCGCGGGGAGAAGCAGCAGGTCCACGTGATGCCGATGAGCGGCGGTGAAGCCACGAAGGTCACATCGTCCAAGGAAGGCGTCGCCGACTTCCGCTGGTCGCCCGATGGCAAGGCGATCGCGTTCACCGCCGCGGAGCCGGAGAGCGAGGCACGCAAGCGGGACCGCGAGCGGCTCGGCGAGTTCGCGGTGGAGGACGCCGAGTTCGTGATGACGCATCTCTGGGTGGTGCCGGTCGCGCCGGTGGATTGGGCCGCGAGCAGGGTCCCCGACGCGGTGCGACTCACCGGCGGCACCGGGTTCACGGTCGGCAACTTCGCCTGGTCCCCCGACGGCGCGCGGATCGCGTTCGACCATGCCGACGACCCGCTCATCAACTCGTGGGCGAGCCAGGACATCTCGGTGATCGACGTGGCGAGCAAGTCCCGGCGCGCGCTCGTGACCACGCGAGGAAGCGACGGCAACCCCGTCTGGTCGCCCGACGGGCGATGGATCGCCTACTCCTCGACCGGCGGCGACACCACGAGCAACTACTTCAAGAACGGCCAGCTGCTGCGCATCCCCGCCGAGGGTGGTGCCGCCACGCGGCTGGGCGCCGACTTCGACGAGCAGATCGGCGGCGTCACGTGGAATGCGCGCGGCATCTTCTTCGGCGCGCGGTCACGCACGGCGTCGCGGCTCTACCGGATCGACCCCGAGAGGGGCACCACGGCACCGGCGGTGGCGACGGAGCTGAACCCGACCTCGGTCTCGTTCTCCGCGGACGGCGACCGCATCGCATTCATGGCGCAGGATGCGGCCACGCTCAACGAGGTCTTCACCGCGTCGCTCGCCGCGTTCGCGCCGACGCGCGTCACCGCGATGACGGAGCAGATCGCGGACTGGACGATCGGCACGTCGGAGGTGGTGCGTTGGAAGAGCCGAGACGGCGCCGAGATCGAAGGGGTGCTGCACAAGCCGCGCGACTTCGACCCCGCGAAGAAGTACCCGTTGCTCGTGGTGATCCACGGCGGCCCGACCGGCATCGACGTGCCGCAGCCGCTGCCGGGCAGCGTGTATCCGATCGCGCAATGGGTCGCGCAGGGCGCACTCGTCCTCCGCCCGAACTATCGCGGCTCCGCGGGCTACGGCGAGGCCTTCCGCTCGCTCAACGTGAGGAACCTCGGCGTCGGCGACATGTGGGACGTGATGAGCGGCGTCGATCACCTCGTGCGCTCCGGCATGGTCGACACCACGCGGATGGGATCGATGGGCTGGAGCCAGGGCGGCTACATCTCCGCCTTCCTCACGACCAATACGACGCGGTTCAAGGCGATCTCCGTCGGCGCGGGGATCTCCAACTGGGTCACGTACTACGTGGCCACCGACATCCATCCGTTCACGCGGCAGTACCTGCGCAACGATCCCTGGCGGGACCCCGCCATGTATGCGCGCACCTCTCCGATGACCAACATCCTCAAGGCGCGCACACCGACGCTGATCCAGCATGGAGAGTTCGACCGCCGTGTGCCGATCCAGAACGCCTACGAGCTGTACCAGGGTCTGCAAGACGTGGGCGTGCCGACCCGGCTCGTCGTCTACAAGGGGTTCGGGCATGGCATCACGAAGCCGAAGGAGACGCTCGCGGCGCTGGAGCACAACTGGGAGTGGTTCGGGCAGTACGTGTTCGGCCGGTCGGTGACTCCCTGAGCGGACCACCGCGGCGCCATCGGTAGTAGCTCCATCGTGCGATGGTCCGGGCGCACGGGATGATGCTCTATGAAGGGAGCAAGAGTGGTCCGCTCTCTCCCTTCAGGAGGATCCCGTGACGAAGAAGCAGATCGTGCCCCCGACGCACGCCGCCCCCATGCCGCAGGTCGCGCATGCGGAAGCGCCGGCACCGCATCACGCCGAGCCGCACCCGATCGTGACGTCGCCGGCTGCGGAGCATCTCAATGACCGGATGCATCTGGCCGCCAAGCCGAACGACGGCGAGCCGTTCGCGCGCGTGCTCCCGCAGTGAGTCACGCGACTCAGTCACGCGGGCGACTGGCGCGGCCCGGACCGTGGGCCTCAGTTTTGTGCGCATGATCCGTCCGACGACACTCGCGCTGCTGCTCTGCACCTCCTCCGCCGCGACCGCCGCGCAGGCGCCCGCGAACGCCCCCGCCACGATCACGCGCACCGACAGCACGCTCGTGCTGCGCTACGACGGCGCGGTGATCCTCGAAGCCACGATCGCCGCCACCGGCGCGGCGCCCGACGTACGCGTCGCGGTGGACACCTCCGGTGGCGTGGTGACGCAAGTGATCAAGTGGACGGCGCGAGGAACCGGCGGAAGGATCCGGCTCGAAGGGACCGCGCACACGTCCCTCGAGGCCTTCGCCAACGAACCGGAACCGGCCGAGGATTCGCGCCGGGTGGTGCGACATTCGGTCGGCGGCGCGAGCAACCGGCTCGATCGCGGCGTCTACGACCGCCACGGCGACTGGCTCCTCTCGATCGACCAGCCAGCCCGCACCACGGTCGCGGCACGCACGGTCGGCGACAGCGTCACGCGCTTCCGCATCGCGGCCGAGGGAGGCGAGGTGGCCGTGCGGTTCCGGCCGCGATTCTACCAGAAGCATCGCGGGCTCGCGCACTACGCGCCGTGGACGTACCGCCCCTGGCGTCCGTCGGTGGCGGGCTGGTCGAGCTGGTACGCCTTCTTCGACAAGGTGACCGAAGCCGACGTGAAGCGGACCGCCGACGTGATGAGCGAGGTGCTGCGGCCGTTCGGGATCACGTATCTGCAGATCGACGACGGCTACCAGCAGTTGCCGATCGGCATGCCCGACCACTGGCTGCAGGCGAACGACAAGTTCCCGAGCGGGCTCCCGGCCCTGCGCCGCTACATCAGCGAGAAGGGGCTCGAGCCCGGCATCTGGACCAACGTCGCGTTCGCCCAGCGCGATTCGGCCGAGGCGCACGCGGAGTGGTTCGTGCGCGACCGCGGCGGCCGTCCCGCGTACGGCAACTGGGTCGGGTACATCATGGACGGCAGCAATCCGGCCACGATCGACCACCTGGTGAGACCGGTGTACGACTCGCTCGCGCAGATGGGCTGGAGCTACTTCAAGCTCGACGCGCTGCGCCACCTCCGCTACGAGGGATACAACAGCTTCGGCGAGCACTTCGCGCAGCGTTCGCTCGACCGGGAGTCGGTCTTCCGAGGCTTCGTCGCGCAGGTCCGCGGGATGATCGGCAGCGGCAACTATCTGCTCGCCTGCTGGGGGATCCGCCCCGAACTGATCGGGCTCGTCGACGGCATGCGCGTCGGGGACGACGGCTTCGGCTACGGCGCGTTCGCGCAATACAACTCGTTCAACAACGTCGTCTGGCGGAACGACCCCGATCACATCGAGCTGCGGCAGCCCGACCGCTACCGCGCGACGACGCTGACCTCGCTCACCGGATCGGTCATGATGGTGACCGATCCGCCGGAGGTCTACCGCACCGACAAGGCGGAGGCGGCGAAGCGCGCCGCCCCGGTGCTCTTCACACGACCGGGACAGCTCTACGACGTGGACGCGTCGCGTTCCTCGCTGCTGCACGAGGCGGGCCGGCAGACGAGCGGGGCCGGGCCGCGGCCGTTCGACGCCGACCAGCGGCTCGACGTGCCGCTCTACCAGCTCGACATCGCGCGGCCATTCGGGCAGTGGACGGTGCTCGCGCGCACCGGCGGCGACGACCCGTCGATCGCGCTCGGCGACCTCGGGCTCGCGCCCGGCACGGACTATGTGGGATTCGAGTTCTGGACCAAGCGCGCGCTCGGTGTCGTGCGCGACACGCTGCGCGCCGGAGCGGTCGACCCGACCTTCCAGGTGCAGGTCATCTGCCTGCGGGAGCGCGTCGCGCATCCGCAGTTGCTCGCGACCAACAGGCACGTCACCTGCGGCGGGGTCGATCTCGTCGATGTGTCCTGGAACGGGCGCACGCTGACCGGCACGAGCCAGGTGGTCGCGGGGGATCCGTATGAGCTGTATCTCACGGAGCCGGAGGGGTTCGCGGCGCCGAGCGTGCAGGCCGAGGGCGCTCAGGTCGTGAGCAGCAGGCGCGATGACGGCGTGCGCACGGTCCGCCTGCTGGCCCCCTCCGGCGGCCGCGTGCGATGGCGGATCGCGTACCCGTAACGGATCATCTCGGCGTCGTCGCCGAGCGGAAGAAGAAGTCGAGCATCGCCGTGAGCGACGAGGGATCGCCGCGGAGCCGGCTGCGCAGCGCGGCCCCCTCCCAGCAGTCGACGAGCAGGCTCGCGAGCCGCGCGGTGTCGGTGTCGGACGGCAGGTCCCCTGCCGTGCGCGCCTCCTCGAGACAGGACCCCGTGCGCGCGGCGATCTGCGAGAGGCAGTGCTCGATGCGCAGCCGGAAGACCTCATGCGCGCCCGAGAGCTCCTGTCCGAGGCCGCCGAGGAGACAGCCGAGGTAACCCTCGCGCTCGTACGCCTGCTGCGTCATCTCGAAGAAGAGGCGCACGCGCCCGAGCGGCGGACGGTCGGTCGCGCCCAGGCAGGCGTCGAGCCCCGCATGCACTCCCACCATGTACCGGTCGATGACCTGGAGGGCGAAGTCCTCCTTGTCCGCGAAGTGATGGTAGAACGAACCCTTGGGCGCTTGCGCGGCGTCGAGCACGGCCTGGATGCCCAGGCCGTGGTAGCCATGTTCCAGCAGCATCGCGAGCCCGACGTCGAGCAGGCGCTGCTTGGTGTTCGGTTCGGCCGCCGACTTGGCCTTCGTCCCGATTACCTGCTTCGAGTTCGTCAGTGCGAGACCTTGGCGATCATGTGGTCGATGACCTTGGTGTGTTCGTGCTGCGGACTGAACATCACGATCTCCGCATCCTCGTCGACCCGAACGTTGTGGCCGGCGGGCCAGTGGAACAAGTCGTGCGCGCGCACCGTCTCCTGGATGCCGTACTCGTCGGTGGTCGTGATTGCGCCGCGCAGCACGTACCCCCAGTGCGGGCACTGGCAGAGGTCATGGTCGAGTCCCACGAACAGCGGCGTGGTGTCCACGCCGGCGGCGAGCGTGAAGTACTCGCCGCTGAGCTGGTCGAAGCCGCGCACCGAACCGAACTCCCTGCGCTGACGGATCACCACGCCGGGGATCTCCATCCGCACATCCACCTGCTCTCGGGCCACCCGCATATCGTGCCTCCGCCGTGAGGGAACCGCACTAGACCGTTCGGTCTAGTCGTGATTCTACCGCGTCGCGCGGGCCCGTCAAGGGCGCGAACGTCGAGCCCTCGCGGCGCGTAGGCATTTCGACGAGCTTCCCGTCGCGCTCCAGCACGGGCCGCGTCGCGCTTCGCCCGCCGACGCTCCACCCGTAGCCGCCCACCTCCCTTCCCGACCGCTCCCATGCGTGCACTGCTCCGCGCCGCCGTCGCCCTCGTGCTCTCCACGAGCGCTGCCGGCGCCCAGGTCCCCGACTCCACCGTCCTCGCCGGTCTTCGCTGGCGCTCGATCGGCCCCGTGAACATGGCCGGCCGCATCACCGACGTCGAAGCACTCCCCGGGAGCCCCAAGACGTTCTACGTGGCGGGCGCGACCGGCGGCATCTGGAAGACCATCAACGCCGGCACGACCTTCATCCCGCTCTGGGAGGACGCGCCGATCGCTTCGCTCGGCGACCTCGCGATCTCGCCGAGCGACCCGAGGATCATCTGGGCGGGGACCGGCGAGGAGGACTCGCGCAACTCGGTCCAGCCGGGCTACGGCATCTACAAGTCGGTCGACGGCGGCGTGACCTGGCAGTCGATGGGCCTCGAGAAGACGCAGCACATCGGGCGAATCATCGTGCATCCGACGAATCCGGACATCGTCTGGGTGGCGGCGCTCGGCGCCCTATGGGGCACCAACGCCGAGCGCGGCCTCTACAAGACCGTCGACGGCGGACGCACCTGGACGCTCAGCAAGTTCATCAGCGAGCGCGCGGGCTTCGTCGATCTCGTGATCGACCCGCGCAACCCGGACGTGCTCTATGCCGCGAGCTGGGAGCGCATCCGCAAGGCACACTTCCTCAAGAGCGGCGGCCCCGGCTCGGCCCTCTGGAAGACCGTCGACGGCGGCACGACCTGGACCGAGGTGAAGGGCGGCGGATTCCCCGCGACGACCAAGGGGCGCATCAGCCTCGCGATCGCGCCGAGCGCGCCCGACGTCGTCTATGCGATGGTCGAGGCCGACAGTGTGCGCGGCGCGAAGCCGCAGCGGCTGCTGAGCGGGCTCTATCGCTCAGGAGACGCCGGCCGGACGTGGGAGTGGATGAGCACCACCAACAATCGCCCGTTCTACTTCTCGCAGGTGCGCGTCGACCCGCGCGATCCGAACCGCATCTACCGCATGGCGGTCGACTTCGCGTCCTCCACCGACGGCGGCCGCTCGTGGCGCCTCGGGATGCTCGGCATCCATGAGGACTACCACGCGATGTGGATCGACCCGAACGATCCGGAGCACTTCATCGTCGGTGGCGATGCCGGGATCTTCCAGACGTGGGACCGCGGCGGGACGTACGACGCGCTCAACAACATGGCGATGGGCCAGTTCTACGGGATCAGCTTCGACTATCAGGTGCCCTATCGCGTCTGCGGTGGCCTGCAGGACAACGGCACCTCCTGCGGATTGAGCCGCCGCGCGAACGCGCCGCTGCAGATGACCGACTGGTTCGCGATCTTCGCGGCCGACGGCCTGCAGACGGCGCAGGACCCGTTCGAGCCCGAGTACGTCTACTACGAGTCGCAGGGCGGCAACATCTCGCGGCGCAACGTCGCGACCGGCGAGACGGTGAGCATCCGCGCGCGCACGGTGACGCGCACGCAGTTCGGGCAGCGCATCGCGCGCATCCGCGGCGGCGGCACCGTGCCGCTCACCGCGGCGCAGACGAAGGAGATCGCCGACATCCGCGCCGAGATGAGACAGGCGCTCGCCGATCCCAACGTCGCGACGCGCTGGAACTGGAACACGCCGTTCATCCTCTCGCGCCACGACGCGAACGTCTTCTACAGCGGCGCCGAGAAGCTCTTCAAGTCGGTGAAGAAGGGGCTCGAGCCGTTCGCGATCTCGCCGGACCTCTCTACGCGCGACGAGTCGCGGATCCGCATCACCACGGGCTTCGACGCCGAGGGCAACGCGGCCGTCGACGCGACCGGCGGCATCACGCGCGACGCGACCGGTGCCGAGGAGAACGCGACGATCGTGACGATCGGCGAGTCGCCGATCCGCGCCGGCCTGCTCTACGTGGGCACCAACGACGGCAAGGTCTGGCTCACGCGCAACGACGGCGGCACCTGGGAGGATCTGAGCGGCCGGTTCGCCGGCGTGCCGCCCTTCACCCACGTGAGCAAGGTGGAGCCGAGCTTCAGCGACTCGGCGACCGTGTACGTCGCGTTCGACAACCATCGCGACAACGACTTCACGCCCTATCTCTTCGTCTCGAACGATTTCGGCAAGACCTTCCGCTCGATCGCGAACGGCCTGCGCACGAACCGCCCGAACTCGGTCTACGTGGTGCGCGAGGATCCGGTGAACCCGTCCCTGCTCTACGCCGGCACCGAACTCGGCGTCTATGCCTCGCTCGACAAGGGCGCGAGCTGGTTCGAGCTTGGCGCCAATCTCCCGACCGTGCCGGTCTACGACCTGCAGGTGCATCCGCGCGACCGCGAGCTGATCGCGGGCACGCACGGACGTGCGGTGCAGATCCTCGACGTGGCACCGCTCCAGCAGATGACCGCGGACGTGCTCGCGAAGGGCACGCATCTGTTCGCGCCGACGGTGGCGCTGCAGTACGGAGAGCGGCCGGTGGGATCCGAACCGCGGGCGCATCGTCCGTGGCGCGCCGAGCGCTCGCCCGCGGGCGCGACGATCACGTATCGGCTCGCCGCGGCGGCGAGCACGCCGCCGCGGATCTCGATCCTCAACGTCGCCGGTGACACGGTGGCCCGCGTGACCGCGACGAACACGGTCGGCATGAACTCGGTGAGCTGGAACCTCATGAAGACCGGCACGGGTCCCGTGTTCGCGGGCTTCGGCGGGGGCGGCGGCGGTCGCGGCCTCCAGCAGGGCGGCACGTTCAACGATCCGGGATTCCCGGCGGGCTTCAACCCGCGGCCGGCCGAGTCGCGTGCGGCGCCCGACAGTTCGGCGACGCCGACGGCGCAGGAGCGACTGCTCACCGCGCTCGCGAGTGCACCGGCGGGCGGGCGTGGTGCGGCAGGTGGTCCGGCTGGCGGCCAAGGCGGTGGCGGCGGCCAGTTCGGCGCCAACCGCGCGCAGCCGGCCGAGACCGGGGACTACCGCGTCGTGTTGGAGGTCGGCGGGCAGACCTTCGTGCAGACGCTGCGCCTCGTGCGCGTGCAGCCCGACGAGACGAGCGTCCTCGTGCCGGCGAAGCGATGAGCGAGCCGCGGAGCGCCCTGCTGGTGATCGACGTCCAGCAGGGCCTCTGCGAGGGAGCGCAGCAGCCGTTCGAACTCGACGCGGTGATCGAGCGGATCAACGCACTCGCGGCCGCGGCGCGGGCGGCGCACATGCCGGTGATCTTCATCCAGCACGAGGGCAAGGCGGGCTACCTCGAGCATGGCACACCGGGATGGCAGTTGCACCGTGGGCTCCGCGTGGAGCCCGCGGACCTGCGCGTGCGGAAGACGGCGACCGATTCGTTCCACCGCACCGAGCTGCAGGAGGTGCTCGAACGGCACGAGGTCGGCTCGCTCGTCGTCTGCGGGATGCACACCGAGTTCTGCGTCGACACGACGATCCGCCGCGCGCTCGCGCTCGGCTACCCGGTCATCCTCGCCGCCGACGCGCACACGAGCGAGGGGAGCGCGGTGCTCTCGCCGGCGCAGGTGATCGCGCACCACAACGATGTGCTCTCCAACATCACGAGCTTCGGGCCACTGGTGCGTCCGGTGGCGACGGCGGACGTGCGGTTCTGAGCTGACGCCCTGAACTGACACTCTGTGACGGTCGCCTCTGGGCGACTGCGGCAGCGGACCACAAGATGGGGCGTCCACGAGCCCTGCCTGCCTCCCGCCCCCGCACCCGTAAGCTCATGGCCGAAGAATCTCGCATCCGCTCCCTGACGAACGGCCTCGGGCTGGAGATCGAGCGGCTCATCCGTCAGCTGCCCGGCGCTGACCCGATGCTGCGGGGGAATCCCACGCCGACGCCGCCGGCCGCAGCGCCGGCCGCTGCGACTTCAGCCGCACCTCCGCCGCGTCGCGCCTCGTCCGGCACCACGATGAACGCCGCGACCGCCGCCGCGAAAGCCGCCGACGCGACGCGACGCATCGAGTTGGCCGGCGCGTGGCTCCGCACCGCCGCGGCCGCCGGCCTTGGCACCGCCGTTCTCTACTGGCCCTACGCCCACGAGTGCGGCTGGCTGCTCCACGCCTACCTCGGCGTGGTCGCGGCGGTGCTCGTCGCGGGGGGCTGGGCGAGCGTGATCGCTTGGCGCGTCCGCGTCGCGGCGGCGCACGTGCTCGCGCTCGTGGTGTTCTTCTGGGGCGTGGTGCTCGCGGCGGAGCAGATCCTGCCGCGGATCGGCTACGCGGCGCTGCCGGCGATCTGGAGTTGTGGGGGCTGAGCGCGCCGCATCGCGTCGGCGCACGATGTCAGCGGGGCCGGAGCGTCTGCACCTCATCCGGCGTGAGATGCCGCCAGGCACCCTTGGCCAGCGTGCCGAGCGCGAGTGGTCCGATGGCGATGCGGATCAGGCGCAGCGTCTCGAGCCCCTCCACGGCGAGCAATCGGCGGATGTGCCGGTTCTTGCCTTCGTCGAGCACGATCTCGAGCCAGCAACTGCTGCGGGAGCCGACCCGCAGCAGCGCGAGTCGCACGACGTCGAGACGTTCGCCGGTGGCCGGCTCCACCACGCCCGCCGCGAGCCGCGCGATCGTCGCCGCATCGGGCTGGCCGCGCACCTGCACGTGGTAGGTCTTCTCGAGGTGTGACGCCGGGTTGATGATCGCATCGCCCCAGCGCGTGTCGTTCGTGAGCAGCAGCAGTCCTTCGCTCGCCTTGTCGAGTCGACCCACGGGCCCGACGAACGGCAGATCCGCGCCGAGTGAGTCGTAGACGGTTCCCCGCGCCTGCGGGTCGTCCCGTGTGGTGACGACGCCGCGCGGCTTGTTGAGCGCCACGTAGACGTGCGCGACCTTCGTGACGGGCACGCCGTCGACTTCGATCGCCGCCGACTCGGGATGCACGCGACGGTTGAGGTCGAGCACGACCGCACCGTCCACGCGCACGCGGCCGGCGGCGACGAGTCGCTCCCCTTCGGACCGCGAGCAGTGGCCGAGCTTGGAGAGCGCGCGGGCGATGCTCACGGTGGCGCGGGTCAGCGGGCCATCCAGTCCGTGAAGGTGATCCACTGCGCGGTCGTCGAGATCGGGGCCATCAGCAGTTCCAGCGCGAGCATCAACCCGAACATCACCGGATACACCGCGTCGCGCACGCCGTCTCGGCGGTCGCGCCAGATGAGCCAGCCGAGGATCGCATAGGGCAGGAAGAAGCTGGCGTGCAGCGCGATGCTGAAGTCGAGCCCGATCAGCTTCCCTGACAGGAAGCGCGCCAGCGCCGGCGGGATCGCGAGCATGGCGGTGGCGGGCAGCGCACGGCGATGCACGGCGGGGCGTCGCACGTTCACGAGGCCGACCGAGAGGAGCCCGGTGAAGACGAGCAGCGAGACGACGTCGATCACCACGAGCAGGCGCGCGAGCGGCTGGAAGCCGGGCGAGGCCATTCCCGAGCGGAGGATCGCGACCATCATCGGGAGCGAGGTGACGATCATCGCGACCGCCATGGGGACCATCGCCAGCGCGACGCGCCGGTGCCAGCCGCGTTCGCCGCGGGAGATCAGCCAACTCTGCCCGATGAGCCCGACGAGCCAGGCCGTCGCGGTGAACCCGTGCAGCGTGTGGGGCAGGTCCTGCGCGCGCAGGTGCCGGAAGAGCGACGGCCAGAAGCCGGCCACCACGACGACGAGCACGCCGAGCAGCCACCAGTGGTCGTCGCGCGCCCTCATTGGGACTTCCTCACGAACTCCGACTTGAGCTGCATCGCCCCCACGCCGTCGATGCGGCAGTCGATGTCATGGTCGCCCTCGATCAGGCGGATGTTCTTCACCTTGGTGCCGACCTTCACCACGGACGACGATCCCTTGATCTTCAGGTCCTTGATCACGGTGACCGAGTCGCCGTCGGCGAGGACGTTTCCGTTGGCGTCGCGCCAGACGCGCGCCTGCTCCACCGGCGCAGCGGCGGCCTCACGCGGCCACTCGTGCGCGCACTCGGGGCAGACGAACTGGTGCCCGTCGTCGTAGGTGTAGGCCGACGCGCACTTCGGGCACGGGGGGAATTCGCTCATCCGGATCTCGGTTGACGTGAGGCTGGATGGTAGCGATTTCCCGGCCGACGCGCATCTTCTCCGCATGGACTCCCCGGACCGCACGACGCCCTCCTCCCGCCGCGACTTCGTGTCTGGTCTCGGGACCGCCGCCGTCGCCGGCGCGCTGCTCCCCGCGCTGACGCCGGCCGCCGCGCTCGCGCTGGCCCCGGAGCGCCTCGCCGCGGCCGCCTCGGTGCCGCGCGGGCTCGCGCCGGCGGGTGACTTCCTCCTCGATCCCGACCTCACGTACCTGCAGACCGGATCGCTCGGCCCGACACCGCGACCCGTGATCGACCGCGCCGTCGCGCTCTGGCACGAACTCGAGCGCAATCCCACGCTCTGGGGCTACGGCGCGCACGAACAGGCGCTCGAGGAGGTGCGCAACAAGGCCGCCGCGTTCATCGGCTGCGCGACCGAGGAGCTGGTCATCACCGGTTGCACCACCGACGGCATGAATCGCGTCGCGCAGGGGCTGCATCTCGCCGCCGGTGACCACGTGCTCACCACCGATCAGGAGCACCCAGGCGGGCGTTCCGGTTGGGAATACCTCGCGCGCACCGCGGGTGTGGTACTCCAGGACGTGCCGATCGCCCCCGACGCACACGATCCCCGTGCGATCGTCGACGCCTTCGCGGCGCGGATCACGCCGCGCACGAGGGTGCTGATGTTCTCGCACCTGCTCACCTCGAGCGGCCTGCGCATGCCGGTGGCCGAGCTCTCGGCCCTCGGCCGGTCGCGCGGCTGCATCGTGGTCGTCGACGGCGCACAAGCAGTCGGCGGGATCGAGGTCGACGTGAAGGCGCTCGGCTGCCACGCCTACGTGACCGCCGGCCACAAATGGCTGCTCGGGCCCAAGGGCACGGGACTGCTCTACCTCAGCCGCGAGCTCGGCACCGCGATCGACCCGATCCAGGCACAGGCCGGTCGCCAGGTGTACTCGGCGTCGAACGGCGTCTGCTCGCTGCCGAGCGTGCTCGGACTCGGCGCGTCGATCGACTACCTGGTCGCGATCGGCAAGGCGCGGGTCGAGGCGCACAACATGGCGCTGCGCCAGCGTGTGCACGACGGTCTGCGGGCCTTGCCGCGCCTTCGTGTGGTGAGCTCCGACCGGGGAGCGCAGGCGTCGCCGCTCGTGACGTACGCGCTGCCGCCAGCGATCACCGGCGGCGCGATGCAGCAGGCGCTGCTCACGAAGCACCGGGTGATGGTGAAGACGGTGCCGGCGAACTTCCTCAACGGCAACCGTATCTCCACGCACCTGTTCAACTCGGAGCAGGACGTGGACCGGCTGCTCGCGGCGTTGCGGGCGGAACTGTCGTGAGCGCTTGGCCCGTTCGCGAGCAAGTCAGCGCCCGCGCATCGCCCGCGTGAGCGCCCGGTCGAGCGCATTCGCGAACGCCTGCTTCTCCCGCGGCCCGTACGCGCCGTGGCCGCCGGTGTCGACTCCGGTGCTCCGCAGCCCTTCCATGAAGTTGCGCACCGAGAGGCGCTCGCCGATGCTCTCGGCGGTGAAGACCTCGCCGCGCGGGTCGATCGTCGCCACGCCCTTCGGCACCAGCAACGCCGCGAGCGGGATGTCCTGCGTGACCGCGACATCGCCGGCCTGCGCCTGCTCGGCGATGTAGCGGTCGGCGGCGTCGGCGGAACCGTCGACGCGCACGCTGCTCAGGAACGCGTAGCCGGCCGGGAGCTGCAGCCGCATGTTCGCGACGAGCACCGTCTCGACCTTGAGCCGGTCCGACGCGCGGTAGCAGATCTCCTTCACCGCGACGGGCGCGGCATCGGCGTCGATCCAGAGCTTCATGACGGGCGCGCCGTCATCAGGGGGCCATGGTCCCCACCATCATGATGTGCGCCTTGAGCGTGCCCGGGAACATCAGCCAGGGGCCGTCGGCGCGCAGCGCGGCGGTGATGCCGGTGCTCTCCGGCGTCGCGTTCGGCACATACACCACCGCGAGGAGTCCGCCGTCCTTCACGTGATTCGTGGCGGGATCGAAGTTCTCCTTCTTGGCGGTGATGGTGTAGAGCGCACCCATCGCCGGCATCGGGAGCTTCTTCTCGCGCACTTCCCGGAACCGCACGCTGTCGACCTGCGCCCCGGTCACGCCGCCGGCACGCAGTTCGCGACCACGCGCCATGAACGGCTCGAGCGACTTGTGGTAGCACGCGACATGGAAGTCGGGGCGGGTCACGTAGAGCGCGAGGCAGTTCATGCTGTTGGTGCCTTCGCGCAGCACGACGAGCTTGCCTGCCTCGCGGTAGCCCATGACGGTCGCGCCCGCGCGGAGGTCGGCCGGCAGGGGGAGCACTGCGGCGGCGATCTGCTGCGCGGCGGGCGGGATCGGCGCCTGCTGGGCACCGGTGACGACGGCGAGGAACGGGAGCACGAAGAGAACGCGCATCAGTGAGTCCGGAAGAGGGTGTCGGAAGTTCGCTTCCTGCACCGCGCACGTCCAGCGGCCTGCCTGGGTCGAACGGCGCGGTCGGCGTGGGCGCGATATCTTCCGCCGCATGAGCGTCCTCCGGTGAGTCATGAGACCCGCGCCCGCATCCGCGCCATCTTCGGCGGCTCGGTGGGCAACCTCGTCGAGTGGTACGACTGGTACACCTACTCGGCCTTCGCCCTCTACTTCTCCGGCGCCTTCTTCCCGCCGGCGAGTGCGACCGCACAGTTGCTCAACTCCGCGGCGGTCTTCGCCGTCGGGTTCTTCATGCGCCCGATCGGCGGATGGCTCCTCGGACGCTACGCCGACCGGCATGGCCGCAAGGCCGCGCTCACCGCATCGGTGCTCCTCATGTGCGGCGGGTCGCTGCTCATCGCCGTGACGCCCTCCTACGCGACGATCGGCCTCGGCGCCCCCGCCCTGCTGCTGCTGGCGCGGCTGCTGCAGGGCATCAGCGTCGGAGGCGAGTACGGCGCGAGCGCGACCTACCTGAGCGAGCGCGCCGGCCGCGCGAACCGCGGCTTCTTCTCGAGCTTCCAGTACGTCACGCTGATCCTCGGCCAGCTGCTCGCGCTCACCGTGCTGCTCGTGCTGCAGGCCACGCTCACCGAGCCGCAGCTGCACGCGTGGGGCTGGCGCATCCCCTTCGTGTTCGGGGCGCTCGCCGCGGTGGTCGCGGTCTGGCTCAGGCGGTCCCTCGACGAGACGGCGAGCTTCACCAGGGCCGCGAACCACGAGTCCGGCATCCGCGCGATGCTCCGGCACCCGCGTGCCGTCGCCGCGACCTTCGGGCTCACCGCCGGCGGCGCGCTGTCGTTCTACGTCTTCACGACCTACGCGCAGAAGTTCCTCGTGAACACCACCGGCTTCAGCAAGGCCACCGCGTCGCAGGTGAATGCCGCGACGCTCGTCGTCTTCATGTGCGTGCAGCCGCTCTTCGGCGCACTCTCCGACCGCATCGGTCGCCGTCCGCTGCTCATCGCGTTCGGCCTGCTCGGCACGCTGGGCATCGTGCCGGTGCTGAGCGCGCTCGAGACCGCGCGGACACCGCTGCAGGCGTTCCTCCTGCTCACCGCGGCACTGCTCGTGGTCTCGTGCTACACGTCGATCAACGCGGTCGTGAAGGCGGAACTCTTCCCCACCGAGGTGCGCGCCCTCGGCGTCGCGCTGCCGTACGCGCTCGCGGTGTCGCTCTTCGGCGGCACGGCCGAGTACGTGGCGCTGGCGCTCAAGGGCGCTGGGCACGAGCGCTGGTTCTATTGGTATGCGACCGCGATCGTCGCCTGCTCCCTCGTGGTGTACGCCCTGATGCCCGACACCAAGCGGCATTCGAGGATCGTCGAGGACTGACCGCGTACACTGACCGCGTACGTGGTGGCGAGCGGTCCCCGGTGCTACGTTCCCGGCCGCTCGTCCGCCGACCCGGCGGCCGGTACACCCTTCCGCCCGGAACCGGTTCATGCGCCGCTTCATCGCCTCGTTCGCCGCGCTCGTCCTCTTCGCCGGCGCGCTGAACGCCCAGGCGCCTGCGCATCCGCTCGACGGCCTCTCCGGACGCGAGCACTGGGTCATCTACGACGCACTCCTCGCCTCCGGCCGCACCGATTCCACCACCAGCTACCTATATGTAGGGCTCAACGAGCCGCCCAAGGCGGAAGTCCTCGCCTGGCGCGCCGGGCAACCGTACCGCCGCGAGGCGCTGGTGCATCTCATCCAGGGTTCGCGCGGTTACGAGGCGATCGTCGACGTCGCCGGCAAGAAGCTCCTCTCGTGGACCGAGGTGCCTGGCCGCCAGTTCATGACGAGCGACACCGAGACCGGTGCGATCGACGACCTCGTGACCAACGATCCGCGGGTCCGCGAGGCGATCCGCAAGCGCGGCGTCACCGACTTCACGAACGTCGGGTGCGGCCCCGCCAACCACGGCTATTTCGACCTCCCCGAGGAGCGCGGCAAGCGCGTCGTGCACGTCCTCTGCGGCAACGACCACGGACGCGTGACCGGCTACGGCGAGGAGTTCGAGGGCCTCGTGATCGTCGTCGACGCGACCGACAAGAAGATCCTCCGCATCATGGACTCGGGCGCCCGGCCGAGCAGCGGCCCCTTCGGCGATCACGACGCCGAGGCGATCGGTGCGACGCGCCCGGCGAGCAGCCGCGTGAAGATGGTGCAGCCGCTCGGCCCTTCCTACGCGCTCAACGGGCACGAGGTGAGCTGGCAGAACTGGAAGTTCCAGTTCCGCGTCGATGCGCGCCGCGGCATCGTGCTCTCGACCGTCAAGTACGCCGACGGCGGCCGCGATCGCTCCGTCATGTACCAGGGCTCGCTCTCCGAGCTCTTCGTGCCGTACATGGACCCCAACGAGCCCTGGAACTATCAGGGCTTCTTCGATCTCGGCACCTACCCCTCGATGTTCGGCGGGATCGCCAGCAGCCTCGAGCGCGGCATCGAGTGCCCGGACTACGCGACCTACTTCGATGCCATGGTCGTCACCGAGTCCGGACGTCCGCGCGAGCGCAAGCGCGCCGCCTGTCTCTTCGAGCGCTCGGCCGGCGACGTCGCCTGGCGCCATGGACGCGAACGCGGCGACGTGATCGAGACGCGCGAGAAGCGC
>Ga0154020_10003085_pt1 | contig 20177 bp, 16 predicted proteins | sample Klosneuvirus_201_FD_109709 | JGI IMG/M metagenome (GOLD analysis project Ga0154020, IMG submission 109709) | Active sludge microbial communities from wastewater, Klosterneuburg, Austria - Klosneuvirus_20160825_MG | ecosystem: Engineered > WWTP > Aerobic digester > Activated sludge | place... | reverse complement strand
TCCTTGGCCTCCGCGGTCGAGCTGACCCGCGGTGAGGCGCCCGGGGCATCGATCCCCGACCTGCTCTTGGCGACGCGCGTCGCGCGACTGGTGCGGACCGATGGCTTGGTCCCGGTCTGCGATATCTCCTACGAGCGGACCGCGCTGATGTCCTACGAAGACGGCGTCCGCATCACCTTCGACCGCGAGCTCATCGGGCGAAAGCTGCGCGATGAGCCGGCCACCTCGGCGCCGGTCTTGGCCAGCGACGCGGTGGTGGTGGAGCTGAAGATCGAGCAGGCGGTTCCGAGCTGGTTGCTCGGCCTGATGGACGGGCTACTCCCGCTGGAGGAGGGGTTCTCGAAGTATGTGCACGCTATGGGCGGTTCCGCTGGGCTCGGCGTGGAGCTGGCCGAAGTCACCATGAGTTGAGCCGGCGCCTACTCCTCGTAGGAGATATCGGAGGGCTGCGGACCGGGCGTGGGGAAGCTGTCGATGATCGTGATGTCGGGCGCGAGGTGGAGGACCCGGCGGTTTTGGCGATCAACGACGTAGAAGTCCCCACGCGGCGTTCGCGTCAGACCTCGGGCGTCGGTGGTGCCCGGGATAGTATAAGTACGAAGCGGCCCGTTGACGTCCCAGCTGCGCAGCTCCAGCGTGTTTCCGTCGCGGGTGGCCCAGTAGATGATGGTCGCCCCGTTGTCGCAGACGTAGCGCTCGACGTAGAAGCCGTACCACCGCGCAACCCGGGGCTGGAACAGTCCGCCCTCGAACCAGCGCATCCCATTCGTCACGAACTTCCCCATGATCACGTTGATCCCGTTGAAGTTGACGGTCTGATAGCCAATCAGATCATGCGCGGGATCCGAGCCGAAGATGTAGTGCATGCCCCAGATCTGGCCGTTGGGCTCGGCGGCGGAGATCGTCGCGGTGATCGCCCCCGTCGCATACGACACTCGATAGAGATCAGCGGCGTTGATGGACCGCATCGCGCCGTTGACGAAGAAGCCATCTCGATTTCGCCGGTCATGCGCCACGCCAAAGGGCCTCCGCACGGGCACGCTCCAGCGCTCCAGTACCTGGCCGTCGATGCTCAGCCGAAACACGGCCTGCGACGCGGTGTCGGTCAGGAGGAAGTTGGCGGTCGCGGGGGCCGTCCCACCCGCGAAGGGGCCATCGACGAGGGCGGGTGGAACAGGGCAGGCATCGCCGACGAAGCCGCCGTCCTCGCCGCTCACGCTGGCGTCCAGCTCCCCCGCGTCCAGGCTCAGGTCCGCGTCCGCAGCGAAGCCAGCGTCGGCCACCGTGCCGGTGTCCGTCGCCTCGGCGTCGGAAGCGAAGCCGGCGTCCGCGAAGCCAGCGTCGGCGAAGCCAGCGTCCGAGCCAAAGCCGGCGTCCGAGCTAAAGCCGACGTCCACGAAGCCACTGTCCCGGGCTGCTGCGGCGTCCTCTACGCCCGCGTCCGAGACGCCCGAGCTGCTGCAGCCCTGGGCGATGATGAGGAGGAGGACGAGCCCCAGCACGCGGCGGGGGCTAGATGGGTTAGGCCAGCGGAAGCAGTGAAGCACGAGCCAAGCTACCACCGCGGAGCGGGAGCAGCCCAGCCCGCGCAGAAGCATTGTAGCCATAGATCAAAAGCCAGAGGACCGCATCCCGTAGCCGTAGCCGTAGCCGTAGCCGTGCCCGTAGCCGTAGCCGTGAACGTGAACGTCTCCGTAGCCGTAGCCGTAGCCGTAGCCGTAGCCGCCCCCTCAGCCCTCCAACCCAAAGAACGTCCGAATCTTATCCAGCACATCCCGCGTATCCCGGTGCATCTTAGCCGCCGCCTCTTCCCGAGATAGTTGCTCCCGCGCACTATCTCCCTCCATCTTCCGACGGGCCAAGGTCTCGGCGAGCTGCTCGGCGATCTCGGGGCTGCGTTTGAGCAGGATGTCGAAGCCGCCCTTGTCCAATCGGAAGGCCTCCACATCGGTCAGCGCGACGACTGTGGCGGAGCGCCGCTCCCCGGTCATCAGCGACATCTCGCCGAAGACCTGCCCAGCGTGGAGCCGGGCCACCTCGCGCTCCTCGCCGCCGCTGGAGGCCACTCGTACCGAGACCTCGCCTTGCACCAGCAAATAGAGCCAGTGGGCCTCATTGCCCTGCTTGGTCAGCGCCTCTCCCGCAGCGAATGGGGCGGCCCGCATGTGCGCTGCGAGGAAGCTGCGATCTTCGGGGCTGAGCGCAGCGAACAGATCGATCGCTCCCAGCGCCTCCGCCCGCCGCTCCAGGTCCTCATGGGCCTTCTGCTGCTTGCGGCTCTCGTCGTCGTGGGTGACGAAGCGGGCCTCGGCCGGGATCGATAGCGGGATCTTCGAACGCTGGAGCGCCGCAAAGAGCCGCCGTCGCACCTCGCTGTCGGTGGGATCATCCACCGCCAGGTCGGTCAGCCAGTAGCGCACGGCGTAGCGACCGTAGCTCGACTCGAAGCTCAAGAAGATCACGTCCGGCGCCGGAGCGATGGCCACCCGCGGCAAGCGCAGGCCCTCCAGCGCCTGAGCGACGCAGCCGATGACCGCGCCGGGAGGGAAGCGATAGTCGACGTTGAAGTACACCCAGCGCCGCCATTGCCGGGGCTGGCCGGACTTCTTGCCCAAGACGAGGATCTTCTCCTTGACCACCGCCCCATTGGGGACGACCAGGGTCTCGCCGTTGCGGGTCTCGACCGCCACGTAGCGCCAGCGCATCTCTGCCACGCGGCCCACGGTATCGCCGACCTTCACCCAGTCTCCGACGCGAAAGGCCGAGTCTGCCTGGAGCGCGATGCCGGCGATCAGGTTCCCTAAGGTGTCCTGGAGCGACAGGCCGATCACGGCGGTCAAGATCGCCGAGGTCGCGGCCAGGCCGATCAGGTTGACGCCGACCCCGTTGGCCAAGACCAGGAGGCCGATCACGAACATCCCTGCGCCGATCACGTCACGGATGATCGGTGGCAGCTGCAGTCCGAGCCGCGGAGCGAGGAGCCCAAAAAGCACCGTGACCACCATGCCGACCACCGCGACCTCGGAGGCCACCAGGCTGAGGAGCCGGAGGATCGGGTACACCTCCTTCTCGTCGCGCCCCGCCGCGGCCAGGAGGGCGAGGCAGAGGTGGGCCACGAAGGCCAAGGTTATCACCCGCACCCGGCGTCGCTCCGAGCGCCCGAAGACCTGGACCAAGGTGGCAGAGGCGATCAGGCCAATGAAGACCACCAGCGTGTAGCTGGTGCGTAGCTCGTCGATGATGGGCTGGAGGTGCTCCACGTCAGCGGCGGCAGCTCCGTGAGCCATCGGCCGGGCAGGCCGCTCCTACGCAGCACATGCGGCGGGGCACTGGGCCGCTATACTCCTGGTCGATAGGTCCATCGAAGTAGTCGCGGACATAGACCAGCAGCGCCAGGAACTCTTTGAGCTCGGCGAAGGTGGTCGGCATGATCGTGCGTGCCAGGACGGCGGCCGGCACCGGAGCCACGCAGCGATGTCGGTTCGGGTCACAGACGGAGCCGGTGACTCCCGCGCATTCGGTCGGCCCAGTGCAGACCGCGCAGGCGGGGCTTTGCACCCCGGTGGCGTCGCGGGGGCAGATCCCGAAGCCCTCCATCAACAGCGCGATGTAGAGGCTGGTCGACACGTGCACCAGACGGCTCGGGTTCGGGAAGCCCAGCGTCCGATCGAACAGCGCCGTGTTCTCCAGGACCTGGTCCTCGGGCGGCCGAGAGGTGGTGGAGGTCAGCACTACGCGCATCACCCGACCGGTGGTCGCCGGGCTCAATGGATCGAAGACCGGCCGCGACAGGTCATAGTCCACTTGAGCCCCGGAAATGCCGAGCCAAAATGAGTCCGAGGTCGCGCCTTGTCCGACGCCGAGCTCGAGGCCCACCACGATCTCCTGGGGCGCCAGCCAGAAGTCGACCAAGGTGTAACCGGGCGTGCGCTCCACCGGCGAGACGCCGAGCGGGAGGACGCGGAAGAGATCGCTGGCTGAGATCTGGCCGGTCTGACCCCGATAGATGCCGTCGCGGATGACTCCGTTGGCGTTGATGGCGACCCGGATGGGATCGGTCTCCATGCGCGGAATGAGTTGGTTGGTGATCGCGCGGGCGGAGTCGGTGACCAAGTTGATCAGGTTCGACTCATTGGAGCTCGGCGCGTCGGGAATATCGAAGTTCGTGCGGCCCACCCGCGCGAAGAAGAGGTCACCGGTGGTCGTGGGGTCATCCAGCACCGGGGGGGAGGCGGCGAAGTTGACGATGATCTCCAAAATCGACGGGAAGCGCGGGGTGCAGCCGGAGGTGTTGTAGGTACAGTTGGCGTGGCAGGCCACGGTCCCGCCGGAGTATCCCAGCGAGCTGCAGCTCGCTCCCGCGAAGGCGGTCCCGTCGCAGTTCTCGGCGCCGTCGACCGCCCCATTGCCGCAGGAGGCCTGGGGGATGACGCAGTGGCTGGCGTCGACTTGGCGGTTGGCGAAGCAGCTGATTACGCCGCTGGTCGCCCCGGGCACCAGGCCGGCGCAGAGGCCGCGATTGGGGAGGGTGGTGCCGTCGCATTGCTCACCCGGGAAGATCAGCTCATCCCCGGCGACCGCGGCTGGGTTGCTCTCCAGGCCGTTGATCAGCGCGTTGAAGGCGAAGTCGATCGACATCAGGAAGATCGAGCTCAGGCCGGAGACGTCGGTGCGATCATCGACCGGGTTCAGGTGCGAGGCGGCTAGGTCCAGCGTCCACTCCGAGCCGGGGTCGGCCTGAGTCAGCCGAATTTGGCCGATGTAGCGGCCGTAGCTGCCGGCCTGGACGAGATAGGTCGCATGGGAGCTGCCGGGATAGGTGATGACCAGGGGGCTCATCAAGGCGGTGTGACTATGTCCGCCGATGATCAGATCCAAACCGCGGACCCCATTTTGTCCCAGGGCCTGCTCCACGGCCTTGGCTAGGAGGATCTCCTCGGAGGCGGTCGCAGAGTTGGCCGGCAGACCCATGGCCAAGAGGGTGTTGATCTCTCGATCGTTCACTCCTACATGGGACAAGGCGACGACCAAATCACACCCTTGGGCTCGGAGCTCAGCCACCGCGGAGGCCGTATCCTGGACCATCGCGGGGAAGTGCGTGGACACGTCCGTCTCGTCGGTGTTCACCGCGCAATGTCCCGAGGTGCTGGTGGGATCATTGGCCGGAGGCAAGCAGATCGAGCCGGGGCAGGCCGCGCTGCTGGCGCAGGTCGTGGTGTTGGTCGCCAGCGAGAAGCGTAGGGGAGCCTTGAAGGGGGTGACCAGCGCGGCGTCCTGCCCGAGGAGACCAACGAAGCCCACCTTCACGTTGGAGAAGCGCCGAATGAAGGTCCGCCGCAGGGGATGCTCGGCGTCGCCCGCCACCGAATAAAGTGAGGCCAAGAGGTCATCGTTGGTCGAGTCCATCGAGAAGCGAATATTGGTGGTGACCACCGGGATCTGAACTATCCCGGGGGTGCCGAACATATCGACGCCGCCGGTCGATAGTGCGCCGGCCAGGGCATCGGCGCCGAAGTCCAGCTCATGATTGCCCAGGGTCATCACGTCATAGCCGAGCAAGGTCGCCACCGCGTAGTCGATGCCGCGAGACTGATTGGCGAGGTGAAAGAAGCTCCCCATCATCTGGTCACCCGAGCTGACCACCGCCACCGGGGTCCCGATGCCGACAGCCTGGGCGCGCAAGGTATCGAGCAGCGCGGCTCGTCGCTTCACGCCACCGACGATGCCGCTGCCGGGTTGGGCGCGGTCGGGATAGTCATCGATCTCAGGCGCGAAGCCGAGCTCGTGGCTGTGCTCATCGTTGGTGTGGAGGAACATGATCGAGCGGGGCTCTGCCGCGTCGGGGATCGTGCCATCCAGCGCTGGTTCCGCGTCCGGAGCGGTGGCGTCCATCGCGCCGGCGTCACTCAGCGCGCCGGTGTCCCCAGCCATCGCGTCGGGATGAGGGGTGACCGCGTCGGGATGCACGCCCGAATCCGCGCCGCCCGCGCCAGCATCGGGAGGCTCGGCCCCATCGCCGCAGGCCGCGAGCAGAGCCAGGCCGGAGAGGCTGGTGAGCAGGAAACACCGCTGAATGCCGCGCATGATGGAGGGGGAGCACAACCCGCCCCAGAGTGGCTGTCAAGGCGCGCCCCTATCAGGTACATAGAGCCCGATGATTGAGAGAGCTCTGGCGCTCGCCCTCCTCGCCGTGACCCTCGGCTGCCCCGCTCAAGAGGCCCCCCCGGCTGCGGCCAAATCGCCCCTGCCCACTGAGGCTCCACCGTCGTCGCCCGCGGCACCGCCGACCGCCTCGGCGTCCCCGGTCGCCCCCGCGTCCCCGGCCGCCTCCGCCGAGCCCGCCCCTCCAGCGCTCGCTCCGGAGCTGGCGACCAAGGCGATGGCGCCGTTTCTTGGGAAATGGAGCGTCCGCCTCACGCCGCAGCAAGAGAATCAGCTGCTGACGATGCGCCTCGCCTTCGAACCCAAGGACCCCAGCCCGGACCGCTTGAATCGGCTGAGCAAGGAGGAGCAGGGCCTCATGCAGTCGATCCGTGAGGCTTGGAAGCGGAACCCGACGGACCGCCGGCTCCAGGAGATGAAGGCGGTCGTCGAAGGCATGTCCAAGTCCACGCTGGAGGTGACGACCTCGACCCTGACCTTGGTGGTCGGAGGCATCGGCCAAGCGGCGAGCTATTCGGTGATCGAGGCCCTTGGCCCGACGGTCACGGTCAACGCCCTGGCCAAATCCGGGAAGCTCGAGAAGATGAGCCTCACGCAGAAGTCACCCAAGGAGCTCGAGCTGCGCAAGCTCGGCGAGGGTGATCCGCTCACCTTCATCAAGAAGTAAGTCTCATCGCGCAGTCCTTGGCCACTGCCGAGGCGGCCGCCTCCCAAGCCTCCCCAAACGCCGCGGCTTTGAGTCCGCCCGAGAGCGCCACCAGCATCGGGCGCGGCCGCCAGGCGATCTTCTCCCCCGTGCGCTCCACGACGACCTGACCTTTGGCGAGGGCCCAGGAGGCCTCTTTGAGCGGGAGCTTCTCCACCGCTCGCCGCATCGCGCGGAACATCCCCTCGTCCTCGGGGCTGACGAAGGCCAAATCCCCGCGGGCCTGATAGGCCAGGTGATAGTACGCCGGGATGAACGAGACGCCGTCCAGGTGGAGCCGCTCGGCGATGAGCACGAAGAGTCCCATCGCCTCGCCGAGCAAGCCAAGGCCCGGGTGGGCTTGGCCGGGCAGCGCGGGCCGATCTTTGGAGAAGGAGAGTCGAGGGTTTTGGAGCAGCAGCCACTCCACGCTGAGCACGTCGAAGCCTGGCACCAGCGCGCGATCTCGGCGGAGGCGGGCCTCGATCAAGAGCTCCTTTTGCTCGGCGTCGCCAAAGATCCTGATCAGATCCCCGGCGGGCGACCCCAGATCGAAGTCCGGCGTGGGCTGGGCGAAGCCGAGGGCCCGGAGCTTGTCGAAGATCCCGTAGCGCTCCAGCGCGACCTCGGCGCCGGTGCGGGTGTAGTAGTCGAGGAGCCGCCGGCGCGGTCCGGCCAGCGCGCCCGGTCCAAACACGTCATCCGCGGTCAGCTCGAACTCGTCTTTGCCGACGAGCTCCGCCGGATCGAGCTCGCGCCCATGGGCCCGCAGCATGCGCAGCGTGACCTCCTCGGTGGTGGGCGGCTCGATGCTGCGGCCAACCAGCATCTCAGCGAAGAAGCGGGCGCTGAGTCTCCAGACGTCCTGGCCGTACCCCCCGCCCAACGTGACTACCAAGGGCAGCGCCGTCTCCCCGCCCCGCACGGAGCTGAGGACGAAGAGATCCCGCGCCAAGACCCCCCGCGCGGTCAGAGCCATGTCACCGATGCGATCGCCGGCCGCGACGTCATTGCCTGCGATGTACACCACGAACTCCGGCCGAAAGCGCGCCATGATCGGCGGCAACCGTGACCGCAGGTGACTGAGGTAGATCCCATCGGTGGTCCCGGCGCCCAGGGCGACCACGGTCGACTCGATCGCCGGTGCGTCGGACCAGGTCTGGTTGTGTATCGAGAAGGTATGCACCGTAGGATCGTCGGCGAAGATGAGCCGGGTCCCGTCGCCGTCTTGGACGTCGAGATCGATGACCAGGACGCGGCCGTAGAAGCCGATGTCGCGCAGGCGCAGGACCGCCAGGGCGCTATCGTTCACCACGCAGAAGCCGCGGCCTTGGTCGCGTCGAGCATGGTGAAAACCACCACCCAGGTTCACCGCGATGCCCCCGCTGCGCAGCGCCCGCTCGGCTGCCGAGATCGTCCCTCCGGCCATCAACCGGTGCAGGTCGAGGAGGGGATCGATATCGTGGTCGGGCACGTCGGTCCCCAGGATCGCGCTGAGGACCCCGGGATCATGGAGACTCTCGAGGTAGGTATCGGCATGCACTCGGCGGACGAGCGCCAATGACGCAGCGTGTGGTGAGACGATGTCCTCGGTCCGGATCAAGGCCTCGCGCCGCAGGAAATAGAGGATCCGAGCCCCCCGCTGGGGGTCGAGCGGTAGCCCCGATGGACTCGCTTCGTACTTTCGGTGATATACGAATACTGCCCCCGAGCGACGGAGGCGAAGCTCGAAGCGGCGGAGCTGACGCGTCAGCCCTCGTCGCAGGCGTGAGACCACTGGCATGTACGTGGGAGAAGCTACACGGCCCCGAGCGTTCTTCGCTAGCGCTTTGGGCACACTGTTCTTGGCCGCGTGCGGTAACGAGGTGACGCCCTTCCCGGAGGGCCTCGAGCCGCTGGAGACCAATCACGCGATGTTTCCCGCTCCGAGCGGGGATGACGCGCACCCCGAAGGCCTGAGCTTCGTCCACGGGATCGGCCACGACATCGCCTGGGCCCACACCAAGGCCTATCTGCACGCGCCTCCCGCGGTCGTGTGGGCGGCCTTTCGCGACCCGCTGGTGGTGGTCGATCGGCGCAAGGTGAGCGAGTGGAGCGTGCGTCAGGACGTAGAGGCTGGCTTCGATGAGAGCTTCCTCGTCCACAACATCGTCCACGCGTTCCTCACGGTGGAGTTCGAGGTCACCTGGCGGCAGAGCTCCATCCCGGCCGGCGAGCCCGACCCGCAGACGGTCGCCATTCGCTTCCAGAAGACCTGGGGCACGGTGTTCATCGACATCCTGCGGGGATCGATCGTGCTCCGCCAAGGTGACGCCGAAGGCATCACGGAGATTGAGCTGATCGAGCAGATCCAGGCGGCGCAGGGCGGCACGGATAATATCGAGAGTTACCTGACGGACCTGTACCAGAGCGTGCGAGCGCGGGTGCACGACCAGCCCCTGCCCCAGTACTAACAAACCCCAAAGAGCGACGGCCCTCGTTACTTCTTTGGCTTGGTCGCGGCAGCGGCCTTGGGCACCATCGTCCGTACGAAGTGCGCGGCTGCCCAGCGGTCGTCCTCACTGAGCTGAAGCCAGGCCACCATCAGCGTCCCGGGCACTCCCTCGGAGATCGTCCGGAAAATCTCCTCGGGGGCGGTGCCCTGCTTGAAGGGGTCCTTCGCGAAGTTGCGGGGCCGCGGGTTCAACGCTAGGCCGACGGGCCCGTCCCCTTCGCCTTTTTCACCATGGCAGGGGACGCAGTTGGTCATGAAGACCCCCTTGCCTTTGTCGAGGATCTCTTTGGTCGCGGCCGGCGCCTTGACTGGCTTGGGGGGATCCGCGCTGACGCCGAGAGCCAAGACGGTGAGGGGGAGGAGGACGAGGCTGTGCACTAGTTTCATCGGTTGACCTCCGTCACCGTCCTCGACTATGACTTCCTCAGTCAAGTGTTCAATTGAATACATGGAGACCTGAGATGAACGCGCTACAACGGCGACGACGGGCGGTGACCCACTACGATGAGCTGGCGCGCATCTCCAAGGCGCTCTCTAGCCCGGTGCGTCTGCGCTTGCTCGATCTCCTGAGGCAAGGCCCGCGCGGCGTGGAGACGCTGGCTTTCGAGGCCCAAGAGTCGGTCGCCAACACCTCTCAACACCTCCAGCACATGCTCCAAGCCCGCCTCGTAGAGCGGGAGAAGGCTGCGCAGCGGGTGGAGTACCGCATCGCCGATGCCGCGGTCTCGCTCCTGTTTTCGGCCCTGCGCGAGGTGGCCGAGGTCCTCTTGCCCGAGCTGGACCGATTGCGCAGCGAGCTCGACGTGCAGAACGAGGCCGAGCGCGAGCAGATCTTGTCCCTGATCCGGGCGCGGCGTGTGTCGCTCATCGACGTGCGCCCCGTAGAGGAGTACCGGGCCGGCCACTTGCCCGGGGCGCTGTCGATTCCGCTCGCTGAGCTCCCGCAACGGATCCCCGAGCTCCCGCGCAGCACGGAGTTGGTCGCCTATTGCCGTGGACCGTACTGCCCCTTGGCGCTCGAGGCGGTGGCCATCCTCCAGGGCGCCGGGCTCAAGGCGCGGCACCTGGACCTGGGGCCACCGGACCTGGTGGGCCGGCGAGGTTTGACGAGCACTCAACGCGAGGAATCCGGGCGCGATCGCTCCGCTGCGCGGACCAAACTCACCGTGGTCGATGGTACGAAAAAGAAAGCAGGCTCGAAGAAGTCATGAACAGAATCGCTACAGTCCTCGCGCTCGGGTCGACGTTGATCGGGGCTCCCGCGCTGGCCGATGAGATCTTCCTCAGCGTAGACGAGGCCAAGGCCCTCCTGGCCAAAGGTGAGGCGCGGGTCATCTGCGCCGACGCCGAGAAAGACTGCGCCAAAGAGCACGTCAAGGGCGCTGTCTTCTCGTACTCCCACGACCTCCAATACTTAGACGACGTCCGCTCGTGTAAGGGCCTCCCGATGTGCGAGCCGGCCGCGGCGGCGACGATCGGGGCCCTGGGGATCGACGGCGCGACGCCGGTGATCGTCTATGACGGCGGGATGGGCGCCAACGCCAGCGGATCGTGGTTCTTTCTGACCCTATACGGGCACAAGAACGTGAAGATCCTGGACGGCGGGCTGGCGACCTGGAAGGCCCACGGTGGGGCAGTGGAGTCTGGGGCGAGCGCCAAGGTGGCCGCCAAGAAGTTCGCGCCGACGGTGGACTACACGATGCTCGCCGACGTTGAGGAGGTGAAAAAGGCGACCCAGGATGGTCCTCACTATCTCCTGCTCGACGCCCGCCACAACCTGGAAGAGTACACCGGAAAGACGCTCCAGGCCTCGCTGAAGGGTCCCGGCAAGGAGATCACCGTGGCGCGCGGCGGTTTCATCCCTGGCGCGGTGTTCTCCCCGTGGACCAAGTATGCCGGCAATAAGTCGGCCGAGGCGGACAAGCCGACCCTGAAAGACGCCGGCGAGCTCCAAAAGCAGCTCGATAAGCTCAAGAAGAACGGGTACGCCCCCGAGAAGACCGTCATCAGCTACTGCCATGTCGGGCTGGGGCGCGGCTCTTTTCAATACTTGGCGCTCAAGAAGGCCGGGCACAAGAACGTGAAGCTCTACATCGGCTCCTGGGCCGAGTGGGGCGGCACCGAGTCCTTGCCACTCGGAAAAGAGCCGTAGGGTTCGAGAAAGGGGAGGTGCGATGAGTTCGTTCTTAGGAGGCGCGCTGACCGGCCTCGGCTTTGGGGTCGTGCTCTACAAAGTTGGCGCCACGCGCTACTCCCGCGTGATGGGGATGATCACCCTGCGCGACACCAAGGTGATGAAATTCGCCTTCACGGCGATCGGCGTGTCGTCCCTGCTCTATGGCCTCGCTTCGGCGCTCGGGATCGCCGAGGACCTCGGCCTCGTCCCCCGGATCATGCCCTTTCTCGGGCTGGCGCACGTCTTAGGGGGCGTACTCTTCGGCGCAGCCATGGGCGTCTCCGGGCTCTGCCCGGGCACCTGCGTGGCCAAGGCTGGGGGGATGGCGGGCGATAAGAAGTTCGCCACGACCGCGGCGATCCTCGGGCTCTTCGCGGGGGTGTTGCTCTACGCCGTGCTCAAGCAGCCGCTGACGGACGCCGGCATCATCGCTCAGCAACAGAAGCCCCTGACCCTCTACGGGGTGCTCGGCCTGCCCTACGCGCCGCTGGCGCTGGTCTGGGGCGCCCTCTTCATCGGTGTTGCGGCCCTGGTGGACCGCTTCACTCCAGAGCGGAGCTACGAGCCTGTTCATGAGAAGACGTCATTCCTCGACTACCTCCGGGGAGAGTGGAGCTGGGCCGTGGCGGGTACCGCGGCGGCGTTGCTCATCGTGGCTGCGACGGCCCAACATGGATATTTGGGGTTCTCCGGCGCGGTCCTGGCCCTGACCGGCTGGCTGAGCCATGCCGTAGGTGCACCGCTCGACCTCGTCCCCAAGATTACGGACGACATTCTATGGCGGGCCGCGCTCCTCATCGGCGTGTTCCCGGGAGGCCTGCTGGCGCGCTGGACGGCGCTACCTTCCAAGGCGGCGGCTCTAGAACCCACCCCGAAGGTGCTCAGCCTGCGCGCCCTGGTCACCAACTTCGGCGCGACGACGACCATGTGCCTGGGGGCGATGATCGGTGGTGGCTGCACCACCGGCGCCTTCATCGCGGCGTGGCCGACGCTGTCGCTGGGGAGCTTGGCGATGGCCGGGACCTTCTTCGCGGTCTCGATGGCCGTAGGGAATGGCCGCTTGCTCCTCACCCGCAGCCTGGATCTGGATAAGGCCCAGACGCTGGGCGATCGCGTCTACGACTGAGGCACCCATGCACAGCTCTGTACGACTCCTCTTCGCCGCCGCCGCCATCGCCCTCGCGCTGGGGGCCTGGGCTCTTCATTCCGAGAACGTCGCTCTCCAGGCCGCCCTGGCAGGAGCTCGACCATGAGTATGGTGGAGCCGCTCCTGTGGAGCGTAGTTCTGGGCGGCCTCGCTGGGTTGAACCTCCAGGAGGGTCGCCGGCATCATGACCTCGAGGCCCAGGTCGCGCTGGCGCCCAAGGTGCTCTATCAACGCCTCGCCAAGTCTCAGGTGCAGTGGCAGATCGTCGACGTACGAACCGATCTGCGGGACGGCTACGAGGACGCTCACATCCCCGGCGCGCTGCCGTTCCCGAGCTGCGATCCAGCGTTGAGCCCGGAGGCCGCCAAAGGTCGGGCGCTGGCCTCGGTGCCCACGGTCATCGTGTCTGAAGACGGGAGCCCGGAGATCTTTGCCAAGTGCGCGAGCTACTTCACCAGCGCGCGCAACTTAGGCGGGGGCATGGCCGCCTGGAGCGAGGCCAACCTCCCCGAGGACACCGGTGAATATGTCCCGCCAAAGAGCTCGGCTGGCGGCGGCTGTTTGTGACCGACGGAGCGCAGGACCACCACCATGACCATTGATCGACGAAGCGTGCTTCGGAACCTTCTCGCCTTGGGCGCGGCCGGCGCAGCAGCCCCGGCCCTCGCCAAACGGGAGAAGGACCCCGAGCCCGTGCGCATCGAGGACGCCCGCGCCAACTATCCTGGGGGGAAGACCACCGAGGACATGTACCGCGCCGAGTTCTCCGAGACCTACGGGGACGGTGAGTCCCACGGCTACGCCTACCACTGCGTCAATTGCCAGGGCAATTGTGCCTGGGAGGTCTGGGTCAAGGACGGTAAGGTCACCCGCGAGAACCAGAGCGCTCAGTACCCGCAGCTCGCCGAAGATATCCCCGACGCCAACCCGCGCGGCTGCAATAAGGGTGTGCAGCACTCCCAGGTCCTCTATGAGGCCGATCGGCTCCTCTACCCGATGCGCCGCACGGGTGCCCGCGGCGAGGGCAAGTGGAAGCGCATCAGCTGGGACGAGGCCATCACCGAGGTCGCCACCCACCTCTACGAGACGATGCTGGAGAAGGGGCCCGCCGGGAACTATGTCCACATCGGCGCGGGCGTGCTCACCGAGGCCCGCGCCGCTTCGGTCAAGCGCCTCGGCAGCCTGCTGGGGGCCGTGCGACCCTATATCGCCAGCTATGTCGGCGACATGTTCCCCGGCGTGTCTCTGGTCTACGGGGAAGGGAACATCGGCTGCACCTTCGACTTCATCTACAAGGCCAACGTCAACATCTTCTGGGGCTGTAACCCCAATACCTCCCGCATCCCAGACGCGCACTATCTGTGGGAAGGGAAGTACAACGGCTCGAAGATCATCGTCATCACCCCCGAGTTCAGCTCTACCGCGATCCACGCCGACCTCTGGGTCCCCGTGAAGCCGGGCTATGACGGTCATCTGGCCCTCTCGATCATCGAGCGCATGGTCTCGGCCAAGCTCTATGACGCCAAGTTCCTCTCGACGTTCACCGATCTCCCGCTCCTGATCCGGCGGGACAACCACCAGCTCCTCCGGGCCAGCGACGTCGATCTGTCCGACGCCCGCGTGGATCGCGCCAGCGTGGAGCGCTTCGGTCCCGATCAGGCCAAGCACCAAGAGATCTTCTTCTGCTTTGACCGCCGCCACGGAAAGATCGCGGCGCTGCCCGGCTCCCGCGGCTCGAGCGTCGAGACCCTGCGCCTCGAGGATCTGGGCTGGAGCCTCGAACCCTCGCTGGAGGGGAAGTGGAAGGTCCGGCTGAGAGACGGAAAAGAGGTCGAGGTCACCACCGTGTTTTCGGATTGGCGACCCAGCCTGGCGCCCTTTCGGGCCGACAAGATCCAGGCCCAAACCGGGGTGCACCCCGCCGTCGTGGATGAGCTGGCCAAAGACCTGGCCAAGGCCAAGGTCGCGCTCATCACCATGGGCTTCGCCGTGGGCAAGCACTTCAACGGGCTCCTATCTCAGCGCGCCATCGCCTCCTTGACCGCCTTCTCAGGGCGCCTCGGGCCCACGGGGGGCCTGAACACTGAGAACGAGTGGAACATCACCGGGCTGGCCGGGCTCTCCGGCTTCGATGGTCGTTATACGCACCGCTTCGCTTCGGGCTTCGTGTCAGAGTTCATGCTGGGCGACGGCTTCGACGACGTCAGCACCCACTATCGTTCGGAGGATATCGAGGCCTCGACCGGCAAGACCATGGAGGCCTACGAGAAGGAGGCCCGGGCCATGGTACAGACGGGCGCGGGCGACGCAGGGGAGAAGGTCGGGAAGCCTTGGTGGCCCGAGACCGAGACCTTCCTCCTGTTCGCCGACTCCCGCTTCCGGCGAAACAAGGGCAACTACCAGGAGGCCTTCCTCAAGAAGGCCAAGTTCCTGGCCTACGGGGACTTCCGGCTGAGCGACTTCGCCAACTATGCCGACGTTCTGCTCCCTTGCACGACGCCCTATGAGTCTTGGGATATTCGCACCAACCCCGGCTACCATCGCTTCGCGAACCTGGCGATCCCTCCCGCGGGATTGAAGAAGATCGGAGAGTCCAAGTCGGAGTGGGAGATCTCCACGCTGATCGTGGAGAAGATCCAAGCGATCGCCCAGGCTCGCTACGCTGCCACCAAGGACGAGCGCTTCCTCAAGATCCCGGACCCGAGCCACACCCAAAACGGCTTCCATCTCATGAACGACCTGGTCACTGAGTACACCCAGGGTGGGAAGCTCCGCACGGACCGGGACGCGGTGGAGTACGCCCTCGAGCACGTCGATCAATTCAAGCCCAACAACCCGAAGACCATGGTGGAGCGGGGGGGCTTCTTGACCCTGAATGAGAAGGCCGGCAAGTCCTCGCCGCTCTACCAGAACAAGCCGTACAACACCTTCGAGTCGAACCTCTTCCTCCACGAGCACTTCGAGACGCTCACCGGACGCCTGACCTTCTACGTCGATCATCCGCTGTGGATCGAGGCCGGGGCGCACGTGCCTACGGCGCAGACACCGCTGCGCCCCAAGCGCTTCCCTTATTTGCTGATGACCCCCCATGCGCGCTGGTCGATCCACTCCACCTACAAGACCTCGCCGATCTTGCTGCGGCTGCAGCGCGGCAAGCCTTACGTGATGATCAACCCGGCGGTGGCCGCCCAGAAGGGCATCGCCGACGGTGATGACGTGAAGATCAAGAACGATCTAGGTGAGGTCGTGCTCATGGCCAAGCTGGCGAGCATGGTGCCGCCGGATGCGTTGGTGATGGAGCACGGCTGGGAGCCCTACATGTATAAGGGAAAGAAGGGCCACAACCTGCTCAACGCCGACCTGCTCAGCCTCCTCGAGCTCACCGAGGGCTGGGGTCACCTGAAGTTCGGCACCAACTGGGACGGGAATCAGCACGCCTATCAAGCCACCGTCGATCTGGTGAAGGCTTAGGTCTGGGGGAGCTCATGTCGAAGCGTCAGCTCGCGATGGTGATGGATCTGAACAAATGCATTGGCTGCCAGACCTGTACGGTGGCCTGCAAGACTCAGTGGACCAACCGCAATGGCCGCGAATACATGTACTGGAACAACGTGGAGACCAAACCCGGGGCGGGCTATCCCCGGAAATGGGAGGATATGGGGGGTGGCTTCGACGCCCAGGGCAACCTCCGCGAGGGAGAGGTAGCGACCCGCGCCGACTACGGCACGCCTTGGGACTACAACCTCGACGAGGCCGGGCGGGGCCAGGAGATCGTGGCCCAGAGCGCGCTCAAGAACGGACCCAACTGGGACGAGGACGTGGGCGCGGGCGATTTTCCGAACTCATACTACTTCTATCTTCCGCGGATCTGTAACCACTGTTCCAACCCCGGGTGCCTGGCGGCCTGCCCCCGGCAAGCGATCTTCAAGCGGGACCAGGACGGCGTGGTGCTGGTCGATCATGAGCGCTGCGAAGGTCTGCGCTACTGCATCGCCGGCTGCCCTTACAAGAAGATCTACTTCAACCCCAAGCTCTTCAAGTCTGAGAAGTGCATCTTCTGCTTCCCCCGGATTGAGAAGGGGCTCCCGCCGGCCTGCGCGCAGCAGTGCGTGGGCCGGATTCGTTTCGTCGGGTACTTGGACGATACGGAGGGCCAGGTCTATCAACTGGTGCACAAGTATAAGGTGGCACTCCCGCTCCACGCGGAATACGGCACCGTCCCCAACGTGTACTATGTCCCCCCGTTGCCGGGACCGCCGAAGTTCGACGCCCACGGCAAGCCCATCCCCGGGAGCGAGCGCATCCCCATCCCCTATCTGGAGAGCCTCTTCGGGCCCGGCACCCGCGCGGCGCTCGCCACGGTCGAGGCCGAGATGGCGAAGAAGAAGGCCGGCCAGCCCTCGGCGCTGTGTGACCTCCTCATCGCTTACAATCACTCCGAGATGTTCCGGATCGGGCCGGCGACCGCCACGGGGCTGGTGCAGATCGGGCGACGGGGCATCAAGTCGGTGGCGGAGCAGCGATGAGAGCGCTGAGCACCGGCCTGCTCTTGCTCCTGGCCCCCGCGGGCGAGAGCTGGGGCGACGCGGGCGACGCGCGCTTTCTCAGCCAGGAGGCCTTGGTCGCCGTAGCGTCGGCGGGCGCGGTGGTCGCGGAGGCCACGGCCCCGGTCTGGGACACTATCCCGGGCAACGAGGTGAAGCTGAACCCACAGCACACCGTGGCGCTGCTCGACCGCCAGGCCAACGCCGCGCTGAGCAGCAGTGGGCCGCTGATCTTGACGGTGCGCGCCGCCTACGACGCGCGAGACCTGGCCGTCGCGCTCGAGTGGGCCGATGGTTCGGAGAGCCGCGCCTCACCCACCGATCCAGGGATGTTCGGGGACACCGCGGCGCTGGAGATCCCCGAGCGCTTTGGCGCGGGGCTGCGGCTGCCTTACATCGGGATGGGAGACGCCGCAGCGCACGTCCGGCTCAGCATGGCGCGCGCGCTCGATGCGGGGACGGACACCCGAGCGTTGGTGGCGGCTGGCTTTGGGAGCTCGACGCGCACTGGAGCCCCGGTGTTTCGGGCGTCGATGCGCTACGACTCCAAGCGGGCCCGCTGGCGGGCCGTGTTCGTGCTCCCTTTGGTCGGTGAAGCGCAGGACCTGAGGCGCGGCCTGGTCCCGATCGCCTTCGCCGTCTGGGACGGGGCGAAGAACGAGCGCGGGGGCAACAAGGCCCTCTCGCGGTGGAAGTTCCTCCGGCTGGCCCGCTGGGAGCTAGAGAAGGACTATCTCGATGAGTTGAGCTTCGGTTATGGCTCAGGTGATCTCGGGGACCCGGCGCGGGGCAAGCAGCTGGTGGAGGGCATCTGCGTGGCCTGCCACCGGATCGGGGAGAAGCAGCTCGCGCCCGTGGGAATGGCGCCGGAGCTCACGGGGGTGGGCCGGATCGCGGCGCCCTCGTACCTCCGCAGCTCGCTGCTCGATCCTAGCGAAGTCCTCGTACCCTCTCCCAATCCGAACCGTCACTATCAGGCGGGGACCTTGGACGGCACGGGAGCGCACCCGAACAACGGGGCCTACTCTTGGTGGCAGCTCGACCCAACGGGCAAGCAGATCTCCAAGATGCCGTCGTTTTCTACGATGTCGAAGGAAGACATTGCGGCGATCGTCGCATATCTTAGTTCCCTATGAAGCACCCCGCGAAGATCATCCTCTGCGCCGTGCTCCTGGCCGGTCCGGCTGGTGCTCTCGACCTCGGCGAGGAGGTGGAGGTTACCTCGGGCTCCGTCACTGGGCTCAGCTGCGCGCTGGAGGCGCAGAAGGGCGCGGACCTAGCGGTGCTGGGCTCCTGCCCGCTCTCCGAAGCGCGATCTGAGATCGTCGTCTTCGACGTGGCGGAGAAGCAGATCTACCGGCTCTCGACCAAGAAGGTCTTTCGCTACGAGCTGGAGAAGGCCTACGGGGGTGGCAGCATCGACTTTTCGGGCAAGGTCGTGGCGATCGACAAAAAGACCGGCATCGCCACCGTCGACGTCGGGGAGTACTCAGTGAATCGCAAGCCCAAGCCGGGCGCCTTCAAGGGTTGCCTGTGAGCCTGGACCGCCGAGAGTTTCTGCGGGCCTCCGCGGCGCTGGGAGGGCTCTCGCTCGTGCCGCGGCTGGCAGGAGCGGGTGAGGAAGGGCAGTTGATCGAGCTCGCCCAGCGGCCCCCCAACTATGAAGCGGTCCGCTCGACCTTCCTGAGTCGGATCACCCCCGTGGAGCGCTTCTATATCCGGGGACACTTCGATACTCCCTCGGTCGATGCGGAGCACTGGCGCCTGCGCTTGTCGGGGCTCGTCGAGCGGCCGCTCGAACTATCGTTGCCTGAGCTCAAGAAGCTGCGGCAAACCACGGTGGAGGCGGTGCTCCAGTGCTCGGGTAACGGTCGTGCGCTGCACCGGCCCCGCGTTCCTGGCGTCCAGTGGACCCGAGGAGCGATGGGGAACGCCGAGTGGACCGGCGTGCGGCTGCGCGACGTCTTGGGGAAGGCCAAGCTGAAGAAGGGTGCGACGCACCTCTCGCTGCGCGGGCTGGATCTGCCGGCGATGGACAGCGCTCCGGTGTTCTTGCGCGGGATACCGCTGGAGAAGGCCCTCGATGAGGACACGCTGATCGCGCACAGCATGAATGGTCGACCGCTGGCCCCGCACCACGGCGCGCCGGCCCGGCTGGTGGTCCCGGGCTGGGTGGGGGACGACTGGGTGAAATGGCTCAGCGAGCTCGCGGTGCTGGCGGAGGAGCCCAAGGGCTTCTTTTACGAGACCGCCTATCGATTCCCGAAGACTCCGGGGCCGCCCGGGCAGGCCGTCCCGCCGGAGCAGATGGTCCCGATGACGTCCCACAATATCAAGTCGATCATCGCCAGCCACGAGCCCGGTCAGCGCCTGACCGCCGGGCCGCAAACGATCCGAGGCATGGCCTTCGGCGGGGAGTCCCGCGTCCGAAAGGTGGAGGTCACGATCGACGGCGGGCAGCACTGGCAGGACGCGCGCCTCGTCGGGCCCGCGACCAAGTATGGGTTTCGGGAGTTTCACTTCGAATGGAAGGCCACCGCCGGGAAATGGAGGCTGGCCAGCCGCGCGACCGACGAGGCCGGCCAGGTGCAGCCCGAGACCCCGGTCTGGAACCCCAGCGGCTACCTATACAACGCCGTCGATCCCTTCGACGTCGAGGTGCTGCCATGAGGCGGGTCCTCAGCCTGTGGTTGCTGCTCGGCGCGTGCAGCGACGGCCGGCACGTCGAGCCGCCGAAGCCCTCCGACCAGGTCCACACCGCCAGCGCTGCCCAAGCCAAGGTCCCGGCGTTTCCGCCGTTGCCCCAGGAGCGGCTCCTCGCGGGGCAATTTCCGGATGGTGCTGAAGAGATGAACCTTCTGCGCTCGCGCTGCGTGATCTGCCACGGGCTCGAGTACATCACCCAGCAGCGGCTGACGCCCGCGCAGTGGGACAAGACGATCGCCAAGATGAGGAAGTGGGGCGCGCCG
>Ga0154020_10003083_pt1 | contig 20185 bp, 11 predicted proteins | sample Klosneuvirus_201_FD_109709 | JGI IMG/M metagenome (GOLD analysis project Ga0154020, IMG submission 109709) | Active sludge microbial communities from wastewater, Klosterneuburg, Austria - Klosneuvirus_20160825_MG | ecosystem: Engineered > WWTP > Aerobic digester > Activated sludge | place... | reverse complement strand
CGGCGGCCGACAAGGTGGCCCGGCTCTTCGCGCAGATGGCGCGGGAGGTGGGGGTCGGCTCGGGCATGTCGTCCGGGATCATGCCCGCCGTGGGGGCGGTGCCGGCCCCGGCGGGGGCGCCCCCGCCGGCCGTCGTGGGGGCGCCGCCGGCCTCCCTCGACGACCTGGTGGCGCGGGTCAAGCGGGGCGAGACGGCCGAGGTCGCGGCCCAGGACCCCACGGCGGGCCCGAACCTGGGCCGCTTCGGCCGCTACGTGCTCATGGAGGAGATCGGGCGCGGCGGCATGGGCGTCGTCTACCGGGCCCGCCACGCCGACTTCGAGCGCTACTTCGGCCTGAAGGTCATGCTCGCGGGCGCGCTGGCCGACGACACCGCCCGGCGCCGCTTCCTCCACGAGGCGGAGGCGGCGGCGGCCCTCGACCACCCGGCCGTCGTGCGCGTCCACGACTGCGGCGTCGTCGACGGCCGGGCGTACATCGCCATGGACCTCACCGAGGGGCGCCCCTTCACCGAGGTCTACCGCGACGAGTCGCGCCCCCTGGACGAGCTCCTGGCCCTGTTCCTGGACGTCGTGCGCGGCGTCCACTACGCCCACTCGCGCGGGATCATCCACCGCGACCTGAAGCCCGAGAACGTCATCGTCGACCCGAAGGGCCAGCCGCACATCCTCGACTTCGGCGTGGCCAAGCGCGTCGGCGAGGCGTCGGGCCTCATCACCGTGGCCGGCGAGCTGGTGGGCACGCCGGCCTACATGCCCCCCGAGCAGGCGGAGGGGCGCGGCAACGACATCGACACGCGCAGCGACGTCTACGCGCTCGGGGCCTCGCTCTTCGAGGTCGTGACCCGCGGGCGGCTGCCCTTCGAGGGCAAGACGGTCACGGACACCCTGACCCGCATCCTCCTCGAGGACCCGCCCTCGCCGAGCGCGCTCCGCCCCGGGATCCCGTGGGAGGTCGACGCGATCGTCCTCAAGGCGCTCGAGAAGAAGCGCGAGCGGCGCTACCAGTCGGCCGCCGACCTGGCCGAGGACCTGTCGCGGTACCTCGACGGGCAGCCGATCCGCGCCCGCCAGGCGACCTTCGGCTATCGGGCCCGGAAGTGGTTCGCCCGCCGCTGGCCCTACGTCGCCGGCGTGGTGACGGTCGCGAGCGTGTCGCTCGGCGCCGCCGCGGTGTCGGTCTCGAAGCGGCGCGCCGACGTCGTGTGCTTCACAGGCGAGGGCGACGCGGCCCTCGAGCGGGGGGACACCCGCCTGGCGATCGAGCGCTACGCCCACGCGCTCGCCCTCGACGAGGACGACGTCCGGGCGTCGGTCGGCCGCGAGCGGGCCAACGCCCAGATCGAGGAGTCGGAGCGGGTCGCCCGCCGCCTCCACGAGCAGCAGCAGGTGGCGGGCTTCCTGAAGACCGCGCTCGAGCGCGAGGCGGCCGGCGACCTGAAGGGGGCCCGGCAGGCCTTCGAGCAGGCCACCGCCTTCGAGCTCGCCCCCGAGGAGGCCCGCGCCGGCCGCCGCCGCGTCGAGGAGGCCCTGGCCGCCCAGGCCAAGGCCCACACCGACGAGTCGCTGGCGGCGGCCGACACCGACCGGGCCCAGCGCTACGAGCGCGAGGCGACGGCCCACCAGGCGAAGGGCGAGCTGGACCTGGCCAGGGCGAGCCTCCTCAAGGCCCTGGCCTTCGGCTCCACGACGGCCGCCGAGGGGCTCACGCGCCTCGAGGAGCAGCTCCTCGCGGCCCGCGTGACCGAGGTCCAGGAGGCGGTCCGGCGCCAGGGGGCCGAGAAGGCCCGGGCGCTCGTGCAGGAGGGGCAGCGGGCCCTCGACGAGGACGAGCTCGAGCCCGCCCGGCGTGCCTTCCTCCAGGCGCTCGGCTTCGACGGCACCAGCCAGGCCGCCCAGGAGGGGCTCCTCGAGATCGACCGGCTGCAGCGCGGCCGCCAGAGCCAGCTCGAGCGGGCGGCCCGGGTGCGCCAGACCGCCGAGCAGATGCGCCTGGCCCGCGAGAACCACGGGCGGGGCAGGACCCTCTTCCGGCAGGGCGAGGACGGCGACGCCGTGCGCGAGGCCTACTTCCAGTCGCTCGACGCCTACGACAAGGCGCTGTTCGTCGTCCCCGACCACGAGGAGGCCCGCCGCGAGCGCGCCGCCGTGGCCCTCGAGGTCTCGGTGATCCTCCGCGACGAGGGGCAGTACGAGCTGGCCGACTTCCTCCTGCGCGGCGCGGGGGGCCAGGCGGCGGCCCCGCCCGAGCTCCCCCAGGACCCGCACCTCGTGGTCGTCGAGGGCGACAAGGTGAACATCCGCCGCGCCTTCGGGGGCGTGGTCCGGTTCCTCCCCACCCGGGTCTTCGACCGGCTGCGCGAGCACGTCCAGGCCCGCGGCCGCGGTCGGTTCCGGGTCGAGGTCCAGGTCCGCTCGGAGATCACCGCGAGCATCCCCCCGGCGATCCACGCCAAGGGGCTGTGGCTCCGGGTCGAGGACACGGTGGCCCACACCGTGACCCCCGTGGTGAAGATCGAGTTCGAGGGCGGCCCGTACCTCCGCCAGGTGACCGTCGACGCGCGGGGTCGGATCGTGGCCCCCTTCGAGCGCTCGCGCGACCTGCCCTGGGCCCGCTACGTGGAGCAGGCGGAGACGACCGCCAGGCGGCTGCTGACGGAGCTGGAGGCGAAGGCGAACCGCTGACGCCCGCCTGGACATCGGGCCGACCACCGAGAGCTTCCCCTGGGACCTCGTCGCCCTCGATCCTTCCATGAACCAGCTGACCCACGCGACCATCGGGGCAGCGATGGAGGTTCATCCCCACCTCGGCCCATGGTTCATCGAGAACGTCCATGAAGAGGCCCTGTGCATCGAGCTCAACGCTCGCGGTATCCGCTTCGAGCGGCAGAAGATCGTGGCCATCGAGTACAAGGGCCAATGCGTCGGGGAAGGGCGCCTGGACCTGCTCGTGGACGGCAAGCTGCTGGTCGAGCTCAAGGCGGTCCGCGAGCTCACGCCGGTCGACATGGCCCGAGTGCTCTCGTCCCTGAAGATGATCGATCGCCCGCTGGCCCTCCTCATGAACTTCAACGTGCCCGTTCTCAAGAACGGCCTACGCCGCCTCATCCGCACCCTCAAGGGCGACGCCTTCGAACCTGAGTAAGGTCGGCCTCATCGGCTCGCTGGCCATGAATGCGCCCGATAGCGCGCTCTCTCGATCGGGGGGGGCGTTGGCGAGTCCAAGGCGCGTCTCCACGGGGAACGCCGGATGCGGGACATCCGCACGTCCGGTGTGGCGAGGGGGAGCGGAGATCGACTGCACGGCCGTAACCATGCGGCACCGGCGGGAAACCAGCCGGCAAACGGCGGGCGAATCTCGGGCCTACACGGAAGGTCTCCGCTCCCTACTCGACTGGTTGAACATCTTCCTCCGCGGCCTCTGCTCCCCTCTCTTGCTCCGCGGTTGACTTCGATTGCTCCGGAACGACGAGGGCCGCGCTCGCGCGCGGCCCTCGCCCTCTCTGCGGCTCGACTCGACGGCTAGTCGTCGTCGTCGTCGACCATGGGCCCGGACTCGCCCAGGATCCCGGCCGCGCCCAGCCCGCCGCCGAGGCCGCTCGTGAGCGCCTCGAGGGTGGCGGCGGCGATGTCCGCCGCCGAGGTCATGGGCGCCGAAGCGACGACCGGGGCCTCGTGGGCCGCGCGGGCCTCGGCGGCCGCCAGCTCCTCCTCGGAGACCAGCTTCTCGACGACCTTGTCGTTGTACGCCCGGTGGCCCGTGCCGGCCGGCACGAGGTGGCCGAGGATGACGTTCTCCTTGAGGCCCAGGAGGTCGTCGGTCTTGCCCGCGAGGGCGGCCTCGGTCAGGACCTTCGTCGTCTCCTGGAAGGAGGCCGCCGAGATGAAGGACTCGCTGAAGAGCGAGGCCTTCGTGATCCCGAGGAGGAGCGGCTCGGCGGTCGCCGGCTTACCGCCGCGCCGCTTGACCTGCTCGTTGCCGCTGCGGAACTGGAACTTGTCGATCACCTGGCCCGGCAGGAACTCCGTGTCGCCCGGGTCGACGACCTGGACCTTGCGGAGCATCTGCATGACGATGATCTCGATGTGCTTGTCGTCGATCGTCACGTTCTGCGAGCGATAGACGCCCTGCACCTCGTTCAGCAGGTACTGCTGGAGGGTCTCCGGCCCGGAGATGCGCAGGATGTCGTGGGGGATGAACGCCCCCTTGGTCAGGGCCTCGCCCGCCCGGACCCGGTCGCCCGTGTGGACGCGCAGGTGCCGGCCGTGCTGGTAGACGTGCTCACGCTCCTCGCCCGACTCGCTGCGGACGATGATCGTGCCCTTGCCGCGCTTCTTCGGCCCGATCTCGACGGTGCCGTCGATCTCGGCCATGACGGCCGTCTGCTTGGGCTTCCTGACCTCGAAGATCTCGCTCATCCGCGGCAGACCGCCGGTGATGTCCTGGGTGCAGCCGCGCTCGCGCGGCGTCTTCGCGACGAGCGTGCCCGGCACGATCGTCTGCCCCTCGGTGACCTCGATGTGGGCCCGCTCCGGGATCGGGTAGGTCGAGATCGGCTGACCGGTGTCCGAGTCCTGGATGATGATCGTCGGGTGGTGGTCGCCCTTGTGCTCGACGATCACCTTGCGCTCGACGCCCGTCGCCCGGTCGACCTCCTTCTTGTAGGTCACGCCCTCGATGATGCCCTCGTAGCCGACGACGCCGCCCTTGAGGGCGAGGATCGGCTCCATGTTCGGGTCCCACTCGAAGAGCACGGGCATCTTCTTGCCCTTCTGGACCAGCTCCACCCCGTCCTTGACGCGCACGAGCGCGCCGAGCGGGATGTCGTGGGTCTCGAGCGTGCGGCCCTTCTTGTCGAGGATGTGGATGCGGCCCTTGCCCTCGATCTCGACCAGGTTCTTCTCGACCATGACGACGTTGATCCGCTCGAAGGAGACGGTGCCCAGGTTGCTCACCCGGATCTCCGGCTCCTCGCGACGACCCGTCGCCACACCGCCGATGTGGAACGTGCGCATGGTGAGCTGGGTGCCCGGCTCGCCGATCGACTGCGCGGCGATGATCCCCACCGCCATGCCTTCCTCGACGAGCTTGAACACCGACAGGTCGGCGCCGTAGCAGAAGGCGCACACCCCGATGGGGGTGTCGCAGGTCAGGCTCGACCGCACGCGGATCTTGCCCTTCTTGCCGACGACCTCCTCGATGCGCTTGGCCTTGTCCTCGGTGATGAGCTCGTTGGCCGCGATGATCGTGTCGCCGCTGACGAGGTCCGCGATCGGGTCGCACGCCGTCCGGCCGCGCAGGTTGCGCCACAGGGGCACGATCGTGCGCTCGCCGTGGACGTTCGCGCCCTTGGTGATGCCGCGGGTCGTCCCGCAGTCACGCTCGTTGACGACGACGTTCTGGGCCACGTCGGCCAGCTTGCGAGTCAGGTAGCCCGAGTCGGCCGTCTTGAGGGCCGTGTCGGCCAGACCCTTGCGCGCGCCGTGCGTCGAGCTGAAGTACTCCAGCACGTGCAGGCCTTCGCGGAAGTTGGCCTTGATCGGCGTCTCGATGATCTTGCCCGACGGCTTGGCCATGAGGCCGCGCATGCCGGCCAGCTGGCGGACCTGCTGGGCCGAGCCACGCGCGCCCGAGCCCGTCATCATGTAGATGGGGTTCAGGTAGCGCTTGCCCTCGCGGGTGTCACCCTTGAGCTCCTCGAGCATCGCCTCGCCGACGGCCTCCGTGGCCTCCGTCCAGCGGTCGATGATCTGGTTGTAGCGCTCGAGCTCGGTGATGACGCCCTTCTCGTACTGCTTCTGGATCTGGTCGACCTGCTTCTGCGTCTTGTCGAGGATCTCGGCCTTCGACGAGGGCATCTTCAGGTCGTAGCAGGAGAACGAGATGCCGCCGGTCGTCGCGTAGCGGAACCCGGCGTCCTTGAGGTCGTCGAGGACGCGCAGGGTCGACTCGCGGCCGAGCATCTTGTGGCAGTCGGCGATGATCTCGCTGATGCGCGGCTTGCGGAGCGGGTAGTTGTAGATCGGCATGCCGTGCGGCAGCACGTCGAACAGCAGGCACCGGCCGACCGTCGTCTGGACGATGCGGTGGTGGTCCGGCTTCTTGAGCTCGCGCTCGCCCGACGCGTTCAGCTCCATGACCTTCACGCCCTCGGGCAGGCGCACCTTGACGCGGGTCTGGAGGATGACCTTGCGCTGCTCGTACGCCATGAACACCTCGTTCAGGCTGGCGTAGACGCGCTCCAGGTCCTCACCCTTCTCGCCCTCGACCATCTCGGTCAGGTAGTAGATGCCGAGCACGATCTCCTGCGACGGGGCGATGATCGGCTGGCCGTTGGCGGGCGAGAAGATGTTGTTCGTGGCGAGCATGAGCGTGCACGCCTCGACCTGCGCCTCGAGGGACAGCGGCAGGTGCACGGCCATCTGGTCGCCGTCGAAGTCGGCGTTGAACCCCGTGCACACCAGGGGGTGCAGCCGGATGGCGTTACCCTCGATGAGCATGGGCTCGAAGGCCTGGATGCCCATGCGGTGGAGGGTCGGCGCGCGGTTCAGCATGACCGGGTGCTCGAAGATCACCTCCTCGAGGATGTCCCACACCTCCTCGTCCTTGCGCTCGAGCATCTTCTTCGCCGACTTGATCGTGTCGGCGTGGCCCATCTCCTTCAGGCGGCGGATGATGAACGGCTGGAAGAGCTCCAGCGCGATCTTCTTCGGCAGGCCGCACTGGTGGAGCCGGAGCTCCGGGCCGACGACGATGACCGAGCGGGCGCTGTAGTCGACGCGCTTGCCGAGCAGGTTCTCGCGGAAGCGGCCCTGCTTGCCCTTGATCATGTCGGTGATCGACTTGAGCGGGCGGTTGTTCGACCCGAGGACGGGCCGGCGGCAGCGGTTGTTGTCGAAGAGCGCGTCGACGGACTGCTGGAGCATCCGCTTCTCGTTGCGGATGATGACCTCGGGCGCGTTGAGGTCGAGGAGCTTCTTGAGGCGGTTGTTGCGGTTGATGAGGCGCCGGTAGAGGTCGTTCAGGTCCGACGTGGCGAAGCTCCCGCTCTCGAGGAGCACGAGCGGCCGGAGGTCGGGGGGGATGACCGGGATGACGTCGAGGATCATCCACTCGGGCCGGTTGCCCGAGTCCTTGAGCGCCTTGACCGTCTTCAGGCGCTTGATGATGTCCTTCTGCTTCTGCTTGCTGCGCGTCTCGCGGAGCTCGACGTAGAGGGTCTCGAGGACCTCGTCCATGTCCAGCCGCTCGAGGAGCTTCTTGACCGCCTCGGCGCCCATGCCGGCCTCGAAGGCGTCGCCGTACTGCTCACGCGCCTTGCGGTACTCCTCCTCGGTGAGGAGCTGCTTCGGCTGGAGCGGCGTGTCGCCCGGGTCGGTGACGATGTAGTCCTGGAAGTAGATCACCCGCTCGAGCGAGCTGGTCTTCTTGGCCAGCAGCGAGCCCAGGCGGCTCGGCATGGCCTTGAAGAACCAGATGTGCGCCACGGGCGCGGCCAGGTTGATGTGGCCCATGCGCCGCCGGCGGACGCGCGAGTGCGTGATCTCGACGCCGCACCGGTCGCACTTGATGCCCTTGTGCTTGATCCCCTTGTACTTCCCGCAGAAGCACTCCCAGTCGCGCTCGGGGCCGAAGATCCGCTCGCAGAACAGACCCTCCTTCTCCGACCGGTACGTGCGGTAGTTGATCGTCTCGGGCTTCTTGACCTCGCCGTACGACCAGCGCCGGATGTCGTCCGGGCTGGCGAGCTTGATCGTGACGCTCGCGATCTCGTTGATCCGGGCGGTCGGGTCACCGCCGCCGAAGCTCACGGCCCCCTGGCCGCCGGAGCTGGGAAAGAGGCTGGGCGCATCCACCATGTGTATCGCTCGCTTTCCTTGCTACTGGGGCCTAGAGCTGGTTGCTGGCCGGAACTCCACCACGACGGTTGAGCTCCATGTTGATGGCCAGACCCTTGATCTCGTTGCACAGCACGTCGAAGGACACGGGCGTCCCCGGCTCGAGGATGTTCTCGCCCTTGACCATCGACTCGTAGATCTTCGTGCGACCGTCGACGTCGTCCGACTTCACGGTCAGGAGCTCCTGGAGGATGCTCGCCGCGCCGTAGGCCTCGAGCGCCCACACCTCCATCTCACCGAAGCGCTGGCCGCCGAAGCGGGCCTTGCCGCCGAGCGGCTGCTGGGTGATCAGCGAGTACGGGCCGGTCGCGCGGGCGTGCACCTTGTCGTCGACGAGGTGGTGCAGCTTGAGCATGTAGGCGTAGCCGACCGTCACGTCCTGGTCGAACGGCTCGCCGGAGCGGCCGTCGTAGAGCCACTGCTTGCAGGTCGTGTCCGACCAGCCCGGGCGGCCGTCGTCGGTGTCCTTCTTGGACTCGGGGATCTTCTCGGTCCCCTCGATGACCTTGTCGACCATGGCCCGGGCCTCGTCGTGGGTCAGCCGCTCCGCGCGGTGCTCCTCGGCGATCCAGAACAGCTTGCGGATCTGGTGCTCGGACGCGCCGTCGAAGATCGGCGTCACGGCCTGGAACCCGAGGATCTTCGCGGCCCACCCCATGTGGGTCTCGAAGATCTGCCCGACGTTCATGCGCGACGGGAGGCCGAGCGGGTTGAGCAGGATCTGCACCGGGGTCCCGTCGGCGAGGTACGGCATGTCCTCCTTCGGCTGGACCTTGGCGATCACGCCCTTGTTGCCGTGCCGGCCGGCCATCTTGTCACCGACCGACAGCGTGCGGCGCGTGGCCACGTAGACCTTGACCATCTCGAGCACGCCCGTGGGCAGCTCGTCGCCGCGCTGCAGGCGGTTCTTCTTCCGCTCGCGCTCGGCGTCGAGGTCCTCGATGCGGTCGCAGTAGCGGGTCACGACCACCCGGAAGTTCTTCTTGCTCGGGCGGCCGTCGAACTCGAGGTCCTTGAAGGCCAGGAAGGCGCGCAGGTCGCGGGCCGGGAGGGTGGCCAGGAGCTGGCCGTCGATCAGCTCGCCCGTGTCCTTGCGCCGCACGTCGCCGCCGGCGACCTCGTGCATGGACGCGACCAGACGCTCGATCTGGGCGTTGATGAGCTTGTCGAACTCCTCCTCGAGGACGCGGATCTCACGCTTGATCCGGGCGCGCTCCTCCTCGGGGAGGTGCGTCTTGCGCTGGAACTTCTCGGCGCCGATGACGATGCCGGCCACGCCCGAGGGGACCTCGAGCGAGTCGTTCTTCACGTCCTCGCCCATGCGGCCGAAGATCGCGTGGAGGAGCTTCTCCTCCGGCGAGAGCTCCGACTTCGACTTCGGGACGACCTTGCCCACGAGGATGTCGCCGGGCGCCACGCGGGTGCCGACGCGGATCACGCCGTCCTCGGCCAGGTTCCTCAGCGCCTTCTCGGAGACGTTGGGGATGTCCCGGGTGAACTCCTCCTTGCCGAGCTTGGTCTCGCGGATCTCGATGTCGAACTCGTCGATGTGGATCGAGGTGTAGACCTCCTCGTGGATCAGCTCCTCGGAGACGATGATCGCGTCCTCGAAGTTGTAGCCATCGAAGCACATGAAGGCGACGAGGATGTTCCGCCCGAGCGCCATCTCCGCCTGGTGGGTGGCCGCGCCGTCGGCGAGGACCTGGCCCTTCTTGACCTTGTCGCCGACCATGACGATCGGCTTCTGGTTCAGGCAGGTGCGCTCGTTCAGGCCGACGAACTTGCGCATGGTGTAGACGTCGTCGTTGTCGATCTCGACCACGTCGGCCGTCGCGCGGGTGATCGTGCCGCCGCGCTGGGCGATCACGGTCATGCCGCTGTTCTGGGCGACGACGCGCTCCATGCCGGTCGCGATCGCCGGCGGCTCCGTGCGCAGGAGCGGCACGGCCTGGCGCTGCATGTTGGCGCCCATGAGCGCGCGGTTGGCGTCGTCGTGCTCGAGGAACGGGATCAGCGAGGCCGAGACGCCGACGATCTGGCGCGGGGAGATGTCGATGAACTCGATCTCCTTCGGGTCGACGAGCTCGAACTCGCCGTGCACCCGGGCCATGACGTGCTCGCCCTGGATCTTCTTGCTCTTCTGGTCGATCGCCGTGTCGGCCGGCGCGAGGATGATCTGGTCCTCCTCGTCGGCGCGCAGGAACCGGATCTCGCCCGTGAGCTTGCCCTGCTTCACGACCTGGTAGGGCGTGACGAGGAAGCCGTAGTCGTCGAGGCGGGCGTAGATCGAGAGCGACGCGATCAGGCCGATGTTCGTGCCCTCGGGGGTCTCGATCGGGCAGATGCGGCCGTAGTGCGAGATGTGGACGTCGCGCACCTCGAAGCTGGCGCGCTTGCGGTTGAGGCCGCCCGGCCCGAGGGCCGAGAGGCGCCGCTCGTGGGTCAGCTGCGCCAGCGGGTTCGTCTGGTCGACGACCTGCGAGAGCTCGCCGCGCCCGAAGAAGTAGTCGATCGCCGAGCTGATCGTCTTGCTGTTGATGATCGAGCGCGGGGTGAGGTTCTGCTCCTCGAGGATCTGCATGCGGTCGCGGACGGTGCGCTTGAGCTTGAGGAAGCCCTTGCGGAACTCGTCGGCGGCCAGCTCGTCGACCGTGCGGATGCGGCGGTTGCCGAGGTGGTCGATGTCGTCGAGCTCGGCGCCCGAGCTCGGGTCACGCAGGCCGATGAGGTACTTGATCGCCGCGACGAAGTCGTCCTCGGTCAGGGTCTGCTGCTCGGCAGGGACCTCGAGGCCGAACTTGCGGTTGATGCGGAAACGGCCGACGCGCCCGAGGCGGTACTTGTTGTCGTTGTTGAACTTGTCGGCGAAGACCTCCTTGGCCTTCTCGAGCTGGGGCGGGTTGCCCGGCCGGAGGCGGAGGTAGATCTTGAGGAGGGCCTCCTCGTGGCTGCGGGTCGGGTCCTCCTTGAGCGTGTTGAGGATCAGCCAGTCCTTGACCTCGTCGATGACCTCGACGGTCTCGAGCTTCAGGTCCTCCTTCAGCTCCTGCGCGAGGCGCTCGGTGATCTCACCGCCGCCCTCCAGCTTGATCTCGCCCGTCTCCGGGTCGACGATGTCGCTGACGACGACCTTGCCCTTGATCTTGTCGATCGAGTCGCGCCCGCTCATCTTCACGATGTTGGTCTCGTAGAAGCGGCGGATGATCTCCTCGTTCGAGTCGTACTTCTCGAACAGCGCGCGGAGGAGCGTCGTCACCGGGAACTTGCCCGACTGGTCGATGCGGACGGTCAGCGTGTCCTTGCGGGAGACGATGAGCTCGATCCAGCTGCCGCGCTCGGGGATGATGCGGCACTTGTGGTGGATGCGGTCGGAGCTGTGGATCTCGCGGTCGAAGTCGACGCCCGGCGAGCGGTGCAGCTGGCTGACGATGGCGCGCTCGGCGCCGTTCACGATGAACTCGCCGCCGCCGATCATCTTCGGGATCTCGCCGAGGTACACGACCTCCTCGAGCTCCTCCTCGCCGCGCACCAGGCGCACGCGGATCTTGAACGGCATGCCGTAGGTCAGCCGGAGCATGCGGCACTCGTCGGCCGAGTAGCGCGGCCGGCCGAGCTCGTAGCCCAGGTACTCGAGCTTGTTGCGCCCCTCGTAGCTCTCGATCGGGAAGATCTCGCGGAGGATGGCCTCGAGCCCGATGTTCTCGCGCTCCTCCTCCGGGACGTCGATCTGGAGGAACCGCTCGTAGCTGGCGGTCTGCAGCTCCATGAGGTTCGGAGGCGGCATGACCTCCGTGACCTTGCCGAAGCGCTTGATGTCCTGGGTGAGGGGCGCTTCCTCGGGGACGGCCTGCATGGGCTCCACGGTGGGCTCCTTCGCTTTGCGCTCTGGGCGCATGGAGCGCCTTTGGGGCGCTCGTGTCGGGTCGCTCCGGTCGGGACACGCGTGACGCGCGTCGTAGAGGCACCGGCCGGGGGTCGAGAGTTATCGCAGGTGAATGACGGAATGAGAAGCGAGAAGAACGAAAACGGCGGGGCGGCCACAGTGACCGCTCGGTTTCGGGGAGGCACTTCGCGACGTGCGCTACGTCGCCATCGTGCCTACACCCGGACCGAACGGCCGCGTGACCGCGACCCGCCGTCGCTTCAGGAGCTCGCGCGTAGGCGAACCCCTGAAGGTTTCCGTGTTGTAGGACCCGGGCGAGGGCCGGTTCGATGCGCTGGTCCGGCCAGCCGCTCGCCCAGGGCGTGAGATACTACTTGATCTCGACCGCGGCGCCAGCCTCCTCGAGGACCTGCTTCGCCTTGTTCGCGTCGTCCTTGGTCATCTTGGCCTTCAGGGTGACCGGGGCCTTGTCGACCAGGTCCTTGGCGGCCTTCAGGTCGAGGTTCGTGATGCCACGGACCTCCTTGATGACGGCGATCTTCTTCTGGCCAGCGTCCTTGAGGACGAGGTCGAACTCGGTCTTCTCGACCGGGTCCGCGCCAGCCGACGGGCCCGCCGGGCCAGCCGCCATCATGACCGCGCCACCCGACGCCTTGACGTCGAACTTGGCCTCGATCGCCTTGACCAGGGCGCTCAGGTTCAGGACCGTCATCTTCTCGACGATCCCGACGATCAGCTCGCTCTTGTCCGTGTCGTTCAGGCCGTTGGCCTTCTCGAGCAGCTCCGTAACCGCCATGACATCCTCCGAAACGGGCCCATCGTCCCGTGTGCTTGTAGGCCTACACGCTGGCAGGCCGGACCTAGAAATCGCCCTCGTTGCCAGGTCCGTCCTGACGACGTGGGCCCGTGTGCTCAGCACCTCGCAGCGCGCAGGACGACCGACGTCCCGCAGCCGCGCGGCGCGTGTGATTACTTGGGGGCCGCCTCTTCGCGCTTCGTCTTGACCGCGTCGATGGCGTAGGCGAACCGGACCACGAGCTCGTTGAGCGTCGCGGCCATCTTCTGGATCGGGGCCTGGAGCACGTTGGCCAGGTCGGCCTGCAGCTCCTTGCGACCCTTGGCGCTCTTCAGCCCCTCGGCGGCCTTGGCCCCGAGGACCTCGCCGTCGAGCAGCGCGCCCTTGACCTCGACGACCTTGTCGCGGGTCTTCTTCTTCCACTCGGCGAACGCCTTGGCGCTCACGATCGCGGAGGCCGCGTCGCGCGAGTAGAGCACGCCCACCGGGCCGGCGAAGATCTTCTTCAGCTCTTCGACCTTGTAGCCCTTGGCCTTGAAGGCCTGGGTGGCGATCGCGTTCTTCACGACCGTGTACTCGAGCTTGAGCTTATGCATCTCCTTGCGGAACGCATAGGTCTTCTCGCTGTCGAGCATGAGCGTGTTGAGGAGCACGCCGCCGTCGACGCCCTGGAAGGACGTCTCCAGCTCGGCGCGCATGAAGTTCTTCAGTTCCTTGGACATGGCTCGCTCCGCTCTCTGCCTAGGAGGCCGTGTTCGCGAGGAAGCCGAGGTCGATCGCGACGCCCGGGCTCATCGTCGAGCAGATCGAACCACCGAGGACGAAGTTGCCCTTGGCGTTACTCGGCTTCAGCGTCTTGACGTGCTCGAGGAAGGCCATGATGTTCTCCTCGAGCTTCTTGTCCTCGAAGCTCCGCTTGCCGAACACGACGTGCAGGTTGCTGCCGTCGTCGACGCGGTACTTCGCCTTGCCCTTGCCGAACTCGCTCACGGCCTGCGCGACGTTCGGGGTGACCGACCCTTCCTTCGGGTTCGGCATGAGGCCCTTCGGGCCCAGGACCTTACCGAGCTTACCGACCACGCGCATCATGCCCGGGTGGGCCACGACGACGTCGAAGTCGAACCAGCCGGCCTCGATCTTCTTGGCCAGCTCGTCGCCGCCGACCTCGACCGCGCCCGCGTCGCGCGCGCTCTGCGCGTTCGGACCCTCGGCGAAGCAGATCACGCGGCGGCTCTTGCCGATGCCGTGCGGGAACACGAACGTGCCGCGCACCTGCTGGTCGGACTTCTTGGCGTCGACGCCGAGGAGGAGGTGGAGCTCCATCGACTCGTCGAACTTGGCGGCCTTGAGGGTCTTGACGAGCTTGATGCCCTCCGAGATCGACCGCTTCTGCAGGCGGTCGCCGCGGGTGGCCTTCGCAGCGCGGTAGCGCTTGCTGGGCTCGAAGGTCCTGTTGAAGCGCTTGCCCTTCGGCTTCTCGGCGCTGGATTCCTTCGCGGCCTCGACCGCGGCGTTCACCGCGTTGGTGGTCGCCGCGCGGGCGCGGGCCTCTTCGGCCCGGTCTTCATCAACCATTCGCTACTCCATCCCGGTCCAACCGCACCCGGTCGAGTCACGCCCTCGCGGGCGCGAAGCTCACCGGACGCTCCCGGGCGTCCTGCTTGTCGTTGCTCGCTCCCCGGAGGGAGCGAGCGCCCACTCCCCGGAGGGGAGCAGGCGGAGAGTCTACGGGAAAACCTAGACGATCTCGATCCCCATGGAGCGAGCCGTGCCGGCGACGACCTTGAAGGCCGCCTCCTCGTTGAAGCTGTTCAGGTCCTGCATCTTCATCTTGACGATGTCGGCGACCTGCTGCTTCGTGACCTTGCCGACCTTGTCCTTGTTCGGGACGGCCGAGCCCTTGGCGACCTGGGCGGCCTTGGCCAGGAGCACGCTGGCGGGCGGGCTCTTGGTGATGAACTGGAAGGAGCGGTCGGTGTAGACGAAGATCTCGACCGGGATGATGAGCCCGGGCTTGTCCTTCGTCTGATCGTTGAACTGCTTGACGAACTGGCCGATGTTCACGCCGTGCTGGCCGAGGGCCGGACCGACGGGCGGCGCCGGCGTGGCCTGGCCACCCGGGCACTGGAGCTTGATCTTGGCCTTGAGTTCCTTGCCAGCGGCGGCGGGAGGAGCCATGTCTCTAATTCCTTGGCGCGTAGAGCCTCAGCGGCTCAACGCTCCGGTTGAACCTTCTCGACCTTCCACACCTCGAAGTCGATCGGGGTGGGACGGCCGAAGACCATGATCGAGACCTTGACCATGCCCTTCTCGGGCATGAGCTCCTCGACCGAACCTTCGAAGTTCTCGAACGAGCCTTCCTTGACGCGGACCTGCTCGCCGAGCTCGAACTCGACGGTCGCGCCCGGCTCCTCGGCCTTGAGACGCTCGACCTGCGCGAGCATCTTCTCGACCTCGTCCGGGAGGAGCGGCTGCGGCTTGTCGGGCTCGTCGCCGGGGGCGACGAACTTGACCTGGCCCGGCGTGTCGCGGATGAGGTGCCACACCTCGGCGGGGATCTTGCCCGTCTCGTCCTCGACCTCGATCTCGGCCATGACGTAGCCGGGGTAGACCTTGCGCTCGACGGTCTTGCGCTGCCCGCCCTTGATCTCCGTGACCTTCTCCGTGACGACGAGGAGCTGCGAGATCATCGCCTGCAGGTCGTTCGTCTGGATGCGGCTCCAGAGCTGCTTCTTGACCCGGTTCTCCCGGTTGGTGCCGACGCGGAGCACGAACCAACGCTTGGCCATGCTGCTACGCCCCCCCGAAGATCTTGTCCCACAGGGTGTCCCAGGGGACCTGGTCCTTGAGGAGGACCAGCACGTAGTCGACGGCGCCGAGGTAGGCGGCCATGATGACCACGCAGACGCACACGATCAGCGACGAGGAGATGACCTCGTGCTGGGGCGGCCAGGAGACGTTCGTCATCTCCTTCTCGGTGTCGATGAGGAAGTCGACCACCTTGGGGTGGTTGGAGACGATGTAGATCCCCACGGAGAGGGCGACCCCGAGCGCGAGGCACAGGATCACGCGGGGGCTGAGCGGGAAGTCCGCTCCGAAGGCCCCGCTCGTGAGGTCGTCGGCCCAGAAGCCCGCAGCGAGGAACTCGTGCAGGCTGTAGACGCCGTACGCCATGGCGCCCGCCAGCAGCACGGCCACAAGGCCGCGGATGCGGGTCGCTTCTTCCGGCTTGTAGAGCTCGAGGGCCATTGGAGTGGGCTTCGTTCGTCTGGTGGGTTCAGGGGCGCGGGGATTCGAACCCCGAACCTACGGATTTGGAATCCGCCGCTCTACCGTTGGAGCTACACCCCTAGGGGATCGCTGCAGGGCGGCTTCTTGCGTCCTACTTCTTCCGCTCCTTGTGGAGCTGGTGCTTCCGGCACCGGTTGCAGAACTTCGTCAGCTCGAGCTTGGGCAGACCGCCCGAGAGCCGCTTGCTCGTGCGGTAGTTGCGCTCGGCGCACTCCCCGCACTCGAGCGTGATGAACCCGCGCTGACCGGCCTTCTTCTTCGCCACGACTCGCCTCTGACTCTGCACCCTCTGGGAGGGCGCCTCTGGTGCTGTTCTCGAACAAGGTCACGGGCCCGCTCGCGCGGGCCCGTGACCGGGTCTGTGTCTGGAGACCGGAGCTACTCGGTGATCTTGACGACCGAGCCGGCGCCGACCGTCTTGCCGCCCTCGCGGATGGCGAAGCGGAGCTTCTCCTCCATGGCGATCGGGCTGATCAGCTCGATGTCCACCTCGACGTGGTCGCCGGGCATGCACATCTCCGCGCCGCCCTTGAGCGTGGCCGTGCCGGTCACGTCGGTGGTGCGGAAGTAGAACTGCGGGCGGTAGCCGCTGAAGAACGGCGTGTGACGGCCGCCCTCGTCCTTCTTCAGGACGTAGATCTGGGCCGAGAACTTCTTGTGCGGGGTGATCGAGCCCGGCTTGGCCAGGACCTGCCCGCGCTCGATGTCCTCACGGCGCCAGCCGCGGAGGAGGAGGCCGACGTTGTCGCCGGTGATCCCCTCGTCGAGCTCCTTGCGGAACATCTCGACGCCCGTGCAGGCGGTCTTCTTGATCTCGGTCGACAGGCCGACGAGCTCGACCTCCTCGCCCTTCTTGATCTTCCCGCGCTCGATGCGGCCGGTGGCCACCGTGCCACGACCCTCGATCGAGAACACGTCCTCGACCGGCATGAGGAAGGGCTTGTCGGTCTCGCGGACCGGCGTCGGGATGAAGGCGTCGACCTCCTCCATGAGCTTCAGGAGGCCCTTCTCGGCCTCCGGATCGCCCTGCATGGCCTTGAGGGCCGAGATGCGGACGACCGGGGTCTTGTCGCCCGGGTACTCGTACTTGTTGAGGAGGTCGCGGATCTCCTGCTCGACCAGGTCGATCAGGTCCGGGTCGTCGACGGCGTCGACCATGTTCAGGGCGACGGCGACCGAGGGGACGCCGACCTGGCGGGCCAGGAGGATGTGCTCGCGGGTCTGCGGCATGGGGCCGTCGACGGCCGACACGACCAGGATCGCGCCGTCCATCTGCGCGGCGCCCGTGATCATGTTCTTGACGTAGTCGGCGTGCCCGGGGCAGTCGACGTGGGCGTAGTGGCGGTTCTTGGTCTCGTACTCGACGTGGGACACGGCGATCGTGATCACCTTCGAGTCCGAGCGGACCGTGCCGCCCTTGGCGACCGTGGCGTAGTCCTTGACCTCGATGTCCTTGAACTGCTTCGAGAGGACCTTCGTGAGCGCCGACGTCAGCGTCGTCTTGCCGTGCGAGATGTGGCCGATCGTGCCGATGTTCACGTGCGGCTTGTTGCGCTCGAACTTACCCTTGGCCATGTCGATCCCTCTGGTTCCGGCGGCTCGAGTGGAGGCGCGCCGGATTGTCGAAACCTGTTGTTGTGGGCCTGAGTGATTCAGGTCCAGGTAGGTGTTCCTGGAGTAGCTGCTGATGGGATTCGGACCCATGGCCTCGTCCTTACCAAGGACGTGCTCTACCAACTGAGCTACAGCAGCCGACGTGTTCTTGTTCTGGTGAGTGTGTCCTGCGTGTCTTCGAGAGGCCCGACGTGATCTCGACTCGAACCTCGCTGGCGTCGTTCAATGTCGTGAGAGCGGGCGATGGGACTTGAACCCACGACGAACGGCTTGGAAGGCCGACGCTCTACCACTGAGCTACGCCCGCGAAGGGTGTCTCGACTGCCCGTCTGGGCTGCTGGGCCGAGGAGGATTTGAACCTCCGAAGGCGTGAGCCAACAGATTTACAGTCTGTCCCGTTTGGCCACTTCGGTATCGACCCGTGTGTCTGTCTGCGTCTCCCCGGAACCCCCGAGGAGCATGTACGTCTGGAGCTAGCGGCGGGATTCGAACCCGCGACCCTCCGTTTACAAAACGGAAGCTCTACCCCTGAGCTACGCTAGCCAAAGAGCTACCGTCCCCCCGGAGGGGGGCGGAGAGAAGCGCCCACTTATACCCGGGGGGTACCCAGGCGCAAGCGGAATTCCACCGCGAAGGGGGGACCCCTCCTCGGCGGGCGCACAGCGTATCCGATGTCGCTCGGGCCGCAACCGCGGCGATGATCGGCCTGGTCCGGGGCTCACGAGGCGCTCGTCGGTCGTCAGCCCGAGGTCGCGCCGGCCTCGACGGGCGGGCGTCGCGTCGCCAGGACCTGCCCTTGGCCTGCGCTGCAACCCGAGAGGAACGGACAGGTTCGGCACGCGGTCCCGGGCGTGGCGGGGGCCTCGAGCCGGCGCCGGGCCTCGACGAAGCGGGCCAGGAGCCGGCGCGTCCCGGCCAGCGCGTCCGGCCCCACGTCGATCTTGACGGTCGTCTCAGGGACCAGGAAGGCCACGTGGGCCTCGGCCACCCGCTCGCCGAGGGCCTCGAGGGCCACGGCGTAGAGGCGGGTCTGCAGCGCGGGCGGATCGAGCCGGTCGGGGACCTCGAAGGCCGTGACCTCGGAGGCCTTGTAGTCGATCAGGACCCAGCCGGAGCCGCGCCGCTCATGGAAGAGGAGGTCCGTCTGCCCGCGCAGGAGGAGCGGGTCGCCCCCCGACTCGAGCCCTGGCACGGCCACCAGGAACGGCCGCTCGCGGATGACGACGGGGGCTGCGTGTGCCCGGAGACCCAGCTCGGAGTGGTCGAAGCCGCGCGCCAGCGAGATGGCGCGCGCCGCCGACCCCTCGAGCGGCTCCTGGTCGACAGCGACGCCCCGCTCGGCGGCGAGCTGGGCGAGCCGCTCGGCGACCCTGGCGGGCGACGGTCGCGTCCCGAGGGCGTGCGCCAGGACCTCGTGGACGACGATGCCCTCGACGTCGGCCGGGAGGTCGAGTCCAGGCCGGCGCGACGCGCCGCGCGCGGGCTCGGCGGCGGCCGAGTCCCAGCCGGCCGCGCGCAGCGCCTCGTCGGCCGGACAATGTGCGCGGGCGTCGTCGCACTGGAGGTCACCCACGACGTGCTCGAGGAGGTGCCTCCGCGGGCAGGTGGCCCAGGTGACGACCTCGCTGATCGTGGTGACCGAGGTCCCCTGGTCGAGCGGCGGCAGCCGCCCCTCCTCGGCGAGCTGCAGGAGCGCCTGGGCCTGGGCCTCGAGCTCGGGCTCGACGGCCGGCAGGGCGGGCCGCTCGCCGCGCGCCAGCGCCGCTGCCCGGGCGGCGTCCAGCACCGGCCGCGCGCCGGCGGCCGGCCCGAGGGGGCCCACGATCGGCGTCCCGTCGAGGTCGCTCGCCGTGTCGACCCGCCGCACCGGGATCCCGCTCGCCGACTCGACGCGCAGCGCCATGCCTCCCATGGCGGCGTCCTGCTCGCCGGCGGGCGGCCCCCTCCGCGCGCCGAGCCCGTTCTGGACCCAGGTGAGCCAGTCGCCCGTGCGCGTCGCCCGGTCGCTCTTCGCGCCGGCGAGGACGAGCTGGTCCTGGGCCCGGGTCATGGCCACGTAGAGGAGCCGCTTGCTCTCCTCGCGGGACCGCTCCTTCGCCGTCGCCGTATGGCGCGCCAGCGAGAGGGGGATCATCGCGGTGTCGGGCCGGGCCGGGTCGCGCAGCACCACGACCACGCCGGCCTCGGGAGTCCAGGCCACGGCGTCGACGTCGCTGCGGGTCCCGCGCCCGAGGTCGGCCACGACGACGAGCGGCCACTCGAGCCCCTTGGCCGCGTGGACGGTCATGACGCTCACGGCGTCCTCGTCGTCGCCGGCGACGTTGGCCTCGGCCTCGCGCGCCCCCGACGCCCGGAGGTCGGCCAGGATCGCCGCCACCTCGGCCGGGCTGCTCGACCCCTCGCGCTCGAGCTCGTCGACGATCCCGAGCAGCTTGTGCAGGTTCGCCGCCCCGCGCAGGTCGCCCTGGCGCAGGAGCGCGCCGTCGAGGAGCCCCGAGCGCTCGAGCCCCCACTCGAGGAGCTGGCGCGTGCTCCAGCGCCCGCGCCGGCGCCGCAGGCCGAGCACCAGCGCGCGCGCCTTGTGGCACCGCTCGTGGTCGAGCGGCTCGAGGGCCACGGCCTCCGGCTGGGCCAGCGCCTCGAGGAGGCTCTGCAGGCGGCGCCGCTGGGCGTGCGTGGCCAGCGCCAGCAGCGCCTCGTCCG
>Ga0154020_10003082_pt1 | contig 20187 bp, 13 predicted proteins | sample Klosneuvirus_201_FD_109709 | JGI IMG/M metagenome (GOLD analysis project Ga0154020, IMG submission 109709) | Active sludge microbial communities from wastewater, Klosterneuburg, Austria - Klosneuvirus_20160825_MG | ecosystem: Engineered > WWTP > Aerobic digester > Activated sludge | place... | reverse complement strand
ATCCGCAAATGCAAGGCTGCAACCGACAAGTCTTTTGGGGATAATGTAGCACTTCTGTACCCGGATATAGACAAACACATGGCCATCATTATAGAAGAAGGCGTGCGCATCGTATTCACCAGTGCAGGCAATCCGGCCACATGGACAACACATCTGAAGGCGCATGGTATAACCGTGGTGCATGTGGTGTCCAACACCAAATTTGCCCGAAAATGTGAAGACTGCGGTGTAGACGCCATTGTTGCGGAAGGTTTTGAAGCCGGCGGGCACAACGGCCGGGAAGAAACAACAACCTTATGTCTGATTCCAATGATCCGGAAAGCCTGCAATCTGCCCCTGATTGCAGCCGGGGGCATAGGCAGCGGATCCGCCATTGCAGCGGTTATGGCTTTAGGTGCCGACGCTGCTCAGATAGGCTCCCTGTTTGTAGCCAGCACAGAAAGCAGTGCCCACATGCGCTTTAAAGAAAAAATAACCACACTGAACGACGGAGACACCGAATTATCCCTGAAACAACTTACGCCGGTACGCCTGATAAAAAACGCCTTTTACAAACAGGTAAAAGCTGCAGAACAGGCTGGTGCAAGTGCCGAAGAACTGCAAACCCTGCTGGGCAGAGGCCGCGCCAAAAAAGGCATGTTCGAAGGCGATATGGACGAAGGTGAACTTGAAATCGGACAGATTGCCGCTACCTTTGCAGAAATCAGACCTGCAGCCGACATCATGAACAGCCTGATTCAGGATTACAACAACAGTTTATCAGCCCTTAGCCCCTTCTGAATTTGGAAGACCATCAGATACACACCCTTGACAACGGACTGCGGATCATTTACAAAGAATCTCCGCATTCGGCCGTTACCCATATTGGCTTTAACATTTATGCCGGATCGCGCGACGATGGCACATTGCCCGGCACGGCGCACTGCTTTGAGCATATGCTGTTTAAAGGCACCGGGAAACGAAGCTCATGGCACATCATCAACCGGCTTGAAACGGTTGGTGGCGAGATGAATGCCTTCACCACCAAAGAAATCACCGTGCTTTATGCATCCGTTATCAGTGATTATGCCGAACGGGCTCTTGAGCTGCTGTCAGATCTGACCTTCAACTCCACTTTTCCCGAAAAAGAACTTGAAAAAGAAAAAAAGGTGATCGCCGAAGAGATCAATATGTATTTGGACACACCTGAAGAGAACATATTCGACGAGTTCCAGGAAATGGTTTTCTCCGGCCATTCGCTGGCGCCAAATATTCTTGGAACACCCGAAACACTGAACCGGATTGCTTCGTCTGACCTGCTTGATTTTTACCACCGGCTTTACCATCCCCGAAACATTGTTTTAAGCATCAGCTCCGGACTCCCCCTCAGAAAGTTCATCCGCTGGGCTGAAAAACACTGTAAGCCGACCCATAAATCATTCACAACACCTTTGCGACCGTCCTTTAAAATATACTCAGCCAAATCAGAAGAAAAAAGCACCGAACATGTGCAGTGCCACGCCATACTGGGCAACATCTGCTATCCGCACGGCCACGAAAAACGTTTGCCTATGCTGCTGCTGAACAATCTGCTGGGCGGACCGGGCATGAACTCGAGGCTGAACCTGAGTGTGCGCGAAAAATACGGGTATACGTACAACATCGAAAGCGGTTATACCGGATTTAACGATACAGGTCTTTTTCATTGCTATCTGTCTACCGAAAAGAAAAACCTGAGCCGGGCAGTTGAACTGGTTAAGCGGGAACTGAAGAAGCTGAAAGATATACCCCTCAGCAACATGCAGCTGCACCACGCAAAGACCCAGTTCAACGGCCAGATTGCACTTTCAGAAGAGAACCGCTTAAACGTTATGCTGATGCTGGGCAAGAACCTGGTTCAGGATTTTTCTATGGAGACGCTCCCCGAAGTTATTCACAAAATTGAGCGCATTACAGCAGCCGAATTGCAGGACATTGCCAATGAAATTTTTGATTTTAACCATATAAGCTATCTTGCATACATATCTGAGTGATGCTGCAAGATGAAAATGTTACACAAAATAACAAGACTGATTGCGAACGGAGAGAGTGAAACCCTGGACTTTAAACAGACCATCTCCGATGCCTCTAAAATCGCCAGAACCCTGGTTGCCTTCGCAAACCACAAAGGCGGAACCCTTCTGATCGGTGTGCGCGATAACGGCAGCATTTCCGGAATCCGTTCAGAAGACGAAAAATACATGCTTGAACTGGCCGGAACATTTTACTGCAATCCTAAAATACAGGTAACTTATACAGAGCACGAGATTGACCACAAAACCGTTATTGAAGCGCGGATTGAAGAAGGCCATGAAAAACCCTATTATGCGAAGGCCGAAGACGGCAAATGGTGGGTTTACCACCGGGTAAACGACAAAAGCCTGCAGGCAAGTCCGGTTATGTTTCAGGTATTAAAGAAAAGAAACAGAAGCCATCCGGCCCTCAGCAGTTACAGCTTTCTGGAATCCGAGATTCTAAAAACGCTGCGCAACAAACCGCGTTCGACCGTTAATGATTTAATTGATATTCTGAAAATTAAAAAAAATAGAATCATATACAGTTTGGCCAAACTGATACACTTCGACCTGATAGAGGTAGATTACAAGCAAAAGCTTGAATATTATACGCTAAAACCTTAATTATTCGCCCATCTGAAAAATTACCCGATTGTATTTCAATCTTTTAGCAGGAAACTTACATATTATTTTTATTTACTTTCAACTTTAAACTCTGTTTCGTATATTTGTGTATATAGCATTATAAACAATTGAGTATTAATACACTATAGGTATTTTTACTCAGTTTAAAAGGCTAAAAATCAACTACAAAGAATAAGAAGAGTTATGAAAACCGTTTTTAAAATCTTTCTGATCTGCCTGCTGCTCTTTCAAGGGAAACTTGCCATGGCTCAGGGCGTCGACCTTATCTTTGGCGCATCTACCAGCCATTTTCTGGGCGACCTGGGCGGAAAGCCCACACTGGGCACCAACGACCTACAGGATCTGGATATTGGGTCTACGCGCTACGCGGTTACCACCGGCGTGCGGATACAGCTGGGCAAGACCTTTGCCTTCAGAACCAATTTCTGGTATGCCCGCCTTGCCGGCGACGACAAATATACCCGCAACCGCGAACGCCGTGGCCGCAACCTCAGTTTCTTTACACGCATTTACGAAGCAGATGCTGTTCTGGAAGTGAATGTTTACCGCAGTCCCGACCGCAAAAAAATATTTTACGTTTTCGGAGGCATCGGCTATTTCTCGTTCAACCCCAAAACCAGACTCAACGGACAGGTATACACCCTGCGCGACTGGGGCACCGAAGGCCAATATGCTGTAGCCGGCAAGAAACCATATGATCTGCACTCTGTTTGCGTTCCCCTGGGATTTGGATATAAGTTCCTGCTGAACAAACGGTCATACCTAACCGTAGAAGTCAATTCCAGAAGAACCCGCACCGATTATATAGACGATGTCAGTACCCGCTATGTAGATCCTAATCTTTTGATTGCCGCAAAAGGACCGACCGCATTTGCGCTCGCCGACCGCAACATTTCCGACATTCCGGGATTCAGCAGTCCTGGCTCTATAAGGGGCGACCCAAAAGACAACGACAATTTTTTCTTCTTTTCCTTCAGCTACAACTACACGCTGGGAACCGGAAAAGGCGGTTATGGTTTTGGAAACGGCAAGAGACCGCGCAGCAACATCAACAGCAGAAAGAAATGCTTTGAGTTTTGATGGGGGTTATTAGTTATTAGTTATTAGTTATTAGTTATTGTGGACAATCTGAATCCTATGGATATCAATTGCCCCGGGCTTCAGCCCGGGGAATCTGATAAAAATCATTGATAATCTCATCTCCCAATCATTTCATCATCCAATCCTTAGTTTTTGGATAATAATCTAATCACCCATTCAAAAGGCTCTAGTCAGCTCATCATCCAATCAGCTCATCATCCAATCAATAGTCAATAGTCATTAGTCATTAGTCAATCATCTCGTCGCTTTAATAAGGCCATTTGTTGCGGATTTTGTCGTATACTTCTATGGTGAATTTAAACTGCGGCGGCGTATAAAAGCTGTTGTTGACGTTTACCACATAGAACAAGCCGATCCGCACCCTTTCCTTCATAATGCGCAGTATTTTTTCGACGCCGACAAACATTTCTATATACTTCAGATTGCGCTCTCTGGTGAGTAAAATGCCGCCCCCGGCACATTCGGAAATGTTCAGCTTTTTCAGGATGGGAATTTTATTGATCAGCGCACCATTAAATCGGTGAAAATAATGCCCTTCATAAAAGCGCTTCAACGTTATAAACGATGTATCTATGCCCTGAAAGGCATACAAGGGGTTGGCAAAAAACAAAGGCCCTGTAGCGCGCTGAAACCTGTAATCCACCAGGCGCAGGTCTTTCTTGCTTAAAAATTCACCGCTTACAAAGCGGTATTTGCTTATACCGGCCAGTCCGATTTTCAGTTCCTGCTCTGCCACAAATTCCAGATAATCGAAATCAATAATACTGCCCATTACTGGCATCCCTTTCCGGTAACGCGCCGAAATCTCGGGCCACTTGCTGCCCAGAATCAGCTTCTGATAGGGTTCCCTTATGTATTTTTGAAAGGGCACATAGTAGAGGTTCAAAACGCCGTAAAAAGCCTGATAACCTTCGAATGGTGTGGTTTGCGTATTATTGCCCAGCAAGCTGTCTCCCCGCTGATCGAATTTCATATCGGCTATGGAACGCCTGTTGGCATATTCAACGCCCGTACCGATGTAAAATCCGTTCAGCACCTCTATGCGGTGGAATGCACTGGCATAGTCGTGTACATAAAAATTCTGGCGCCTGAACCCCATGATCCATGAGCTGTATGGGTTGATGACGCCAAAATCGCTGCCCACATTGATGTTGTATGATCCGCGGCTGAAGGGATTATAAAGTTTGTAATAATTCAGGGAGCCTTTTAAATCTTTGTTCAGTAACCCGTAATTTACAGTCGGGGTAAAACCAATCTCCTTTTTGTTTTTGAAGGTCCGCTCGTAAGTGACCCAGTAGCTGAGCCGGGGGCCGGCAATGTATACCGGGGTATACAAAAGAATCAGCGGCTTGAATCCAATAAAGCGTTCTGTGCTCCGCTTGTAAAACCCCTGTCCTGTAAGTAATACTTTTTTGGGCGTGATGCGGTTGTAGTCTTTATCCGTCGAATCCTGCCAGCTCTTCTGCGATTGCAGCGCCTTTATACTGTCGCTCTGCCGTATAAAAGCCAGTTCGGCTGCGTTAAAGGGTTCTTTGCGTATGGTACCCCAAAAACTACTGTCGCGTTCATAAGCCTCCCGGGCGGTACTGCTGATTTCGTTGCCGAAAAACTTTTTACTGAACTTCTGCTTAAGCAGGTAATTGCTGTAATACACCACCGTCCTGCCACTTTTAGCCGACCTTCCTGCCTTCGCCTCATACCTGAACTCCATTTTTGTGAGCAGATACTGGGTATCGCTCCAGCTGTAGTCCTGCTCAATCTCAAAAAAATCGTATTCCGCCATATGGTAACGGGGCATACTCAGCTTCAGCGATCGGATGCACCAGACACTGTCCTGAATCACGAGTTCGCCACTTACCAGCGCATTGCCCATAAGGCCCGGACTAACGCGTATCCGGTAATAGCGAATGCCATCTTTTACAAATATTTTGAGCATTTTATATTTGTAGGCAATCAGACCGCTGTTGCTGAGCGGCGACAGAATGGGTGATTCTGAGAGTGCGGGCACCTCCAGCAGGTTGCGGTAAAAATTAAACTGTCCGTCGGTGTGGGTCAGATAAAACAGGCCCGATTTATCCCCCCTGATATCAACCCCATTCCTTTCTTCGCGTATTTTATCCGGAGGCGAAAAATGAACCGTCAGATATACTTCTGCCATATTCAGTCGGCTCCGCCCCGCTGTATCCGATCTGGGCTTCCGCTGAGTTTCCGTTTCTGTCGCCTTTATGTAGGCATCCGCTGAAAATGCCTCCTGGTATAAATACCGGTACTTGCCTTCAATAACGCGGCGTATGATTTCTTCTGACCGGTCTTCTTTTTTAACCGAAACTTTAACACCTTTTATATCTGTTTCTTCCTGCTCCAGGATGCAGTTCTGAACAACATCGGCATAAGAAACCGTTACCGGAATTTTAAGAGACTTATAGCCTTTCATACTAAACACCAGCACATAAGACCCTTCCGCAATTTTTATGGCGTAATGGCCTTTCAGATCGGTTTTTGCATTCAGTGATGGATTGTCGAGCACTGATATCTGTGCGAAAGCAACCGGTTCCATCGCCGAATTGCTGACAGTCCCGCTGATGGTGTAGAATTGCGCCTGCAGTGCGGCACAATTCAGCAAGAGCCACAGGAATCCATATCGTTTTATGTGTTGCCGCACGTGTGAATCTAAAGTGTAACGCAATTTAGGTCAAAATGTTACCTGTAGCAAAAAAGGATTCTGTGTAAAGTGCAATTAAAAAGACCAATAAAACGGCAGAGGCACAAAAGCCCTCAAAGCACAAAGGCTGCTGAAATGGCTGCTGCAGTTTCTCTGTAGTCTTGCTCCGTGAGAACGGCGCGTGGCGCTGTGAAATTAAGGTCTCCCACCTGGTTCATCGGCACCAGATGTATATGGGCATGCGGTACTTCAAGTCCGATAACCGCCATTCCAACCTTTACACAAGGTACACTTACCTTAACGGCAATTGCCACTTTTTTGGCAAACAGGTGCAAATTGCACAGTTGCGCATCGTCTATGTCAAATATATAGTCTGTGGCCTTTTTCGGTATGACCAGGGTGTGACCCTTGCACAATGGATTCACATCCAGAAATGCCAGAAAATCATCATTCTCCGCTACTTTATAGGCCGGAATTTCACCGTTGATGATTTTTGAAAATACGGTAGACATGTTTTAAAGCGAGATAGAGAGAATCTCGAGTTTGACCAAACCTGCCGGTACGGCAATCTCAACGATATCACCTTTTGCCTTACCAATCAGTCCTGCACCGATTGCAGATTTACTGGAGATCTTACCCAGTTTCATATCGGCCTCTTTTTCCGATACAATCATATAAACCATTTCGCGGTTTGCATTCAGGTTCTTTACTTTTACCTTACTCAGCAGATTTACTTTAGAAATGTCCAGCTTGCTTTCATCAATCACCCTGGCATTGGCAAACATATCGTTCAGCTTGGCAATTTTTGCTTCCAGCAATCCCTGGGCTTCTTTTGCCGCATCATATTCGGCATTCTCGGAAAGATCGCCCTTATCCCTTGCTTCTGCAATCTGCGCACTGATGGCAGGCCGCTGCACCTTTTGCAATTCTTCAATTTCCTTTTTCAGGTTGTCATAACCTTCTTTGGTCAGATAAACGATTTCACTCATAATGTTCAGCTTTTATATAAAAAAACAAGTGCTCTCATAATGAAAGCACTTGTGCAAAGTTAATAAAAATATTATGATTTAAAAGACATTGACTCTTAATCCAAAGGTGTGGGTTCCGGAGAACGGTCTGGTGTGTCTGTAAGAGTAATCTACAGCTACCTGACTGTTCTTGGTCTTCTTGTCTTTGTCCAGAATCGGAATCTGTACGCTTGCGCCGAGGTTTAATCCGGTATACGCATTGTTGCGGGTATCGTAATTAAAAATGCCCTTCTCGTAATTGTAACCGGCTCTGAACATCAGCAATTCTTTGTAAGCGTATTCCAGTCCCAGAGCGGTCTGGTTGCTGGTAGCCGTATTGCTTGTGAAACTGAATGCAGTGGTTAATCTGTGCCAGTAAAGGTCTTTGTCGCTGTCGAGTCTGAAATCGTATGCTACGCCGATGTTGATGAGCGAAGGCAAAGGTGTTTTATCAGATCTCTGTGAAGTGGTTTGTGAATACGCTTTTCCGTCGATGTTGGATTTAGCTGCCAGTCCGTCGCCGGAATATTTGGCGTCTGTTCCAAGGTTCTTGATGCTGACACCAAAACGGATGTCAGCGTTTCTGCCGGCTGCCGGATTCTTCTCAGGATCGCGGTATTTCACTTCTTTCTGGCTCATTAAGTCGGCATACTGCAAACCGGCATCAATGGCAAGAGCACTGGTACGGACATCCGGGGTAGATTCACTGGCCAGTTTCACGTTGATACCGGCAGCGATCCTGGTGGTAAAGTTGTACGCATAACCAAGGTTAATGTTTGATATGGATGGCTTGTATGTACCGATTCCGCCATCCGGCTGGTCGTAGGTGGTAATCGGAATCTGACCCAGTGAAAATGAAGTTACACTTAAACCGAGTACACCGTCGCCCACAGACTGGCCAAAACCAAAGCTGTTGATGTTGATGCCAGTTCCACCAAGCCATGCAGAGCGGCTGAATGCCAGTTCTGTGCCTTCAATTTTACCGAGACCGGCTATGTTCCAGAAGAACGATTCAACGCCGCTGACACCCGCAGAATAGGCGTTGCCCATTCCGCTGGATTGCGCCCATCCGTTGACCAGCAACTGTGTAAATCCGTACTGCCCTGTTCTTGCAGGTGCTGTTATGTTCTGAGCCGATGCGGTGACAAACAGTGTCAGTGCACTTGCTAAACTAAATATTTTGTTCATACTCAATTGTTTCAAATTTAATTAATAGGTATCGAGGTCCAGCTGACGCATAACGCCATACCATTTCAGTATTTTTTCTCCCAGATCACCGCAGTCTACGTGGATGATGTAGAAACCACTGGCAACCGGTACTTTTCCGTTGTTCTTCAGATCCCAGTCAACATAAGTCTCCTGGTCGTCTTTTTCGATGCGTCTTACCAGCGTACCGTTCAGTGTGTAGATCGAAATGACTGCTTTTGGCGGCAGGTTGGTGATCTTCACCCTTGAATCGATGGCACTGGATTCGTAACCGGAAGCGGCATAGTATGGGTTTGGCACAACGTTGATCATATCTACAGCCTTTTTGCCGGCAGTTTCGTTGATGTTGTTGTGTATGCTTTCCGAAGAGAACGTAAAGCGTGGCAATGCAGTGCTGTCGCCACCCGGAACCGATTTGGTAAATGGTTTGCGCATGCTCAGTGTAATCTGAACTTCGGTTGGCGGTACACCGTTTTTCAGGCTGAAGCCCTGAGCGGCCATGGCCGGTATAACCCACATGGCTTGTGAGAATACTTTGCGTTTGTCGGTGTTATTCGGTGATGTATTCGGTCCGGCAACATTCAGCAATTGCTTGTAAGCATCGCCCTGGTCGTAGATTGGTCCTTTGTAGATGCGTGAAGACATACCCACATAGCTGCCCATCACATAAATGTTGTGTTTTCCACCGAAATAAGTGTAGGTACCGTCGCTGAACTTGCTGGTCGGGTTCCAGATCATATCGTTACCGCCTTCTGATTCAGGCAGGTAAGAATCTTCACCGAAAATGATGTTCATCCGCTCGCCTGTTTCCAGATTGATGGCATAACCCGGGAACCATGATCTGCCCTGTTCACTTGCGTCTTCTTCCCAACGGATAAAACTGCCGTCTGAGTTGTTGAACACAGGTTTCATGCTGTTGTGGTAGCGCATGTTGAACTTCTCCATATTGCCCTGGGTAAGGGTTTTGTCCTCTCCCATTTCAACAACCACACATTTTGTCCATAGGCGGCAATCCGGTGTCAGTACCAGTTTAATACTTGCCAGTTCAGACAACGGGTTGTCTGTAACCTGCGAACCTTTCCAGGCCGGAGCGTATACAACCGCACCATTATTTGCATTAGGCCCTTCAGCTCTGGCGCACAATGCGTATGGTGCTATGCGTTTGTCCCATATCTTTTCAAACACTTCATACGGATCATAAGAATCGTTACCGGTGTGACCAGGATCGAAATCGGCATAAAAGTCGTGGCTGTATGCGTCAAAAGTTGCTGCGCCCAGACCGCTGGTACCGGAACGTATCCAGTTAAACGGCTGGAAGTCACCATCGTTATCCGGAACAGCTGTCAGCCAGCGTTTGTTATCGTCTGCAAACTTCACATCAAACCCTAAGAAACCATTGGATGTTTCACCGTAAGGATTTCTGCCCGGACTTGGCACCTGCTGTATCTCTACTGCAAGACCCCAGTCTCTGAGGTTATTGATGGTTTTGGTCGGACCGCCAAAGCGCACACGGCCCTGAACGGTTTCAAGTTTGGACTGTATGGTTCCGTCTGCGTAAACAGATTCGCCTGTGCTCAGATTGGTCAGCACCCAGTGACTCTTTGCAGAGATGGAATCCTGATAACGGTTGGCACCTGTTCCTCTTGAGCCTGCTTTGATGCTGTCCGGCTCAATGAAACGGAATTCAAAATTTGCATTTGGAACACGGAGCGGATCAACCACTTTGATTTTAACAGGACCACGGCCTCCGAGGTAAACCGGATTGGCGCTGAAGTTATTGGCCATGATTTCGTCGATGGTCTCTTTGCTGAATTCCAGAATCTGACCGCCATTTCCTCTTCCTGCAATTTGTTTCAGAACCGGACCGTCGCCATAGGCTGCACCCAACTCACTGCCACCATTCTCAGGCTCAGATTTATGCGGGTATGCAGAGAATTTAACGGTATTTCTGCCTGCCAGGTATTGAACCGGCTCCAGTTTCAGCGGATCGTTTGACGGATAGCCGTATGCAAATACCAGGTAGTGGTAGGTTTTAAAGTTAACCAGTGTTTTGCTGGAACCGGATGCAAAGGCATCTTCGGTCAGTTTAAAGGTATGCTGTATGCCTGCGTTTTCGCCGTTTACTTTCAGTTTAGGCACGTTTGCAGCCACATCCGGATCGTATTCGTAGTTGATCAGGGTGCTGATGTTGTCTTTAACATCGCACTGCAGAATGAGTCTTGCTTTTTCAATATCGTTCAGTTCACTGCTTGAAACGGTACCGTCTTTCAACTGGTAAACCATATACCCCTGAAAACGGTATTGAATAACCTGATTGTTTTCATTCTTAATGTCTTCTCTGTAATTTTCGGTTACATCGGTATCCAGGAATTTAAGGACAATCTGGTTTTCCAGTTCCTGACTTTCAACTGTTGGCGGTTCAGGACCATCCGGAAGGTCAAATTTGTTGTTGAACAGCTTCTGAGCTTTATCACTGGCCAGTTTTAACAAGCCGAGTGAACCGGTAGCACCGCCTGAGGTGGTTTTAGCCCATACCACACCTACTGTTACCGTATTAACGGCGCCCGGAAGCAAAGAGAAAGGACCTGCAGACTGCAGAAAGCGTCTGTCACCTGGCTGATTGCCGGCGCTCTTTTCAGTCCATCTTGGATACTGAGCGGTGGCCGGATTGGTTCCGTCGTCGAACATGTATTTGGTACAGATGGTACCGTTTACACCGTTGCCGCCGTATTTCATACAAACACCGTTCATCCAGTTGCCCTGCAACAGATTGTAAAAATCGATTGCGTTATCCGGGTTACCGTTTACCGGGTTAGAGTTGTTGTCGTAGTATACAAATGCGCCCATGCCGAGTTCAACACCGCTGGTATCAACGGGGCCCTGGAAGAAGTCAACACCTACGCTCGGCGGGTTCTGACCATATCCCAGCACACCTTCGTCGTTGTCGTCTCCGTTGTAGCAATAGCCTAAGCTTCTGCCCACATCACAACCAACGTAGTCGTCAGAGTAGTTACCAAGATCGGCGTCTACCCACTGTCCGAAATATGTTTGATCAAGCGCTTCAAATCCCCTGTTGACAATCTTGGTGCGGTAAAACGTCATGTTGTTTACCTCATCGTTGGTCTGGAAGGCAAAGGCAGTGGTCTGCAGCTCAAGACCGATCGGAATACCGCCGGTTTCAGAGTGCACATTACCGCGGTCGTTGTATACAAACCAAACCATCTGGTCGGGCTGATCTTTCGGCAGATTCTTATCGGCCGGACGGGTATTATCCAGAACAGGATAGTCACCGTTGTAAGGATTGTAACCAGGAACACTGTCGTTGTCGAAATACGGTGCGAGGTCTGTTGTCTGATTGGTTCCGAATGGCACAGAACTGTTGCCGAATGCCGGCCAGTCCAATATGCTTTTGGCCAGATCTGTATTTTCTGAAACCTGCTGTCTGAGCAGTTCTTCTCTGGTTACTTTGAACATTCTGTCCCAGCCTTCACAACGCGAAGGGTCGGTACTGACATCGTTCATATCGAGGGTACCCGGCCAGAAGTCGTTGCCACGCTGGCGGTAGGTCATAGCCGCCATGCGCAGATTGCCGTCGCCGCGTCCCAGTCCGCCTATCCACAGAGATCCTGCAAACAAAGCGTGTTTCCGCACACTGTTGGCATCAGACACTTTGGGTATTTCATATTTAGGGTTGTTAAGATCCCACCACATATCGCCTCCGTTCAGTATTCTGGTACGAACGTTGTTGATATCAAGGTCGGCACTCTGTGAGGCTGATTTACAGGTACTGGCAAATTCTGCAAGTCCGTTTCCTGATCCGGTATTGCCGCCGCTTTTTCCTCCCAGATTCTTGATCTCTGCGGCATTGGCTGCAGCAGAAATAAGCAGGAGTGCGGACATCAAACCAAATTTTTGATAAACACTTTTCATATTCTTGACTTTAAATTTTTGTATCGGTTATTAGAAGAAAACTCTTGCGCCGAGGAATATCAGTCTTGGCGTCTGATAATTGAACGGACTGTTGACAGCTGTTTTGTAATAGAAGCTGTATGCCTCTGCACTCAGTTGGTTCTGCAGGGCCTGCTGACCTTTAGGCGAATTCAGGAATCCATCGTCTTCGGCAGAACCGGTGTATGGATTAACGGAATACACAATGCGGGTATTGAACAGGTTGGTTACATACAGATACATCTGCAGGTAGGCGTTTCTGGATTTGCCTTCAGAATTGTTCCAGTTCAGCGGAATGTCTTTGCGCACGTTCAGGTTGGTGTTCAGCTGCCAAGGCAGGCGTGATCCGAAAGGTGTACCTTTAATCGGCGCTCTGTCAACAGATCCGAGCTGAACCGGCTGTGAGGTGGCGGTGTATGGCAAACCGGAAGTTGCGGTAAACACAAGGTTGAAGTTGGTATTAGAGAAGATCTTGGTTTTTCCGATGATCGGACCTCTGTATTTGCGTTTGGCTTTGTCTTTACCAATGCCTTTATCGTCGAAAAACTCCCAGTTTAAGATGGCTTTTAACTGGTGGCGGATGTCCAGATCGCCCAGTGGGAACAAAGACCTGAGGTTAGGCTGGTTACTGGCAATCAGGGCTCTTTGCGAGTTGATGTTGGAACCGGTACCATCGGCAAACTGCAAGGTGTAGTTACCGGCCAGAGAGATGTTCATATCTGAATTGTAATCCAGTTCCACAATCAGACCTTTCACAGTAGAGAAGTCGAGGTTATTATAACTGATATACGTGAGCGGATAGGCATTGTTGAACTGGAAAGCAGAGATGTCGTTTCTGGTTTCTCTGTAGTAAGAGATCAGGTTCATCTGGGTTCCTTTGCCGAGGTCTTGCTTGAAACCGATCTGGTAATCGGTGGTCAGCCTGGAGGTCATGGCCGGATTGGCAATGGCGTTAGACGCTTTCTGGGTCAGGTACACGTAATCGTCTATGGTTGCGAAGTTGGCGGAAGGCCTTTGGGCAAGCACGTCGTAACTTGCGTAGAAGAGACTTTTGTTGTTCAGAGGGAATTTGAAGAAGATACGCGGCAACACATTCACTTTTGGCTTATAGTCTTTAAATGAATTGGCGGTTACTTCGTTCTGGTTAGGATCTACCAGGTATGGTGCAATTTTGCCCGTAGAAGATCTGTTGGCAATCAGATCCGGAGAAGAGAGCTGAGTTCCGTTCTCGTCGTACCAGGTGTTGTCTTTGCGGTAACCCAGAATTTTTCTAGGGTTTTTAATATCGTCAACATAAACTGCGTAGTCAGAACCGATGTTGGAAGGATGGCTGATGCGGTTGCCTTCCAGTTCGGTTACTTCGCCGGCCTGTCTGATCGGATACAGAGAGTAAGGATCTTTCAGCACCAGCTGATTGGCGTCGTAACGCTCTATGCGAAGACCGAGTCTGAACTCGAGGTCTTTAAAGAAGAACTGATCCTGGAACCAGGCAGCGGTGTATATCGGCATAAAGGCACCGATGCTGCGTTTGGATTTATCCTGCAGGAAGTCGTTTACGTCCGGTCTGCCGCGCACCTTGTTTCCCAGATGGTCGTAACCGCTGTAGGCAACAATTGCACTACCGTTGTTCAGCAATTCGTCTGCACTGAACATATCGAGTTTGAAATCGGAAGGTTTGTAAGAATTGATGTCGAGGAAAGTGGTTTCGTTGATTTTCTTACCGTAAATATCGGTTGCACCTTCTGCGATCAGCTTGTTTCTGAAGTTCTTGTCGAAAGTTGACTGATTGTTGGCATTTACAAGACGGTTATATCTGACGCTGTCCTGAAAAACACCATTGGCGTCGTAAACAGGCATTGCATTCAATTTATCCAGTTCAGCAATGTGGCTGTTGGCGTACTGGTACATCAGTCTCCAGAGGTTGGTTGCACCAACGCCGTAAGACCGGGCTACAGACTGCTCGTAAGAGAGACCGAACTGAAGTTTGTGTCCAGAGGAGGCTTTCTTGGCTGAATTCAGCGGGCCTTTTACTTCGGTTTCACCCATTGCAAAGAGTGTATAACGCTCGTTCTGCGACTTGCTGTAACCGGCCAGAGGTGTGCCCGGTGTATTCCACAATGAGTAAATGTTGTTAGGGCTGTATCCGTTCAGCAAACCAAGTCCCTGCAGAATCTGAGCATCGCTGGTGATGTTGGCACCGAACTCTGAGTACTTACTGTATAACGCTGATGTATAATTGCCTCGTACGGTGTTGATGTCGGCCTGTGTAAAGCGGATGGCGGTATCTCTGAAACCGGTCTGTTCCCAGAAGTTTCTGAGATAAATTGTGTCTTTACCATTGTTCATATAGACAGGCTTAGACGCACCACTTGGATTGTTCAGATTGCCATAATATGTATAAAACTCGGTTGGGTAGTGTTTGAACTGACCCACATAACCGTAGTCGAATATGTTTTCGCGGTGATCGCGGTCCATGGATTTGGCCCAGGTAGACTGGTAATCGAAACGCAGCGTAAAGAAGGTGTTGTTGAGTGTGGTCTTGGTGGCTTTTGCCAGTGAATCCGGACCTTTAAACGACTGGGTGTATTTGATGTAGCCCAATGCGTAGGTGCTGTATGAAAGCGGATTGTTCTTGTAAGCCATAATGTTGTTACCAGCGCCTACACTGTTGTTGTAAGCAAAGTTACCAAAGGCTGTGAGGGTAGCATACTGTCCCATTCTGAAATCGAATTTTGCCTGAGCAGAAGAACTGAAGGCACGCACATTGGGTCTTACCTTAACTTTGTTATAATCGTTTTCAGTCAGGTAGTTGGCGGCGTGTACAAATCCACCATCGGTGTTGATCAGGAGCGGATTCTGTTCAATCTCGGCCAGTTTATCGTCTTTAATTACGAAGTAATCTATGTAAGACGGGTTTGGTTCACGTGCGTAAGAGAAGTTACCGGCAATGTTCATTGCGGCAATCGGGATCTTCTTGAGACTGCTTTTGCCTTTCAGATATTCCGGATTAGTTTTGAACAGTATCGGAGCAGCATAAAAACCTTCAATCAGGTTGTTGTGGTATGGCTGAAACATGCTGTTGCTTCTGACCTCGAGACTGGCACCTTTTCTGGATGAAATGGCACCGCCTTTGGTGGTGATGGATATACCGAGTCCGGTAAAGTCACCATACTGAGCCGGAATACCTGCCTGCATAATGTCTACCTGACTTCCGAAAGCCTGGGTCAGGGAAGCATTGTTCACACGCACACCGTCAATGTATGTGGCGTTACCGTCTGTTCTGGATCCCCTTGCGGACAGACCGCTGGGGCTGCTGTTGACACCACCCTGCAGACCTGCGAAGTTGCTCAGGTTACGGATACCGGTGTTCTGCGCCTGTTTTTGTGTTTGTTTTCTGGAACCACCCTCTGTATCCTTTACTTTACCGCCGCGGCTGATGCCCACAGGACCGAAAGTGGTGGCTTTAGAAGTCAGTTCAATGTTCAGAACCTGCCCCTGAATGGTCAGACTGAACTGATCTGAAGAATATCCGAAGTGGCCTTTGTTGGCCTTTTCGTTGATGGCTACTGCAGTTATGGAAACCGAATAGATGCCGACCGGCAGATTGCTGAACTCATAAGATCCGTTGAGTTCTGTTTTTATCGACCTTACAGAATCACCATACTCGTCTTTTAGCACAATGGTTTCATTCGCGATGGGTTTGTTGTCCCGTTCAACTACTCCGCGTATCCACCCGGTGTTGGACTGGCCATAACCTATAAGGTAAGAGCCGAATGCCATAAACGCGAGCAACGCGAACTTTAATGTAAACTTCATATTCATATTTATTTTTTTACAATAACAATTTTTATTTCAATATAATACCTTTGAAAAGTGAGGCAATTTCATGGTTTTTTTTTTATTAATCAACATTCGTCTAAATATTTTTCACTTTCGTCGTGTATTCAATTATTTTATGTGCCAGAACGCTTGCAATCCGTTCGTAACTTTCTGTTGACCAGCCTGCAACATGAGGTGTAATAATCACTTGATTACTAAGCATCATCGATCTGTACAGATCTTTTTCTGCAGCACTCAGATGCATTAAGTTTTCGTTTTCCAGCACATCACTTGCGAAGCTTTTTATTTTTCCACTTGTTATACCTTGCCAGACATCGGCTGTGCGGCAGATTCCGCCTCTGGATGTATTGATGAGCACTACCCTGTCTTTCATCTGCTGAATCAAATCTGTTTGAATCAGGTTGCGTGTTTCACTGGTAAGGGGTATGTGGAAACTGATCACATCTGTAGTATTCAGAAGTTCAGCTTCTGAACATTGCCGCGCAAAAGGCGAATGGATTGTTTGATACTTGTCGTATGCAATAACATTTGCGCCGAAGCCGGACAACTTTTTTGCGACCGAGGATCCGGTGTTTCCGAAACCGTAAATGCCAATGGTTTTTCCGCCGATTTCCCAGCCCCTGTTGCCTTCGCGATCCCACACAAACGACTGCACTTCCTGACGGCTTTTGTGAATTTGTTTGCTAAGTCCCAGAAGGAGTCCTATCGTGTGTTCTGCAACCGCATCGCGGTTTCCTTCAGGCGCATTCAGTAAGACAATGTTGTTCTGTCTTGCGTATGCTTCGTCAATGTTGTCCATACCTGCGCCTCCGCGGGCTATGCAGGCAAGTTGGGGCAAAGCCGACATCAGCTCTGCCGTAAACTGCAATTTGCTTCTGACAGCGATGGTGTTGTATGGTTTCAGAAGTTCCAGATCTGTGTCCGGCGAAAAATCAGGCCTGTAATCGGTCTGGATTCCGGCCTGATTCAGGGATTCTAAAAAAACAGGGTGAAAATCGTCTACGACGAGAATTCTGGCTGTCTGAGAAAAAATCATTGGAGGGCGGGCTGTTAGGAATGAGCAAATTAACAACACTTTAATGAATAAAAAAATACATACTGCCCGCCCTTCAATGCACTTTGTTAACACTCTCTTAATAGTAAAAAACAACATTAACATAATAAACAGCTTTCGTAATCTTTGACAAATATGCGCTGCGCTCTGCTGCAATTGCGCGGTAGAAATCTTTCATACACCTGAAAACCAGTGTATTATTTTTAATTAAGATGCTTTACATTTCCAAATGCTTCAGATGAAAACGGGCAGAAACTCGATTAAGCAACATCGGTTGCTTAAAAAACAAAGTCTGTTATGATGTGAAAATGAAACAGGAAGGACGATACAAATCAGCGCATTAATGCGGCTTTGCGCTGAAACATAGGAAAAGTGCAGACAGCACTACCTGTGGTTTATAACTGGCAGTTGCCTATGATGCGGTTCATAACCGAGTTGACCACATTCATCTCTTCTTCGCTGATGTTCTCAAGCGCCTTCTGCCTGTTTTTAACCGCCATGTCCTGAATTTCACCAATCATGCGGATGGCCTCATCGGTTACAACCAGTTTAACGCGTCTCCGGTCTTTTTTGTATGGCTTTCTGACCAGATACTTGGCTTTCACCAGCAGTTCTATCATTCTGGTAATGGAGGCGTTGTCTTTAAAGACAATTTCGCCCATTTCCTGCTGTGAAATATCCGGATTTTCAAGAATGCATTTAATCACCAGCCATTGATCAACGGTGATTTTAAAGCCGTTCGTGCGCAGATTTTTCTGTGCAAACACTCTGTAAGTCCTTATGGATTTATCGATGTTGTAAAAGATGATTTCGTTTAATTTTTCCATCCTGATATTTTACAAAAGTACACAATTATTGTCACAACAACTATGCACACCAATCGTTTTATCCCCAGATTTTCCATTCCGCTATCGGAGCACGTAAACACGTTTTGCAATCCTTAACCATTTGTGACGGTTTCAGGAATTCCCAGCCTCAGGCCTAAACTATTATCGCTGAAACAAAGTGGGATTGCATTCTGAATCCGTCCATATTGCCATGCCTCTCCGACACTTTTCCACAATTATCCTGAAATGTGGATAATGCATTTCCACACGAGAAAGTATAAAGTCAAAACAACTGAATGATCAGAACAGCAAAGGCATTCAAGTCTGTTGAACAGATTCGGAAAGGGATTCACTTCAGCAGATACCGGCTGATTATCAACAAGCCCATACACAGACCAACGGATTTGCCCCTTGTGTTTGTATCTATATTTGTGCCCGTGTATGGTACGGTACAACCTTTCTGACAAACACCGGTCTAATGCATAGTAAACTAAACACGGCTTAAAAGAAAACAAGATGACACCCCACAATGAGCAACCATTAGAAGCACACAGTGTATTTCTGAACCGCAAACACAGCATCGGTCTCTTCGGACCGCACAGCATGGATACGCAAACAGATAAAGCACTTACTCTGGTGCTTGAAATTTCGCTGTATGCTTTATTTGGCAGTTTTATAACCGTTATGCTGCTTTTGCCAACTGAAGCGGCAGGCATTCAGGCCATGTTCCCCAACACCCCTTTAACCGATCCGGTTGGATTTGTGCTCTGGATTAAAATGACCTTTTTTATCGCATCGCTGGTGCCCTTGTTCTGGGGGCTGCATCTCAGCAGCAAACGCCTTCAGGGCAGATTGATTGCCAAAAGAAGCAATTAACAAGAACAAGTGTTACGGGACTTAGCGCTCAGAAGTGCTCTGCACAATATCGGATTTCATTCATAGCCTTCAAGGCACTCTGAAGCTGTTCCTGCCGCGCTTCAATCTCTGAAACATCCATCGGAATGGCCACAATCAGATCCTGAACGCGCCCGGTAAGATCTCTGAAAGCGGCTTGTGTAAATCCGTAACGCATAATCACCCCTTTAACAGGCAGCAGCATTTCGCCCAATATCTGCAGATGCCTTAGCATGTCGCGGTTATCCAGGTCATTTACAGGTTTCTGCAGAAACAACTTCAGATCATCCGAAAGCGGACTGTCGTGGTCCATTGCATACGCCATGAGGTTATTACGCAATTCAAAATACTGCTTCTCTATTTCAGCACGTTTCCGTTCCTGCTCTGCCCTGAACGTTTCCACATATGCAACCGAACGCTCAAAATCTGCACGGCAAACCTGCAGCATTTGCTCCATTAGGGGTAGCAGATGTGTAAAGCACTTGCGGCTGTCCAGTAATTCTGCATGTTCAGAATAAAAAACCTTGCCGGCATTGGTGAGCTTCAGGAATTTTTTTGTAAGGTCATTCATAATTGTATCTATATTTGACTTATCAACTATATGGAAACAAAATATTTTTTTTCCGCTGCAAAGGTAATACAATCCTGCTAAAGCACAAAGAATCAATATATATAGCACACTTATTATATTGATATTCTGCTTTATATGAGTATTTATACTCAACGCAACGAAGCAATCAAAAAACAAAACCAAGTAAACACCATTCCAATACATGTCTAAATTCCAGAAAATATATTGTGCATAAATATGCTCGTTTTATCCCTGCTTTTATAAACATGAATTACATTATTATTCGGCACATACCATTGCTGCACGGAGTGCAAACTTTACACTTTGTAAATTCAGTGGTTTCTAAATGCGCTAACGGATGTTCATAACACATTCAAAGGAATTTAAGCGCTAAGCATT
>Ga0154020_10003080_pt1 | contig 20206 bp, 19 predicted proteins | sample Klosneuvirus_201_FD_109709 | JGI IMG/M metagenome (GOLD analysis project Ga0154020, IMG submission 109709) | Active sludge microbial communities from wastewater, Klosterneuburg, Austria - Klosneuvirus_20160825_MG | ecosystem: Engineered > WWTP > Aerobic digester > Activated sludge | place... | reverse complement strand
TTGAACGATCAAGGGGTTAGGGTCTACCGTGTACTTCACGGTATCCGCTTTCTTGTTCATTTTCCCGAGACCACCGCATCCGCTCAATGGGATCAATACAATGGCTGCTAGGGTCAGGCCCTTCAAGTGCCGCTTTTCCATGGATCTATTCCTTGTTTCTTGATTTCGGCTGCAAACATAAGAACGCCTAGGCGAGGTCAGGATCCTAAGAATCCCACACTTCTTAACAACGCGGCGTGCGTCAAAGTGTCACTACCCGATAGCCCAAGGGTACTTCCCTATCCACCTCCTCCAAGAGCTTTTCGTAGACTAGGGCATCATTCAACAGGTCGTGGCCTTGAAGATCAACGACCAACACACGCGAATCCTTCAACTTTTGGAGGTGGTCCAAGTAGCGTTCTTGCAACTGGACCAGGTATTCGTTGTGGATACTTTGTTCATAACTCCTCCCCCTGGAACGGATCCTCTCCTGCACACGATCAAGGTCCAAATACAGGTAGACGATCAGTTCCGGAGAAGGCAGATCGGAATACATTATCGTGTAAAGGTCCCGAAAGAGCACATACTCGTCGGATTGGAGGGTGACGTTCGCAAAAACCACCGATTTGCCAATAGAATAATCTGCAACTGTGCATGCACTGAACAGGTCCTGCTCCGTGGTGCGTTTCAACTGATGGTAGCGCTGGGCAAGGAATGATAGCTCAACCGAGAAGCCATAACGTGCCGGGTCCTCATAGAACTTGGGCAAGAACGGATTATCATCGAACTCTTCCAACACCAACCTTCCGCTCCATTCCTGCGCAAGCCGCTTGGCCAACGTGGTCTTGCCGGCCCCGATAAGCCCTTCTATTGCGATGTAGGTATAGCGCATGGGTTCAACCGACGGGCAGGGCGTTGAGCAACTGAAGGGTGGTCCGCTGCAAAATGGGATGCAGCCAACTTGGAGCAACATCCGCCATGGGCGCCAAGGCAAAACGTCGTTCGTGCAACCGCGGATGGGGAAGGATGAGCTCCTCCGTTTCCATGATCGCATCACCCGCTGAGAGCATATCAATGTCGATGGTGCGCGGACCGGGCGTTCCACCTCCTTTGCGGATGCGGCCCAGGTCCATTTCGATGGAGAGAAGTCCACCCATCACTTCAGCTAATGGTTGTGCGGTGTGTATGACCAAGGCCCGGTTAAGGAAAAGTCCCGGATCAGTGAACCCCCATGGCTCTGACCAATGGTCCCTGCTGCATGCCAAAATGCCGCCGAATTTTTCAGCTATCACCCGCTGAGCCTTGTTCAATTCCGCTTGTGGATCTCCCATGTTACCTCCCAGAAGCAAAACCAATTCGTACACGGGCATGGCGACAAAGCTATTCGATCATGATCGCCGCCCCCTTCCATACGACCCGAACACCGTTCATGTGATCTGCATGTCAGTACCAAAGCCTTCCTGCTAGTTTCGCACCGGTCAAATCCATTTTCAAATGAGACAATTCCTTAAATTCATGCTCGCCTCCATGGTGGGTACTTTCCTGATCGGTTTCGTATTGATCATGGTGTTCATCGGCTCCTTGGCCGCGCTCGGATCCAGTTTCTCGATGGAAGGAAAACCGACCACCGTGAAGGATGGGAGCATTCTGCACCTGAAGTTGGATAAAGCGATCGTGGATCGCGGGAGCAAGGACCAGTTCATGCTGGATTTTGGACCGTTGCGCAACGCGAGCAAGATCGGGATGAACACGGTGCTGGCCACTTTGGAGCACGCAAAGAAGGACGACAAGATCAAAGGGATCTTCCTGGACCTCACCAGCACCCAAGCAGGTTTCGCTACCATGAAGGAGATCCGGGAAAAGATCATCGCCTTCAAACAAGAGAGCTCCAAACCGGTGATCGCCTACAGCGAGAGCTACACCCAAGGCACTTACTACTTGGCCACCGCCGCTGATGCCATCTACTTGCAACCCAAGGGCGACCTTACCTACCATGGCTTGCAGAGCGAGTACATGTTCTACAAAGGCTTGTTCGAAAAGCTCGACATCGACGTGCAGTTCATCCGCGGAAGCAACAACAAGTTCAAGAGTTTCGGCGAGACCTTCGTTGAGGACCATATGAGCGATGCCAGCAAGGAGCAGACCCGCGTGCTCTTGAGTGGGCTTTGGGCCGAACACCGCAGCGCTGTAGCTGAGAACCGCAAACTGGATCCTGCACGGTTGGACCTGATCGCTGACAGTCTGATGGTAAGAAATGCTGATTCTGCGCTGGAACTGGGCATGGTGGACGGTGTGAAGTACCGCGACGAGGTGCTCGACATCTTGCGTGAACGGATGGGCATTGCCACGGACAAGGAGCTTGAGTTGACCGACCTTGGCACCTACGCACGCTCTTTCACACCCGAATATTCCTCTGGAAATAATAGCCAGAAACTTGCGGTGATCTATGCCGAGGGCGGTATCTCTTCCGGAGAAAGTGAAGACGGCACGATCGGTGGCACCTCACTTTCCGCCACGATCCGCGAAGCACGGGAAGATAGTTCCATCAAAGCGATCGTTCTTCGGGTGAACAGCCCCGGCGGAAGTGGACTGGCCAGTGAAACGATCTGGCGCGAAGTGAAGTTGGCCAACGATGTGAAACCGGTGGTGGTGAGCATGGGCGACGTGGCCGCATCCGGCGGATATTACATCAGCGCACCGGCCCGCAAGATCTTTGCTGAGCCAACGACCATTACAGGTTCCATCGGTGTGTTCGGCATCATCCCGAACATGCAGGGTTTCTTCAAGAACAAATTGGGGATCACTTTCGATGGGCAGAAGACGCACAAGTATGCTGATATGCCTACTGGTACCCGACCGCTCACGGCGCATGAAAAGGATATCATACAAGGCTATATCGACGACTTCTACACAGGTTTCAAAGAGCGTGTGGCCGAAGGACGTAAGTTGACCGTGGCCCAAGTGGACAGCATTGGCCAAGGTCGCGTATGGACCGGTGCAGATGCCAAACGGATCGGACTGGTGGATGAGCTGGGTGGCCTCGAGGCTGCGATCGCGGAAGCTGCGAACCTTGCTGGCCTTTCGGACCCCAAGCGTGTTGAACTCCCAGAACAAAAGGATTTCTTCCAGATGATCATGGAAGACCTGAACGGCAGTGCGAGCGCATGGGTTGCTGCAACCGTACTAGGGCAGGACATGGACTTGTTGAAGCAATTCGCGAAGGTGAAACAGGTCAAGGAAATGACCGGCGTGCAGGCGCGGATGGAATACGACCTGGAGGTGCATTGAGCCACTAAGAACCCACCAAAATCACAAAAGGCTCCGGTTTCCCGGAGCCTTTTGTTTTCCCTAACATTACACTAACCAAAACCTGAGACTTAGTACGCGGCCGGTCCCAATAAGTTTCACTGTGTAGGTTCCTCTTGGCCGATCGGTCATTTCCAACAGTAGACGAGCACCTTCAAGCTTGCCCTCCAACACGATGGCGCCTAACGCATTGTACACGGCGTAACGCCTATTGTAAAGACCTTGCGGCAGATCCACAGTTACCGACCCGGAACTTGGCACTGGGAAAATGCGCGGCCCTGTAGCATCCAATTCACTAATGCCCACAGAAGTTGTTAGAAGCCAATTCGTTGCCAACACCTCGGCATTGGGGCCGATGCCACCACAGATATGGATATCCCCTGAACTTAACTGACCAACTCCACGGAGGTCCATTACTTCGGCGCCGGCACTCTCCAAGGTGAACGGCGCATTCGTATTGGGAAGAAAGGCCAGATCAGTTGCTGGTGCCACCACTCCACTTCCGTTGTAGGCCACGGCGTCGTAGTTGTAGCTCACGGTGCTTCCGCCCACCCAGAATGGCCTTTCCTGTAGGACCCCACATCCGGACCTGTAATTGGTCCTGCCCATATTCACCACCGGTAACCATTGAATGGTCATTGGTGAAAGGGGATCGATCACGCCGATCCGCAGTTTGTCCTGTGCCGGAAAATTGCTCCCCGTTGATGCCCCTCCATAATAGAAAATGGTATCGCCGATGATGGTACCGGAGGCGCCGAACGATCTGTACGCATTGCTATTGATGACCGCTGTTCCGACCGACCATGCGTCTAGTGCCGGGTCATACACCTGCACCGCTGATACGTTGGTGGTATTGCTCCACCCGGTGATCACGTAGATCAGACTATCACGCCAAACGGCCTGAACATGATCATCGATCGGGATAGGAATAGGGGCGCCATCCGTAAGCCAGGTCTCTGTGGAAAGATCGAACCGATGGACCTTATTGGAACTGATCTCGAACGGAGATGCGTTCAGCACATGGTAACCACCGATCACATAAGCGACTCCACCCACCACGCTCGCTGCCGAAGCGATCTTTCCGCTCGTGTCCGGCATTTCCGGCAAGGTGGTCCACGCATCTAATTGTGTACTGTAACGATACGCGTTCCGATGGATCGCCGCCCGATCCAAGCCGGCTCCAATTCCACCGAACGAATAGACCCGATCATCGCCATCCACCAGTGCGGCACATACAGCATTGTTGGCCGTTGGCATGGGTATAGGTGCGCGAAGTTGCCAAACCGTTTGGGCGAAGAATTGTTGCCCAAAGGACCAGCATAGCAGCACTAGAAGGTTCTTCATCCTATTTCCACATGATGTCCGCTGTGGTTCCGAATGTTGAGGACGCGGCCATCTTCCCAGATCAGGTATTGGCCTTTTGCTCCCAAAAGAATTCCGCCAACCTCTGGCACTTTGCCCAAGTTGACACTGATCACTTTTGGCGGGTAGGCCAGCATGGGGTACTTGATGTCCAAGGGCGCTTCATCGGTCAAGAAGTATTGTTGCAGGTCCTCGCGAAGCACATTGCGGGCCTTCGTGCGTGCTTCATTCAACGCATCGTGATCGACGGGAACCTCCTTCAACATGGCTCGCCAATTGGTTCGGTCCGCGAAGAGCCGCTTCAGGTCCACCTCGATCAATCCGGCCAATTGCCGATACGGAACACGCGCAATGATCACGGCCGAAACAGCACCTTGATCGATCCAACGCACAGGCACTTGTGTGCTTCGTGTTACGCCGACCTTCACTCCTCCAGTGAAGCTCATGTACACCACATGTTCGGTGTTATGATGCGCTGCTTCCCACTCCGGGTCGCGCCCTTCATGCAAGTGTGCAAGGCATAGTTCGGGCCTGATGATGCAGTCAGCCGCCTCTGGTGCCGATACCAAGCAGGGATAACAAAAGCCTTGCGCGAACAATTTCTTCACCCGTCTTCCGCAAGAGCAGCAACTGAGCATCCCGGTGGCTCGTACCGTAAAATTCTTACCGATGTAAGGTGCCAATTCCACGGGTCCATCCGCCATGGGCAGGGCATAGTTTACTGCTCCATCAAATCCGACGAGCATTTTTCGCAACGGGGATCCCTCGGTCATTCGCCTTTCATTTCAATGGGCTGAAGGTAACAGGGCTATCGATCACTAGAAAATGGTGAAGAGTGAAGAGAGTCGTTAGTCGTTAGTGGCGAGTAGCGAGTGGCGAGTAGAGAGTGGCGAGTAGAGAGTGGCGAGTGGTTGTTGTTGGGTGTCATCTCGACTTTTGCTTCGAGCCATTACCTTAACGGCGCCGGATCTACAACAACGGTGTCCTTCAGTACGCTTGTCCGATCTTCGTTGCCCTACCCGATGCCCGTGAACACGCTCGTCTCTTTCTTGATCACCAAACGGTTGCAACAGATCGACCTGTTCCGTGCGAACCCCAGTATGGCCCAACTGGAGGTTTTCATGGACCTGATGCAGAAAGCACGCTACACGGAATGGGGACGGAAGTATGACTACTCTTCCATCTCCGATCCGGATGAATTCCGCAAGCGCGTTCCATTGCAGGATTATGAAGATGTGAAACCCTTCACCGAACGGTTGCGCAAGGGCGAACAAAACCTGCTTTGGCCAACGGACATCAAATGGTTCGCGAAGAGCAGCGGCACCACGAGTTCAAGGAGCAAATACATTCCTGTGAGCCGCGAAGCATTGGAAGATTGCCACTACAAGGGCGGCAAGGACCTGATCGCATTCCATTATCAGCAATTCCCGGAAAGCAAGCTCTATTACGGCATGACGCTTTTGGTGGGCGGGTCCAGCACCATTGAACAACTTCGGCCGGATGCTTACAGCGGTGATCTTTCATCGATCATCATCCGCAACCTTCCAATTTGGGTGGAAGTGCGCAGAACACCGGTGCTCGAAACCGCGCTGTTGGAGAATTGGGAAGTGAAGATCGAACAGATGGCCCGCGAGACCATGCGCGAGGATGTGCGATGCATTGCAGGTGTGCCATCTTGGACCTTGGTGCTCTTCCGCAGGATCCTTGAACTTACCGGCAAGAAGAACATGCTCGAGGTATGGCCCAACTTGGAATTGTACATGCATGGCGGTGTCAGCTTCAGGCCCTATCGTGCACAGTTCGAGGAGCTGATCCCTTCACCCACCATGAACTACCTGGAGACCTACAACGCCTCCGAAGGGTCGTTCTCCATACAGGACAGACATGGTGCCGACGATATGCTGTTGATGTTGGATTACGGCATCTTCTACGAGTTCATGCCCATGGACCAGGTCGGGAAGCAGGACCCACGGACCATCCTGTTGAACGAAGTGCAAGTGGATACCTCATACGCATTGGTGATCAGTACCAACGGAGGCCTCTGGCGCTATATGCCCGGCGACACCATTCGCTTTACCAGCTTGTCCCCGCACCGCATACAGGTGAGCGGCAGGATACGCAGCTTCATCAACGCATTCGGAGAAGAATTGATCGTAGAGAACGCCGATCGCGGCATTGCAGCCGCTTGCGAGGCCACCCGGACCATTGTAAAGGAATACACCGCAGCACCCGTTTACATGGTGGACCAAGCACGTGGCGGGCACGAGTGGGTGATCGAATTCGAAACCCCTCCCAAGGACATGGACCTCTTCACCCATACCCTGGACAAGACCATGCGCTCGATCAATTCCGATTACGATGCCAAACGGAAAGGCGACATGGCGATGGTAGCGCCAGTGATCCATGCCGTACCCTCCGGCACGTTCTATGCATGGATGAAGCAACGCGGCAAATTGGGCGGGCAGAACAAAGTGCCGAGGTTGAGCAATGACCGGACGATCCTTGACGATCTTCTTTCACCGATCGCCATTTGAAGTAGACAAGCTGCATTCTACGAAGTCGCGTTGACCATTCCATTCGATCAACTACACATCCCTTGCAACTCCGAAACGCCATAACTGCTCTTGCTCTCGCACTCAACCTGTTCGCCATTGGACAGGACAGCTTGGTGATCGAAGGAAAATTCGATGCGTTCACCACCGACGAAATGGGCAACGTGTACGCGTTGCACGGTGATGTACTGGAACTCTTCAATGTGAAAGGTGTGTCGTGGCTAAGGAACAGTGTGAAGACCTTCGGAAGGATCAGCACATTGGATGCCTTTTACTCCTTGAAGCCCATGGTCTTTTCGAAAGACCAAGGGCAGCTCGCCGTTCTGGACAACACCCTCAGTGTGCAAGGCAGTGTGATCAATTTGCCGCGCGATGGATACCCGCAAGTGGTGTTGGCATGCATGAGTGTGCAGAACAGCTTCTGGTTGTTCGACAACCGCGAACTCGCCTTGGTGCGTGTGGATGCTCAATTAAGGAAGTTGGCGAATACCGGTCGCTTGGACCAATTGCTCGGGATCACTCCTGCACCCGCGGCCATGCAGGAATATGATAGCCGCTTGTACGTGAACGATCCGCTCCATGGCATTCTCGTCTTTGACCTGTTCGGAACCTACTTCAAAACCATCCCGATCCTGGGTGCACAAAGTTTTCAAGTGCGTGAGGGTGCGCTGTACTATTTCTCGGAAGGATCGATGCATGTGTATGAAATGAAATCGTTCGGGATCATCGATTTCCCGCTGCCCATTGAACCTTCGTTGGTCCTTGATGCGCGCGTGGAACGGGGGAAGTTGTACTTGCTGACCGCCGATCGGATAGTTATCCACACTCTGGCGCAATAGGCCGGAAAGGCCACGACTTTTCCACAACCGCCCCTTTCATCCGTTTGCACGGATACCTTCGCACCTCATCAATTTTCTGAAGGCCACCATGCATATCGCGATCGCAGGAAATATCGGTTCCGGCAAGTCCACACTTACCAAGCTCCTCGCCAAACATTATAAATGGGACCAGCTGGAGGAGGCTGTGGACAACAACCCGTATCTCTTCGACTTCTACAAGGACATGCAACGTTGGAGCTTCAACTTGCAGATCTTCTTCCTCAACTCCCGCTATGAGCAGTTGCTGGAGATCCGCCGCAGTGGCCGCAATGTGGTGCAGGACCGCACCATCTATGAAGACGCATTCATCTTCGCGCCCAACCTGCACGCGATGGGACTGATGACCACGCGCGACTTCGAGAACTATTTCCGCCTGTTCCAGAACATGGACCATTCGATCACGCCTCCAGATCTCATGATCTACCTGCAAGCTCCGGTGGACAAGCTGGTGAAGCAGATCAGTGAGCGTGGCCGCGAATACGAGAACAGCATCAGCATCGATTACCTCAAGCGCCTTAACGAACGCTACGAAGCGTGGATCCAGACCTACGACAAAGGCAAACTGTTGATCATTGATGTGGAAGGCAACAGCTTCCACAACGACCGCGGCGACCTCGGCATCATCATCAACAAGATCGATGCGGAGATCCACGGTTTGTTCCCGATGGAAGTGGCTCCCGCCAAATTATCCGCGAAGACCACAACTAAGAACGGGAGCAAGGAACTTGTGAAGAAGGTTGTTGCGAAGAAGGGGAAGAAGTAGTGGGGTTGAACCGGTTGGGAGGTTGGGAGGTTGAGAGTTGAAAAGGTTGAAGTGGTTGGGAGTTGAAGTGGTTGGGCCTCACCCCTGCCCCTCGTTCTCGACTGCGCGCTCAGAGTGAAGATTGAAGGGGTTCAATCGATCGCTGATCTGGATGTGATCTCCGCATAAGGGGATCGTCGGGGAAGTCCGTACGCAATACCCTGACCCACTGAGCGTTTCGCATTACACAAAAGCGGTATACGATGAAGGGATCGAACTTCACCATTCTGATGTTGGGCCTCTTCGGGTTCTGCTCGATCACCAACACTTGGGCACAGGTTCCGCCAATTATTTTCAGCGAATCCCTGAGGGTTGTATTCACCTCGAACGAAAGTATTGTTGCCGTACACATGCGTTCCACCGGTGCGGGCACCCAACCAGAAATGATCGTTGCTACGCAAGCAGATTCGGGATCTTTTCACATGCTGCGAGGCTTTGTTGGCGATGGTTATCTGACCGACGAACAGACCACTTTGTCGCTCCCGCAACCGTACCCAAGCTCACGTGGTGTCGTGTTCGTTTCTTCTGATCTGGAAGGAGACGGCGACGAGGATGTGATCGTCTATTGGAACACCTACTCATGGTACACTCCAGATCAATTCTTGCAGATCAAAGCGGTTGATGGAGCATTGGTGATCGAACCTATCGGGCAGCATTTGGGCCTTGCCGCTGGCGAGCGCTACTACGCCGATCCTTCCATGTTCGACTTGGATGGTGACGGGGACCAAGAGATCCTTTTGTACGGTGAGTCACAAGGTTTCAGCGCACCTGCGGCGTATCCCTTGAACTTCGCTCTGGAACTTGACCCAGCTGATCAGTATCAACCGATCCAGCCGCCTTTTACATTCGACTACTATCGGTATCACACGGATGTGAACATGGATGGTTTGGAGGATGTCTTCCACTACGACCAAGCGGTTTGGGGACTTTATCTCAATACTGGGAGCGGTGCCTTCGACTTGGATGAGAATTACAATTTCGACTCATCACCGGGAGGTAATTGGAGATCATTCTGGTACGATTTCAATGAAGATGGTATCCTGGACAGGGTGCACTGGAATGATACTGAAGATGGACTTATTCAAGTTTCCGGCTCTTCGATCACTAGCACCTCTGTTGGTCCGTTTGTCGAATTGTTCAATTTCCTAACTCTTGATGGTACGAATGATTTCGACCTGCGCGGTACCGACTTCAACAATGATGGGAGCATGGATATATTGGTACGGGAACGTCTGTCCGCTACTCCAGCTTTGTTCGCATACACCGCAGTAGCCGGGAATTCCACTTGGCCTTCTAGTGAGCCCCCGCTTGTTCTCGTCGAAAGCACGGAGCGGAAATTCTTGATAAGTGATCTGGATGGCGATGGAGATGAGGACCTTGTCTTTTTCGACTCTGGTTCGGTTCGTTGGCTCGAAAATCTGAGCACAAGCGTAGGCATCGAGGAGAGAAACTCCGATCCGCTCTCACTTGTACCCGTACCTGCTTCCACGACAATGAACGTGCGACTTGACCGGTCAATACAACAAGGTCGAATTCACGTAACAGATGGCTTGGGAAGGTCAATTCTGGAACAACCTTGGTCCGGACCGAATGGCAGCATTGATGTGAGCGCAATGGCACCCGGTGTTTACCACCTGCAACTCACCGCTACGGACGGCATCGAACGTCTTGGTCGAAACTTCGTGGTTGAGCACTAGGCTTGCCCTACAACGAAGAAGCCCAGATGATCCAACGACCATCTGGGCTTCTCCTTTAGGATCATTGCTTAGAACCGATCGCTCAGCGACAAGGTCGTAGCGGCAACAGGTTCGGCTACGGGAGCCTGCACAGCACCGTGGTCGTGGCCTTCGTGGTCGTGTTGCGCGGGTGCGCCGTGGCCACCTTCATTGATGTGCGGTGCAATGATCAACGCAACGATGCTCGTCAACTTGATCAAGATGTTCATGGATGGTCCAGAGGTGTCCTTGAACGGATCACCAACGGTATCACCAGTTACTGCGGCTTGGTGCGGCAAGGAAGGCTTGTCGGCCTTATGCTTGTAGTACATCACACCGTCGATCTCCACCCCTTTCTCGAAGCTCTTCTTTGCGTTGTCCCATGCGCCACCGGCGTTGTTCTGGAACATGCCCATGAGCACACCGCTCACCGTGATGCCGGCGAGCAATCCGCCCAATGCTTCTGGTCCTGCAAGGAAACCAACGATGATCGGTGAAAGCAATGCCAACGCGCCTGGTGCGATCATCTCGCGAATGGATGCCTCGGTGCTGATGGCAACGCACTTCTCATACTCCGGCTTGGCCGTGCCTTCCATGATCCCCGGGATCTCGCGGAACTGGCGACGTACTTCCTTCACCATGTCCATGGCCGCTTTGCCCACTGCGCTGATGGCCAAGCTGCTGAAGAAGAACGGGATCATGCCGCCAACGAACAACATGGCCAACACGTTCGCTTTGTAGATGTCGATGCCGGTGATGCCGGACATTCCCACGTAGGCTGCGAACAGCGCAAGTGCGGTCAATGCGGCGGATGCGATGGCAAAACCTTTTCCGGTAGCAGCGGTTGTGTTACCAACGGCATCGAGGTTGTCGGTGCGCTCACGTACTTCTGCTGGCAGGCCGCTCATTTCAGCGATACCACCCGCATTGTCAGCGATGGGTCCGAAGGCATCGATCGCCAACTGCATGGCCGTGGTGGCCATCATGCCGGCCGCAGCGATCGCCACACCGTACATACCGGCCAATTCGAAGGAACCCCAGATACCTGCTGCCAGGATCAAGATCGGCAACACGGTGCTTTCCATGCCCATGGCCAAACCACCGATCACGTTCGTGCCGTGGCCGGTGCCGCTCTTTTTCACAATGCTCATCACCGGGCGACGGCCCATGCTCGTGTAGTATTCGGTGACCATACTCATCAACGTACCGACCACGAGGCCGAGGATGATGGCCCAGAACACGTTCATGCTGGTCAGATCAACGGAGATGCCGTTGCGGACGAACTGCATGGTATCGGGCAACATCCAATCCACCAGGAAGTAGCTGGAAATGGCCACGAGGACCATGGAGCCCCAGTTCCCGATGTTCAATGCGTTCATTACGCTGTCTGTGTCCTTGTTGATCTTCACGAACAAGGTGCCGATGATGCTGAACAACACGCCCAGACCGGCGATCACCATGGGAAGAAGGATCGGGGCCATGCCACCGAAATTGTCCGCGCTTACCACTTCACGACCCAGCACCATGGTCGCCAACATCGTGGCCACGTAGCTACCGAAAAGATCGGCGCCCATACCGGCCACATCACCCACGTTGTCGCCTACGTTATCGGCGATGGTGGCAGGGTTACGTGCATCATCTTCGGGGATACCGGCTTCCACTTTTCCGACCAGATCAGCGCCTACGTCGGCGGCCTTGGTGTAGATGCCACCGCCTACGCGAGCGAAGAGCGCAATGCTCTCGGCACCTAGGCTGAAGCCAGCCAGCACCTCCAGGCACTTCATCATCTGTGGGCCGTTGGCGTTGCCATCGGTCACGTACATACCAAGGAACACGATGAAGAGCGTGCTCAATCCGACCACTGCAAGACCTGCTACGCCAAGACCCATCACGGCACCGCCGTTGAAGGAGACCTGCAACGCTTTCTTCAAACTGGTACGGGCGGCCTGTGTGGTACGAACGTTGGCCTTGGTGGCGATGTTCATGCCGATCCAACCGGCGAATGCACTGAAGAAGGCACCGATCAAAAAGGCGATCGCGATCACCCAGTCGCTGTTCTCATGCAAGGTGCCGCTCCACGCCAACAAGGCGGCAGCGATGGCCGCGAACACGCCCAACACTTTCCATTCCGCTTTCAGGAACGCGCTGGCGCCTTTCGCGATGTAGCCCGCAAGCTCCTGCATGTTGGCATCGCCCGCATCCTGCTTGCTCACCCACATGGCCTTGCCGATCATCACGATCAGGCCGATCACTCCCATCAAAGGGATATAGTACATGATCTCACTTCCCATTTCAGTTCTGTTGTTCTAGTGTTAACGTTCTGTTCTTCAGGCGAAAAACAAATCGCCCCGCATTTCGGGGGCCGCAAAAATAGACGAATGCTTGGAACTGGGGTTGGGAAGTTGTTCCGGGCCCCGGCTCGATGGCCCGGATGACAGCCCGGAATGACGAAGTTGGTGGCTTTGAGGGTTGGATAAGGGTGGGAGTTGGGGCTGGAAAGAAGCACAGTCTGGCGGACCGGAAGGTCTATGCTGAGGTGCCGCCACGAACGAAATACGCGATTAATGAACCCGGTGAACAGGCCATCCCCATGATCGAGGCGTTGCGCTAATTCGGCTTGGCGATGATGACAGAAGTGGGCATCAAGAGCACGTTCTATTTCCCGAAGGCAGCAAAAGCGAAACGCCCAGCGTGAAGGGCGATCGAGAAGGATCCGCAGTGTGGTCGCCGATCGAGCAACCGAAAAGTCCGGAGCGGTCTGGAAATATTTCAGAAAGACTCACTCGATCTTCAGCAGGAGCGTCGCTTCTGGACCATGTCGTCCACTCATCAAGTGACTGGAACCGTATAAAATGAAAACCCTACCACCCACCACCACCACCACCGCCTCCCCCACCACCGCTAGAACCACCACCACCAGAACCACCACTGCTGGAAGGTGGCGTACTCGATGAGCTGACGCTGTTGCTAAGCGAGGAGTTCATGTGTTGGGAGAACATACCGTAGTTCATGATGGAGCCACTGTACCAACCGGGATGGTAGTTCTTGTCGATCATGGCCTTGCTGATCATGTCCTGGAAACGATCGCCCCAGATCTTTTCAACCTTGAATGCGATGGCGTAGGGGAGCAATTTCTCGAACACTTCGGGTGTCATCGTGGGTGGGTTGAAGTGCTGTAGTTGCTTTTCTTCCGCGGCGCTCAAGTACATCTTGAACCCTAGTAGTCGCGACCGCAAGGTCTGCTTCTCCAGACTGGGTTTTTCGATGAGGTAGCGATAGATCAGGAACAGGACGAAATTCACCAGAAGAAAACCGACCATGTACAGCGAGTCGTATTCATCCCAACGGTCGGTATGCAGGTAAAAGATCGTGAAGCCGCCAATAACGACCGTTAGGATCGGGAACAACCAGAACAGCACGTTGTTGCCCTTGTTCACGAACGCATTCCATTGCGATGTGAGCGATGACTTGAACGCGGTGGCCATGCTTTCAACACGCGGGTCATACGTGCCGTCGAACACAATGCCTTCTTGGCCTGAGCTGAACAACCGTGTATAGAGTTCCACCTCTTCCTTGGGCAGGTCCGTGCCACCTTTCAAACGCACGATGGTAAAGACCTCCTTCGTGATCAGTCCCAACAACTGATCCACCTTTTTCGCATCGATCCGGATCAGTCCTTTCACAGCCAAGTTTATCATGGCGGGGGTGATCATGCGGTTCTCGAAGCCATCTTCCATGACCATGCCCGCCGATGCCGGGGAAATCCCATCGGGCGGTTCGAAGAGCGGGATCACGGTGGGTATGTCCGGGTCTTGGCCGAAGCGGAACCACGTAACGCTGTAGTAGAGCAAGAGTAGAAGCGTGATGACTCCCCCGATGATCGGCACAGCGTACTGCTCGAAAAACGTTGGTGGAGGAGGTTCGGCCACCACTCCTTTCTGGAATCCAACGGCCACGGTCAGGCCTTCATACGGATACAAGCTGCGTCCTTGGAAGTTGACGGTGTGTGCATCGATGATCGAGTCCGTGCAGACTTTTTCCGTGGAGCCGAAAGAACCCGTGTAACATGCGGTCTGCTTCACTTGGGCCGAAGTAGGCAAATGAATGCGCGCCGAAATGCTGCCGATCATGAAGTTCCAGCCGTTGCCACTCACGTTCCAATAGATCTCGTCGTATTCGGGGAAGAAACCGACCTGGCCCTTGGTGGTGTACGTAATGCGGTAGGGGTAGTCGCCGGGTTCCAGGAAGTTGCCCTCCGACCCAACATAGAGCACGAAGTCGTCGCCCTCGGTTGCGGTATGGTACGGCGAGGTAGCCCCGAATATTTCCACCGTGCTGAGTTCGTACTTCACTCGCTGTTGGCGGCCGTTGTGGTCCTGAAAGCGCAGCGGAAGCCGACGCACGATACCGCGCTTGAACTCGTCGCCTTCCGCATGGATATTGATCTCCTCTGTCACCGTCAATTGCCCATCGGCTGCCACAGTGAGGTCGGTGTGGAAGGAATTGATCCGTTCGGATTGGCCGTGCGCGGAAAGCACCCCGACCACCGAAGCCAGCAGCAGCCAGCGCCGCATCAGGAGAATTTGACCGAAGGTGCCTGCTTTTCCGCTTGGTCCTCCAACTCGAAGAACACGGACTTCGCAAAGCCGAACGAATTGGCGACCACGTTGCTCGGGAAGGATTCGATCAATGTGTTCTGCTCACGCACGTTGCCGTTGTAATAGCGCCGTGCCTTTTCGATGTCGCCTTCCACTTCGCTCAACTTGTTCTGCAGGTCCAAGAAGTTCACGTTCGCCTTCAGGTCGGGATAGCGTTCGGCCACTGCCATCAGGTTCACGAGCGAGCCTTTCAATGCGTTCTCTGCCGCTTGCTGACCTTCCACCGTGGTGGCTTGCTGCGCTGCAGCGCGGGCGCGGGTGACGTTCTCGAAGGTTTCCTTCTCGTGGGTGGCATAGCCTTTCACCGTTTCCACTAAGTTGGGGATCAGGTCGTAGCGCTTCTTCAGCTGCACATCGATCCCGCTCCATGCCTCGGCCACCAGGTTCTTCAACTTCACCAACTTGTTGTAGATGCCAACGGCATAGAAGGCCACTAGCACGATGAGTCCGAGGATCACAAGTAATACGATCATTTGGTGGGGTTTTGGGTGGAAGAGATGTCGAATATAGGTCGGGCTTCTCTGAGCGCTCATTCTGGGGACTCTCACCAAATGGACCCATCACTCTCTCCAACAGTTGAATTATCTTCGACAGATGCAACGGACCAAAGAACGCGTCAAACGAAGGTTTTGCATCGCAGTCGCAGGTTGCTTCGGCGCGTGCTCTTGGGCACAGAGTACAGTGCTGGTCAAGGATACTTGGCCGGGACCCATTGGCGGCACTCCGGGGTTCATTGGCTCAGTGAACGACAAAGTGATATTCAGTGCACAGGACGGCATTCACGGTGCGGAGCCTTGGGTGAGCGATGGCACAGAGGAGGGAACCTTCCTGCTGAAAGACATCATGAACGCCCCGCCGCTTGCTTCATCCTTTCCGAGATCGGGTTTCAACTACAACGGTTACCTGTATTTCTTCGCAGGTGCGGAATCACTTTATGCCCAAGACCTCTGGCGAACGGATGGCACTCCGGCTGGAACAGAGAGTTTCTTGAACGTGCTGCCGGGCGCAGGCGACATTCAGATCAATGGAGAAGACAAGACCTTCGCACTTTTTGGTGGCTACTTGTATTTCGTAGATGTCCACCCAATGGATCCGGACCAGGCCGCACTCTGGCGAACCGATGGTACGATCGCAGGAACCCAAATGGTCTATGGGGCCCTTGGCATCAGCAGTTCTTTCCGATCGCCGTTGGGCGTGTTCGGTGACCATCTTTACTTTCCCGTGGAAATGGCCCCGTTTGGCCAAGCACTTTACCGCATTGATCTAGATGGCAATGCGCAGGAGGTCTTCGCGCTGATCAGTTTCGGGGCCTCGATCGGCTATCCGACCGGAGCTGCGAATGGGCTGTACTTTTTCGGTGAAGACCAGACCAACGGCCGTGAACTTTACTGGACAGATGGTACAGCGGCGGGTACGCTCCAGCTATCTTCCTTCGCCGGAACAGGCCCAACTGGCTTCAGCCATAACTATGACCATAGCTGGTACCACCTGAACGGAGATACTTTATTGTTCAAGGCGGATGGCGGTGACGTGGGTCGTGAACTATGGCGCAGTGACGGCACTTCGATCGGTACGTATTTGCTGAAGGACTTGCTCCCCGGTCAATTCTCAGGTAACCCCATGAGCTTCTTCGGCATGGGCGGTCAGGTCTTCTTCTCTGCCAACACTGGCCCTACGGCGGATTCCTCAGCCATTTGGGTTTCGGACGGTACGGAAGCGGGAACCTCGCCACTCTATACACTGGGCAGTCCGGAATTCTTCGGCGTGAATGAAGACGTGCTCTACCTTGCAGGTAACTCATGGCGCGAGTTGTATCTTTCCATGGGAGGCGTGAATGACACCGTACAAGTCACAAGCCCTGATCCTACCGCTACGTGCTGTGGTCTGGTGCGCCAGGTGTTCCCTGCGCTGGGTGGCTACTTCCTAAGTGCCTATGTAGAAGGCGTGGGCGAAGAGTTGTTCTTTCACGGTAATGCAGTTGGGATCCCTTCGTTATCAAAGGAATCTGTCCATAGTGTTCGCCCGGTACCGGTAGAGGATCGCCTGTTCGTAGATGTGGAGTCTTCACAACCTGTTGTCGTGCGCGTCCTGAATGCCGTGGGCCAAGAGGTGCTTGGCTCTGTTTTCCTTGCTTCAGATAAAGGTGTCGACGTAGCAATGCTGAAGCCCGGCCTGTACATTATTAGCGTGGTGCAGAATGATGCTACTTGGAGCCAGCGCTTCGTAAAGCAATAGGCTGATACGTTGGTTCGTCCGCGTGCAAGAACATGCGTCTTATGAGGACGTTCTTCACTCCGACTGATCGGCCCAAGCTTCGACGCAAGTGTCCTCGAATGCTCCTAGCGTGTGGATCAAGGAACAAGAGTGTTCGCTGGCACGAGAAATTGGGAGTGGCAAATGGTGCAAGTGCCGCGCCGTCGTTCGCAGGTCACTCAGATCTTCTCCAAGATCATGGCCTTCATCCTCATCACTTCTGCTTTTGTGAAGCCGTGAGCTCGGATGTTCCCTTCACCAGTGGTGTCGATGATGATGGTGGAGTAGCCCACAAGCGGACAGTCAATATCCACGGATGAGATCCGGCTGAAGGGTATGGTCTTCTCATTGCCGCTGAAGAGACCGGGCACTTTCAAGGTGACGCCTTGTTGATCGATGATGATCTGTGAAGGGAAGACCCGGTTCCCTTCAGCAAGACGCGCGGCGATGAATGTTTCCATGGCCGGTGAAGGTATGTACGCGCTGGTGCTGATCCGTGGTCCTTTCTCATTTGGTTAAGTGCGGCCTCATCGTAACGACCCATCACGCTCGCCCGAAAAATGGAAGGAGAAGGTCAACTCATCCAATTCTTAGAAAGTCCGATCAGCATGAGCAGAACAACGATCACGAGCACCATGGCCACAATGGAGGAGGGATTTGCGAAGTTCATCGTCCACCCGAGATACGTGCGTTTTGGTGGGAAAAGTCGATGGTCCTTCTTGTTGTAGTAGAACACTCCCAAGACCCAATTGGCAGGATCACTATGCCATTGGTCAGTCTCTTTTTGGCCTACTCCCGGACGATTACCAATGCGCACGATATTCTGGATCAGAACGGCGCCGAGCGCGTGGATCACGACAACCCAACCCCATGAGATAGGAAGACCTGTCGCAAAACCAGCAGTAACCGGTGCTTCAATGCTGGAGTGGACATGATCTAATGCGACCTTCTGTCCCATAACACCTCGGGGAAGGAAGAACATGGCAGTGGGCATTAGCAGGCGATCGATCATGGTGGTTTGGTGGTTGAACAAATGTATATCCAACCGGCGATCGGATGTTCGCTGAATGACGCACGTTCAGCCGCTGCGACTATTGTGCTAGGGTTGCCTCGAATGATCAGCGCTAGTGTCATCGGTTCAAGGTTCATCGAGGTACCCGACAACGATAAAAGCCAGATCAAATGGTGCGTTGATCTAGCTTCACACTGCATTTGAGTAAATCCACATAACAACTCAGCACATGAACCTGCACCGATCGATCCTCTTTCTTGGGTCTTTGATGGGCCCCCTTTTGTTGCTCGCGAACCACTTTCTAGGTGCCGAGATCCGATACTTACTTGATGGAACGGACCTTTATACCTACACAATTGAATTGGACGTATACACCAATTTGAGCAGCCCTTCTGATCGCCCGGAGATGGCCTTCGAATTTGGCGATGGATCCGTGGACACCATTCCACGCGTTGAGATACTGGAATTCCTGAACGTCGGTGTTTGTTCGGGCGTTAAACTAAGTACATATCATACCACCCATACGTACCCTGGTCCGGGATCCTACTATCTTCATTTTATTGATCAAAACCGTTCGGGTAGCATTGTAAATATTCCTAGCCCGATCTCCCAAGGCATTTGCGTGGAAGCCTTGTTGGTCATTGACCCATTATTGGGCGCGAACCACAGCCTCACTTTCGAGTCCATGCAGTTCGTATTCAGTCGTAATTGGAGTACACTGATACATGAAACAGCCCCAATGGATATGGATGGCGATAGCTTGTCCTTTGAATTGGTGGTGCCGCAAGGAAATGCTTGCCAACCCATCCCCGGTTACGAATTTCCTGAAGGCGTGAATTATACGTGGCTCGACCCTTCAACAGGCACCTACTATTGGGACTACCCGCCCTATTTCGCCGAATGGACCTTGGCGATCCGCGGAAGTGAATACCGCAACGGCCAATTGATCGGCCAAGTGACACGGGATATGAGCATTTGTACTGTTGGATTTGTTACTGGCATCGACGAAAATTCCAACGCAACCAGCTTCAGCATATTCCCCACGTTGGTTGGAACAGAAGTGACTGTCCAAAACCAAAGCCAACGAAATGTTCGACTGGAATTTGTGAGCACGTCCGGTGCAGTTGTCGGTGCGTTGTCCATCGCTCCCGGACAACGATCCTATTCACTGGAAGGGTTCGCATCTGGCATCTACGCTGCGAATTTCCGAGATGCAAATGGCGCGTTGTTACATACCGCTCGACTTGTGCGTCAGTGATCCGCTGCAAGACCTGTTAGTTGCGACATCGAGAACTTTTCTGGTTATCTGACACTGCCTCGAGATCCGTGAAATATTTCTGGTGCTGCCTCGATCACCTCATTGAACCGACTTTTCTCAATGGGAAGGAAGACGTAAGCATCCCAAGGAAAATTGAAGAATAACAACTTATAGCCAATGGCAGCAAGGTCCTTGTCCATCGTTAGGAATAACGCAAGAATGAACTTGCCATCCCGTTGTGCCTCTTCAGGTGCAGTTGATCGCAGGGACTTGGTATTCTCCCACGTTACCGTTCGGCCCAGACTTGTGGGTAGTTCGAAGAACCTGTGGATAAGTTGAGGTGCTCTGATCTTGACAATGTGGAGCGTTGATCGATCTCTTTGAGGCATGAACAAGAAACGCCCCTCCGCCGGATTCTTTGACCAACAGGA
>Ga0154020_10003079_pt1 | contig 20206 bp, 17 predicted proteins | sample Klosneuvirus_201_FD_109709 | JGI IMG/M metagenome (GOLD analysis project Ga0154020, IMG submission 109709) | Active sludge microbial communities from wastewater, Klosterneuburg, Austria - Klosneuvirus_20160825_MG | ecosystem: Engineered > WWTP > Aerobic digester > Activated sludge | place... | reverse complement strand
AGGGGGGCCGGGATGCCAACGGCGCACCCAGCGCTCGGACGTTGAGCTCGGATCTACAGAATCAGCCTGAATTCTCGACGATTTGCCGCGCCCACCGACATTCACCCGTTGAATAGTGGCTATGTCGGTGGGCGCCTTGACGACCGCGGTTCAGCCGCCGCTCAGCCCGAGGCCGCCGTCGCCGTGCTTGGAGCGGTACAGCTCCACCAGGTCGGCGCCGTCGCCGTAGAGGTCCTTGAGGGCCGAGTAGCCGACGTCGCTGCAGACCTCGGAGACCACGTAGCCGAGTGCGCCGAGATGGCTGACCGCGCCCGGAGGCGGGCTGAAGCCGGCGAGGCCGTTGTGGAACCACCAGTTGAAGGAGGCCACGCCGCAGCGGAGCACCGGCCACATAGCCTGATCGAGGGTGGCCTTCACCTGGTTGCCGAGGCGGCAGCCTTGATCCGGGAACAGCGGGAAGTACCACTCCTGCCCGCTGTACTTCTGCCACCAGCGATTTCCTCCCGCGTCGGCCGGCGTGTAGAGCTTGCTCGTGCCGTAGCAGCCCTGCTGCTGGCTCCCGGCGTTGGCTTGAAAGGGCTTGAGCTGGTAGGTGTCTTTGGCCAGCTCACACTGCTCGTTCACGAACTTATAGAAGTAATAGTACGGGTGAGTATCCGGGACGCTCGGGCTCAGCTTGTCGCACAGCGCCTCGAGCTCCTCATCGGCCTTGGGGTCGACGTTGCCGAGGGCGTTGCTGGTCATATCGTTGAGGGAGTCCAGGATGACCCCGTGGATCTTGGCCTCGAAGACGCTGAGCAACATCTCCTCGAACCAGTCGCTGTCACTGTTGATGATGGCTTCGGCGATCTCCTCGATCGCCATCGCGCCCAGCACGATCCCTCCGATGATCTCTCCGACCACCGGGATCAGCGAGGCCACGGCCGCGACGCTGTAGAAGCCGACCCCTTTGGTGATCTCCAGGCCGCTATAGGAGAAATCGAGGTCGAGGCTCACGTCCGTCCACAGCATGCGCGGCGCCAGCTCGGCGTTGAGCCAAGCGTAGCCGTCCAGGCAGAGGTCGGTCCGAGCGATCTCGGCCGTGCCGAAGTCGATCGCGCTGATCATCGACATCGGCGTCTCGCCCGGATCGAAGTGGGCGGTGGGGCCATACACGTCGAGGCCTGGGAGGTGGATGCACAAGCCGATGCGCAGCGCCTGGGTCGTCCCTGCCGGTAGATCATCGTCGAAGGTCGACAGGTCTACCGCCGCGGGCGTGGTCGAGAGCCAGACGTTCTGGCTGCCCAGCTGCTGAGGTCGGTTGATCGACTTGTTGGCCTTGATGCCGAGATCGTAGGTGTCGAACTGGATCGGCTTTTGCCCCGCGAGCCGGTCGGCGGTGACCTGCAGGTCTTGGCCGAAGAGCGGGAACTCGGTGAGCACCTTGAGGTCCTCGTCGGGGGTTCCCGACCAGGCCCCAATTGCTGAGTAGAACCACAGCGCAGGGTGCGTCTCGCCGAACGGGAGCTCGCCGCACTCATAGTCGGTGGGGTCGGCGTAGGATCGGCTATCACCGGCGGCGATGTAGCGCTGGCAGCCGGCCACGTTCCAGGTGGCCACGTGCTGCTGGCAATACTCTACGCAGTTGGGCTTCGTCCCTCCGAGGCACACGAGGGGTAGGTCTCCGTCCTGGCTCTGAGCCTGGAGATCTTGCTCACAGGCGTGGACCAAGGCCTCCTCGGTCTGCCAGCCCGTGACGTCCTGGCCGGTCTCCTCGAACCACGCCCGGCAGACCCCACAGGTGGACTTCCCGGGGCAGCTGTTCTTGACGCAGTACTTGAGGTTCGTGGACGGCGCGACGTCGGGAATCGGGCCCCCGCACTGATCCGCGCTGCTGTAGACGCAGCCCGCAAAAGCCTCGTCGTCCTCGGCGATATCTGCGCAGGAAGCGACGCGCCAGTCAGGGCAGGCGAGGGCGTCGTCGCAGCTCAGCTGAAACTCACGGCTCCCGTCATAGTATAAGTCTCCGCTCTGGGGGGCGTGGACCGTGATGGAGTGGGCGGGCGTGCCGCAGTGGGTGTTGAGCTTCGTGTCGATCGCCGACTTCATCGCGTCCGCGACCTTGTCAAAGCCGATCTCCAGGGTGGCCTGTCCCTGGATCTCCTGGTTGGGGCGCACGAAGAGGCTCTGAATCGGGGCATAGCCGGTCTCGCCGGTCGCCGGAATATAGAGCTCCGCATAGTAGGAGACGTTCGATATCTGGGCCATCGCGGTCACCGCGTTCCAGCAGGAAGGGCTGCCGGAGCTCAGGCAGTCGTCGATGGAGTCGATGATGGACTGCATCGCCGTACCGGGCAGGAGGTCCGTCACCCATACCTCCTGGCTCTTGCCGAGGGTCTCGACCAGTCCGGCGTCTCCGCTCGGATTGGCCCGGACCTGGACACCTTCGCAGCAGGCGTAGCGCACCGCGTGAAACGACGGGCTCGCATATCCTCCCGCGCTGGTCGGGCCCGCGCTGGTACCTCCGCCGGTGGTGAGCCCTCCGGAGGCGCGGCTCGGCGTGCCGCCGCGGGTGGTACCCCCGCTCCCGGCCAGCACGGTGGGAGGGCTCCAGGCTTGGGTCTGGAAGATCTTGGGGCTCCCCTCGGGCTCGAGCGCCTTGGGGATGGCCGAGAAGCCGGTCGCCGCCTGGCCGGTGAGGATGGCCATCATCCCGGGGGTCATCTCGGCGCTGAGCTGAGAGGGCGAGAGCAGCGGCAGCGCAGGGGTGAGCACGGGCGCCGGAGCCCGCGTCGGCGGACGGAAGGTTCCACGACTGAACGCCGAGGCGTCGAGCGTGGCCTGGTCTCGCCCGCCGCGGACCTCCTTGCCATTGAGCTCGCGGAGCGCCCAGGACTTGCCGGCGGGCGTCGCCAAGATCTGGCTCGAGCGGTGCTGGCGTGGCGGGGCGATCGTGGCCTCCTGGCCGACCTGGGCGTCGGGGGCTCCTGGGGCGCCACAACTGAGCCCCCACAGGGAGAGGACGATGGGGATGGGAATTCGGGGCGTTTTCATGCGGTTCGAGCATCGCAACGGCCGTGCCAGGGCCCATTGATGAACCGAAGTCGCGCCTGGCCGCGGAGGGACAGTCCGCGCCTCGAGGTGGACAGTCCGGTCCGCGCTCTAGCAGCTTGCTGCTGGCCACGTCCGTTATCGCCGGGATGAACCCGCCTGCGGGCGCGATCGCGAGGCCCGGGTCTACACGGTGGACCAGAGCCCCGTCGCCCCGTCCTACGCCGTGACCGACGGCGATCTCGGCTTCCCCATCGGCCTCACGCGCGGAGACTTCGACAACGACGGCAAGGACGAGCTGGCGATCGGCTTCAGCAAGCGGCTATACGTGCTCGGCTCGCTCGATGGAGAGCCCGTGGAGCTGGCCTCCCGAGAGTTCCCCGACACGAACGCGATCTTCGTGGCTGCCGGAAATCTCGACCCCGATCCCGCGGATGAGTTGGTGGTGACTTATAATCGAGGGGACGTGGGCTATGTCGCGATCTACAACGGCGACCTGACCGCGCCAGCCGCCCAGTCGTGACCATCAACCTCCCGCGAAAGCCGCAAATCATGGCCGCCTCGCGCAGCTTCTACAACGCGCACAATGGTGACGGCCCGGACGTGGACGCCAGCATCCTGCGGCACACGCCCGGCGACATCGCTTCCTACCCGACCCTCGCCGATCGGGACGCGCTGCGGGCGGCGGTCCCCTCGGGGCAGTTCTTCGCCTCGCCGCTCGCTCACCCGACGGTCGATGCGGGCAAGACCTCGGTCAGCATCTCGGCCGCTCAAGGCGGCGGCAACGAGACCTCGACCTCCTTGGGGGTCACCGTGCGGGTGAAGGGGAAGGCCGCGGGGGTGACCTTCGGCGCCTCGGCGGGCGTGAACTGGTCGTGGTCCTACGCGGTCAATTATCAGCGGACGGTGCTGGTTTCCGGCTCGGTGGCGCAGATCCCGAGCGGGGAGTATGACTACGGATTCGGCGCGATGATGTATCCTCACCACGACGGTTTGATGGTCGTAAATTACTGGGTGGAATAACGATTTCTAAGGACAAGTGATGCTCGCCGACTAAGATGCCCCCATGCCGGGCATCCGGGTCTTCGATCGCGTCTTGGCCGCCAAGAAGCAGTACGTCGCGGGGACCCATCGCGCGCGAAGCCCGGCGGCGACGCTCTCGGCGATGCGCGCCCTGATGCCGCAGCTCGGTATCACGCGCCTGGCCAACCTGACGGGCCTCGACTGTCTCGGCGTCCCCGTATTCGCCGCGATGCGGCCCAACGGACGGAGCCTCTCTACCTCGCAAGGCAAGGGGCTCGACGAGGATGCCGCGGCGGCCTCGGCGTTGATGGAGAGCATCGAGACCTGGCACGCCGAACATCTGAACCTCCCGGTGCGTCGCGGCGCTCCCCGGGCCTTGTCTAAGCGACTCACCTTGGTGGACGTGCGACGGCTGCCCCGCGCCTCGCGCCGCAGGCTTGATCTCGGCGCCCCGCTCGATTGGGTCGAGGGTTGGGATCTGTTGCGGCAAGGGCCCGTCTGGGTGCCGCTGGAGGCCGTGACCCTCGATTGCGTGGTGGAGCGCGATCACCAGCCGACCTTCGACGTGTCCTCCAACGGCCTGGCTTCCGGGAATCACTTGCTGGAGGCCATCGCGCACGGCCTCTCGGAGGTCATCGAACGAGACGCCGAGGCCGAGTGGCGGGCGACGCAGGGACAGCGCCGAGTCGCGCTCGACACGATCCGCGATTCGGCGTGCCGCCAGCTGATCGCTCGGGTGAACGCCGCGGGAGTGCACGTGACGGTTTGGGACATCACCTCGGACGTCGGCGTGCCCGCGTATGGGGCAGCGTTCATGGAAGATCCGCGCGAGCCGGCCTGGCGTTCGCTGGGGATGTATCAGGGCTTTGGCTGTCACCTCTCCGCCGAGGTGGCGCTCCTCAGAGCGCTGACCGAGGCGGCCCAGACGCGGCTGACCTATATCGCGGGGAGCCGCGATGATTTCTTCCCCGCGGACTATGCCAAAGCCACGGATCCGGAGATCTTGCTGCCGATCTGGGAGGACCTCACCGAGCCCGCGCCAGGGCTGGTGGAGTGGGTCGACTTTCGCAAGGCGCCCCGGCTCGACGGGGAGACCTTCGAGGACGACGTCGCGACCTTGCTCGCGCGCGCGGGGGCGGCGGGGGCCACCTCGGTCATCGCCGTCGATCTGAGCCGGGCGGAGCTCGGCGTGCCGGTCGTGAAGATCTTGGTCCCGGGGCGGGCCACCCGGGTGGAGCTGATGGGATAGTATGGGTACCTCTGATACGATCGTCTTCTTGGGCCCCAGCCTCCCCCGGGCCGAGGCTGAGCGGATACTCCCGGCCGAGTATCTCCCGCCCGCCGCGATGGGCGACATCTATCGCGCGGTCTCGCGCCCCGCCCGCCAGAGGCCCAGGCGCATCGCGCTCATCGATGGATACTTCGAGCGGATGGCTGCGCCTTGGCACAAGGAGATCTTGTGGGCCCTGGAGCGTGGCGCGCAGGTCTATGGGGCCTCGAGCATGGGAGCGCTGCGGGCCGCTGAGCTCGAGGTGTTCGGGATGGTAGGGGTGGGGCAAATCTTCGAGGATTTTCGGGCCGGGAGGCTCACCGACGATGACGAGGTCGCGGTCCTCCACGGACCCGAGGAGCGAGGCTGGCCGCAGCTGTCCGAGGCCATGGTCAACCTCCGCGCCGGAGTGGCGGAGGCGAAGGCCGCTGGCGTCCTCACGGCAGAGACCGCCGACGCGCTCATCGCCGTGGGAAAGGGCCAGTTCTACCGGGACCGCAGCTGGGAGAGCTTGATCGGCCGGGCCCGGGCGCAGGGATTGCCAGAGCAGCAACTCACGCTGCTCGAGCAGCAGCTGAAGCGGAGGCGGCCTGATCAGAAGGCGGAAGATGCGCGGTGCTTGCTCACCCTGCTCGCTCGAGGGGGCGAGGCGGCGCCGGCCCGGCCGAAGGTGAAGATGGCGCGCACCTGGTTTTGGTGGCGTTTCGTCGAAGTCATGGAAGAGGGCTGAGCAGGATCATCGATATCTCGTCTCCCGGATCGCCGCGGGCTGCCATCAGCATGCCCTGGCGAAGCCAGAGGGCATAGTGTGGGTCGTTGGGCGCGGGAATGGACAAGACTGGGCAATATCCAAAGTCTCCGGCCCACTGATAGAACTCCCCCCGACGTCCACCGATCAGCGCTCCGCCCGGCAGCGGGAGGATCAAGTTGACGATGTTCGTCGTTGGGGTCACCGGCATCGTCTGCCAGTCCAGCGCGTCTCGCCGAAACAGCATGCTGTAGCGGGTGGCGGCGATCACTCCGAACGGCCCAAGGTCAGCGACGGCGGAGAAGGCATCGACCTCGGTCGGGCGCTCCAGCAGGCGACGCCGCACCTCGTGCTGGCTGCCGTCCGCTCCCAGCTCGAGCAGAAGATCGAGCCCCGTGCCGATCAGCACCGCCTCGCCCGGTCCCCTCCAAGCGATGCGGCCGGTAGCCCGGTTTGGAGGGGGGCCACTGGGCGTGCGCAGGATCGTCCAGCTCCTCCCGTTGAAGTACTCGACGCCGAGGGTGGTGGTGAGCGTGAAGATCTCCAGCGGCGATCCGCGGTGGCTCCCATCGACCTCGAGAGAGAGCGCACCGCGGAGCGCGCGCGGAGGACCCGGTACAAATCCTTGCTCTAGCGTGCCGTGCACGGTCGCGCCGTTTCCGCCGAGCAGCCACAGCTCACCATCGGCCGCGGCGACGGCGGCGAGGTGCGGCGTCGTCGTGGCCAGCTCGGTGAGCGGCGTGGCACTGGCCGAATTCACCCGGAAGAAGCGCCCCTGCTCGGTCCCCATCAGGGCCTCGTCATCGTTGAGCCGTATCAAGAAGGTCGCGCCGTCATTGAGGGTGCCGGGAACCTTGTAGACCTTGGTCTCGAAGCGCAGGCAGGGGTTGAGCTCCTCTAGCTTGAGCGCGCTGATCGTTTGGGGCGCCGCCGGTAACTGGCTCCAGCGCTGCTCCTGGTCGGACGCGAAGTCGAGGAGGAATACTTGATCGGCCGCGGGGAGGTGCGCGCCGTGATCATCGACGACCGTGAGCTTGCCTGAGGGCGCGTCGATCCGTTCGCGGTACGCGAGGGCGTAGATCTCCCCGTCGCGCTGGTCGATGGTGTTCCGCTCAGCGCCGTCCCCGAGGTGGTGAAGGCTCACCACTGGCGCGGCGCCCGGCCGGCGCTCGACGAGGACGATTGAGCTGGCGTTCACCGCAGGAATCCAGCGGTCGCTCGGGGCGCTACAGCCAGCGATGCTCGCGGCGAGGACTAGGGCGGATGCGAAGCGCACGCCTCCGGAGTGTACCCAACCGGGCGGTGTAGGGCTTCAGGCGAAGGCCCGATCGACCACCTTGGCGAAGAGAACGGCGTGCTTCGGAGCCGGTCAAATGGTTAGGCTAGCTCAGGTTTTGGACCTCACCGGCGGCTCCCGGGCTTCTGCGTCTGTGCACAAGGCACCTGGTGGCCAGACCGACGCCCCACTCCGTGCGTTGGAAGGCCCATGGTCAAGCTCTCCCTCTCCCGCCGGCCGCTGTTCGCTACCCTCGCCCTACTGGCCTTTCCCATCCCGGCCACCGCCGCATCGGCCGAGGGGGAGGGCTGCCGGCCCTTGGTGCGCCAGCTGATCGACGCCGCCATCCGCACGGAGCGCGCTCCCCGAGGCCGCCCCAATTGGCGGGCCAAGGACCGCACCGACGAGGATGACGGGGCTCGCCAGGGTCTTGCTCCGGCCACCGAAGCGTCGAGCGCTCCGGCGGAGACGGCCAAGAAGTCGGCGGAGTCTCAAGCGAGTACTCGTGGTGCTGGGGCCAGCGGGCCGGGGACCTACTCACGCACGAACACGCAGGAGCAAGCGGTCGACGAAGGGGACATCGTCAAGACCGATGGGCGTACCATCTACCACGTCAGCTGCAGCCGCGACGGTGAAGCGTCCGCCTGTCGCAACGAGCTGCGCATTTACTCGAGCTGGCCGGCCGCCCAGGCGCGGCTCCTCGGCCGCTTTGCCATCGAGCCTCGGGGTGGTGAGCCGGTGGTCAAGCAGGTCTACCTTCTCGGGCAGGAGCTGGCGATCATCCTCGACGCCCGCGAGGCGCCTCGCCAAGGCTACGACGGGCAACTCACCCGCGTCCTCCTGCTCGACGTGCGCGTCCCACAGCATCCCTTGCTGCTGCGGGAGCACGTGGTCGATGGTGCCTTCACCGACGCTCGGGTGATCGGCAGCCGATTGTATCTGGCCACCCGCACTCCGACGCCTGGCCTCCCACCCGCGCTCGCCGGCGAGGTGGTGACGCTCATCCATCAAAGCCTGAGCGGAGGCACGGAGCTGAGCGCCGACGCCGTGCTCGGGCGCCTCGCCCCCCGCTGGAGCAGCTTCCTCGAGGAGGGCCCCGGCCTCCCGCGTGTGCGGACCATCTCCGACCGCGATCGCGACGGCACCCCGCGGGCCGCCTACGGCTGCGGCGAGCTCAACGTGACCGAGTCCATCAGCGCCACCAATGGACTGTTGAACATCATCCAGGTCGACCTTCGCAGCGGATCCATCACCGGCGCCGGCGCCGCGGGCTTCAGCGCGCAGTCGACGCTCTATGCCTCCGAGGGCGCGATCTATCTCGCCGACGCCGGCGCCCTGGCGCCCGAGCCCGGTTGGCAGAGCGCCAGCCTGATCCGGAAGTTCGCGCTCGAGGCGGGGGGGCGCCCGCGCTTTGCGGCCTCCGGATTGGTGCGCGGGACCGTGCTCAACCAGTTCGCGATGAGTGAGCACCAGGGTGATCTGCGCGTCGCCAGCTCCGACGGCTGGGCGAGCAACAACCTCACCGTGCTCCGCGCCAAGGACGGACTGCTCTCATCGATCGGGAGGCTGGAGAACCTCGCCGCCAATGAGCGCATCTACGCGGTGCGGATGCTGGGCGAGCGCGGTTATGTCGTGACGTTTCGCCGGACCGACCCCCTGTTTACGCTCGATCTCTCGGATCCGACGCGCCCGGCGGTCGTCGGGGAGCTCAAGGTCGAGGGCTGGTCGAACTATCTGCACCCCCTCGGCAAGAACCACCTCCTCGCCGTGGGGCAGGACGCCGACGCCTGGGGCCGCGCCACCGGCTTTCACCTGCAGATCTTCGATGTTTCGGATCCAAGAAAGCCGGTGCGTAAGTTCCACCAGAAGCTCGAGGCGGGCTCGACCAGTGATACGCAGACCGACCACCACGCCTTCATGTTCGAGCCCCAGACGCTGACCTTGTCGCTGCCGTGGAAGAGCGAGCAGTACTTCGGGCTGCTCGCTTACCGAGTGGACCCGGCGGCGGGCTTCGTGGACCTGGGCCGGGTGAACCACGCCTTGATGTATAAGCGCTACTTTCAGCAGCAGTGCGCCCAGACCTTCGCCGCGGAGTGCCAGAGATCCAACTATTGGTACAACTTCGTGAGTCGGCCGGCGATCGCGATCGACCGCGTCATCGCCATCGACGACCAGCTGTACTCGCTGAGCCCGACGGGCATGATGGTGCACCGCGCGGGCGCCCGCAAGCTCTCGCTGACGACCTCCGTGCTGGTGAGCGCGCCGCGTTGGAGCTCACGCGGAACGCCGGTCGCCGTGGGGTGGTAGGGCGACCTGAGCTTGCGACCATCGTCGGCTTTCTCCATGATGCCGCCGATGCCAAATCCCACCGCCACCCTCGATACTTCCCTGGGCACGATCAAGGTCGAGCTCTACACCGACAAGATGCCGATCACCGCCGGCAACTTCATCAAGCTCGCTCAGCGCGGTTTCTACGACGGACTGCACTTTCACCGGGTGATCAACGGCTTCATGGCCCAATTTGGCTGCCCCTACAGCAAGGATCCGAAGAGCCAGCGCGCCGGCACCGGCGACGGCCCGGACGGCAACATCCCCGATGAGCACCCGGCGAACGCCAAGATCTCTAACGAGCCCGGCACGCTCTCCATGGCCAATACCGGTGAGCCGGGCAGCGGGAGCTGTCAGTTCTTCATCAACACGGTGCACAACAAGAACCTCGACTGGTTCACCCCGGGCGAGTCCCGTCACCCGGTCTTCGGGAAGGTCATCGAGGGCATGGACGTCGTGAAGAAGATCGAGAAGACGCCGACCGATGGCGATGATCGGCCCCTGACCCCGGTGCGGATGAACAAGGTCACCGTGAACCTCTAGCAGGCTGTCACCTCCGGGGATTGGCGGAGCGAGCCTCCGTTACCAGCCCTTGGACGACCTCTCGCGCGCGGTGCGCCAGGGCCTGGGCCGCGCCGCGGCCACGAGGTTCGGGGGTGAGCGGAGCCCCGATCGCCACAGTCACTCGCGTCTGGCGCCGTCCAGCAACGCGGGTCGCGTGCGCCGCCAAGGTCTCGTCGCCAAACTCAGCGGTCTCATCGTCGTAGGCCAGTCCGACCGGGATCACCTCGACCCCCTGGGGCACGATGAAGGCCCCGGTCTGAAAGGGGCGGACCTCATCCCCGAGGAAGGTGGTCCCCTCGGGAAAGACGATGAGGGTCCGTCCCGCGTCGAGGAGTCGCCGCATCGCCCGGATGGCGCTCACCCGACTATTCGGATTCGCCCGATCGACGAATACCGCGCCCGAGGCCCGCGCGGCGGTGCCGAGCAAGGGCATCCGCGAGACTTCGATCTGACTCAGAAAGTGTCCACCGAAGAGCCGCAGGAGCAGCGGCGTGTCCAGCATGGAGCGATGGTTGGCCACGATGAGGCGTGGACCTTGGGCGGGCAGGGGCGTCCCCCGCGCCAGCTCCACGCTGGCCCCCGCGGCGTGCAGCATCCGCTGCGCCCACCAGCGACGGTAAGCCTCAATCTGGTCGTCCCGCCGCACTCCGTCGAGCCAGCGCTGCGCGATCGACCCCGCGATCCCGGCGGCCGCGGTGGCGGCGACCAGCTCGGCTCCTCGCGCCGCGAAGCGCGCCTTGATCCTCAGCCCGTTCTTGGGTTCCGTCATGCGTCCGTCGTCGACTTCGATCTACACTGCGCCGTGCGCTACCGAAACCTCGAGCCTCCCTATGAACCTCATGCGATGTCGACTGTGCTCAAGTGGGCCCTGGGGGACAAGCTGGCTGGCAAGCGCCGGAGCTCGCCGGACCGGTACCCGGAGATGAAGGTCGTCGAGCCCGATCGCGCGCTGCTGGCTAGCGCAGCGCCATCGATGACTTGGGTGGGGCACGCGACCTGGCTGCTCCGCCTCGGTGGCCAGAGCATCCTCACCGACCCGGTTTGGTCGGAGTCCCTCGGGCCTGGTATCACCCGAAACGTGCGCCCCGGGATCGCGCTCGAAGAGGCGGCCCCGACGGTGGTGGTCGTCTCTCACAACCATCGCGATCACCTCGATGCGCCGACGATCCGGCGCCTCGGCGCTGCACCGACCTACGTGGTCCCCGCTGGGCTCGGCCCGTTCTTTCGACGAAAGGGCGCGGGCAAGGTGATTGAGCTGGAGTGGTGGGGGAGCGCTCGCGTCGGCGAGCTCCAGATCCACTTCGTTCCTTCGCAGCACTGGTCCCAGCGCGGGCCGCTGGATAAGAACGAAAGCCTGTGGGGCGGCTTCGTCCTCGAGGCCCAGGGAAAGAAGGTGTACTTCGCCGGCGACACCGCTCACTTTGGGGGCTTCAAGGAGATCGGGCGGCGCTTCCCGGGGCTCGACGCGGCGCTGCTACCGATCGGCGCCTACGATCCCGAGTGGTTCATGCGGGTGCAGCATATGAACCCCGAGGACGCCATCAACGCCTTCCAGAGCCTGGAGGCTCGCCTCCTATGCGCGATGCACTGGGGGACCTTCAAGCTCACCGACGAGCCGCTGGATGAGCCTCCGCGCCTCCTCGAGGCGCACCGCGTGCGCGAGCGGATCGCTGCCGAGCGCGTGTGGGTCGCGGCGATCGGAGAGTCACGCCGGCTCTGAGGTGCGGCTCGCGAGGGCCTGTTCCATGGCGCTCTTGAGCACCGCCGCAGGCTGGGCGCCGCTCACCGCCAAGCGCCCATCAAAGATGAAGAAGGGCACGCCCGAGATGCCCTGCTCGGCGAGGGCCAGGGCTTCTGCACGCGTGCGAGACCGCTCTTCGTCGCTGAGCAGCGCCGCGAGCGGAGTGATCGCGCCCGCAGGCGCGTCCGGGGCAAAGCCGTGGGCGGCGCTGAGTTCGGTGAGGACCGCTCGGTCCCCGATGTCTCGCCCCTCCTGGAAATAGGCGGAGAAGAGGGCCTTGGCCAGGGCCACCTGGGTGCCCCGCTCGATCGCGTGGCGCAAGAGGGTGTGCGCGTCGACCGTCGAGCAGGAGAGGCGCACGCGGGAGAAGTCCAGTGCGATGCCGCTGTTTTTGGCGGCCTGTTCGACCCGGGCGAACATCTGCTCGGGGTCGCCGCCGTACTTGCGGCGGAGTCGCTCACGCAGATCTTCGCCGGCCCGCGGGGTGCTCGGATCGAGGAGGAAGGGCCGGAAGGTCAGCCTGGTCTCGATCCCCAGCGAGGCCAAGGCGCTCTCGAGGTTCTTGGTGCCGATGAAGCACCATGGACACACGACATCGGAGACGAGATCGATGCTGAGCGGCTGCACTCAAGGAGCCTGAGTCGGCGGTACCCTCGGCGCAAGCGCAATGGCTGGCGCGGTCCCTGAGGACGATCAGGGAACGATGATGCGTCCCCGGGTGCCGCTGGCCCCCCCCCAAAAAAAAAGCCAACGAAACTTGGGCCATAGGAGGACCTCAAGCAGCCCTCGTGCCAGCCCGGGAGTGTGATCGACTCGGCCCCGTCGGGGGCCCGCGCCGCGATCGCGGCCCCCTCGCGCGCCTGTAGACGGGTTGCCTGTACGGAGTCGCTCGGTCGAGGATGTCCCCCGGTGCGTACGAAGCTCGAGCCAAAGACGGCCCTGGATTCTACGGGCTCGCCGCCCAGCGAGCCTCGGCTCCGCCCCAAGGTCGCGGACCGCGGCGGCAAGGGGGACGAGTTTCGCCGGATCGCGGGCCAAAAGAAGGCGCAAAAGGCGAACCCCGCTCCGCCGACCCTCGAGCCCCGGGTGGTCGAGCTGCCCGAAGGCTACCCCAAGTCGGTCGATCTCGGCGCGCTGGCCCGCGCGGCCAAGGAGATCTTGAGCGCGCAGGGCATGCGTGAGGCGGACTTCATGGGCGTTCGACGGTTGATGCTGACCGACGCCGATCTCACCCTCTTCGACAGCCCAGTGATCCCGGTGCTGCTGCGGCACAACCAGAGCCACGAGCTCCTCAACCACCCCGACACGCACGAGCCGCTCCGGCTCGGCATCGGGCCCGATCGCGACGTGATGAAGGAGTACAACGCGGTCCGTGGAGCGCATGAGGAGATCGCTTGGAAGGAGTACACCCCCGAGCCCGCCTCGGTGAGTCACTTGGCGAACATCCTCGCGGCCAAGGAGATCTTGCCCACGATCCACTCGGTGAAGAAGGCCAACGCCGACGAGAGCTCTCGCGAGATCGTCGTGACCGCCCGCGGCGGCGATGACTCCGTGGTCGCCGGGATTCGCGAGCTGCTCGGGCGCCACGGGGCTCGCCTCGATGGCGCGGTGATGCTCTATCACCCGGAGCACCGCCAGAAGCTCGGGCTCACCGACGAGGTCAAGGGTCAGGGCCGGAAGAAGGCGCTGGCGATGGCGGCGTTGCTGACGCTCTTCGATCCCCAGTCCGCGACCCTGAAGCGCGTGCGGTTCATGGACGACAACGATGAGAACTTGATCGCCGCCATGCAGTTGCTCCCCAAGCTCTTCCCGAACATCCGCTTCGAGTTCGTGGACGTCGTGCACCTCGGGCAAGGGCGCTTCGAGCCTCGTCTCGTCGCGCGCTCCCAGCGTGGGGGCGGGATCAAGGACGCGGCGGGCAAGCGCCTCGATGAGGCACAGATCAGCGCCTATCGCAGCCAGGACGCGCCGCTGCCTCCCGCGCAGATCCAGGAGTAGCGCGCGGTGCGAGGCGTTGAGCGAAGCGATCGCGCCCGCAGGCGGGTTCACCACGGCGACAATGAGCCCAGACCCGTTGAGGCCAAGCCGGTCTTGAGGTCCGAGCCCGTCGCGCTCGAGGTGTCTCCCCTGGCGCCCACCGCGCCGGCCTCACCGAAGGTGCTTGCCGGCGCGCGCTGGCGGAGCTTCTCCGCGCCCGAGAGCCCGGGCATCGCGGCCGTCACCAAACCCGAGGACATTGGCCAGCTCACCTTGTCGACCGATGGCCGCGTCCGCAGCATCCTCATCGCGGGTCGCGGCCCCACCGGGCTCATCGCGGCGATCTTGGCCAAGATGCAGCCGGAGAACGCGGGCACCCAGGTCTATCTGACGGACATCCGCGCTCCGAGCCCCCTCGAGGTCCAGTTCGGTGTTCGCCTCGATACGCTGAACATCCTGGACGCGCTCCGCTCACCAAAGACCGGCAAATCCGCGCTCGATCTGCTGCGCGAGCGGGACCAGCTCCGCTTCCTCAAGGGCAAGGAGGTCGAGGCGCGGCCCGGCGGGCCGATCACCGTTCATGACCCGCGCCTGCGAAAAGGGGGAGAGATCAGCGCCAAGCGGCTCCAGGTGGGGGCCCTGGCCTCGATCAAGGACAAGCCGGTCGCCCTGATCGACAAGGGCGAGCTCGAGCGCGCGCTCCTCGACATCGCGGCGGAGGTGCCGGGCCTGGTCATGTTCGAAGGTTTTCGGCCGCGGCTTCAGGCCAGCCCCAACCAACAAGCACTCGACGGCGCGCCGGCCTACACGGTCGAGCTCGAGCCCGTGGAGAAGCGGGACGGAGCCTGGACGCCCAAGGGGCCGGCGATCGCGATCGGAACGCCCGACCTGGTGATCGCTGCCGATGGGCAAAACAGCTTCACGTTGAAGCAAACTGGCATCCGCGTGGCCGAGACCGCGCCGCTGGGGACCTTCGTGGCCGCGCCGGTCGAGGTCCCGCCCGGCAACAACTTCGAGCAAGGCAAGCGGGCCGTCGACGCTGAAGGGCGGGAGCTGCACCTCTACAAGATGGTCGCCGGCCAAAAGGGTCTGGCCTGGGTGATCGTCGAGAGCAAAGATCCCGCGCTCGCTGCGGGGGCCGACGCCGAGCGCCACTTTCGGCAGCTGGCCGGCCCCTTCCTCGGCCTGAGCCCCGACCAGCTCAAGGTCCATTGGATCGGGGGCAGCGCGAGGCCCTTCCCGCTCAAGGCTACGCTGGCCGAGTCGATCGCCAAGGGGAACGTCATCGGCCTCGGCGACGCCACCAGCACGGACACCTTTGCGGTCCAAGGCGGGGTGGCCAGCGGCGCGCACCAAGCGGTCGCCTTCGTACTCAAGTATCTGAAGGGGCGAAACGGGGCCGCCGATCTCAGCGCGGCCGAGAAGGGCCACCGCGCCGGTCTCACTTATCTGCGGTCCAACGCGATGGCTTGGCACCGCGCCGCCGATCCGGCCGTGCTGAAGACGCTGCTGGCTGAGATCGAAGGCCTCTAGAGGCAGAGCGCCTCGGGCCCGTTCCCGTAGTGCTCGAGCAGGAACGCCCGGAGCTTCGCCTGGTCCAAGCAGGGCGCAGTGAAGGTCCAGCCCCACGCCACCGCGGCCACACCGACCCCAGGAGGGAGGGCGGGATCGTGCACGACTATCCACCGAGCGTTGATCGGCGGGGTGCAGATCGGATCTTGAGGGAGCGACTGCCCGACTTGGATCAACGCCGCGCGGATCGGCTCACAGCCGCTCGTGCAGGACTCGAGGATGACCACCCCGCCGTGTTCGGCGTTGTGGAGATAGTTGCCGCGCGCGGCCTGGTCATAGGCCCGGGCCCAGCGCAGCCACTCCGGATAGTGATCGCCCCCCGCCGGAGGGTTGGAAGTGAAGGTCAGCGCCGAGCCCGGAGGGACGTGGTTGGCGCTCCCGATCCGGACCGCGGCCACGCTGGCGGTGCACGTCCCTCCATCGAAGGTGGCGGGGCTGAGCTCGCCGGCCCCGCAGCCGACGAAGGCCAAAACTCCGAGGAGAGCCCGCGCGCTCACGTCCGAGGCTGCCACTGCGTTACTTCTTGAAGATCTCGCCGAAGAAGCTCTTCATATCCGCCCAGGACCGGCGATCGGCCTGCTCGTCGTAGGCGCAACCTTTGGCCTTGTCGCCTTTGTCGAGGAAGTGCGTGTAGCAGTGGACCGCGCCGCCGTACATCTTCAGCTCCCAGTCGGTGCCCGCGTCGTTGAGCTCCTTGGTGAAGGCCTGCAGATCTTCTGGCTTCTGATAGGGGTCGGCGCCGCCGGCCAGGGCGAGCACGCGGCCCTTGATGTTCTTGGCATCAGCCGGCGCGGGTGAGTCGAGGCCACCGTGGAAGCTGACCACGCCGTTCACCGCCGCGCCGGAGCGGGCGAGCTCGAGCACCGTGGTGCCGCCGAAGCAGTAGCCGATCGCCGCGGTCCTTTGGGTGTCGGTGAGCTTGTCGGCGACGAGCTGGGCGAGGCCCAGGCTCACGCGCTTACGGAGCAGGGCCCGATCGCCTTTGAACTTGCCGGCGAGCTTGCCCGCTTCGTCGGGGCTCTTGGGGCGCACGCCTTTGCCATAGATGTCGGCGGCGAAGGCGACGTAGCCGAGCTCGGCCAACATATCGGCGCGCTTCTTCGTGTACTCATCGAGGCCCATCCAGGCGTGCACCACCAACACGCCCGGGCGCTTCCCGGTGATCGCGTCGTCGTAGGCGACGTAACCCTCGAGGGTCTCTTTTCCGTCTTGGTAGCTGACGTTCTTGCCGACGACCTTGGCCTCGGCGCCGAGGACTGGGACAGCGAGGAGCACGGTGGTCAGCGCGATCAGGGGCGACTTCATGACCCTGGCCTAGCAGTTGGCGGGGGCGAGGTCGATGCGTTGAGCGAAGCGATCGCGCCCGCAGGCGGGTTCACCCCGGCGATGCGCCCAGATGGACGGGCGTGGGGACTAGCGGATCGCGCTCTCGAGCAACAGCGGCGGGAGGAACACGAGCTCCCAAGTGGAGAGGCCCGGAGGCCCGCGATCTCGACCGACCTCAGCGGTCGTGCTCGTGGGCCTTGGAGAAGGCGGCCACCCAGCTCTTGGCGGGGCTGTGGTGGCCCGCGCCGAGGGGCAGCGCGCGGTGCTCGCCTCCGAGTCGCTCGGCCATGCTCCGCTGATGATCGACGGCGTCGGTGTCCCCCGCGCTGAGCAGCGCGCGAACGGCAAGCAAAACCGCGGGCGCTTCGGCCAGCTCAAACCAGCGCTGCGCGTGCGAGGACCACAGCGCAAAGCAGAGGTCGATGACATCGACGCCGCGACGGCCGATGAAGCTCCGCAGGCTGCGGTGGTCCAAAGCCAGCATGGCCTTGGTCAATGCGTGATCTAGAGCCACCAGCTCCGAGAGGTCGAGCTCCTGCGACTCGTGCTTGCCGTGGGCCTCGATGTAGCGCGCGTAGAACACGGCCCGGCAGTCGGTCTTGGCGGCCCAAAAGTGCTGCCACGCGCGGCGCAGGGTCTCGTCATGCGCGAGCGACGCGGGCACCAGCTGGGGGTTCAAGGAGTGGAAGAAGGCCTCTAGGTCGGCCTCGGAAAACAGCCGTTGATCTCGCTTGGGCGGGGGATCCCGCCGCGGCTCCACGAAGCGGCGCGGGCTCGGCTTGCCGTGGATGTTACCGAGGAATGCTCGGAAGCCCGCCTCCGTGGCCTCGACCCGCTGATAGGTCGTCGCTGGACCCTCCGCGCTTGGAGCCAGCAGGTTGGGCTTGTAGAACATCGAGCACCTTCAAGTTCGTTATCGGCGGCCGCGCGTCGGCGATGCTCGGATGTAGGATAGCAGCCGAATCAACCCCTAGGATTCGAGGACTTGGCCAGGAAACAGTTCTTAACGTGGACGCCGCGGCGAGCGGCCATAGGGCAGGGGCGTGAGCACCCCAGTACACCAGATCGCAATCGTGACCGGCGCCAATACTGGCATTGGCAAGGAGACCGCCCGGGGCTTAGCCGCGCAGGGTTATACGGTGGTGCTGGCCTGCCGTGACGTCGCCAAGGGAGAGTCGGCGCGGCTCGACATCACGGACAGCACCAAGAACCCGCGCGTCGCAGTGCTCCGCCTCGACCTGGCCGACTTTGCATCGATCCAGAGCTTCGCTGCCGAGGTGAAGCAGCGCTACCCGCGGCTCGACGTGCTGATCAACAACGCGGGCCTCTACACCCGGCAGCGCGGCACCACCAAACAGGGCTTCGAGTCGACCTTCGGGGTGAATCACCTCGGCACCTTCCTCCTGACGCGCGAGCTGCTGCCGTTGCTCAAGGCCTCAGCGCCATCGCGCATCGTCGTCGTCTCTTCCAACCTCCACGCCAGCGGCCGAATGCGCTGGGATGATCTCGGCTTCAACCGCGCGAGCTATAGCGGCGCCGCGGCGTACAACCAGTCGAAGCTTGCGAACATACTCTTCACCAAGGCCTTGGCGCGCAGGCTCGAGGGCACGGGGGTGACCGTCAACGCCCTGCACCCCGGAGTGGTGGCGACCGAGCTCGTCCGCGAGTATCCACGGCCCTTGGTCTGGTTGTTTCAACGCTTCTTGGTGACGCCCGAAGTGGGCTCCCGCACATCGCTCCATGTGGCGACTGCCCCCGAGACCGCCACGATGAGCGGGCTCTACTTCGCCGACTCCAGGTCCAGGAAGCCAGCCAAGGCTGCGCTCGATGAAGAGGCCCAGGAGAAGCTGTGGCGCCTCAGCGAAGGGATGGTGAGCGACGAAGCAGAGGCTCGGCGCGTCACAGCAATGGGGCAGACGTCTGCCGGACCGCGCGATGAGGCTCGACAGGCCGGGTTTGGACCCCCTATTTTGAGACCGTGATCCGCACGCCCAAGACCGGCAAGACCGAGCTGCTGCAGGCCCCAGCGCCCAGCGTCGCGAACCAGCCCTCCGCGTTGAAGTCGAAGATCGACAGCGGCGCAGAGCAGCTCAGCGCCCCGCCCGTGCTCAAGGCGGCGACGGCCGACAACGCGGCGATGAGCCATGGCGGCTCGACGGTCTCGATCGAGAGCTCATCGATCGGAGTCAAACATCAGGCGATCAACGCCAGCGGCAAGGCCACCGCAGCGCCAACGACCCCAGCGCGGGCCAAGGCCTTGGAGTCCATCGCCGGGGATGCGCTCGACGCCGTGAACAACCTCGCGCTCAAGGAGGCCCAGCAGATTTTACAGGACGCAGGGATCAACGGGCCGCTCCGGATGGGGCCGGTACCGGCGGAGCTCAGCGGCCCAGAGCTGCGGGTCCATCACCTCGAGTGGTTCCTCGGACAGCTCCACGCGCTGCTCTCCTCCCATGAGTTCAGCGGCCGCTGGGCCGGAGGCGTGGACACCATCGCCCGAGACTTCAAGCGCGCCCCCTTTGGGACCGACTTGATCGATCGGTTTAGGGCCAACGACGCCACCGAGGTGAAGGACCTCAAGGCCTTCAGCCAGCAACAGACGCAGGCCGGACGTGTCACGGACGATAGCGATGACTTCCAGAAGCTCTTTGGATCAAGCTGGTTTGACGCCTACGCTCTAAAGGGTCGCACGGGGGCCTTCCTCTTCCTGGACTGGGACGCCGGCGGGAACAAGGTGCTCGAAGGGGTGGTCGAGCCGGTGCCCAACGCCGGCGGCAACGCGCCGTTTCGCTTGAAGACCAAGCAAGGCGACCTCGATCTCAACATCAACGACGTCAAGCGCTACGCGATCGTCGACGAGCTCCCCGCCCACCGGGAGGCGCTCCACGCGGCGGCCAAGTCGGAGGGGATGCTCAAGGCGTCGAGCCCTGAAGCCCAAGAGCTCTTCGGGAGCTGGTTTGACGCCACCAAGCTCGCCGGGCGCAAGGTCAGGCTCCTCGACTACGACGCCCAAAGCCGCAGCTTCGAGGTGCGCGCCGGGACCGTCGCGGTCGACCCTAAGTCGAAGGGCGCCGCGTACTTTCTAGAGACGGCTGGCGGGACCTTGAGCCTGAACAGCAACCATCTTCAAGAGCTGTGGATCGAGGACCGGTCGGACCTGCCGCTCTCCAAGATCTCGTCGCGAGCCAAGAAGGAGGGCTTCGTGCGGAGCGAATCCTGGTTCGACGCGCAGGCCCTGAACGGGAAGTCGGTCTGGCTCGTGGTGCTCGACGCAGCCGAGCGGCGCTATCGGCTCGAGGCCGGCGTCGTACAGCCAGATCCGAAGGCCGTGGGCCCGGCCCAGTTTCTCCT
>Ga0154020_10003078_pt1 | contig 20211 bp, 19 predicted proteins | sample Klosneuvirus_201_FD_109709 | JGI IMG/M metagenome (GOLD analysis project Ga0154020, IMG submission 109709) | Active sludge microbial communities from wastewater, Klosterneuburg, Austria - Klosneuvirus_20160825_MG | ecosystem: Engineered > WWTP > Aerobic digester > Activated sludge | place... | reverse complement strand
GCGAACTCACCAGCATTCGCGATGGCATCACCACCTCCAACAATTGGGATTCCTCCGGCAACCTGCTCGCCACCTACCGCATTGGCACCAACGGCACGGCCATTCGCACCTCGGCTTCGTTTTACGACACCGCCGGGCGGCTGCTGGCGACCACCAACGCCCTCGATCAAGCCACGCTCTATGCCGAGTCCGTGGATCTCTCGACCGGCATCACCACCCGCACCACCACCAATCCTGACCTGAGCACACGCATCGAAACCACCGCGCGCGATGGCACCTTGCTCGCGATCAGCGGCACGAGCGTGCTGCCCGTGCGTTACACGAATGGCGTCGCCTCCGTCGGCGGGGTCAACCGGTTCTACTCGCAGGAAATCAAGCTGCTCACCAACGGAACGGATTCCGCGGAATGGGTGAAGTCGGTCAATGACGGCTTGGGCCGCGCCATCGAAACCCAGTTCCCGGACAACTCCACCAACCGCGCCATCTACAACACCCAGGGCCAGCTTGCCAGCGAAGTCGATCCCGACGGTGTGGTGACCCTCTACTCCTACAACACTCTCGGCGAACTCGCCTACCGCGCGCTCGACGTGAACCGCAATGGCACCATCGATCTCGGCGGCATCGACCGCGTGACCGCCACCGTTTCTGACGTGGTTAGCAACGCCACTTACGGCGCGACCGTGCGCCGTTCGTCCACCTACGTGTGGGACACGACCAACAACGCCACCTCGACCTTGATCTCCGAGAACGCCAGTTCCGTCGATGGTCGGCAAAGCTGGTCCACGTTCAATGGTCTCACCAGTTACTCGCGCATGGATTATCTCGGCAATGGTGCCGCGCGCACGACGCAGACCGGGCCGGACGGAACACAAACCATTCAGGACTTTCAATCCGGCCGGTTGATTTCTTCAACGACCCAAAACTCGGCAATCGGAACCCTGAACTCAACCACCACCGGCTACGACGCCCACCGTCGCCAGAACTCCGTCACCGACGCGCGCACCGGCACGACCACCTTCACCTTCGACGATCTAGATCGCGTGCTCACCGTCACCACGCCCGCGCCCGCCGCGGGTGAATCCGCGCAGGTGACAACCAGCGTGTATGACGAAGTGGGTCGTGTCATCCGCACGCAGGCTGCGGATGGTTTGTGGACGACCAACGAGTATTACCTGACGGGGCTTTACCGGAAGACCTCCGGCGCGCGGGTGTATCCGGTGGAATACACGTTCGACTACGCGGGGCGGCTGGGCACCATGACGACGTGGCAGGATTACGCGGGCAGCGCGGGCGCGGCGGTGACGCAGTGGAAGTATGACGGCGCGCGCGGGTTCCTGACCAACAAGGTGTATCAAGGCACCAACGGCCCCGGCTACACCTACACCAAGGCGGGCCGGCTGGGCACGCGCACCTGGGCGCGCGGCCTCACGACGAGCTACAGCTACAACAACGCGGGCGAGCTGGCCGGAGCCGATTACTCCGACGGCACGCCTGACGTGACCTACGCCTACGACCGGCAGGGACGCCCGGCGCAGATCACCGGCGCGACGACCAACGACTTCGCGTTCACGGCGGCAGGGTTGCTGCTCTCGGAGAACGTGGTGAACAAGACCTGGAATTACGCCAGCCAGACGCGCCTGGGCTACGACGCGCTGCAACGCCGCAGCGGCCTCACCAACCTGAGCCTGGGCCTCACGCACAGCTACGCGTACGACGCGGCCTCGCGCCTGAAAAATGTCTCAACGCTGGACAGCGGCGCGTCGAGTCTCGTCAGCTATTCCTACGTGAGCAACTCGCCGCTGGTGGGCGGCATCACGTTCCAGCAGGGCGGCACCACGCGCCTGACCACCAGCAGGAGCTACGACAATCTCAACCGGCTGCGGCAGATCAACTCGGTGACCAACGCGCAGTCGGTGGCCTCCTTCGCCTACGCCTACAACGCCGCCAACCAGCGCACGGCGGTGACCAACGTGGACGGCAGCCGGTGGAGCTTCGGGTATGATCAACTCGGTCAGGTGACGAATGGAACGCGCTTCTGGTCTGATGGCAGCCGCGTCGCGGGTCAGCAGTTTGGATTTGGCTTCGACACGATTGGCAATCGTCTCTGGGCCACGACCGGCGGCGACACCAACGGCGCGAATCTGCGCACCCAAACCTACTCGGCCAATGCGCTCAACCAGTACACGAACCGGACGGTGCCGGGGTTTGTGGAGGTGAGCGGTTCCGTCGATGCGGGCGCAGCGGTCACAGTCAACTCCCTGACTCCAGATCGGCAGGGCGAGTATTACCGTAAGGAAGTTTCGGTCAACAACAGCGCCAGCGGCGTCGCGCAGTGGATCAACAGCCGGGCAACGAATGTCACAGGAACCTCCGTGGTGGCCCGGTTGAGTTTCACCGCCCAGACTCCCGAAGCCTCCACGTATGACCCGGACGGAAACCTGACCCAAGACGGTCTCTGGAATTATTCGTGGGATGCGGAGAATCGTCTGACACGAGTGGAAACGAGAACGAATGCGATCACGGATTCGTCCTACTGGCAGCGGGTGGATGCGACTTACGACTTCGCAAGCCGACGGGTGCGGAAGCAGGTCTATGCTTGGAACTCGGGGGCGTCGGCATACCAACTTTCCGCTGGGCTGCGGTACTTCTATCACGGGCGGAATCTCGTCGGGCAACTGGATGAGATAACGGGAACACGAATCAGTTTCGTGTGGGGAACCGACTTGAGCGGATCGATGGAAGGAGCAGGTGGTGTGGGCGGGCTGAAGGAGATGATCGTCCACAATGGACCGCTGGCTGGCACGTATTTCTATTCGTACGATGGCAATGGAAATGTGGCGGCACTAATCAATGCTACGGATGGTTCAGAAGCGGCTCGTTATGAGTATGGGCCGTTTCTTGAACTCATCAGAGCGACGGGACCACTGGCGCGGCTAAACCCGTTCAGGGCGTCCACAAAATATCAGGATGATGAAACAGATTTACTCTACTACGGGTTTCGCTATTTGAGCACCATCACAGGAAGATGGCTAGCCCGTGATCCACTTCAAGAAGAGGGGGGAGAGAATTTATTTGCCGCGTTGGGCAACGACTCGGTTAACTTTGTTGACCCGCTCGGCCTCATTGAGTTTCCGACATGGGCTTCTCTGAAACATTCGCCAACAGTAAACATTCCACTTCCTCCACCTTGGCCTTCACTATCAGTAAATGTTCGGCCTTATGATATCAAAGGAGATAGTTTTAATGCCGAAGTAACTGTCAATCTTTCGTGGGGTTTTCCGCTTGGTAAACTATCGCGATTAACAGGATTTGCAGTGAACGCAGAAGTTGGATTTGAAGGCTCAGGAACTCTCGTGATTTGCGACGGGAAGTTGGTTAAAGGTGAACCAACTCTTACGGTCGGAGTATTCGGTGCAGCCTCTCTCGGTGCCGGCAGCCGCACTTGGTCAGGAAGCAGAGGAAACACATATCGGGTCAGGACTCCGAAGGGAGTTGTGATGGAACAGTATTTGCCCCCAATTGAACAAACCCGAGGTTTTTTTGGTTCGGTCAAGATTAGCGGTAGCATTGACGTAAACATCCAAACCAAGAAAGTGGACAACGGAAAAGTGACCGCAAGCGTTGAAGGTGGATACAGGCTGAACGACTACTTTAATTATTCATTCAGTAAGGAGTGGCAAATTTTTCCATGATGAAGACGTCAATATTTTTAAGAGCGTTGGTCACATTTATAGGCGCAGCGATTCTTTTACTCGGTTTGTTTGTGCTTATCAGCAGCTTTATGCCCGATGGAAACGGTTGGGGGCGTCGGCATCAGCGAAACGAATTCATCGAACAAAAGCATGTAAGTCATAGAACTGGCGGCAAAGAATCAAGTGTTATCGACTTCACCTTAGTTCAATGGGGTTCGTCTAACGTCGTTTTGGTAGGGACGATTCCAGATAACTTTTTTCTTCTGCGTGCCTCACGCTGGGATTCGACAGTCACCGAGGTTCTTCACAGCAACTCTCCCTGTTTTGAAGTTATCCCTAGTCGGGTTTTATACAAAACTAAACGGTTTGTTGGCGCTGTTATGTCATTGGTTGTCGGGATCCTTCTGCTGGCAGTTGCGAGGGATCTATGGGTGGTTCGTGATATTGAGCTGGGTAAGAAACGATTCTGGATACTGTTTTCGGAAAAGTGATTGCGACCTTCAACTACGCCTTCGACGACATCGGCAACCGCAAGAGCGCGGGCAGCGGCACACCCGGCGCGCAACGCACGCAGACCTACGGCGTGAACCTGCTCAACCAATACACCAACCGCACCGTGCCCGGTTATCTGGAAGTCAACGGCTCGGCGGACGCCGCCGCGTCCGTGACGGTGAATGGCGCGAGTCCCTCGCGGCAGGGCGAGTATTACCGGCAGGAAGTCAGCGTGAACAACGTCTCGGCGGGATTGGTGCAATGGCTCACGAGCCGCGCCACCAACACCACCGGCACCAGCATCGTCGCGCGCCTGAGCTTCGTGCCACAGACGCCGGAAGCATTCGTCCACGACGCCGACGGCAACCTCACGCAGGACGGTTTGTGGACCTACACCTGGGACGGCGAGAACCGGCTCACGCGCATCGAAACGCGCACCAACGCCATCACGGATTCCAACTACTGGCAGCGCCTCGACGCGACCTACGATTACCAGAGCCGCCGTGTCCGCAAACAGGTCTTCGCGTGGAATCCCGGAACGGGCAGCTATCAACTCTCCACCAGCCTGCGCTTCTTCTACGACGGCTGGAACCTCGTGGGTCAGGTCGATGAAGTCACCGGCACGCGCCTGAGCTTCGTCTGGGGCAGCGACCTCAGCGGATCGATGCAAGGCGCGGGCGGTGTGGGCGGACTCAAGGCCCTCATCGTCCACAACGGTTCGCTGGCCGGCACCTACTTCTACAGCTACGACGGTAACGGCAACGTGGCCGCGCTCGTCAACGCCGCCGATGGCACCGAAGCCGCCCGCTACGAATACGGCCCATTCCTCGAACTCCTCCGCGCCACCGGCCCACTCGCACGGCTCAACCCGTTCCGCGCCTCGACCAAGTATCACGATGATGAAACGGACCTGCTCTATTACGGCTATCGGTACCTGAGCACCGTCACGGGCAGGTGGTTGAGCAAGGATCCACTTGGAGAGTTTGGTGGAGACAATTTATACAGCTTTGCCTACGGAAATCCAATCAGTTGGTGGGATTTGAACGGGTTACTAATGCCTGATCGCCAAGAAGAGTTTGATCGCTTGAATCCCCGAATAGAAATCAGCAGGAACGATTATTGGCATAGGTGGCAAAAGGATAATCCTAATCGGGATATTTCGTTGGACCCGGTTCGCGAAGGTATTCTTAATCAGGGTTGTGTTGGGGTAGCTTGTAACACCTTAGGAAAACGCCCGTTTCCAGATTTGTCGAAGTGTTATAAGACACTTATCAAAGCTCAAAACCGTCAAGCTGAAATGGTGAGGAAAAAGGAATGTCAGGGATTAGATTGTAATAAGGAGAAAGCTAAACCGATTATCTTTTCGCTCCATTTTTATACAAATCGTCGCAACTATTCGCCTGGAAGGGATGGTACGGTGGATCTTTCCTATTGGGAGACGCAAGGTCGGCTAGGCCGTCAGCGAGGGGAGTGGAACAATTTTGGATTAAGGGGCGGTATGAACTACGACTATGGATTGTTTAATCCATCAACAGGACGAATTATACACGGGAACCACTTTCACGATCCTTTGTGGGAGTATGGCAGGGGCCCAATGCTTGTATATGATAGCTCGATGGAGAAGTGGACGGAAAGCAATAGCGATTTTGACGACGAAGTTTGGTGTGTCGAATGTAACACTGATCGACTAAAGTAAGTAGTATGAGATTTCGCTTAATACAATTCGCGCTTGTGGCTTGTCTTTTAATTTTATCCATGCCAATTACTGGCTGCAATAGAAAGAAAGATTCAGACGCTGCTAAGAGTTTATTGCCACCTACAGTCTCATCCAGAAGTGGCCTCATTCAGTCGGAGCATAAACTCATTACAATAGAGGGTGTAGGAGCCGATTTTAAGGAAAGTGGCTTCGGAATTCAGATTAGTAATGCATTTGTCCATTTGAAGGCGTCACCGCAGTTGGGAATGATCGGTGCCAGGTTGCGAGCAGTCGGAGTTTTACAATTAACAAATCTCACGATAACTGAGCAACAAGTGAAAGATTTTCGGAAATTTGCATCCGAGAACCCAGGCTTACAATTTGCAAATCCTACCGCTGGGACAGAGGTCTTGTTTTTCTTACATGACCCCAAGGTTACCCTGATCGAGTAATCAATGAAGAGGTCGCTCAACGAGCGTTCGGAGTAGCAGGCAGCCAACTGCATGGGGTGTGCCACCAGTTTTGAAAACGATACCGGAGCAGCTTCTTCGAGTTCGCGGTCTTGCCCTGCTGGCAGGTGTGCGCCAACGAGTATTACCTGACGGGGCATTACCGGAAGACGAGCGGCGCGCGGGTGTATCCGGTGGAATACACGTTCGATTACGCGGGGCGGCTGGGCACCATGACGACGTGGCAGGATTACGCCGGCAGCGCGGGCGCGGCGGTGACGCAGTGGAAGTATGAAGGGACGCGCGGGTTCCTGACAAACAAGGTGTATCAAGGCACCAACGGTCCCGGCTACACCTACACCAAGGCGGGCCGGTTGGGCACGCGCACGTGGGCGCGTGGCCTCACGACCAGCTACGCCTACAACAACGCGGGCGAGTTGCAGGGGGCGGATTACTCGGACGCCACGCCCGACGTGACCTACGCCTATGACCCGGCAGGGACGCCCGGCGCAGATCACCGGCGCGACGACGAACGACTTCGCGTTCACGGCGGCAGGGTTGCTGCTCACGGAGAACGTGGTGAACAAGACCTGGAATTACGCCAGCCAGACGCGCCTTGACCTGCTTCCAGAAAACTGGACAAGAGTGGGTTACAGCGTATCCGGCAGTTGCGTGATGGAATGTGCCCGATGCTCATTGAGCCGTTCGCCGAGCTTCTTCAGCACTTCGATGGCGGTGCGGAGCTGGGTGGTGGTGGGAGTTTTCATCGAATGCGGATGCCACGAGACGGTTGGTGAACGAGCTCCTGCCGATGACCTGGCCGACATTGGGGCAACCATTGCGCTTGCTGCACTTCCTCCGGTTGAACGGGTTGCGCACTTGGATCGCTGAATCCAAGACACGCCGCGCTTTCTTCCGCCGCGATTTGGGTGGGAGCTTCCAGCACCGTGCGAAGTGGATGGCCCAAGGCACGGGCATATTCCGGGTCAGAGTGGTAGATGCCCCAGAGTTGGTGGGCCAGATGTTGAGTTGTGCTCGTGCTCACACTGGCAGTTCAGCACAGGACGAAGGCCGACGGGTGTAGCTGCAACACAACGTGCCGGCTCAGTCCCGGTAGATTCCGTGGTGTGGTCACTGCCAAGACGCAGTACAGCCTGAAGGATGCACAGGGTTACTTCCGGGAACATCTGTGCGTTGGCGATTATTACGACGAAGGCCAACGCGTCACCGGCGAATGGTTCGGGCTGGGTGCGCAACGACTGGGGTTGTCCGGTCCGGTCCGCGCCGACGACTTCCTTCCGCTCTGCGAGAACAAGCATCCGAAGACCGCGGAAACCCTGACTCAACGACAGAACACGACGCGGTCGGACGACGGACATACCGTGGCCAATCGCCGGGTCTTCTACGACTTCACCGTGTCACCACCGAAGTCTGTGTCGCTGGTGGCGTTCCTGGGCGGGGATCAAAGGATCCCGGATGCTCATGAACGGGCGGTTCGAACGATGCTGAGAGAGTTCGAAGCGTTCGCGTCCACGAGGATTCGGACGAGCCGGCAACAAGCCGATCGGCTCACCGGAAACTTCGCGGCCGCGTTGTTTACGCATGACACATCGCGGGCTCTCGATCCGCACCTGCACACTCATTGCATTGTCATCAATGCAACGTTCGACGCAGTGGAGCAGCGTTGGAAGGCTCTCCAGAATCACGCCCTGCTTCGCGCACGAAAGTTTGCGGAGAATGCCTATTACCATGAACTGGCGAGGGAACTCGTTTCGTTTGGTTACCGGATTCAGAACCGGGCGCGTGGCGACTTTGAGATCGTCGGAGTCGATCGGGAACTCTGTGAAAGATTTTCAAAAAGGGATGCCCAGATTGATGCCGCCCTGGAACAACTGCTGACGGAACGGCCAGAGTTGGCCAGCGGAAATATAGCGGAGATCCGCAGCCGCCTCGCCACGAAGCATCGCCCAGGCAAGCAACGTGACATCTCCCGAGTCGAGCTGACAGAATTGTGGAATGGGCAAACGAGCGTCACAGAACGGGAGACGCTCAGGGAGCTGTCCAACCGAGAACGAATCGAGCAGACGAGTATTGGTGGAGTTTCGGAAGCGGTGCAATGGGCTGAGGAGCATCTGTTCGATCGCCACTCCGTCGTCCTCGAATGTCAGGTGTGGCAGGAAGCACTCGGCCGGGCGCGCGGCGGAGATTTCTCGCTGGCTGAACTTAAGCAGATCACCGAACGGCAAGGTTACATTCGGGATGCAGATCGTCCCGGTGAAGTGACAACCCGCGCAGTGCTGCTACGCGAATGGGAGATTGTTCAAACCGCCAAGGAAGGCGTTGGCGACTGCTGGCCGCTGGTAGCGAGTCCCCTGCCCTCCAATCAGAAACTCGATGACGAACAGCGCACGGCATTGGAGGGATTACGGGGCTCGACAAATCTCGTCTCCATCTTTCGTGGCGGCGCGGGAACCGGAAAAAGTTTCGTGCTGCAGGAGCTGGTCCGACAAATCCAGCAGTCGGGACGACCGGTGACTGTTCTCGCCCCGCAACGACAGCAGGTCGTGGAGATGGAGAAAGCGGGCTTTCCGCCACCGGCAACGGTGGCGAGTTTTCTCACCAAGGCGGACTTGCCCGAGCGTGCCATAATCGTGGTGGATGAGGCCGGCCAGATTGGCGGACGGCAAATGCTCGCGTTGCTTCGACTGGCTAAACAACGACAGGCCCGCGTCGTTCTCTCCGGCGACACCCGGCAGCATGGCGCGGTGGAGGCTTCTGATGCGCTGCTCGCCATCGAGCGCTATGCCGGCGTGAAGCCGGTGGAGTTGCATAAGATTCGCCGGCAAGATCCGGCGTTGGGCAACGATGCCGGGGAGCGTGCGCGCATCAAGCAATACCGGGCCGCTGTCGAGGCGGCGGCGGATGGGCAGTTGTTCACTTCGTTCGACCGGCTCGACAAAATGGGTGAGGTGGTGGTGTGCAGCCTAAGGGAACAGACCCATCAATTGGCCGAGGAATATGTTCGTCTCGCCGAGCAAAACGCTTCCGCAGTGATCGTTTCGCAAACCTGGGGCGAAGTACATCGGGTCAATCAATGCGTTCGCGAGGCGCTCAAATCGAAAGGACTGCTCGGCGCAACCGACACGACCATAGAAGTCCCGGAGAAACTCGATCTAACCAATGCGCAGAAGCGAGATGAGCGGTTCTTCCCGGACGATGCTGTCATAGTTTTCAATCAGAAGGTGCGCGAAGCCGCTGCGGGAGCGACCGGCAAACTGTCGGGGATTCTGAAGAACGGGCTGCTCGTGGAGGTCGACGGACGATTCGTCACCGTTTCGAACAAGTTGCTCGACCGCATTTCGGTTTGTCAGTTACGCGAGATTGCCGTGGCGACTGGCGAACAGCTGTTGCTCAAGGCGAATCGCGAGTTGACGTCCGGCGGACGCGTCACCAACGGCGAGCGAGTCTCGGTGAAGTCGGTGCGCAGCGATGGCGGTATTGAACTCGCTGACGGACGGGTATTGGACCCGAGCTTTCGGGAATTTCTACCCGGCTACGCCGTCACGTCCTACGGCTCGCAAGGCAAGACTGTTGATTACGTCCTGTTCTCCGACTCCACCATCAAGGCGGCGACCAATGCGCAGCAGTGGTATGTGACCATTTCACGGGGTCGGCGCGGCATTCGCATCTTCACGCCGGACAAAGAGCAATTGCGCGAGAACGTCACCCGCTCCGGCCATCGTCCGCTCGCCATGGAACTCGCGCGTAGTTTTCCACAGCGTCGCCGCATGCGTCTATGGGACCGGTTGCACAGCTATCTGCTGCGCTTCGGCCGTCGCGCGGCGGATACATTCTGTCGCCTCAAACTCTCCCGTCGTCGCCACCTACACCCCATCGAAACCCATGAGCACAAAAACTCCCGAATGCTGGGCCAGCGACCCAAACGCTCGCGCAGTCAGAATCGAAATCTCCCCTGAACAAAGCCTGCTGCTGCCGTTTGATCAATTCGCGTACGCCGAGCTCAAAACCGAAGGCAAAGAGCAACGCTTGCGATTGATATTCGCGACGCATGAAGTCACGTTGCGTGGCCACGCTCTGCGGAGAATTGAAGCGGCAATACAAAGGATGGAGCTGGCGTTCTTGGGAAAACCGCCTGGCAATCAGCGAACACTTGTCCCCGAAGGCCAGCCGGCGATCACTGCGATTGAAGTCACCGTAGCGGAGGAAGAGGAGAAATCGAGGAACGGTTAAGCGCCCAGAATCTCTGCTGCTTCCGTCATGAGAGGGTGATCAAAAGCGCTGGCGTAAGCGTCCAACACGCCTGCGGTCAGGCGAAGTTTTCGGCCGGTGGCTCGCCAACCTCTAACAGCGGTGAACACTTCGCGAAGGATTCGCTTCGCTTCGGCAGGCTTGAGTCCAAATCGACCGGCGGCGGCAAGCGCGACTGCCATCGTCGGCTCTTCCTGTTCCTCGGTGATGGCGGTCTTGCCCGTATGAACGCGGTCCACTTCCGGCACAGGGTTGAGGTCATAGGCCGGCGACAGGGACCAGCGTCCCGGATGAAACATCAGAAAACCATGATTGCGCAGATGGTCATCGTAGTTGCTGGCCAGGAGTGAAAAGACCAGTCGCCGCCATAACTCGCGCAGGTCGCCGGGAACATCATCGCCAAACTGCCGGATGCCGTCCGCGAGCATGGTGTAAGCGCCGGCCTCGCCTTGGGGCAGGCCCAAGAGGCTCGCCGCTGAAATGAAGGGTATTCGGCGGTGACCAGCGCGGTCGAAGCGCGTGATGACCGCAACGCTTTGCTTGCCCACCGTCACGCGTTGATGTTCCGCGACTCGGACGCCCGCTTGTGCCGCCAGGGTCAGGGCAAGAATTTCGCCCGCGCCAATGTCACGCGTGTCATCCGGCTTTGGAAACTTCGCGATCGCAAGCCGTTCGTCTGGCAAGCTCACGGCCGCCTTCGGACGCGCACCGCCCAAAGGCGAACCTGCGCCCAACAAGAAACGCAAATCCTGCGCGGTTTCAGTTTCCCCATGGATGGCGTCCGTGGCGCGCAACAACGCCGCCAGCTTCACCAACGGCGGGAGCTTGCCGCTTGTCGGAGCGAGAAAAGGGCTTTCCGCATTGAGCCGGAAGCGCAGCGCCCCAATGCGAGCCGCGTCGTCCATTGCGATTACGTAGTCAATGTCCCGATACGGCTTCTGCGCCATGACCTTTTTACGCACCGCTCGTTCAATCAATACCCGTCCCCAGCGGTCTGGACCGCAATCTTGAATCGCGCCAAACAACGATTTGCCATGTTGAACACCACGCTGCAACGGCAACGAGGTTGGATCAATTGCAAAGGCATCGGGGCGTTTCAGCCACTCGGCGGCATACTCGAACGACACCGAAGTGCTGCGTTGGGCGGCATCGAGCCGTCCCACCAGATGCCTTTGACCCTGCCAATCGACATGGACTTCAATGCTCATGATTTTTTGCGACGAATACGTTTCGGCAAGCGTTGCTCATCCAGGGTGAGAGCGACGGCATCCGAGGCCGGTGCGGCCAGATTGGCCAATCGATCGTGCAGGTTGAGAACAAACGTCGCGGTCACCAAGGTGCCGAGCGCCACCGTCGGATCGCCGCGTTCCAAACGCCAGAGCGTGTTGCGACCAACGAACAGACGTGCCGCCATGTCGCTGGTCGATATCCCGCGCTTTCGCCGTGCCAGGGCGAGGTCGCGCCCCAGTTTCCGTAGCGCCTGAGCGACGGGCAATGGTATGGAACTTACTTTCACCATACTTTTAGTGTCCTATATGCGGGACTTTATGTCAATTGCGGACTTTTATATGAAACATAATTTCGCTTCACTTTGGTAACCTTGCCTGCTGTTTTCAATTTTCAATCCCCCACGTTCGACAAAAGGCTTCCCCTTGAAGGAAGCCGCTGTCGGTTAAGAGTAAAAATAACCCATCGATCGCAATGATTGGTGGCCCGGATTGCCAACGACGATGTGATCGAGGACATCGATTCTCAGCAGTTGTCCGGCTCGAATGAGCTCACGGGTGATTTTGATATCGGCCTCGGACGGTGTGGCTTCACCGCTGGGGTGATTGTGCGCGACGATGATGGCGGCGGCGCTCGCCATGATGGCTAAACGAAATACCTCCCTAGGATGGCAGAGAATGGTATCCATCGTTCCAATGGACACCAGATAGTGGCCTTTGATGCGGCGGCGGGTGTTGAGGATAAACACCACCAGACATTCACATTCAGAATTGAAGTAGGGATGAGTCGCGATATGCGTTTTCCAATAGGCGGCTGCCTGTTCGGGCGTCTCACACTGTTGCATAGCGTCTGGGGTGGGACATTCCCGGAGGGATACAATTTTCCATTCCTGTGGTTGAGGTGGCAATATGATGGGTTTGACGATTCTGCTCTCCGCTCGCGGGGCCATGGTAGCGCATCCAGTGGTAATGAGATATTCCGTTGTGTTCATGTTTTGCGTTTCGTTCTGAAGGAGCGGGACTGCTCTCTTCACCGCTGGACCAGGAGAGCAGCCCCGCTCCTGACGACACGCCCCCGTATCTGGCCGTGCCGACGGGCGGCGGAGCATCAGCAACGGAGTGACAGCGGACGAAAGGATGCTTCGTCCGCTGGCGCGAGGTTGCGCGGAGCAACCAGAGGCGCGGGCAGACACGGGATGAACACAATGGAATATTTCAGCAACGGATGTGCCGCGGAGCGAATTCGCGGCATTTAGCTGTTATGCTGTAGATCTGAATTTGGGTCGCTCGGACAATTATTGGTCTTGGACACTTCGTAAACCAACTAGCACTCGTCCGCTGCCGCCCCTTTTGGTACTGTGCATTGATCCAAGTTCGAGAACTGGAACCGCAAATCAAAGTCGTCGGCGAAGCTGCGTCAGCTGCAAGGCGCCATCGTGGAGGCCGCCCGGCTTAGACCAGCAGTGATCCAGTCGCGATGGCAGGTGGCGTCTTGATTGCTCGAACTCCTGAATTGGGTTTGTTGTGCCACCGAGCTCCAGATGGTTAGATTTCACCGCTCACAGATGACGAACTCAACAAGCTGAAGGGTGTTCTTGTCGCGTAAGTGAACTCTCGACACGCCAACCAAGGCACGCGAGATGCCAACGATTTCAGCGCTGGGCCAGCTTCTCGGCTAGTGCCAGTGAAAGTGCCAGTGAACGAGTGACGAACCAGTCGTGGGCGAGTAATTGATGGGCGATGAGTGCGTAATGTCGAACACTTGACAACCGCAATGGAACACCTGATTTTATTGGCGTTCGTTGGTTATGAAACTGTCCTCCTCGGTAGTGGGGTGCTAATAACCGGGTAGTAGTTTTCAGCAGAAACCGAAACTACTGTCCGAGTCCCACCACCGGCACCAATAAAATAGGCAGTATTTCAAAGCGAAACGGAAAAGCGCAGCACTTCCTGCCAATTCCTGTCAGTTTTGCTTGCCTCACCTCGCTCCCTCGTGCAATTATCCGCACATGGGCGCCACCATCATCTATCCAAAAGACAGCGGCATCACGATCCGTCCCGTCGAGAACTTCACCACCATTGAAGGCAAACGGCAGTCGTTCGGCGAAAGTTTCCTTGTAACTGTTCCCGCACGATTGACGGGCGCGACTCGACTGAGGAAGCAATTCCCGACGCTAGCTGAAGCGAAGGACTTCGCCACAGAGCAATTCAGTGGCACCAAGAAGCTCGGCGAAGAGTTTTTTACGCTTTCTCCGGAAGACCGTCGTGATGCCGTAATCGCACTGACTTTACTACGGGGCACATCGCTCCGGCTGTCGCAGCTTGTTACAGAGACCCTAGAGGCGAAGAAAGACCTGCCAGATGGGGTTACTCTCTTGGAGGCCGCTAAATTCGCAGGGCCACGCCTAAGACCTGCCGGTGGGGAGAAGGCTGTATCGGCAATCGTCGAAGAAATCGTCGCCAGCAAAGAGAAGCGACAAAAGAACGGACAGTTGCGTTATTGCAGCGTTCGCGATTTTCGGTGCCGCTCGGCTTACCTCAAAAAGCACTTTGCCGGGCGTACGATAAACACCCTGTCGTCCGTCGAGATCAAAGACTGGCTCGTCGGTTTGAACCTAAGCCCCCGTTCGACAAAAAACTTCCTCAATACAACAGCGGAGATCGTTCGTTACGCGATGCAGCGCAAGTACGTGATGGTCGATCCGCTAGCCGATTTCACCGATGATGACCGCAAAGAACTCTGCGGAGACGAGGGATACTATCGCGAACCAACTTGCCTCAGCCCGAAAGAAGCTGAACGCCTACTCAATACGGCGTTGCGTGAATCGAAGCTTGAGTTGCTGGCCTATGTGACCCTCGCCTTGTTCTGCGGCATTCGTTCTGAAGAGCTTCAAAAGCTAAACTGGGACGACATCAAAGATGGAAAATACGTTGAGATCTCTGCTCGGATAGCCAAAAAGCGTCGGGTCCGTCACGTCGATATTCCAGCCGTCGCAAAACCATGGCTTGCGTTATGCAAGCGCACGAGCGGACCGATTGTCGATTGCAGCTATGCGGCATTCGGACGAAGGTTTACAGCGCTCCGCACGCGTGCGGGGTTTAAGAAGTGGGACAGCAACGCCATGCGCCACAGTTTCGGCAGCTACCACTACGCCCTTCACGGCAATGCGCTTGAAACAGCGCGACAGATGGGGCATTCCCAAGGCGACGAAGTCCTGTTCACCCACTACCGGTCCTTGGCTAGCAAGGATTCAGCGCAAGCGTATTTCAGCATCAAGCCCCCTGCCCCAGCGGATAATGTTGTTCAACTCCAATCCGTAACGGCGGCTTAACTGAAATCATACCATGCCCCCCCGCTGAGAACGTCACCACTCTTGAATCCGCTGTCGCATGAAATGGACCCAGTTCACAAGGCTAAGCACCTTTGAGAGAGCTCAACTTTTCTCAATCAAATTGAAGCAAGATTGCAGTGAGCTCTTGGATCGATGGAACGAGGACCACCCGACTCAGCAGTTTCGCCCGGAAGGATTAACGCTTTTTGCAAGCATCGCAATGGAGTTCCTCAGACTTGAGTCGTCGATCGCATGGTCGAAGCAACCTAACCCACACCCCATTCAAGGAGTAAATTCGCCTGCCACGAAAGGCGAATTCCTTTTGTCGGGGATTTCGTATTTCCGGGCGCTTTGTTGGGGCTGGCGTTCACCATCAATCGAAAAGGGCAAAGGAACGCGCCACCGGGGGCTTTTCCAAATAATTTCAGAACACTTTTCCCAACTGGACGAGGAGGTATCGTTTCTCGTTTTTGGAGTCAAGAGTGGGGAGTCGGCGAAGGAAGCCGCAGAGGGATTCAAGAATCACACCGGGCGGAAGGATGATGCTGCCACATTGAGCGGGGCCTTTTGCGATCGCATCGGCAGACTCACTCCGCGCTAGGTACCGCCAACGCGGAATGCGCAGCGCGCAGTTACCTGCGACTCTAGGCTCATGCATCCATTGCATAGCCAATTGACGAGCCCCGGAACATCCGGGGCCGATAACCGTTCCATCCGAATCAGCGTCCCCCCGCTGCTTACCATAGACGAGGCGGCGCAAGTCCTGACCATCTCCAAGCGCAAAGCCTGCGACCTAATCGCGTCAGGCAAATTGCGAACGGTTCGCATCGGACGCCGTCGCATCGTCCCCCGCGAATCAATCGAGAGAGTCACCGGCATCAAACTTTCTTAGGCAGCCCCAAAGCCTATGACTGCCCAGAATCCGCCGGGTATTCGCCCAATAAGCACCAAAGAGGCACAGCCTTATCTTTGGATCGAAAAGCCATCCGTCCGCCGAATCCGGGAAGCCTTCGAACATACGACATTCCTGGATCAAGCCCTCGCTGTGTACCTCGCCCTGTGTGAACTGGCGAGTGACCGAGAGTCACCAACATTCACCGAATCAAAGCGCAACATCAGTGCGAGATCGGGAGTCAAGGAACGCAGGGCCGCCGAGATTCTAAACCGTTTCAAGGCAATTGGACTCTTGTCTTGGACCCAGAACACCATCAGTGGCACCAAGGAACTTGGCCCGAACACCTATTCCCTACTCGGCGGGAAGAAAGGAGAGAAGCCACCCCCCCGCACCCAATGCACCACCTACGGCAAAAATCGAAAACGCGAAAATTGCAGAGATATAGAAGAACAAGAGAAGAACTCTTTGAAGAATCCTTTAGAAGGATCTCTTCCTAAAGAAAGGCAGTCCCTCGGAGTAACAATCATCGCCCCCTAAGTTTTATGACCACAGCCCCATCAGAGCCGTCGGAAGTCTTCGGACTAATCAATGCAACAAGGACGCAGCGTCGGATAGACTTCGATGCGTTTATCGACAGTCAGCCATTATCCATCCCGTGCTCCATTCATCCAAAGGTTGCTAGAATGTTGAATCGTGAAAGTTCTGAGGCGGTTTCGATTCAATCTCCAAAGCCAGTCGCTAAGTACGAGGAATGCAAAGAGTGCGCCAACGAGAGGCAATCTGAGGAACAGCGTGAGCGATTGCGCAAGCAGGGTGTTCCTTCCAACCTGCTCCACGCAACAATCGAGAACTGGAATGCGCCCGGCAACGACAGCAGATTGATTGTCGATAAGGCGCGAGAATTTGCTGCGAAGCGACGCGGGTTTCTGGTTTTGTTGGGCGCAGATAAGGGAACAGGGAAAACGCATCTTGCCGTTGCCGTAATGCGACAGTTTAAGAACGGTCGCTTCATAAAACAAAGTACCCTACTCCACGAACTTCGGCGTAGCTATTCCGACAAAGCCGCCCAAGACCCAATCGAAACCTGTAAGCGCGTTGGCATTTTGGTGCTCGATGAAATTGGCGTCTCGCCGGGCGGTAGGGATGAGTTCCCCATGCTGCACGATATTCTTGACCACCGGTACGGGGAAAAGCTTCCGACCGTACTTACCAGCAACTTGGACTTCGATGGGCTTAAAGAAGTCATCGGCGAGAGAATAGCCGACCGGCTCAAGGAAGCGGCCTTTTCGATTTTCCATTTGACCGGGCCATCACACCGGGCCTCGCGGAAAGACGACTACTTCCGGGACTAAAAGCACCGTTCCAAGGCGAACGGGCGCGAGCGGACAGCATCCCGCACATCACCGTGACGGCAGTTTCCGGGAGGAAGCACAGAAAACCAGAATAGTAGAAAGCCGCTTGAAAAACCAATACGTTAACGTTATAGTTCATTCATGCCCCTTACGGGTAATAACGAGTTGGATTCGACGCCTTACGCGCCAGATGAGCGGAGCATAATTCTCCGTTGGCAACGGAGCATCGCGTCGCGGGGTGGCAGTAATCGCACGTACGAGGCGAGGAGTGCGCAGGGGAAACTTTACGCCGCCCAAGTCTGGCGCACCCGACGCGCCCGGTACGGGCCAAGTGGACTGCGACAAAAGCCGTACTCCGAATGGCGCAAGACACATGGCTTGAAACCCATCGATCTATCATGAAGACAGAAACAGAAACACAAAACGTTCCCGTCCGGGCGGTGTCACCGCTGGAAATTGCTCGGGAGATAATCGCCAATGTCGACGCCACGACCTGCGGCTTCGACGAAATCACAACCGAGCGGCTTGAGCGCGATACCGCTGAAATCATCTCGCGCCACATCACGACAATTTAGGTAAGCCCCCTAACCGCCGTCGCAGCCAAACAAATCCCCCCGTAGGCTGCGACGGCCAAGTTTTTCAAACGAACAAATCGACAGAACATCAAACGCAATGAGTGACTCCGAACTGAAGAAATTGATTGCAGGCCGCGAGGCGTTTATCGCCGAGACTGAGAAGGTGAAGGCGAAAGTTGCCGAAGCGCAGCGAAAAGCGGACGCGGTAGCCGCTCAGGCAAATTTGGAGGATGAGGCGGCCTATTCGGAATTCAATAAGCACCAGTTTTTTGTCGTGGCAGGCACCGCAAAGATCAAAAACGCCGAGGCGCAATCCGACGTACTGTTGGAACAAATCGGGGCCGCAGCGACCGAACTCGCCGAGGACAAAGGGCGAGCTCTAGAGGCTGTCCGGGCTGCGCGGCTAGAAACGTTTCGCAAGGCAGTCGGTCCGTTCCTCCCGCCCGAAAAGGTCGACGAAATACTTCCCTTCTTTTGGGTGAAAACGTCCGGCTGCATCGAACTCGACCAGGTCGCGGCCAACTTGAGGGGGTTGAATAAATTCCACGATATAGCGCCATTAAACCGCGCAGCCCGCGTGCTCGCGGTTTTTGTCCCCACCGCTTAGGTGTGAGGCTTCTCGCCCGGTATCCCAACCGCGTATTAAAAGGCGCACAAAGACAAGGTCACTTTGTCTTTGCCATGACTAATATCACCGTCCGGGTTCGGCCCAGAACGAACCCCGCCCGGTACCGTCTAATGGCTGTAAAGTCTTGCCGTTCAGATTGACGGGACAGGGAGCCATGTCTAAAGTCAGCGCATGGAACAAGCAGTCTCCCGTCAAAAATCTAGCCTGCTGACTTTGTCTCAATATCAATGTTAGCCCACTTCGTGCGCATATGAGCGAATCTCAGCCCAAAAGTCGGATGGACCGAATCTACGAGCGTATCGAGTCGGACGGTTTCGATTCGTTGACGCTTAGCGAGCGCGCCTCTTTCGGCCTCACTCACCTTTACATGGAGACGCACAACGGCGGGCTGCATCAGTTCTTTTTTAACGACGCAGGCAAGCTTGCTCCTGACGCGCTTCGAGGTTTGGAAATGGTTGGTGCTCCGAAGACCGCCAGCATCCTCCGACGTGCGATGTCTGTGTTTCCAGACGGGGTTGTGCCATCTGATCAGGAGCAGCGTCGAGAGTTCATGTGTGATTCGCTGACGGAGGACCAGGAGGATTTGTTGAGCAGTCTGACCACCGAGTTCTTTCAGGCACGCGAGTCAGTTGCAGAGTTACTCGACACATATGTTGAGAAGCATCCAGAGGAGTTTCCAACATGACGTGGGCTAACCATGCGCTTCAGCGAACCCGGCCATCGCGTCGCGGTTGCAATCGTGGCGTCCCGTGGGCCGGGTCGCTGAGCTTGGGTCGTTAGGCGGCAACCACTATGCTTCGCTTGATTAAACGCCGACTCGCCATTCGCAGCTACGTCTGGAAACTGTCGCAAGAGTTGTCGCGCCGTTTCGGTAAAATGAAGTTCTATTCCGTGAACCAAGTCATGCAGGCAGCCGAGAGAGGGCATTTCTCCATGGCGTTCATTGCATACGCACACGCTATCTTCTGCGCACGCGGAGATTTTGACGCGCACTATTCAACCTTGGGAGTCAATTGCACGTACGACGGTTTGCGCGCTGTCGTGAGCCGCCGATATTTCGGTGGTGTCGCTGATTTTGATGCCGCACGAGTTATTGCAGCCACGAGACGCGAGGGCGTTATCGGAGAGTTTGAGGAGAGCGGAGAGGGTACACATGCGAGCTGAATGGCCTAACCATACACTCCAGCGAACGGCGGCGGGCCATCGCCTTTTCAATCGGCGTGAATTGTGGCCGCCGTCGCTGAGCTTTTGTCGTTAGCCCACCATGCGCACGCCCCTAAAACGATTCGCGTATATTATCGTGACGCTGGTTGTCATCGGCATCGTCGCGTATCAGTTGCTTCCGCCATCGGCGGCGGGTCGTGCTGCGGTCACCCAGCTTGCAAAGGTGGATACATTTTCTTTCGGCGGAGTTGGCTATGCGGGTTCGATACCTGAGCGCGAGGATTGGTTCTTTACCATTCTTTCCAGCCGACACTCTGAGCGATTGTTTCGAGAGCTTTTTGAGCAGGGCACTATTGAGGCGAGGCTATACGCGCTTGCCGGTCTGCATGTCACCGACAAAGGCGGTTTCAGAGAGTGCGCGGCAAGGTTTACCCGTGAGGG